>VFQT010002268.1_pt1 | contig 20192 bp, 19 predicted proteins | sample 3512381 | NCBI WGS metagenome assembly VFQT01 (sample SAMN10412376, study PRJNA504923) | tailings metagenome | isolation source: Relicate 2 Philex TSF3 active mining site | place: Philippines: Tuba, Benguet | collected 2017-08-29
CTGCGCGTCGAAGCCCCAGTCGGCGAGCACCGCGCGTGTGTGCGCGCCGGCGTGTGCCGGTGGCGTCGGGGTCGACGTCTCGCTGCGCGAATACCTCGGTGCGGGCGCAGGCTGCGTGACGCCGGCGACCTCGACGAACGTGTTGCGCGCCACGTTGTGCGGATGCTGCGCGGCCTCGCTCATGCGCAAGACCGGCGCGTAACACACATCGCTGCCTTCCATGATCTCGTTCCACTGCGCGCGTGTTTTCGTGCGGAATACTGCCGCGAGTTTCTCTTTCAGCTGCGGCCACTTGGCGCGGTCCATCTGACCGGCGAGTTCTGCGTCGCCCGCGAGACCGGTCTTCTGCAAGAGCAGCGCATAGAACTGCGGCTCGATCGAACCAATCGACACCCACTCGCCGTCGGCGCACTCGAACACGTCGTAGAAGTGCGCACCGGTGTCGAGCAGGTTGGTGCCGCGCGCGTTCTCGTCGAACATGCCGATCTGTTTGAACGCCCAGAACATGCTCATCAGCACCGCCGAGCCGTCGACCATCGCGGCATCCACCACTTGGCCTTTGCCGCTGCGTTGCGTCTCGAGCAGCGCGCACACGACTCCGTACGCGAGCAGCATTCCCCCACCGCCGAAATCACCGACCATGTTGAGCGGCGGCGTCGGCGGCTCGCCCGCGCGCCCGAAGTGCGCGAGAGCACCGGCGAGCGCGATGTAGTTGATGTCGTGGCCCGCCGAGTTGGCGTAGGGGCCGCTCTGACCCCAGCCGGTCATGCGCCCGAACACGAGCTTGGGGTTGCGCGCCAAACACTGCTGCGGGCCGATGCCGAGCCGCTCCATGACGCCGGGGCGGAAACCTTCGATCAATGCATCAGCGCGCTCGACCATCGAGAGCAGCGCTTGCGCGCCGTCGGCGTGCTTCAAGTCGAGTGCGACGTTGCGCCGGCCGCGCAGCATCACGTCCCAGTGTGCGCCGCTCGCACCTTCGCGCACCGCCTGCGCGCGCTCGACGCGCACCACTTCTGCCCCCATGTCGGCGAGCATCATCGCCGCGAACGGCCCAGGGCCGATGCCGGCGATCTCGATGATGCGAAAGCCGCTGAGCGGGCCGGCCACGCGGCCTACTTCTTCAGGGCGAAACGCGCGATGATGTCGACGAATTGCGGCCACAGGGGCTCGGGCACATCGTGGCCCATGTCGTCGAGGATGACGAGTTCTGCGCCGGGGATGATCTCCGCGGTGCGCTTGGCGGCGTTGGGCGAAATCAGCGTGTCATCGGCGCCGTGCAAGACGAGCGTGCGTACCTTCAATGCCGCGAGCGCCTCCGTGCGCCTGCCGCTCGCATAGATCGCCGCCATCTGGCGCGGCGAGCCCTCGGGATAGAACGAACGGTCGTAGTCGCGCGCCGCCTTCTCGCGCGATATCGCGTCGCTGCGGTGCTTCTTCGACTGGAACGCTTGATACACCAGCGAGTGCTCGATGAACCCGGCGCGATCAGACGGCGGAATCGACATGAGCGCGGTCATCGCCTCGGGCGTCGACTGCATCGTTTCGGGTTCGCCGGGCATCGACATCACCGAGATGAGCGAGGCGGTGCGCTGCGGGTGCTCGATGGCGAACACTTGCGCGATCATGCCACCCATCGACGCGCCGAGAATGTGCGCCTTGTCGATGTTGAGGTGATCGAGCAGGCCGACCACGTCTTGCGCCATGTCGCTCAGCGTGTACGGCACGGGCGGCAGCGGCTGCTCGAGCAGCGCCGCCGACACAACGCCGTTCGCGTCGACCTTGACGCCGTCGAGCTTGGTGGAGAGACCGACGTCGCGATTGTCGAAGCGCACCACGAAAAAACCGCGGTCGGCGAGCATCTGCGCGAAGCCTTCGTCCCACGCCACCATCTGCGCGCCGAAACCCATGATGAGGACGAGTGCTGGATTCTTTTTGTCGCCGAACGTGTCGTATTCGAGTTCGATTGGCAGCGTTTCCCACTTGTTGGCGACGGCGCGTGGCATGGCTCAACGGTAGCGTTTCGCCGTGTCGTACGTCGCACGCGCGCCGGGCCGCGTGAACCTCATCGGCGACCACACCGACTACACCGGCGGGCTCGTCTTCCCCATGGCGATCGACCGCGAGACGACCATCGAGTTCGACCGCAGCGAACAGGTCGCGTTGACGAGCAGAGATTTTGACGGAGAAGTGCGCTTCGCGCTGCCCGTCGACGAGCCATCGGCAGTGCGGCCCGCGTGGGGACGATACGTGGCCGGGGTCGCCGCGGCGATGGCCGAGCGCTCGCTACCGACGCAGGGTTTCAGCGGCACCGTGTCGACCACCGTGCCGATCGGCGGCGGGCTTTCGTCGAGTGCGGCGCTCGAAGTGGCGGCGGCACTCGCCTACGGTCTCGACACAGATGTCGCCACGCTCGCCGCAGTGTGCCGACGCGCCGAACATCTCGCGACCAGCGTGCCGTGCGGAATCATGGACCAACTCACGAGCGCCGCAGGCGTACGCGACCACGCGCTGCTCATCGACTGCCACACGCTCGACATCACGCCGGTGCGAATTCCCGAGTCGTTATCGGTGTGGGTGGTCGACGTGTCTTCGCGCACGCTCGACGGCAGCGAGTATCCCGCGCGCGTCGCGCAGTGTGCGGCAGCAGAACGCGAAGTTGGTGCGCTTCGCCTCGCCGACCTCGACACCGTCACGCGCATCGCCGACCCGGTCGTGCGCGCGCGGGCGCGGCACGTGGTGAGCGAGAACGAACGCGTGCGCGAGTTCGCCGTGGCGCTCGCAGCCGGTGATGCTCGCGAAGCCGGACGCCTCATGTACGCGAGTCATCGCAGCCTGGCGCGCGACTTTGAGACGTCGACTGCACAGATGGATGCCGCAGTCGAACGCTGCTCTCGCCTGCCCGGCGTGCACGGTGCGCGAATGACAGGCGGAGGATTCGGCGGATGCATCGTGGTGCTCGCCGACAGTGATGTTTCGCTGGGCGTCGACGACCTTGCCGCACATGCGAGCGAGCAGCGGCTCGTCATGCGCGTGCGCGCGGCCGACGGCGCATCGCTCGCGACACCGTTGTCGTAGCCTGCCAGCCGTGAACGCCGAGTCGCTGCTCGACCAACTCGACGACGACCAACGACTCGCGGTGACCTGCGCACCAACCGCCACCGTCGTGCACGCTGGGGCCGGCTCGGGCAAGACTCGCGTGCTCACGCATCGCATCGCGTGGCGCATCGCCCAAGGCGACATCGACCCGGCGCGCGTGCTCGCCATCACCTTCACCCGCGAGGCAGCATCAGAAATGCGCCGTCGACTGCGCGCGCTCGGCATCGCGCGCCACGACCGCGCGGGCGACTCCGACCAACCGACGATCGGCACCTTCCACTCCGTCGCCCTCGCACTGCTGCGTCGCCGCGCGAGCGACACGTCGGCCGCGATGCCCAACGTGGTCGGCAACCGCCTCGCGCTGCTCAACCGCGTGCTCGGTGAAAATTCGCTCGGTCGTCGCGCCGGCGCGGTGCTCGCCGAGATCGATTGGGCCAAGGCACGCGTCATTGCGCCCGAGCACTACGTGCGCGAGGCGCAACGCGCCAACCGTGCCGTGCCAATCGAACTGGCGCAAGTTGCCGATGCCTACGCGCGCTACGAAACCGAGCGGCGTCGGCGCGGACTGGTCGATTTGGACGACCTCATCTCGCTCGCCACGCAGGCCATCCGCGAGCGCGCAGACTTCGCCGCAGCGACGCGATTCCGCTTCAGGCATCTGTTCGTCGACGAAGCACAAGACATGAACCCGCTGCAGTTCGCGTTCTTCGAGGCGTTGCGCGGCGACAACAAAGACGTGTTCGTGGTCGGCGATCCGCTGCAGGCGATCTACGGATGGAACGGCGCCGACCCCGAGCTGTTCTTGCGACTGCCCGACGTGCTGCCGCAAGCCACGCTGCTCGCGCTGCCCAACAACTATCGCTGCACACCGCAAGTGCTCGCCGTGGCGGCGCGAGTTGCCGCACACGACGGCAGCACACCCGACGTGCGCTCGCGACGCAGCAGCGGGCTTCCGGTGCAATACATCGAGGTCGACGACGACGTCGACGAATTAATGATGGTCGTCAACGCAGCACAGCGACACATGCAGACAGGGGTCGAGCCGTCGTTCGCGGTGCTGGCGCGCACGAACGCAGTGCTCGAACGCATCGGCGAGTCGCTGCGCGCCAACGGGGTTCCCGTCGCGTCGCGCCGCGCGAGCGCCATGCGCAGCAACGCCATCGACGAGGTGGCGGAGTGCCGCAACCGACACGACCTCGGCGTGTGGGCCGCCGACGTGATCGTGGAGTCGAGCGACCCCGACGAACGCATCGTGGCCGAGCAAGTGCAGGCGTATCTGCGCAGTAGCACACACGGCCAGGTCGACGGCCGCAGCGCTGCGGCATTTCTGCGCGCGAGTCACACGGCGCCCGACCGCTTCGGCGTCGAGTTGCTCACTTTCCACTCGGCAAAGGGCCGCGAGTTTCAGACCGTGTTCATCGTCGGCGCCGAAAAGGGTTTGCTGCCGCATTCGAGCGCCAAGTCGCAAGCGCAGTTGCGCGAAGAAGCACGCCTGGCCTACGTCGCCTGCACTCGAGCCGCCGACCGGCTGGTGATCGTGCGCGCGCGCAAGCGCAACATGCGCAACACCTCGCCGAGCGAGTTTTTCTCCACGCTGCCCCAGGAAGTCGAGCGCCGCAGCCAGAGCGAACTCGAGCAACCGCGCGCTGCGCTGCCCAAGTTGTCGGTGCCGATCGATCCGCACGTAGCCGCCGACCGCGAATTGAAGCGCCGGCTGTGCGTGATGCGCGACGTGATCGCCCGCACCAACTACACGATGCCCGAAGCCGTGCTGAGCGACTCATTGGTGGCACGCCTCGTGCGCGAGAAGCCGCGCGACATGGAGCATCTGTCTCGCATCCTCGGCCCGCTCACGGCCACGCGGCTCGGCGCCGCAATCTTGCGCGAGATCGGCCCAGTCGAGTGACTGCGACGAGCACGACTATGAAGACCGCCATTCGCGACGTGCGATTTGCCGTGGTCGACACCGAGACCACGGGGCTCTCGCCCGATGACGACCGCGTGCTGCAGATCGGCGTAGTCGTCGTGCGCGGCGACGGCACGGTCGAGCACGAGTTCGTCACGTATCTCAAGCGACTCGGCTGGGGTTTCGGGCATGTCGGTGCATTCCACGTGCACGGCATCACGCGCCGACAACTGCGCAGCGGCATGAAGCCGAATGAGGCGCTCGACATGCTGAATGTGCTGATCAGCGGGTGCGTGTTCACCGCGCACAACGCCAAGTTCGACCTTGGCTTCTTGCGCGCCGACGCGACACGCCTCGAGGTGCCGCTACGCGTGACCGGGCCGCTGTGCACGCTGAACCTCTCGCGCAAGCTCGACCCGGGTCGCACGATGTCGCACAAGTTGCGCGACGTCGCGGCGCGCTACGGCAAGTCGACCGACCGGCCGCACGACGCACTCGCCGACGCCCAACTCACGGCAGCCGTGCTGCCATCGCTGCTCGCCGCGCACGGCATCGAAGACAGCGAGCGTTTGGCCACGTTCTTCGGCTGACGCGAGTCAGTCGGGTACCGTGCGCTGTGCGCACCGGTACTCAGTCGTACTTCGCGCGCACCTTCGCCGCGGTGGCCGCCATCAGCCCCGCGTACTTCTTCGGCTCAAGCACTTGGGCGTTTCGTCCGCCGCGCAGCAACAACCGGGCGAGCCAGTGCTCGTTGGTGATTCGCAGCACCACGTCGACGGTGCCGTCGCGATTCTTCGTGCGCGACACGATCGGATACGCCTCTGAAATCCACGTCGCGTCGTCTCGCACGCGCAACGTGACCGTCTCGAGATCGGCACCGAACCAATCGTTGCCCTGCTCGTTGACACGCCGCGCGACGTCGGCCTGGTCGTAGGTCTTGCCGGTGCGCTGGATTTCCCGAATGCGATCGACGCGGAAGTTTCGCATCGCACCCGACTTGTCGTCGTCGGCGAGCACGTACCAGTGGCCGAACTCGCTGTAGATCTTGCCCACCCGCACGGTGCGCTGCGCCGACTCCGAGCGCGCCGGGTTGAAGTAGGTGATGCGCAATTCCAGTGACTCGTTGAGCGCGGTCTGCAGTTCTTGCAAGAGCGGCTCGTCGGGCAGGTCGATTTGCACGGGAACCTCGCTCGCGTCGGGCGCGATGCGCGCGAGTTTGCCGACCGCGCGGGCGAGCACGCTGCGCGACGGTGCACCCGGCATCGACTGGGCGGCCTTCACCATCGCGATGATGGCGTACATCTCCGCAGAAGTGAGGCGCAACGGGCGCGAGAAGAACTTGGGGATCTCGGCAATCACGATGCCGTCGTCGACGAACACGTCGATCAACTCGTCGGCGGTGTACGGCGGCACCCCGCACATCGCCGCCATCTGGATGTCGGCAATCAGGTCTTCCTCGCGCATGCGGAACTGCTTGGCGACCACCGACAACTTCACGCGCTTGCGCTTCTGCAACCACGGCAACAAGATGAGCAGCGTCGCGACGCGCTCCGACGCGCTGCGCGGACCCTTCTTGGCTTTTTGCCCGGCCGGCTTCGAGGCGCGTTTCTTCGACACGGCCGTGCGCTTCTTCGCGGGCTTGGCAGTCGGCTTCGTCGTGCGCTTCTTCGCCATCACTGCCCCGCCACGAGTTCGTCGAGCCACGCCACCACCATCGCCCGCACCTCAGGCGGTTCGGTGACCACCGCCTTGTCTTGCATCGCGAACAACCACAGGCGAAACGCGTAGCTGTTGCTGCAGGGCACCTCGAACACGGCCGAGCCGTCGGCATCTTCACGCACGATTGCCCCGCGGCCGAAGTCGCGCACCACGTCTCTCACCAGCGACGCGTCGACGTGCACGCGAGCGGTGGGGTGTTCGTAATCGCCTTGCGCCATCATCTGGCGGTCGTTGGGCACGGCCTTCACCACGTCGATCGACTTGGGCATGTCGTACGAGTTCTTCTTGCCCTTCTTCACGCTGCCTTCGATGCGATCGACGCGGAACACGCGCTGCGATTTGCGCAGATGATCGAACCCGACGAGGTACCAGAATCCCTTGCGCGCCAGCATGCCGTAGCTGTCGACGGTGCGCTCTTCGCCCTTGTAGTCGAACGTGAGCGGCGCGCGCTCGGAGATGGCCGCGAGGATCGTTTTGAGGTGCGGGTCGCTGAAACCAATCGAGGCCTGCGGGCCAATGCTCGGGTCGACGCGCTCGGCGCCCAGCTTCCACAGCGCCGTCTCGCTCTCCTGGGCGCCGAGGCGAACCGTGGCGACGGCGATCTGCAACGCCTCGAGTTCTTCATCGGTGAAGTTCGCGTCGGTGAGCTCGTATTCCTTGCGCACGATGCGATACGCCATCTCGCCGGCCTGCTCGCCGCCCAGCACCGACGTGTCGAGCGGGATGTTGAGTTCGCGAAGCGCCTTCTTGTCGCGCTCGAATTGGGCGCGCGCCGCCTGGTGATCGTCGGAGTACTGTCCCTTCAATTCGTCGCGAATCTGGTTGAAGGTCATGCTGTGCGTGCGCATCGAGAGCAGCGCCAACAAGTTGAGCATTCGCTCGGCGGCGTCGATTTTCTTGGGCACGGGGTTTCTGAGTGTAGTCAGCGACTTTCGCGCCACCGGCGATGATGTTCGATGAGACCGCGCGTTGAGGCATCCATGTCTCCACTGTGTTCGCCTGTGATAGCGCGCTCGACCTGCACCGCCAACTGCTTGCCCAACTCCACGCCCCATTGGTCGAAGCTGTTCACGCCCCACATCGCTCCCTGCACGAACGTGGCGTGCTCGTACGTGGCGATGAGCGCCCCGACGGCGCGCGGCGTGAGACGCGAGAAGAGCAGCGTCGTGCTCGGGCGGTTGCCGGGTGTCGCGCGGTGCGCGCGCAACGCGGCGTCGCCGCCCACCTCTGCTTCAGTGACTCCGAAGGCGAGCGCCTGCGACTGGGCGATCATGTTCGCCACGAGCACGTCGTGGTCGGGGCCCGAAGAGCCGAGCGGTGCGCTATGGCCGACGAAATCGCACGGCACCGACGCGGTGCCCTGGTGCAGCATCTGGAAAAACGCGTGTTGCGCGTTGGTACCAGCACCGCCCCACACGACCGGGGTCGATATCGCGACCGCGCGACCGTCGGCGTCGACCGACTTGCCGTTGCTCTCCATGATCAACTGCTGCAGGTAGGCCGGCAGCAGCCCGAGCGCGCGCGAATACGGCACCACGGCCACGCTGGCAGCACCAAGCACCGTGGCGTTCCACCACCACACGAGCCCGAGCAGCAGCGGCACGTTGTCGCGCGGTTCAGCAGTGCAGAAGTGCTCGTCGACCAGCCGCATGCCGTCGCGCACATCGTCGAGCGCGTTGGTGCCGAAGCCGAGCGCCACAGCCACTGCCACAGCCGACGACACCGAGTAACGGCCGCCCACGCTCTCGGGCATCGAGAGCACCTGCCCGACGGGCAGGCCGCTCGCCGGCACGCGCTCGGGCTTTGCGGTCACGGCAATCATGTGCGCACGCGGGTCAGCGACGCGACCGGCAGCGAGCCATGCGGCGGCGCGGCGCGCGTTGGCGAGAGTCTCCTGGGTTCCGAACGATTTCGAGCACACGACGAAGAGCGTGTGCTGCGGATCGAGCCCGGCGATCGCACGGTCGAGATCGAGCGGGTCGATGTTCGATGCGAATCGCACTTCGCGCACCGGCGGCCGCGTCGCGGCGAGCGCGTCGCACACGAGAGCCGGCCCGAGGTCGCTGCCACCGATGCCGAGGTTGACCACGTGGGTGATGGTCGACGGAGTCGCGTCGACCAGCTCGCGCATCTGGTGCAACGAATCTTGCGCGGCAGAGCGCAACCCCGCAGGCGCGGTGGTGTCGCTCGCCGCGCGCATCGCGACGTGAGTGACCGCGCGGCCTTCGGTTGCGTTGATTGCGTCGCCGGCGATCATGCGGTCGCGCAAGGCGAACACGCCCGCGTCTTTGGCGGCGGCGATCAGCTCGTCGACCACCGCGGTCGTGATGCGCTGCTTCGAGAAGTCGGCCAGCACGTCGCAGTCGCCCAAGTGCATCGTGCGCGACAAGTCGGCGGCGCGCCGTGAGTCGGAGGCGAACATCTCGCGCAACGACACGGCTGAGAGCGATTGCGCGAGCGACGCGAGACGGGGAGGCACGCTGCGAGCGCCGCTCATTACTGACTTCATCCTACCTTCGTCGTTAGTGTCGAAGTTCGGCATGAGCGACAATCTGCGCACTGAAACGCGCGACGAGACTCGTGCCGGCATCGCCAGCGGGCTCGGCGCCTATCTGTTGTGGGGTGTGCTGACTGCGTATTGGAAGTTGCTCGACCAATTCGATGCAATCGACCTGATCGGCTGGCGCGTGGTGACCGCGCTGGTATTGCTCTTGGTGCTCGTCGCGGCGCAACGACGGCTGCCCGCGGTCGGCGCCGCGCTGCGCGACCCGCGAATGCTTGCGCGAGTCACAGCCGCGGCGGTGCTGTTGCTCGTCAACTGGACGCTCTATGTGTGGGCGGTGGTGAACGAGCACGTGATCGAAACGGCGCTCGGATACTTCATCGCACCGCTCTTCACAGCGCTCATCGGCGTGGTCGTGTTGCGCGAACAGTTGCGCCAATTGCAGAAAGTCGGCCTTGCGTTCGCATTCGCCGCGGTGCTCGTGCTCACCTTCGCCTACGGCAAACCGCCGATCTTGGCGTTGGCGATCGCCGCATCGTGGGCCGTGTACGGCTTATTGAAGAAACAAGTGTCGCTGCACCCGCTCGAGAGCCTGAGCGCCGAAACAAGCGTGCTCGCTCTGCCCGCCGTCGCGATCGTCGCGTGGGGAATTTTGCGGTCTGACGCGATGTTCCAGGGTGCTTCTGTCGGCGACATTGCGTTGGTGATGCTGACCGGTCTTGCTACGGCGGTGCCGCTGCTGCTGTTCGCACACTCTGCGCTGCGTCTGCCGCTCACGCTCATCGGCCCGATGCAGTACTTGGTGCCCGTCATCAACTTCTTGCTCGGTTGGCTCGCCTACGGCGAACCACTGGAGACTGCGCGATTCGTCGGATTCGTCTTGGTGTGGGTCGGGCTCGTCTGCTCGTTCGTCGACACGCTGCGGCGCAGCGAACGCGCCAGACAGGCCTAACGGCGCGTCAGGCCGGCGCAGCGAACGGGTCAGGCCGGCGCAGCGGCGCGCGACATCACGCTGCGCGCCATCGCCTTGTACATCTTTGCCACCGCGTGCATGCGCTTGCGGTCGTGCACCGTCACCGACAGCCGCGCCAATCCGCCGATCACGCCCGACATCGCATCGACCGCGTTGCGCACTCGCAGCGACTCGGGCAACTCGCCGCGCTGCTGGGCTTTCGTGCAGAGTTCGGTGAGAAATTCTTCGTGGCGCGGGCGGAGTCGTGCGAGTGCTTCGCGCAGGTCGGGGTGGTGGCTCGCCTCAGTGACCACGCCGACCACGAACGGCGCCAGCAGCGGATCGTGGTCGCCGAGCTCGAGCATCGTGTCGAGCACCGCGTCGAATTGCGCGACGAACGTGGTCTCGCGCGCGACGGCCGCCTCGAACGCGTCATACACCTTCGCCTGCACGTCTTCGAACACGGCGACAAAGAGACGGTCTTTCGACGGAAAGTAGTGGTAGATCGCCGCAGCGGTGATGCCCGCACCTGCGGCGATCTCGCGGTTGGTGGTGTTGTCATAGCCGCGCGTGGTGAATGCACGTCGAGCCTCGGTGAGGATGCGCTGGCGCGTGTCGCCAGCATCGCTCTGGCACGGGCGCCCGAGACGTCGCTTCATGCCCGAGACACTAAGCCAGTCGTAGCGCGCGCGCCGAGTCGTGGCGACTACAACTCGCGACGCACCAACTCGGCGAGTTCGCGCGGCCGATCACCCTGCACGCTGTGACCCGCACCGTCGACCACGTGCACCACCGAGTCGGGGCGGCGGCGGCGCAACTCGGCTACGTCGGCGTCGTCGACCACGGGCGACACACCGCCGCGCACCAGCGTGAGCGGGCACGGCAAGCGCTCGATCATCTCCCACATGCCGGCTGCCACATGCGTGCCTGGCTCGCGGCGCGGATGGCTGCGCCGGTCGTAGCGCCACACCCAACTGAGATCGTCGAGCTGCCGCGCGTTGTGCAAGATGCCGCGGCGCAGCGACGACTCGCTGCGCGTTGGATTGTGTTCCTTCGTTCGCGCGAGCAAGTCGTCGAAACTGGCGAACGCCTGCGGACCGTTGACGAAATCGGTGATCGCCTTGGCTTTTTCGGGCGTGACACCCGGGGTGATGTCGACCATCATCAGACGCGAAACCAAATCGGGCCGCTGGTACGCGAGCGCGAGCGTGGTGAGGCCGCCGAGCGACATTCCGCACACGAGATGCGCATCGGGTGCGTTCGCCTCGATGATTGGTGCGATGTCGAAGGCCAGCGAGCGCGGCGTGTAGTCGCCGTCGTCGCGCCACGACGAGTGACCGTGCCCGGGCAGGTCGACCACGAGGGCGGGTTCGCCAAGGGCGAGGCACACGGTGTCCCATGTGTGGGCATTCTGCGCGCTGCCGTGCACGAACACGATCTTCGGCGAGGCACTTCCCCACTTCAACGCGCTCACATGACGGCCGTCTTCGAGCACATGCGAGATGCGCGACACCGCGGGCCGCGACGAGACGCCCAGCGAGTACTCCGCGACGTTCTCTGAAAAGAACGAGAACTCGTCGTAGGGAACTTTTGCCATCACTTCATCGTGCCACGCGCACGGGCGCGCTCAGGGTGCCGTCGTGGTGGATGATGCGACGGTGGTCGGCACGTTTGTCGGCACAGTTGTTGTCACCGTCGTCGGCAGCGTGGTCTCCGGCACCGTCGTAGGCACCGTCGTGTACGCCGGGTCGGGCTTGTCGGCCGGCGGCAGCGGCGAGCCGTATTCCTCCGGTTCTTTGATGCCGTCGAATACATACACGCGGTCGCGGAACTGCACGAGCGCGGGGAACACTTGCGCCACCGACATCGGGATGCGCACGCAACCGTGCGACGCGGGCTCGAGCGGCACGAGGATTGCGCCGTGCACCGCGATGCCCTGATTGAAATAGACGGGGTTGTAGAGCGTGCCGAGTTTGGTCTCGCGCGTGCCCGACGAGCGCTTGTAGAAGGTGAAGATTCCCGGCGGCGTCACCGACTCGCCGCAGATGCCGACTTTCAGCGGCTCGCCGAGCGCAATCTGCTCGGGGCTGTCGTTGCCCTCTTCGCCGACGTCGATCGTGACCTCTTCGCACCATGGCTTGCCGTCACCGCTCGACATGTGCGACACCAGCGTCGGAGTGCCGCCGAGAAACGTGACGATCACTTGCTCGGGCAGGTAGATCTCTGCGTGGCGGGCAGTGTCGGCCTGGCGGCGCGGCAGAATTCGCACCTCGTCGCGCATCACGTCCCACATCGCGGGGGTCACGACACCGGTGGCTTTGGCGCGCGGCGTCTTCAGCACGAGCTTTTCGAACGCCCACACCGCCTGCACGGTGGAGCGCCCGAACACGCCGTCGATCGGGCCCGGCGCGAACTTCAGCTCGGCGAGTCGCGACTGCAGCATGCGCACGTCTTCACCGTCGACGCCTTCTTTCAGATCGCGCGAGATGGGCGGCAGCATCGCGGCGACGGTGTTCTGCGTGGTGGAAGTCGTCGCCACGCTGGTCGACGCCTGGTCGGGCGCGCGCTGCTCGAGCACAGCGGCGAGCACGACCATCACGACCATCACGATCGCGCCCGACACCACGAGCACGCGCCCCTGACCCTGCGGTGACGCCACGCCCCTCGACTGCTCCTACTTCTTCGCGGTCGGTGCGATGGCATTCAGCTCGCGGCGCAGGGCGAACGCCTCGCGGAGGATCTTCACGATCACCGACGGCTTCGACAATGTGGAGACTCCGCGCGTGCGCGGAAAATAATCCACCCCGAACTGCACGATCGGATGACCGAGTTTCTTGGCGCGCACGATCAACTCAGCGTCGATGAACGAGCCCTCGCTCTTCAGCGTGATGTCGCGGAAGATCGACGCGCGGCACACCTTGAACGCGAAGTTCACGTCGCGTACGCGCACGCCGTAGAGCACGCGCACGAGCAGGTTGTAGAACGCGGAATACACGACGCGCACGAGCCCTTCGTCGGTGCGGTCGAAGCGATACGCGCTCACGACGTCGGCTTCGTACTGTCGCAGCAGGCGGAGCGCCTTGTGCAACTCGCGCATGTCGAAGGGCAGGTCGGCGTCGGTGTACACGATCACGTCGCCAGTCGCCGCGGCGAACCCCGACTTCATCGAACCGCCCAGCTTGCGATTGGTCGGATGATGCACCACGCGCACACGCCGGTCGGCTGCGGCGGCCTCGTCGGCGAGGCGCGGCGTTGCATCGGTGGAAGCGTCGTTGACGACAATGAGTTCGTAGTCGCCGATCTCGCCCGACGCCATCAGTTCGCGTGCCACGTCGTGCCCGGCGTTCAGCGCACGGTTGATGTACTGCTCCTCGTTCCACATCGGGAAAAACACGGACAGTTTCTCGAAGTGCGCCACCGCGTTTCAGGCTACGAGCGAGCACCCCGCCCGATTTCGCGACGGTTGCTCAGTACCCTTGATTTGGTGAACGCAACGCCCGCACGACCGTGGCGCGCGCTCGCCACCGTGAGTTGGGTCGGCATCCTGTTTTGTCAGGTCGCCGTGGCCGTGACCAGCCGCAACATCGGCAAGTCCGCGTGGTGGCTCGGCCCCGAGTCGAACCCGCAGTTTCCGCTCGTGTGGAGCATTCCCTTCGTCGTCACGATCATCGCGCTCGTCGCAACGCAACGACCACGAAAATACACCGTCGCGATTCACGCGGTGTGCGTGGTGTTGCTCGCCGCGATCGCGACCGGCGACTTGAACGACTCCCCCGGAGTCGCAGTGCTGCAATACGGCGTCGCATTGATCGCGCTGCTCACCACGTTCGTGTCGCTGGCGGCCCGACCGTGAGCTCGGTGACCGGCAGCCTGACCGTGATCTCGGTGACCGCACCATGACCCGTGTGCTCACGTCGCTGCCCGTCGGTGAACGGGTCGGCCTCGCGTTCTCGGGCGGCCTCGACACTTCTGCCGCCGTCGCGTGGATGAAGTCGAAGGGTGCGATTCCGTGCGCGTACACCGCCGACTTGGGCCAACCCGACGAACCCGACCTCGACGATGTCGCGAAGCGCGCGAAACAATACGGCGCGTCGGTTGCGCGCGTCGTCGATTGCGTCGAACAACTCGTGCACGAAGGACTCGTCGCCCTGCAGTGCGGCGCTTTCCACATCTCCACCGCTGGCAAGACGTATTTCAACACCACGCCACTCGGCCGTGCGGTCACCGGCACGCTGCTCGTGCGCGCGATGCGCGACGACAAGGTCGACATCTGGGGCGACGGCAGCACCTACAAGGGCAACGACATCGAGCGCTTCTATCGATACGGTCTGCTCGCCAACCCGGCGCTGCGCATCTACAAGCCGTGGCTCGACGCCGCGTTCGTCTCCGAGCTCGGCGGGCGCGCCGAGATGAGTGCGTTTCTCGCCAAACACAAGTTGCCGTATCGCGACAGCGCAGAAAAGGCGTACTCCACCGACGCCAACATCTGGGGCGCCACGCACGAGGCGAAGTCGCTCGAGGAGCTGTCGAGTTCTATGCACATCGTCGCGCCGATCATGGGCGTCGCGCACTACGACCCGAAAGTGCGCATCGACGCAGAAGAAGTGCGCGTGCGATTCCACGAGGGCTGGCCGGTGGCGCTCAACGGACGCGAATTCACCTCGAAGGTCGACCTCGTGCGCGAAGCGAACACCATCGGCGGCCGCCACGGCTTGGGCATGAGCGACCAAATCGAGAACCGCATCATCGAAGCCAAGAGCCGCGGCATCTACGAAGCGCCCGGACTCGCGTTGCTGCACATCGCTTACGAACGACTCGTCACCGCGATTCACAACGAGAACACGCTGGAGAACTACCACCAGATGGGCCGACGACTCGGCCGCTTGCTCTACGAAGGCCGCTGGTTCGACCCGCAGTCGCTGATGCTGCGCGAGTCGCTGTCGCGCTGGGTCGGCACGCTCGTGTCGGGCGAGGTGACGCTCCAGTTGCGGCGCGGCGACGACTACACCATTCTCGACACGACCGGCGACAACATCACCTACGCGCCGGAGCGACTCAGCATGGAGCGTGTCGAAGATGCCGCGTTCGGCCCGCTCGACCGCATCGGTCAGCTGACCATGCGCAATCTCGACATCGACGACACACGTGAAAAACTCGACGCGTACCGCAACTCGGGCACGCTCGGCCCCGGCGGGCTCACCGAACTCGAATAGTCCAGAAGAGTTCACCCAAGAGTTCCAAAACTAGAACTCCAAGGGTCGGTGCTAGTCACTATTTCGCATGACCCGAACCATCACAAAATCCCATATTTCAAATCTTGCTTGAAGTTGGATTTTGAGGCCGCGACACGTCGACATTGGGCCAATTTCTTGCTTGCGAGTCAGGTAGTAGACCCGCTCACCAGACAGTAAGGCTTCGCACGCCCCCTGCAAGTTGTAACCACGATCACGAATGTATTCGAACCCGTTGACTCCCGATTCATTGTCGATACCGGTAAGCAGTTGGATTGCATTCCCATTCTCGAACCACCATCCAACGTTCTTCGGTCCTCCATAATTTGAGGTCATAGATAGAACTTCGGTAGGCACAATCCAATCAATCGTTGAAGGCGACCATTCATCAAGGTTTCGTACGTACGACGCAGAATCTGTAATTCGTTTTAATTCTTTGACTGGATTTGGAACTTGGAATATCAACGCTGGAATAACTCCAATTAGAAACAGCGCAGGCATGGCGAGAATGGTCCTTCGTTGAAAGGCAGCAAAGTCGCTTGACAGCGACATTGGAGCGGGACCTTCCAGCGAACTGACGAGCACCAACCTCGAGAACAGCAAGCCCTGAATACACATGAGAGGTATCTGTACTTGACTTCTGAATGCACCTCCACCAGTGCCATAGAAAATGTACGGGCTAAGTATTAATACCCACAAGCCAAAGTATGCTGTCGCCAGATCGGCTTGACTCTCGAATCGTTGAGCAGTGCGGTCGAGCACGTTACCAAGAACATGAGCCACCAGAACTCCCGACAGCGAAAGAAGAATTGTGGTGATTCCAAAGAACGGAATAGGTCCAGTATTATTGTGAATTCCCGTCGCAGCTATATCATCGAAGGCGGAGCAGAAGACACCACAACGCATCTTGAACCAGCTCTCACTGCTCAACCAACTCGGAACAAGGAGCACCGTAATCGAAACTAGGGAGCCCACAAGATACGTTGACCTCAACGATTTTCTTTCCTGAAAATTCCTCATTCCCACTGTCACCACTGAGGCACTCGCAAGGAAAGCCGGGACACCGAACTCCAAATTGTTCGCGGCCGTCGCAATCCCCAGCGCCGCCAGCACACCGATTTTCATACGGTTGACGCCACGTACTTGCCCGACAAATTTGACGGTTGCCAGTCCGAGCGCGAGTGGTAACACCAAACGAGACAAGTAGTTCAGCTCCTGAATGAGCGCAGTATTGCCATTTCCAACCCCAGAAACGCTTAGTGAGAGGACTCCTACCAGATAGCCGACTGCACTGGGCAGGCGGGGAAACGCCAGCCTTGCGACCTTGCCAACCAAGAAGGCCGTCAAGACGGTCAACACGTTGACCCAAACAACTACTGAGTAAATCTTGAGTGCGGCTGATTCCAGTGGCAGCCAGCGAACAACTATTAGGGGCAGTCCCAACAGTGAACTGTGAGACCAAATCGTGTCGATTCCTGGATAGTTGCCAGCCAGATAGCCAGAAAACTCATCGAGCACCTTGTTCGTGCCATCGCCAAGATTAAGCCAGCTAGTTGAAGTCTGCAAGATCGCAGGCGTCAGAAGTACCGCCAACGGAATCGCGCCCTTTGACAGTAATGAACCAGGATCCGATATCAGACTCTTAAGGGTCCGCACGAAAGGGACCGCGGGAGACTGACGAACTAGCGCGAGTAAGACGCTGATCACCAATCCAACAATCGCCACACTTGGCCCGAATCCTCGCCAGTATTGCGGATATCTAGCAAGGTCTGTGTTGATATACCACTCGCTCGATAGTTTGACCTCTGAACTGATGCCGAGAAAAAGTAACACGAGTACCAGAATCGAGCTCATTACTCCCAAGCGAGACGCGAATTTCCTCAAAAACAATTGACCCAAAATCAAGCTCACGAATAAGAGCGCTTCAATGATTGATGATTCGAGGCTCGGCGTAACCTCGCGGCGAAAAAAAAACCATGTAGCAAGCACCACGAGGAATAGCCCCAATTGGGGGCTCAGGAGACCGGAGGGATAGCGTTCGCGGACAAAGATTGACACAGTCAAGCGCCTCACTTACAAATCTTACGCCACAAGGGTTCGCTAACAGGATGGACCTAGAGAGCTTGAACCAACCCAACCGATTTGCACCACAGCAGTCGCTGATGCTGCGCGAGTCGCTGTCGCGCTGGGTCGGCACGCTCGTGTCGGGCGAGGTGACGCTCCAGTTGCGGCGCGGCGACGACTACACCATTCTCGACACGACCGGCGACAACATCACCTACGCGCCGGAGCGACTCAGCATGGAGCGTGTCGAAGATGCCGCGTTCGGCCCGCTCGACCGCATCGGTCAGCTGACCATGCGCAATCTCGACATCGACGACACACGTGAAAAACTCGACGCGTACCGCAACTCGGGCACGCTCGGCCCCGGCGGGCTCACCGAACTCGAATAGTCACGCGGCGCACGCAGTTGCGGTGCGCGCTGTCGCAATTCGTCTGTTCACGCCCCCAGCACGGCGAAGCCCAACGCTCTGCCGGCCACTGCTTGGCGAACGTCAAAAGTGACAAATCGAAGCGAAGGTATCCGCAATCGCTGCGCGCAAGCGAGATGCACCGCATCAAGCGAACGAACGCTCAGTGCTGCAGCGATGTCGGCGGCAGACTGCCAAGTGATGGCATCGGGGAGCACCATCGCCATTCGCTCGATGTCGTCGTGAACCACCTGCAGCGCTGACGTCAGTTCGTTTCCGTGCAAGAGCTGAGAGAGTGCCCGCCGAACCTCGACGACGGTCAGCCAGCTCGTGGCCAGCACCTCGTCGGCATCGATGAGAGAGATCGCAAACTCCGAATCAGGCTCGCTGACATATCTCTTGAGAAGTGCACTTGAGTCGACATACGTCGTCATCCGCCACGGTCCTCTCCTACGACGTCAAGAGATCTGCGAGAACCCTTCAGCTTGAGTGGCGGGTTCAATTTTCCGCGCTTCGAAGCCGGAGTAATCCAACCCTCTTCGACCCCAAGCGCCATCTGATCACCGCCAGGAATTGCGATGATGAACGCCTTGGGAACCCCTCGGTCGGTCACCACAACAAGTTCACCCTTGGCCGCTCGGTCGAGGTACTCGGAGAGATTTTGCTTGAGTTCTCGCACACCGACGTTCATGTATCTACATTAACAATCAATGTAGATATCTTGTACTAGACGCTCGATTGAGCCCGCAACTGACGTGAAACGAGCTTTCCCGTGTCATCGATCGACGACACGAACCACGAGCTCCTCACCTATCGAAACCTGGGCACGTACGAGCCGTGAGCGATTGCTGAACTTCAAGATCAGCGCCTTGCACGCAGCCGCGCCCCAACACCTTCGTTGCCTGACGAGTTAGGTTCATGAGATGACTCCACAACTGGGCATCGCGAGTCGCTGGCTTGCAGTGGTGTTGTCACTGGCTATCTGCACGGGATCTGCGGCAGCTCACGCAGCGAGTTTGGATCCTCAGGTGTCCGTGGGCGGCAAGTGCCAAAGAGCCGGCCAGACACGAAAAGCACAAGGAGTCGTGTTCGTGTGTCAGAAAAGCGGCAACCGACTGACGTGGACCAAGCGTGCCGCCAGCTCGGGAACGGGCTCCGCCACCACTTCGACTACAACCACGTCAACCGTCGGCGGAACCTCTGCCTCAAACGCCGCTTGCAAACTTCCGGTCGCAGATGGACGAGGCGATGTCTCGATTGGTGGCTGGCCCAGAATCTCGGAGCGCGGCAAGACCACAGGCACAGTGGTCGCCACGGTGATCATGGTTGACTTTTCGGACGCACCAGCAACCATGACTCCCCAGGCAGCCTTCGCCAAAATCAGCGGTGCAACAGCGACATTCAGCGAGATGTCCTACGACCGCATGAACTATGCGTTCAACCCTCAATACAAGTGGTATCGCATGAGTCGCCCATCAACGCACTACGCGCCGCTGAACGCATCGTTTGTGTCTCATCGTGAATACATCAGAGAGGCGACAGCACTCGCTGATCCCGATGTGAATTTCAGCGCCACCGACAGCCTCGTGATTCTGGCCAACCCAGACGCCCGCGGATTGGGTATGGCCGGACCGGCATTCTCTCCAATCAACGGGAACGGCGTGACTCTCGACGGTAGGTACATCTCAAATGGCGCGACTTCGGCATTTGACCTCAACAGCTGGAGATCGATCTGGTTGAACCACGAGATAACTCACACGCTTGGCCTCGTCGATTTCTACGCGTTCACTCGCGAGAACTCCAACAACCCTTACGACGGACATAGATATGTGGGGGAATTCAGCTACATGGGACTCTCGAGTTTCGACGGCAATGCCCCGAGCCTGTTTGCGTTCGAGCGATGGAACCTCGGCTGGCTGGACGACTCTCAGATCGTCTGCACTTCAGCCAAGGAGATTACGCAACTCATTACTCCGGTGCAGACAGCAGGTGGAGTGAAGGCGGTTATCGTGCCGCTGAGTTCCACCAAGGCACTCGTGGTCGAGAGTCGCCGGGCGATTGGTCTCGACAGCAGAATCGCCAAGTCGGGCGCGCTCGTGTACACCGTCGACTCGAGCGTGCAGTCTGGTTATGGCCCGGTGCGAGTGTTCCCGAATGCCGTTGCAACTGATCCGCGTTTTCTTCAAGCGCCGCGAGCAAACGGCGAGAGCGTCACAGTCGACGGAATCACCGTGAGGGTCACGAACGCTTCAAGCAGCGGCGACACCGTACTGATCACTCGACCGTAGTTGCGAATTTCTTAGGTAGCGCG
>VFQT010002269.1_pt1 | contig 20182 bp, 11 predicted proteins | sample 3512381 | NCBI WGS metagenome assembly VFQT01 (sample SAMN10412376, study PRJNA504923) | tailings metagenome | isolation source: Relicate 2 Philex TSF3 active mining site | place: Philippines: Tuba, Benguet | collected 2017-08-29
GCATTTTGAGCCCAGTCGCTGCACGTCAGGCGGACGATTCCGACCCTCGCCTCCAGCTCATTTTCCTAGGAAACTCGAAGGTTTTGCGGGCCAAACACCCCTCAAAACCCCCGAGTGACAATGAAAGTGACAACGGGGACCCCCGAAGTGCCACCTTCCGGCACCTTCCGAGACTCGGGGTCCACTCAGGTGTAAGGGGCCTTGGGAATCCTCTGGCAGACTGTTCGGACCGCTTTGGTCTATGAACTCTGTCCCCAATACTCTCCGTCTCTACCGGCGCAAACCCTTCGGCACCTACTACGTCCTCGATGTCCGTACCGGCAGGCCCGAAAGCCTCCGTACCAAGGACCCCAAAAGAGCCCAACGCCTCCTCCAAGCGCGGCTCGAAACCCTCGAGCGACCTGAAGCCGCCTATCGCCTCGGCATGGCCTACCTCCAGACCGCTGACCCCGACGCCGAAACCCGGACGTGGTCCCACTTGATCGACGCCTTCGCCGCGTCTCGGAAAGAGGGCCCCACCCGCCGGCGCATCGAAATCGCCCGCCGCGACAAGGCTTTGGCCAGCCTCCTCCATCAGGTGGTCTTGAGGACCCGGGCCGAAGACCTCTTTGCCGCCCTGAATCTGGGCGGGGTTTCCACCAATTACTTCCTGCGCCGGTTCCACAACTTCGCCTTGGATATGGGGTGGATTCCCAGACCGATCCTGCCTCGGCCCCTTTGGCCCAAGGCCCGGCATCAACGCCGAATGGCCATCACCCTCGAGCAGCACCAGAGGATCCTGGAACGCGAAACCAATCCTGAGCGCCGCGCCTACTACCAACTCTGCTGGTATTTGGGAGGAGCCAACACGGATATGGCCTGCCTGCGGGCGGAGAACATCGACTGGTCCCAACAAATGGTCTCGTTCATCCGACGCAAGACCCAGAGCCCGTGCCTCCAGAAGTTTGGTCCCGAATGCGCTGAGGTGCTCCGTGGACTGCCCCGGCACGGGCCCTTGTTCCCGTACCTGTGTACGGTCCGCGAATCCGATCGAGCGACCGAGTTCCGCCAACGCTGCCAAGGTTTGGGGATCGAGGGCGTCACGCTTCACTCCTATCGTTATGCGTGGGCTGAACGGGCCGCACAGGCCGGCATGCCGGAGCGATACGCCCAAGCGGCACTCGGACATGGGAGCCGGGCCGTTCACCGGGCTTACGCAAAACAGGCGGTGGTCCTGACCCCGTGTTTGGAAGAACTCACTCAGGCCATGGGCCGGCACCAACCGGAGCCCCCCGAAGCCGAGAGTTTTACCTCCTCGCTAGGTGCGTGAGGGGCACGTGAGCCCTTTTGAGAGCGTTGAGAGCGCCCTCACGCGCACACGGGAGCGCGCCTTCTATGAGGTATAGGGACCGCGATCGGCCTGATCCGGTTCCCTGCTTGCCTCATGAACCAACGCACATCGACACCGTCCGCAGACTCCACCGCAGACTCCTCACCGGATCTCGCCTCCGAGATTCAACCCAACCATGCTAGCTGGATTCTGCCTGACGGGCGGGTCATCTCGGTCGCTGACCAGGGATGGAACGAGGAGCAGACCGCCTTCAGCCACGGCATCTTCGTCCGCCGCTGGGTGAGGTTTCGCACAGCGGCCTTCCACCCCGACACCGCAGAGGTCGCTGCCGCGGAGACCCTTTCTCGGAGGGCGCTCCAACTGCTTCGTCAGCATCCCGAGCTTTTGGGTGAGGAAGAGGACAACCCCTTTGCTGGCGATCTGGCCTACAATCAGGCTGCCGAAGAGAAGGGGTGGATTCGGGTGAAGCCGTTGCCTCGGCCCGTCCTCGACCGGCGGGTGTACTGGGAGACCGCCCGTGAACCGATGACGCCCGCCGTGCAGGCCCTCCTTGAAGCCGTCCGTCGGCGAAGACTCGTCGTGCACGTCCTCTGGGGTGGTGCGTTGGCCAACCGCGGGTTCTGGATCGAGGCCGCGCAGAGTCAAAGCGCTTTGGGTTCGACCAAGAGCTGAGGGGGGATACCCCTACAGATGTCCATCCCCCAATCGTGAGATGTAGGCGTGACGCAATTTCTCCCGATCAGTCGCCTTTTCCAGCAATGCCGGCTCGACCGCGTTTGAATCGGTCCCCTAAACTTTTTTCCAATAAAGCCCCCATGAACTGGTTTTGCATCGATTCAAGGAATTGCACAGAGGTTCCGATAAACCTCGCCGGCGGTTTGGTGGTGGAATCCTCCTACCGATGAAAAATCCATCCACTGGTCAGATCGTCAGAGTCCGTACCCGTCACTGGCTTGTCGGTACCGTTGAACCATCCCCGCAAGGGACACTCGTCGGGCTCGCCTGCGTCGATGACGACGCACAGGGCGAGACTCTTCAGGTAGTTTGGGAGGTGGAGTTGGACGCGGTCATCATCGACTCCGAAGCCTGGGAAAAGATCGGCAAACGGGACTTCGACCGACCGGAATACTTCGCCGCCTACCTCAACACCCTTCGCTGGAACTGCGTCACATCGACCAACGAAAAGCTATTCCAGGCCCCGTTCCGCGCCGGCATCCGAATCGAGGCATACCAACTCCAACCACTCCGCAAGGCCCTCGAACTCCCCCGCGTGAACCTTTTCATCGCGGACGACGTTGGCTTGGGAAAGACCATTGAATCTGGCCTCATAGCCAACGAACTGCGGCTTCGCCGGCGGGTGAACGAAATCGTCGTCGCCTGTCCCCCATCCATGATGGAGCAGTGGCAGGAGGAGCTCGAAAACCGGTTCGGTCTCACTTTCGAAATCTACAACCGCGAATATGTCGAGCGCATCCGCCGGGAACATGGCTATTCGACGAACCCCTGGGACACGTTCCCGAGGTGGATTGTCTCCCATCGACTGCTGATCGACGAGAATCACGCCGGCCCAATGAAGGTCTGGTTGGACAACTTCCGGCCCGGCAGCCTGTTGATCCTTGATGAGGCGCACCATGCGGCCCCGGCCAGTAGCTCCAAGTACGCCATCGACTCGAAGATCACTCAGGCTGTCCGAGATTTAGCCCCTCGCTTCGAGCACCGCATCTTCCTGTCAGCGACTCCGCACAACGGTCACTCGAACAGTTTCAGCGCCCTGCTCCATCTGCTCGACAACAAGCGGTTCACCCCGGGAGTCCCGGTCACCAAGAAGCAGCTAGGAGCTGTCATGGTCCGGCGGTTGAAGGACGACATCCGTGAGATCGCCGGTGGGTTTCCGAAACGCGTGCTGCAAGAGGTCCAGATCAACGGACTCAATCCCGATGCTCCCGAACTGCGCCTTGCTGACCTACTGGTGGAGTACCGAGAGGTCCGAAGGCATCGATTTGCCTCGGGAACCAAGCGTCAGCAGGCAATGGGCGGGCTGATTCTGTCCACGCTTCAGCAGCGCCTATTCTCCTCCATCGACGCCTTCCATCGAACGCTCAACGCCCATCGTCGGGCTATGGAGAAGGTTTGGGCCTCTGACTCTAAGCCCCAGCTCGCGTCGACAGGCTCACAGCTTGGTGAGGGAGAAGATGACCGGCAGGACAAGCGGTTCAAGGAAACGGCCCAGCTCCTGACGGCGGGATTTGGGTGGGATGATGAACGGGCCACTCTGCCCTCGGAGGAGCAGGAATCTGAAGCCGCTGAAGCCGTGGCGGCGGTGACCGCAAAAGCAACCGGCAACAAACAGGCAGCCAATAGCGCTCGCGAGCGGGAGCTTCTCGACCAAATGGCCGACATCGCCGACCGGCATCGTTATCTGCCGGATGCCCGAGTCCGATGGTTGCTGGAATGGATGAACAAGAACCTCTCAGCCGGCATCAGCACCGACGGGTCTTCGCGACCGGACACATCGACGCCCTGGAGCAACCTTCGCGTCATCCTGTTCACTGAATACGAGGACACTGCCCGCTACCTCAGGAACCAACTCGAAGCAGCGATGGGAGGCCCTGAGGTCGCGAGCAAACGCCTGGCCGTCTTTCACGGGCCGACTCGCCCGGAGGACCGCAAAGCCATCAAGACCGCGTTCAACGAACACCCGTCCAAGAACTCGCTTCGCATCCTCATCGCGACCGATGCAGCCCGGGAGGGTCTCAACCTCCAGGCCCACTGTTGGAACCTGTTCCACCTCGACCTGCCTTGGAATCCCAGCCGCCTCGAACAGCGCAACGGCCGCATCGACCGGAAGCTCCAGCCCAATTCCGAGGTTTACTGTCACTACTTCGTCTACACCCAGCGCCCGGAAGACCGTGTCCTCGCGGCCATTGTCCGGAAGACCGAAACGATTCGGCGCGAGCTGGGAGCCCTCTCAGACGTCATCGACAAACGCCTCACAGCAGGCATCGAACGCAGTAAAGCCGACGAGATGGCCAAGCTCATCGACGACGCCTCCGAGGACGAAGAAAAGCGGAAGACGCGCGAGGAAGAACTTGAAGAAGAGCGCCAGTCCCGGCTCAACGAACTGCGACGCCAAATCGACGAACTGCGAACCCGCATCAAGGACGCCAGCGACTGGCTCAACTTCAAGGAGGACCACTTCCGCCAAGCCATCACCAGCGCTCTGGAAATCGACTCCGTAGAAGGCCTCCAGCAAGCGCCGGGGCCTGCTCATCCCCAACGCTGGGTTTTTCCAAACCTCCTCACCCGCTACGGTGGCGATTCCCGCTGGGCAGAGACGCTCGACACCCTCCGAGCCAATCCGGAGCCCGGAGAAAACCTCTTCCAGTGGCGCAAGCGGGCTCCTCTGCGACCGGTCGTTTTCAGTCCGACGGACGGCCTCGATGAGGACGTTGTCCAGATGCACCTCTCGCACCGGCTCACTCAACGCCTCCTGGGGCGTTTTGTGACTCAGGGATTCATCCACAACGACCTTTCCCGAGCCTGCTTGGCGCATTCAGCCGATGCCATTCCACGAGTTATCTTGGTGGGGCGACTCTCCGTGTTCGGCAGCAGTGCCGTGCGACTCCATGAGGAAATGATCCTGGTCACTGCCCGCTGGGTAGAGCCGGCAACCCGCGGAAAGTCTCTCACCCCCTACGGACGCGAAGCCGAAAAGAAGACCCTCCAACTCATGGAGGAATCCCTCCGCCCGTCAGGCAGCTCTCAGGTGCCTCCACAAAGAAGCCGCCAGCTTCACGACTCCATCCGACTCGACATTGAGCAACTCCTGCCGCACCTCCAAACCCGAGGCGAGACCGCGCTCGAAGAGGCCAAAGCTGAACTAACCCAGCGCGGCGAGAAGGAGGCCGAACACCTTCGGGAAATCCTCACAGACCAACGCCAACGCGTTCTCAAAGAGCAGGCACGTTGGGTGAGCAACCAGCTCGAAATGCCCATCTTCAACCCTGACGAGAAGCGGCAGCTCGCGGCCAACCAGCGGTATTGGAGGGCCTTCCTTGAAAATGTAGACGGCGACCTCATCCGCGAACCCAAACGTATCCGCGAGTTCTACCAGCCCACCGCCCACCGCATTGAACCTGTGGGAATCGCCTACCTCTGGCCAATCACCGGATAAACGCCATGGCCACCTACTCTCCCGAACTCGAAAACCACAAGGCCTGGTTAGGCTACCTCCAGCCCGAGGGCCTGGTTGTCACCGCGCAAACCCTGGTCGATGCCGGTGTTCAAATCGACCGCAGCCAACTGGCCGACCTCCAGGAACGCTTCACGGCCCTGACCACGACCGTGACCTACGGCGAGGACCAAGAGGCCATCGGTGTCGGAAACCTGACCCTGTTCCTGGAGGAGTTCCTGGGGTGGCTCCCCGGTCACTTGGTCGGGGAACACCGACCAGACCCGGTTCCAGATGAGTTGAGCCTGGTGCTCCCTGATTTCGAGGAAACCCTCAGCCCGACTTCGGCCCTCCGAAAGTTCAAGCCCAAGCCGGATGAGAATCCTTGGTCCTTGCTCATCCTGAAGGTCTCCACGGGTCGAGACCTGGACAAACCCCATGCGGCGCATGCCCGTGGTTGGGAAGCCTCACCGACCAAGAAGTTCGAGCGGCTGCTGCGGGACACCAAGGTCCATGTCGGTCTGCTGACCAACGGCCTCCAGTTCCGGTTGGTGTATGCCCCGGCCAAGGAGAATGCCGGTCACGTCACCTTCCCCGTCGAGGCGATGACCGAGGTAGGTGGTCGACTTATTCTGGGTGCATTCCACCTCCTGTTGGGGGCGCAATCCGTCCTCAACGCGCCTGACAAACGGCACCTTCACCGGCTGCTCGCGCACAGTCGGGAATACCAGGCCACGGTTTCGGTCCAACTCGCCGAGCAGGTCCTCACCGCCCTCCACGAGATGTTGCGCGGGTTTCAATCGGCCAACGACCTGAGCAAGGGCCGCATCCTTCAGCACCCCCTCGCTCATGCCCCCAACCAGGTCTATGAAGGCCTGCTGACCGTGCTGCTCCGGATGGTCTTCCTGCTCTTCGCGGAGGACCGGGCCCTGATGCCTGGCGGACAGGTCTATTCCAACCACTACGGCCTGCATTCCCTGTTCGAGAAGCTCCGGAAGGACGCTGAGAAGCATGCCGAGCAGATGGACGAACGATTCGGGGCCTGGGCACGGCTGCTGGCCGTTTTCCGCATCGTGTATGAAGGGTGCCGACATGGAGCCCTACAAATGCCCTCCCGACACGGCCATCTCTTCGACCCGGAGCGCTTCCCGTTTCTTGAGGGCCGAAACCCGAATGAACTGACGGTGCCCGAGAACCTTCCGATGGTCTCCGATGGGGTCATCCTCCGGGTTCTCTCCAACCTGCTGTTGCTGGATGGTGAACGCATTAGCTACCGGACCCTGGACGTCGAAGAAATCGGCTCGGTCTACCAGACCATCATGGGCTTCGGGGTTCTCGTTAGCCCCGGCACGGCCATTGCCTTAAAGGGCAAACGAAAGAGCGGAGGAGTCCCCGCCGCTCCCATCGTGGTCATCGAGGACCTGCTGGCCCAGCCTGCCAAGGACAGGTCGAAGTGGCTCAAGGAAAAGGCGGACCATGCCCTGACCGGCGAAGCCGAAAAGGCCCTCAAAGCAGCGGCGACGATTGACGACATCCTGGCTGCCGTGGCAAGCCGCATCGACCGAACTGCGACCCCGGGTCCAATCCACAAGGGTCGATTGGTGTTGGAACCCACTGACGAACGTCGCCGCAGCGGTTCGCACTACACGCCGCGATCCTTCACCGAACCCATCGTCCGCAAAACCCTCGAACCGATTCTCAAACGCTTCGGCGAACAACCGACACCCGCGCAGATTCTCGAACTCAAAATCTGCGACATCGCTGTCGGCTCGGCCGCGTTCCTTGTAGAAACCTGCCGCCAGCTCGCCGACGTGCTCGTGCGCGCCTGGCGAGTGCATGGCGGACGCCCCGCGCTCCCGCCCGATGAGACCGAGGAACTCCTCGCGATGCGTACCATCGCGCAACGCTGCCTCTACGGCGTGGACCGCAACCCCATGGCCGTGGACCTCGCCAAGCTCTCCCTCTGGCTCGCCACCCTGGCCAAGGACCATCCCTTCACCTTCCTCGACCACGCCATCCGCTGCGGCGATTCCCTCGTCGGTCTCACCCGCCGGCAAATCGAGACCTTCACCTGGAAAACCGGGTTCACCACCGGCCAGCTCTGGGAACAGGAAGTCCGCAAACGCACCGCCGCCGCCCTGCGCGAACGGCAGAACCTCCTCGGCCTGGGCGACGACTACGGCACGCCCCAACTCAAGCGCGAGAAACTGGAAAAGGCCGATGAACTCCTCGACCTCGTGCGCTTCATCGGCGATGCCGCCGTGGCCGCGTTCTTTGCGGCGGACAAGGACAAGGCCCGCGAAGCCAAACGCGCGGAACTGGCCGAGCGCATCGCCGATTACCTGGACAAAGGCGACCTCAAACAACGCCCCACCGACGAAGTGAAAGCCCTGCGCGGCGGACAATTCCCCGTCACGCCCTTCCACTGGCAAATTGAATTCCCCGAAGTGTTCGACCGTGAGAATCCCGGCTTCGATGGCATTGTGGGTAATCCGCCGTTTCTGGGCGGAAAACGAGTGAGCACAGTAAATGGCGACAATTATCTTTCATGGCTCTTAAGTATCCATGAGCACTCTGACGGTAGTGCTGATCTTGTAGCCCATTTCTTTCGACGCGCTTTTGGAGTGCTACGCGCACAAGGGTGTTTTGGCCTCATCGCCACCAACACAATTGCACAAGGAGATACTAGATCGACAGGCCTTCGTTGGATTTGCACTCATGGCGGAGTGGTATTTTCCGCGAGGAAGCGTCTGCCGTGGCCCGGACAAGCTGCTGTTATTGTCAGCGTCGTCTGGGTAATTAACGGGGCGGCAAATGGACCGTTTGAGCTAGACGGACGAAGTGTGCCAATAATCAGCGCGTTTCTATTTCATGCTGGAGGACATGAGAACGCGGCGAGACTAAAGTCCAATGCAGGGGGGAGTTTCATCGGAAGCATAATCCTTGGCATGGGTTTCACATTCGATTCCACCGATCAGTCCGGTGTATCGAGTCCGCTTAGCTTGATGCGCGCATTGATTGAGAAAGATAAGAGAAATTTAGAAAGAGTTCTTCCCTATATCGGAGGAGAGGAAGTCAACGACAGCCCGAATCATGCGCATCATCGTTACGTGATAAATTTCTCCGATTTTCCTCTGAGGCGCGAAGATTGTGGGAATACATGGGCTAAGTCGGACGATGGCCAACGTGGTGCATGGCTCAGGAGCGGCGTCGTTCCGTTGGACTACCCCGAGCACGTGGCAGCTGATTGGCCCGAATTGCTTAGCATCGTTGAAGATCGTGTTAAGCCCGCTCGGGACAACCTTAAGCGAGAAATCTATCGTAACCGCTGGTGGCAGTTTGGGGAGAAACAATCGGCACTTTACGAGGCACTAGGCAGTTCATCGCGCGCGCTGGTGGCTGCGAGACACCAACCTTACTGGACCGTGACGTTCTTGCCCGTTTCTTGCGTCTTTTCCGAAGCATTGACGGTATTTTGTAAGGAGACCTTTGCCGACTTTTCCGCAATGCAATCCCAGTTTCACGAGATTTGGGTCCGCTTCCTTGGTTCGTCCCTTGGCACAACATTGCGTTATACGCCGAGCGACTGTTTCGAGACGTTCCCGTTCCCCGCCGGGTTCGAGACGAACGCGGCGTTGGAGGCGGCGGGGCGGGAGTATTACGAGTTCCGCGCGGCGCTCATGCAGGACCTCTGGCTCGGACTCACGGAAATCTACAACCTCTTTCACTCGCCCGATGACGAGGCCCTGGCGCGGCTCGAAGCCCTCTACCGCAAGCGCGCCGCCACCCCCGATTGGCGCACCGCCGAGGCCGTCCCCGCCGCTCGCTCGCCGCTGACACTTTACGCCACCCCCGCCGCGGCGCTCGCCGGCGTCCGCCGCCTGCGCGAGTTGCACGCCGCCATGGACACCGCCGTCCTCACCGCCTACGGCTGGACCGACCTCCTCCCCCAATGCACCTGCGAGTTCCTCCTCGATTACGAGGACGAGGAATCTGAGTCGGCCGAAGAATCCAGTGGCCGCAAAAAGAAGAAACCCTGGCGCTACCGCTGGCCTGACGAAGTCCGCGACGAAGTCCTCGCCCGGCTGTTGAAGGAAAACGCCAAACGCGCCGAAGAGGAACGTATCCTCGGTCGGGGTGACTCAGGTGACGGCGGCACCTCTTCGAAAAAACCCGGCCGCCCCAAGAAACCCAAGCCCGGCGACGACGCCCCTAGCCTGAACCTGTGACCATGCCAACCTCCCCTGCTTCCCCAGTCAGCTCACTCGAAGTCCGCACCGAGTTGGTCGAAGCGCTGCGCCTGGACCTCGTGGGTCCTTGGCCCGGCCATCGGTTCGAGACGGAACTCCTCAAGGAAACCCCCAGCCGGTGGTATCTCACGGGTTACCTCATCCCGGAACAGGCCCCCGAAGCGCAGAAATTCGACCCCTCCAGCACGGAAAACCTGGAGGCGGGTGGCGACAGCTCCGGAGGTGATGACGACACCTCGGCACCGGAGAAGGTTTCCCAGAGGTCCTTCCTCCCTAGCAGCCTTGGATTGAGTGTGTTGGTGCCGGCGGGGGCCACGACCATCGAGGCAAACGTCACCTGGGGTGACTACCGATGGGAAGACCCGGACCAATCCGGTGATGAACCCGAGGATAACGGTCCGGGCATTCCCGAAGCGGAGGCTGAGGAAGCTGAGGAACCTGCCCCAGAGATGGGTCCCATGACCGCCCAGGACGCCGGACCCAAGAAACCCAAGGGGTATCGGCGGATTCCCAAGTCCGACAGGGTATCCATCCCTCTACCCGAGAGTGGTTCCAAACCGCTCGAAATCCCTGTCACCGACCCCGCTAAGGATGCGGTGCCCGGGCTGCGGTTGGCAGTGACTGTCCGGGAGGTCGGAGCGGACGTCAGCCAGCGACTGCCCAAGGGCACCAAGATGGTCTGTGTCTTCGTGGTCAACGGTCGGCAGCCATCAGACAGGGCCTACCTGAGCAACGCCTATCAGGTCCAACTCGCGCTAAGGTTGCCCACCGGCTTCGTTCCGCGTCCCGACCTCCGCAGCGGCAGCGATGCAGCTCGGCAATTCGACTTCGATGAACAGGTCGCAGACTTGCACTACAGGAAGACATGCGACTTCGCCGCGGGCCTAGGGTGCGCGGCCGAACCAGTCTTTGAGGGTGACCAAGCCACATGTCGAGAGGTTCGCAGCGTCTGGATTCCATCGGCTGAGGTCGAGTTCACGGGACACTTGGAGTCGTCATCCCTTCCAGGGGTGGAGCTCCGGATGGAATCCTTGGCCAACTTGGCCCAGGACTCGGTGGAACAAGCGCTGTCGCCTTTGGTGGAGCACTATCGAGCTTGGATTGCCGGGCAGGAGCAGACGACGAAGGACGACTCGACGCTGGAGAGCACTCAACGCGAGACAGCCAAAGAGCTCATCAAAAAAGCCCGCCTAGCAGCGGACCGAATGAGTGCTGGCGTCGCTTTGCTCAAGACCCAATCGGATTGCCTGGAAGCATTCCGTGCAGCCAACCGGGCGATGGCACGGCAGGCTCGGCAACGCGAGGCACAGCGTCGCCAGTGTAGCCCAAAAGAGGCTCCGGTGCCGGCATGGCGTGCCTTCCAGTTGGGCTTTCTGCTATTGAACCTCAGAGGCCTAGCCGAGCCCGACCATGGGGACCGGCAACTCGTGGACCTCCTGTTCTTCCCCACGGGTGGCGGTAAAACGGAGGCATACCTCGGATTGGCGGCGTTCTCCATCATCCTGCGCCGGTTGCGAAACCCCGGATTCCGGGGAGCCGGAATGGATGTGCTGATGCGGTACACCTTGCGTCTGCTGACCCTGGACCAGTTGAGCCGGGCAGCTGCCCTCATCTGCGCCTTGGAACTGGAGCGTCAGGAGCGAGACGCCAGAGGGGACAAATCCTTCGGTGAGTGGCCTTTTGAAATTGGCCTCTGGGTCGGCAGCGGCGCCACGCCTAATCGGATGGGACGGCGGGGTGACAGAGGTCGCGGGGTGGAAATGACCGCCTACAGTCGGACCCGGAAATTCAGAAACGAGTCGGGAAAACACCCGTCTCCCATCCCGTTGGAAAACTGCCCTTGGTGCGGCAGCAAGTTCACCAGTCAGTCCTTCAGCCTTGAGCCCAGCGAAAATGCGCCAACGGACCTCCGAATCATCTGCGGTAATGCCCGCTGTGATTTCACGGGCAACAATCGCCTCCCCATCGTCACGGTGGATGAACCGATCTACCGCCGCTTGCCCTGCTTCATCATCGCGACCGTCGACAAGTTCGCCTCGCTCCCCTGGATTGGGGAATCAGGCAAGCTCTTCGGTTGGGTCAGCCGATACGACAGTGAAGGGTTCTACGGCCCGACGGAGCCAGGCAAAGGGAAGGACCTCGGAGGGCCACTTCCGCCACCGGGTTTGATCATCCAAGACGAGTTGCACCTCATCTCTGGCCCCCTTGGAACGATTGCGGGAGTGTATGAGACGGCCATTGGAGTGTTGGCTAGTCGCCAACTGGCGAATGGAAAGACCCTGGTCCCGAAAATCATCGCCAGTACGGCCACCGTCCGGCAGGCAGGCGCTCAGATTCGGGCGCTCTTTGGCCGTGTTGCCTCCGAGATATTCCCTCCACAGGGGCCCGAACGAGGAGACGCATTCTTCTCTCGCATCCATCCCGTTAGTCAAACCCCAGCCCGGCTCTACCTGGGCATCGCCGCTCAGGGACGCAGCCACAAGGTGGTCCTGATGCGAACGGCCTTGGCACTGCTCTCGGCCAGCATCCGCCTTTACCGCAACAGTGGTGGTCCGCAGCCATCCAATCCCGCAGACCCATACGTCACCCTGCTCGGCTATTTCAACAGCCTGCGGGAACTGGGAGGCTCGCGCCGTATCACCGAGGACGAGGTTCGCTCACGCCTTCAGCAATACCACCAACGGCGGCGACTCGACCCTGAAGACAAACTCTTCCAAAAGCGGACGATTGCCTACGAGCCTGTGGAACTGACCTCCCGGGTCAGCACCAACAAGGTGGCCGACGCCAAGCGGAAGCTGGCGCTCACCTTCAATGAAGACGACCGCGTCGATGTCGCTCTCGCTACCAACATGATTTCTGTCGGTTTGGACATCACCCGGTTGGGTTTGATGGTGGTGAACGGCCAACCCAAGACCTCCTCGGAGTACATTCAGGCCACAAGCCGTGTTGGCCGTGACCCCAACCGGCCGGGGTTGGTCGTGGTTCTCTTGAATGTCCATAAAGCTCGCGACCGCTCGCATTACGAGCGATTCGAGAGGTACCACCAGACATTCTACCGAAACGTGGAGGCCACGAGCGTGACCCCGTTCTCACCCCGAGCCTTGGACCGCGCCCTGGCATCCTCGCTGGTCGCGCTGGCTCGCCATCAACTGACCAGCTTGACCAAGAGCGCTGGGGCTTCAGAGGTGGTCTCAGAACGCGCCAATCTGGAGCCCTTGGCCAACGTGTTTGCCCAACGCGCCGAAACACACCGACTCACGGCCCCAGGGGAAACGACGACTGAACTGCAACAACTCAGCGACCACGTCCGGCAACGCTGCATCAGCCTCTTGGATACCTGGTACCAACTCGCCAAGGGCGCTCAAGACCACGGAGCAACCCTCCAGTACGGGACAGAGCTAGAGAACCAGCCGCCGCTGCTCCATCCATTCCTCGAACCCGACCTGCCTCAGCCGCGAGAGAAATACCGTCTCTTCCGCTCCAACCGCTCGATGCGCGATGTGGAACCATCGGTGAACATTCTCGCCAAGACCTTCTAAGCCCATGAGCAAGTCCGAACTCCGCGCCAGTCAGGTGCTGACAACCTTTGGTCCAGGGGCACTCATGGACCTCCCTGAGACGAGCATCATCATTGGTGGACTCGACCATTGGTACTATTCCGGTGCCAAGGACCCGAACATCGAGGAGCCCCGCCTCATCGCGAAGATCAGGGCTCGCTTGAACAATCCCCACCTCACCCTGAGGAAGCCTCCTGCCAATGAGGATGACCAACCGGGGAGGACCAGCGGCATCACCGGATGGGTGTTCCCGCAATGGTTTCTGGTACAGGAAACCATCGATGTACCAGGCGGAACCCGCCGCCGACTGGTTCACCGAGACAGGCTCCAAGCTGGGAAATTCAGAGATTCCGGAACCAATCATGAGGTGGTCCCAGTGCGATTTGTCCGAGCCTGCGAGAACGGACACATCGATGACCTGGACTGGTCCGGATATGCCCACCACTACGGACGACGGTGTGGCGGCCAGCTCTATCTGGAAGAGTCCGGAACGACAGGCCAAATCGCAGATATCAAAGTTTGCTGTGATTGCGGAGCGTTTCGGCTCCTCGCCGAAGCGGCCCGAAAAGCCACCAAGTCTCTGGGGCGCTGCACCGGACAACGTCTCTGGTTGGGTGCCCATGCTGCCGAGGCCTGCGATTGCTGGAGCCGGTTACTCACCCGGAGTGCGAGCAACGCCTACTTCCCCCAGGCGCTCTCGGTCATTTCGATTCCAGATAACCGCTCAGGGGCAGACGAAACAGTCGCTTCGCTCTGGGAGGCCCACTTCAGCACCGTCGCCGACCAACAAGAGCTGGCCTACGAGATGCGGAAACCTGCGGTGCGAGGATTCCTGGGAACGCTGTCCGCCGAAGAGGTTTGGGCGAGCATCGAACGTATCCGCGCCGGAATCAAAAAAGCGGTCGACGTCCCGGTGAAGGACGCTGAATTCGAGGTCTTGAACGAGGCCAAACCAGAACTCGGAAGCGACGTGCCGGACGGCGACTTCTTCGCCCGACTCCTACCACGCAACCGCTGGGGGGCTGCAGGTGACGGGACACCGAATCCGTCGATGGGCTTGGTCGACAAGGTTGTCCTCGTTCACCGCCTTCGCGAAGTCGTCGCCCTCCTTGGCTTCACTCGATTCGAGTCTTTGGGGGCTGACGTCAACGGAGAGCTTCCGGACGAACTGAGCCTCGCCGTCAACCCCGCCAGCCTCAGCCTCAACTCCTCTTGGCTTCCAGCCATTGAGAGCCGTGGCGAAGGCATCTTCATCGTCTTGAAAGCGGACGAGATTGAGAAATGGGCACGCAGACCTGAGGTCCTGAGTCGAGGGCAAGTACTGGCTCAAGGCTTCAAGCAGTGGCAAGGGGAGCACGCCAACAAGACCCGCCAGTTCCCGGGCATTCAGTACTACATGCTCCACACGCTGTCGCACAGCCTCATGACAGCGATTACGCTGGATTGCGGCTACCCTGCCTCTTCCATCCGAGAGCGCATCTACTGCACCCCCGGAACGCCAGAAAAACCAGGTCGATATGCCGTGCTGCTTCACACCAGCAGCAACGATGCAGAAGGAACCCTGGGGGGACTCGTGGAGGCCGGAAAACGAGTGCAGCACTTCTTCCGGCGAGCGTTGGAAATGGGACAACTCTGCTCAAATGACCCGGTCTGTTCTCATCATCATCCGGCTGACCATGACCCGGCTCCACTTCTCGGAGCCGCCTGTCACGGCTGCATGCTGATTCCTGAAACGTCGTGCGAGCAGCGAAACGACTTCCTCGACCGAAGCCTGTTGGTTTCCACCGTTGAGAAATCCGGCGTGGAGTTCTTCAAGCATGTCTGAAGCCGCGCCCAGCATTTCGACCCTTCCGACCCAGCAACTGGAGGCCCTGTCCGAGGCCATCCGGAATCAATGGGTCAGCTTGGACTCTTCGCCGTCGATTTTAGCCAACTACGTCGGCGGACATGCCGCAACCGTTGCGGAGGATTTCCGACACCTGGCTCAGCTCGGTTTCACTGAGCAACAGGTAGCCGTTTTACTGCGAGCAGCACATTCCAGCCGATGCATCCAGTCCCGGGACGAAATCGCCGCCGACTTGGTACTCTCTGGACCGGATGTTCCTGGGGTTCCCACGGCTGCGACAGAAGCGGTCGTAACCTCGCTCTTTCTGAGGGCTCAATCCGAGATTGTCATAGCGGGTTACGCCTTCCATCAGGCGCGAACCATTCTCGAACCATTGGCCAAGCGGATGCAGGAATCTCCGACCATCAAGGTAGTCCTGCACGTGGATGTCAGTCGGGGATTCACCGACACCTCAACCAACGAAAGCATCGTCCTGCGTTTTGCCCATGAGTTCTGGAAGAAGCACTGGCCTTGGAAGCCCCGTCCCGAGGTCTGGTACGACCCTCGAGCCTTGGAGATGAACCGCGAAGAGCGGGCATGCCTCCACGCCAAATTCATCGCGATCGACGGAGAGACGGTCCTGATCACCTCGGCCAATTTCACCGAAGCCGCGCAGAAGAGGAACATCGAGGCCGGGCTATTGTTCAGAAACACCAACCGTGCCCGCCAACTCACGGGATACTTCGAGGCCCTCCGCGGATCCCACCTGCTGCACCCCTTGCCGTAGACACTCCAGCCAATAGCCCCCATGCCCTCCCCTCTCGGCTCCCTCGAACCCGTTGACCTCCGGACCATCTGGCCGGACGAGGCACGCGACTTCACTCCGTGGCTCGCGCAGGAGGAGAACCTCCGTCGTCTTTCGGACGCCCTAAACCTGGAGCTGGAACTCGACCGGGTGGAAGTGGCTGTCGGCCCCTACTCCGCCGACATCGTCGCCACGGACGCCTCTTCAAACACCAAGGTCGTCATCGAGAACCAGCTCGAAAAGACCAACCACGACCACCTCGGGAAGATCCTCACCTACGCCTCTGGCCTCGAAGCCAGAATCCTCATCTGGATTGCGAAGACGTTCACTGAAGAGCACCGGCAGACCTTCGATTACCTCAACGAGTGTACCTCTGGCCGTCTGCGTCTATACGGGGTCGAGATTGAGGTGCTTCGTATCGGAAATTCCATTCCAGCACCGCACTTTCGGCTCGTCTCCAGCCCGAACGACTACGTCGCTGCGACGCACAATGCGACCGCGGAGCTGTCCGAGACCAAGTCCCTCTACATGGAGTTCTGGACCGGGTTCCGGGACTACTGCCGGTCCCACGGGGAGACGTTCAGCCTCCAGACTCCACGCCCTCAACATTGGTACACCGTCAGCATCGGGCGGAGTGGATTCTCCATCAGTCTGACCGCGAGCACGATGCATGGACGGCTCGGTTGTGAGTTGTACCTCCGAGGCCCGAGCGCCAAGCAGTCCTTCCGCGCCCTCAAGAATGGTCAGAAGGAGATTGAATCCGCATTAGGGCCTCTGGATTGGCAGGAGCTGCCAGAGAAACAGGACTGTCGAATTGTGGATTACCTGAAGGACTTTGACCCCAGAAGCCGGGTGGAGTGGGACCGTGGCTTCGGCTGGATGAAGAAGAGAGCCGACGAGTTTAGGTCCGTGTTCGCCCCGCGTATCAGGAATCTACTGGTTGTTGGAGAAGCTGAATCTGAATGAAGCACTCGAAAGCCTGTTCACCGAGTCAGTCTTGAAACGATGGGGCACTGCCGTTTGGAGATCCGGCCATGAATGAAAACTGGGAAATTCTAAGCGGAATCGGGAGCGAGTTGGACAGAACCCGAAAGCATCACGACTTCACGGTCGGCTCTGCGGCACGGGACAAGGCGCTATGGCAGGTTCACATCCGGTTCAACGAAAATCAGCGATCCGCTGGGTTGGATGAGAGTATGGAGGGCGCAGATGCTTGGTGGCCGGGTGCGCCCATCGGGGGACGAGGCGATGTCTTAATTGTAGATCCTACCGAGGATCTCGTTGTCCTCCGTCACGTCCAAGGCGCGCCTCCAGTTCCCGATAAATTGTTTCGGATCTATCCGCCCATTTTCTTAGACCCCCTTCGGCGACTGTGGAGCGACGTTCCGTGGGTAGGGCAGTGTCTAAGGCGCTTCCAGCTCCTCGATTCGGCAGAGCAGCAGCTCGCGGTTCCAGCCATCAAGCCCGTTGGATTTCCATCACTTCGTGTCCGGCAGCGTGATTCTTTCCAGCTTTTGACTCGGCGCGATTCGTTCCTCTGGGGTCCACCCGGCACTGGAAAGACCTACACCTTGGGAACCCTTTTGGCCTGCTTTCTAGTCCAGCGCCCAGAATCGCGGGTCCTACTGCTTTCAAACACCAATGGCGCCGTCGATTTGGCGCTGGTTGCGGTGGACGCCGCCTTGGAAACCCTAGGCCCCTCCATGATGGGAATCCGACGACGTTGCCACAGAATAGGGACGCGATTTGATGCCTCCCATTTCGAGTCCCGAAAACACTTACTTCCAGCCCCCGACGATGCCGCCGTGCAAAGACTTGTCGAGCTGGAGCGAGAACGCCCTGACCCGGCTGACATCCATGCCTACGCCGAATGGAAGTCGAAGACGGATGCCGTTCGAGCACGATTCCGGGAAAGAGCGTTGGGCTTACTGCGTGATGGCAGGCTGCTAGCGATGACCACGAGCCGAGCAACGTTTAGTTTCGAGGACCTCAAGGAGGCGCCGAGGTTCGACCTAATTGTCTTTGATGAAGCCAGTCAGGTGTCACTGGCACACACGTTGGGGCTGCTTCCGCTCGCTACCCAAGCGATCTACACAGGAGACCCCAAGCAGATTTCTCCAGTTGTAACTTCCCCGAATCCTCACAGCCAAAAGTGGCTCGGCAGATCAGTCTTCGAGTATATGCCGCCCGGTGGGGTAGGATCTTGTCTGCTCAATGAGCAATCGAGGATGGCGCCGTCGATCTGCGACGTGGTCAGCAGGGCCTATTACAAGGGTGACTTGAAGGTTGCAGAGGCTGATTCAAAAGACCCGCGTTGGCATCAAGCTCGCGACATCAAAGCGACCAGATCGTTGTTGGGAAGGCACTGTCAGGTAGTTGAGGTAAAGGCTGAGGCCAAATTTTGGCAGCAGTACATGGGCTGGATACGGATCGAAAGCGCCGAACGGATTGTTCAATTGATCGAGGAGTTGTTATCAGCAGGCCATAGGCCGGAGCAGATTCTGGTCGTGACTCCATTTCGGGCTCAATGCATGTCCATCCGTAGAAACCTCAAAAGCAGACAGATCCGAAAGATCCGAGTAACGACAGCCCACAGAATCCAAGGGCAAGAGGAGCACACGGTTATTTTCGATCCCGTTCATGGCGACTGCGATTTCCTGAAGGACGATCACGCGCCCCGTTTGCTTAACGTTGCTCTCAGCCGAGCAAAGGCCAGGCTCGTGATCCTTCTGTCACAACAAGACAGGGCAAACCCGTGGCTGGCTCAAATCGCCTCCCTGATAGAGCAAGGGGCAACTCATTCCAAACAGCCCTCGGGAAAACCAATTTGCTCATTAGTTAATGATCCGAATTTCCCCGCGTGTTGTGTCGGGCAAGTGATCACTTTTCGTCAACTTACTGCGAAGGTGGTCAACGTGAGCGGCGCATACATGCAAGTCGTCGACCTTTCCACGGGGCAGCTCCAAGACCTTTCGGTGTCCTTCCTTAAAGGTGTGTGTGGTGGGCCCGCCAACACGGGGCAATCTGCCTCTACCTCTGACGCCCAGGTGATCGGCTTGAACTCGACCTCGCCAAAAGTCCAAAAAATATCCAAACCGCCTAAAGGTGAGGATGGAAGCGGGCGTCCTAGGCGAACAACCACAGCGGCGGACATTCTAGGTCCACGGGAATTGAGAGGAATCCCGCGAACGAGTCCGAGGATTCACACGGGCGATTCGTGGATTGGCAATCGGAAGCTCAGACGGGATACAGGCCCTCACGGCCCCGAAGGAGAGGACGTCGGTGCCGGATAAGGATGGCATTCCTCAACCACCGGATTGTAACCGGATGTCACTCATGAACCTCGACGGAAGTCAGCTCGCAAGCTTCGCCAAGGAATTGGCGAAACAGGACCTATCGGGTTGGTTGGGCCCAAACGGGCAGTTTGTCGAGTGCATCGAGACCGGAGGATCTGTTCCCGGAGTCATATTGGGACGACATGAGGCGACGGCCTTGAGGATCCTCGACAATCATCCCGAACGATTACGGGAACTTGAGGGACGTCGGATTCGGTTGAGAGCGAAGACTTGGCCAGAAACCACGCGACATAACCTGATCAAAGAGTATATGCGCGAGCTGGGATACATCCGTGTCTCACCCGACATTTTAAACCTCGATGACTTTGGCTGACCGAGCTGTGCCGGACTTCGTGACCGGATTGGTGATTCAAAAACCGCTTCGTCTACGTATCTCGTTTCTTTGCGCCCACTCTATCCAAGCGCGCTCGGCGGTTGAGGGTTCGATGCGGTTGGGCAGACCTAGATCCAGCACCTGATCAATCGGATGCTTGGCGGTGTCCTCAGGGACTCGTTGTCTTGGCTTGTCTGCCCTCTTCTGTCGGTTGTGCTTGTCCCAATTGCTCCGCCTCGACATGAGCGGATTTTTGCCTAAGGGAATCCTCTAGCAAGGAAGACCGTGGAGCGGTCGGACAGCCGAGATTTGAAGTAACTGACTCACACCTTCGGCAGCTCAGGGCGGACCAGATTCGGGAATTCGTCGGGTAGTACCACCGGACCAACGACCACGCGCCGCTGAGGTCGACTCAGTCGGTCAACTGGGTCAGCCCCGAGCTACAGAGCCGACTTCAGAAAAATCTCTTCTCGGTGATACTGGAGGAAGTGCCGTTGGTCGGTGTTGAAGGAGCCAACTTGGAGGTCACGTCCAGAAGGTATCCCCATCCGGTCGAGGGATTCTCGGTCCGCGAC
>VFQT010002270.1_pt1 | contig 20178 bp, 25 predicted proteins | sample 3512381 | NCBI WGS metagenome assembly VFQT01 (sample SAMN10412376, study PRJNA504923) | tailings metagenome | isolation source: Relicate 2 Philex TSF3 active mining site | place: Philippines: Tuba, Benguet | collected 2017-08-29
ACCCAAAGTGCGCCAACTAATCCTGCTGTCATTACCGTGACCAATACCCAACCTGGTACATCACCGTTTTCTTCATGCAAGATTCCTATCCATTTATTCATGTTCATTCTCCTTTTCTTTTCTAACTTAGATTTTTAATTACTTGCAAAGCTGGGTATATCGCAATAACTAAAACCGTTGGTAAAACAACGAACACAATTGGCACTAACATTGAAATCTCTTTTTTTGAAGCGCTAAGCAAGATCTGCTCTTTTCGCCTTGCCCTAAGTTCGTGAGAAAAACTACGCAGATTTTCTGCTAAAGGTGTACCTCTATCGATAGCAGTATGAAAAGACCGCGCCAGTTGCAACATAGATTCATTGTTAGCAGCTTCACCCATAGCAATTAAGGATTTTTCAAATGAAATTCCAGAGGCGTTTTTTAATAGCACCTGTCTGACCAACTCGCCTAAATTTACTGAAAGTGAATCTTCAACTTCACTAAATGCCTGAATTGGTCCGCGACCAGCTACTAGCGAGAGAGCCAACAGATCGGCTAATTCGGCAATTTCATCGTCTGAAACTAAAGTTTTTTTGTATTTTTTTAGTTTTGAAAAATTTAGAAGTTTTCTTCTCTCGCGAGGAAGATATTCAATATAAGACATTATTCGCTGTTTGATTTGCTTTTCTGGAAATCTGATAACTTCTTTAAATAAATAGCCAGCAAAAACTAAAAATAAGATCGCAAAAATTTCTAACATCATTTCATCGCCAGCTTCTTCATAAAGACATAAGCAACAAAGCAAACACTTGCAACACCCAAAAGTAAAAGTTGGCCCTGTTGACTCTGGTAAGAAGTCTGGACTGTTGGCTGAGGCCAAATTGCAACTAACACTACCCACGGAGCAATAACCGCTAAACGTGCACTGTTGATTACCCAACTTTGTCTGGCTCTAACTTCTCGATTTACTTGCTCATGCTCTCGAATTGCTTCATTTAGTATTTTTAGTGATTTACCTAAATCATTGGCTCCAGAACGAGAAACAACTAGCAGCATTCGCACCACCAATATTCCTACTGGATCTGTAACTTGCTCTTTAAGCGCTAATAATGAAGCATTCATTTGACTTGTTCTTCGAAAATAAGAGCTAAAATAATTCATTTCTGATTTTAAATTCTCTGGCGCATTAGTTGATACATCCAGCAACGAATCAGATAGCGGCATACCCGCTCGTATTGCAGAGGCTAAATCATCAATCAAATATGGCCAAGCATTTGCTTTATTGCTGAGTATTTTTTGGCGATGTCGCTGATAGATAATACCTGGTAAGGCAACGGTAAAAATCAAAGAAATTAAACTTAAGACTATAACTTTAAAAGCTAAATAAATTAAAATTGATATAAGTATCCCAGCAAAATAAATTTTAAGATTTGTGTTATTTTGCAAAATCCAGTCTTTAGTCCTTTTAAAAAAATTAATAATTAGTTTTTGTGGTTTTTCAAAAAATATCACCCACCACCCAATTAAAGAAATAATTAGTGCAAATAGGTAATAAATCATGATACGGCTTTTTGCATATTTAAAAATTTTGCTATTGAAAACTTGCCAGAGACTGGGTAAATCTCTGTTACTTTTCGAAATCCAGTTTTTGTAATTTCAATTTGAATGATCAAGTCAATTACATTCTTTGTTACCGACTCAACAAATTGCTGCTGTATATTTAAGCCTCCTGAAAGTGGGAGTATTGTTAATTTCGAAAGTGCTTCGTTTGCTGAATTAGCGTGTACCGTGCCGGCGCCGGGCATTCCACTATTGAGCGCAATTAATAAGTCAAACGCCTCTGGTCCCCGCACCTCACCCACAACGAGTCTCTCTGGGCGCATCCGCAAAGTCCCCCGCACCAAATCTCGCAACGTTATTTGGCCAGTACCTTCTAAACCACTATCGCGGGTCTGCAATTGCACAACATTGAGTGAACTTAAGTGCAATTCAAAAACCTCTTCACAAGTGATTATTCGCGTATGTTTGCTATGAGTGTTTAAAAGAGCTCGTAAAAAAGTTGTCTTACCGGCACCCGTACCTCCAGAAACCACAAAGTTCGCACCAGCAATAACTGCGTATTCCAAAAATTCTGCGTCTTGTTTAGCTACAACACCTTGACTAACAAAGTCACTTAAATTTAAATTAATTTGAGGGAATTTACGAATATTTATAGCAGGGTATTTTTTGGTGATGTCTGGAATTACAATGTGAAGCCGACTTCCATCAGGTAAAGATGCATCCACAAAGGGGTGTGATTTATCTACTCGTCGTCCGGTATTTTTTAATAGTTGCTCAATCAAAACTGAAATCTCAACTTCAGAAACAAACAATTCTGAAAGTGTTGAAACTCCCCCTCTAACTACATAAACCCGCCCCGGGCCATTAATCATGATTTCTTCAACCGATTTATCAAGTAATAAATTTTTAATGTCTTTATTTGAAAGAGTTAAAGTCATTTTCCCTCCTCACAGTTAGATATGAGAAAGGTAGAAAAGGTTATTTGACTTTGGCTAGATTAATTGGGGCAAATTTGCCCCAATTCTAACTACCAAGGAACAATTGCCCGATCTTCCCAAAGTAATCCAGTCAATGTTTGGTCGTTTAGCTCTCTGGCCGCCAACCAAGTAATCGTTTCTGCACCTTGTTCTGCGGTCCGAGGTGCATCTTGCCCACCCATGTCCGTTTTACAATGCCCTGGACATACGGCATCAACCAAAACTCCTCGCTTGCCATTGCCAACTTCAGCTGCCAAGTTCTTAGTTAAAGCATTGAGCCCTGCTTTTGAAATTCGATATGGTGCGAGCCCACCACTGGTTCCAGGGCCAGAAAATCGACCAAGACAAGCCGTTACATTAATAATTCGGCCACTTCTTCTTTCCACCATTAGAGGCACAAAGTGTTTGATCATAAAAAATGGCGCATCGAGATTGATTCCGATAACTCTTCGCCATTCATCATCTTCGGTTCGTAAAGTTTTAGCAGTTTTTTCTGACATCACACCAGCACTATTGACCAAAATGTCAATTTCTTCACCGTTTAATTTTTCAGTAAGAGCCTGAATTGCTTGCGGTGAACCTAGGTCGACTGCATAACCTGTGGCAGAAATGCTCTCCGCTTGAAATTGGTTTAACGCCTCCTGGATGCGTGAAGAATCCTGAGCGACGATAATTATCCGCGCTCCCAATCTCCCCATTTGCATAGCTGCAGCGAATCCAATTCCTCTGCTTCCTCCGGTGATTAATGCAGTTTTACCGGCCAATGCCCCTTGAGCAATTTGTGATGTGTCTACCGGAATCGCTCCGGGATTGTGATCTTCAGCCATGGCTCTAGCGTTGCGGGTAACTTGCCTTTTCGCCACTTGAAAGCACCTACTAAAGTTGTCTTTGTAGGCAAAAGCAATTGAATGAAGGTGTAGTGGCTAACGAAACGCCCATTCCCATCGCTGGCTCTGGTTTTGGTCCAAATGAATGGATTGTTGACGAAATTTATGAGCAATTTAAGAAAGACAAAAATTTAGTTGATCCCGCTTGGTGGGAATTCTTTAACGATTATCAGCCACAAGAAAAAGTCATTAGTAAACCTCAAGAAGCGACTGTTACTCCAATCTCACCAGTACAAACAATTACTGAACCAGTGACACCTACCCCACCACCAATTGCAGTCACAACAGCCGAACCAAAAGAATCAATTACCGAACCACTCAAGGGTGTTGCCGCTCGAGTTGTAACGAACATGGAAGCAAGTCTTCAAGTGCCTACCGCTACCAGTGTTCGCTCAATACCTGCAATTTTGTTACAAGAAAATCGAGTCTTTATAAATGAACTCCTAGCACGACGTCGCGGTGGAAAGGTTTCTTTTACCCACCTAATTGGATTTGCAGTTGTTAAAGCTCTTAAAGCAATTCCTGATATGAATGTTGCTTATACTCAAATTGATAATAAGCCAGCAATCATTAAACATGGTCAAATTGGGCTGGGTTTAGCAATAGATATAACAAAACCTGATGGATCTAGACAGTTATTAGTTCCGGCAATTAAAAATGCTGAAATTCTAGATTTCGCACAATTTTGGGCAATTTATGATGACATAGTAAAACGTGCTCGTACTAATAAATTAACTGTCGAAGATTTTGCCGGGGTTACTGTCAGCTTAACTAATCCAGGAACACTTGGCACTCAACATTCAGTTCCGCGCTTAATGCAAAATCAAGGATTGATTGTTGGGGTTGGTTCACTTGACTACCCAATGGAATGGCAAGGCGCTTCACAATTTACTTTGGCAAAACAAGCTGTTAGCAAAGTACTAACTATGAGTTCTACTTATGACCATCGCATAATTCAGGGTGCGCAATCTGGTGAATTCCTAAAGTACGTTGCCGATTTGTTAATGGGTAAAGATGGATTTTATGAAGAAATTTTTACAGCACTACAAATCCCCTATAAACCATATCGCTGGGCGCAAGATATTGCAGCGGAACAAGACGAAGACATAAATAAAGTTGCCAGAGTTCAAGCCTTAATTCGTTCTTATCGTGTGTTTGGTCATTTAATTGCTGATACTGACCCATTGATCTATGCCCAGCGCACTCATCCAGATCTAACAATGGCTGCTCATGGCCTTTCAGTTTGGGACTTAGAACGAGAATTTGCTACTGGCGGTTTTGGGGAATCTCGTTTTATGAAGTTACGAGACATTCTCACTCGCCTACGCGACACATATTCGAGAAGTATTGGTATTGAGTACATGCATATTCAAGACCCTGATCAGAGAAAATGGATACAAGATCAAGTTGAAATTCCTTATGAAAAGCCCCCTCGCAATGAACAATTAAGAATACTGGGTCGATTGAATGCTGCGGAAGCTTTTGAAAAGTTTTTGCAAACTAAGTATGTCGGGCAAAAGAGATTTTCGTTAGAAGGTAGCGAATCGACAATCGTAGCCCTAGATGCTGTTTTGAATGAAGCTGCAAAAAATAAATTGCATGAGGTAGCGATCGCTATGCCGCACCGTGGGCGGCTAAATGTTTTGGCAAATATTGCTGGTAAATCTTATGGGCAAATTTTTAAAGAGTTTGAAGATGTTGGTGGACGCGGTTTAGTACAAGGCTCTGGAGATGTTAAGTATCACTTAGGAACCACTGGAGTATTTAGTACTGATGAAGGTGAAACTATTCCGGTCTATCTGGCAGCAAATCCATCTCACCTTGAAGCAGTAAATCCAGTACTTGAAGGCATCGTTCGAGCAAAGCAAGATCGATTAGGCAAAGACCATAACAATCCGATATTGCCTATTTTGCTTCACGGCGATGCGGCTTTTGCTGGTCAAGGCGTTGTTTTTGAAACTTTAAATCTGAGCAAACTTCGCGGATATCGCACTGGAGGAACAATCCACCTCATTGTTAACAATCAGGTTGGCTTTACCACGGCTCCTACTGAATCTAGAAGTAGTACTTATGCTTCAGATCTTGCACGAACTATTCAGGCTCCGATTTTCCATGTAAATGGTGATGATCCAGAAGCTGTGGCTTATGTCGCAGAACTCGCATTTAACTTTAGGCAAGTATTTAAAATTGATGTCGTAATTGATTTAATTTCTTATCGACGCCGCGGACACAATGAAGCGGATGATCCATCTTTAACTCAGCCTTTAATGTATAACTTAATTGATCAAAAACGTAGCATCCGAAAGCTTTACACCGAATCCTTAATCGGCAGAGGTGACATCACTTTAGAAGAGGCTGAACAAGCATTAATTGACTATCAATCGCAATTAGAGCGCGCCTTTGCTGAAACAAAAGAAGCAATCAAACAACCAGTGCAAAGCTCAGAACCAGAAATATCAAATTTCCCAATTCACGTTGATACTGCAATTAGCATGGAATTAATAGAAAAAATTGCCCAGACCCAAATAAATTTACGCCCAGGATTCACGCCACATCCGCGTCTTAAGCCTCAGCTTGAGCGCAGATATCAAATGATTAAAGATGACGCGATTGACTGGGCGATGGGTGAAACTTTGGCATTCGGTTCACTCTTGTCGCAAGGAATCTCAGTTCGACTATCGGGCCAAGATTCACGTCGCGGAACTTTTGGTCAACGGCATGCCGTGATTGTTGACAATGTCACTGGAGAAGGTTACAAACCGCTAAAAGCAGTTGCTCAAAACTCTAGATTTTTTGTTTATGACTCAGCTCTTACGGAATTTGCTGGAATGGGTTTTGAATATGGCTATTCAGTTTCGAATCCTGAAATGTTGGTTTGCTGGGAAGGTCAGTTCGGGGACTTTGCTAACGGAGCACAAACCATCATTGATGAATTTGTTGTTTCTGGCGAGCAAAAATGGAATCAGCATTCCCGACTGGTACTACTTCTGCCCCACGGCATGGAGGGACAAGGACCAGATCACTCCAGTGGCCGTTTAGAAAGATTTTTAAGTTTGGCAGCTCAAGACAATATGACAATTATTCAACCATCAACTTCCGCGTCTTATTTTCACTACTTGCGCTGGCAAGTTTTAAATCCACATGTCAAGCCAATGATCGTCTTTACTCCGAAATCCATGCTCAGAGCAAAGTCGGCCATGAGTTCAACTGCGGAATTTACACAAGGAAAAGTTACTCCTTTAATAGTCGATGCTCCAGATACAAATAAAGTTAAAAAAGTTATTTTTGCTACCGGTAAGTTCTCACATGAAATTGCTACCGAACGAGAAAAGCAAAATAGAAACGATGTGGCAATAATTCGAATTGAACGGCTCTACCCATTACCTAAAGTAGAAATTCAAAATGCTTTAGCGCAATTCAATAATGTAGAAAGTTATACCTGGGCACAAGAAGAGCCAGCAAATCAAGGGGCATATCCCTTCATGGCTTTGGAATTAGCTCCTCTCCTTAATAAACCTTTGAAGAGAATCTCTCGACCTGCCTCCAGTGCGCCCGCCGTTGGTTCTCATACCACTCATGAACATGAACAAACTGAGTTATTGCAAACTGTGCTACTGTCTTAATTTATGTATTTCACTGATCGCGGAATTGAAGAATTACAAGAGCGCAAGGGTGAAGAAACTTTCTCAATTAGTTGGCTTACTGAACAACTAAAACAATTTGTAGATAATCACCCCGAGTTTGAGATAGCGATTGAGCGGTTGGCTACCCAGCTTGCGCGCAGTGATGATTCGGATGACTCCGATTGGAGTGACGATTGATTTCTTTCGCCAGTGACAACTATGCGCCAGCCCATCCAAAAGTCATCGAAAAACTGCAAGAAATAAATTTTAATCATGTGCCGGCCTATGGCTCAGATGATTACACAAAAAAAGCAACTGTGTTAATTCGAGATTTACTTGCCGCCACCAAGGCTGAGGTGTTTTTTGTTTTTAACGGCACTGGCGCAAATGTCGTAGCTATCTCTAATGTTGTGAATTCCTGGAATTCGATCATCTGTGCCCAAAGTGCTCACATTAACGTTGATGAAGGTGGTGCTCCAGAAAAATTAATGGGTACCAAATTGGTTGATCTAAAAACAACTAATGGAAAGTTATCACCTGATTTGATTGCCCCTATATTTACTCGCATTGGCGATCAGCACACCAGCCAACCCAATTTAGTTTCGATCACGCAATCAACAGAATTAGGAACTGTTTATCAAGCTGCCGAAATAAAAGAGTTAGCAGATTTCGCTCACAAGCATGGTGCTTTTCTTCATGTCGATGGCGCAAGAATCAGCAATGCTGCAGTAAGTCTCAATAAAAACTTTGATGAATTTATCACGAATTCAAATGTTGATTTACTTTCATTTGGCGGAACAAAGAATGGATTAATTGGTGCAGAAGCCGTCGTTATTTTGAACCCAGAGCTAGCTAAAAATACTCCGTGGATCAGAAAATCTTCCATGCAATTAGCAAGTAAACACCGCTATCTTTCAGCACAATTTCTTGCACTCTTTGAAAATGATCTGTGGAAGGAAAACGCTTCACATGCTAACAAAATGGCACTTAAACTCAGAGGTTTAATTCAAGAGAATCCTAAAATCAAAATAACCCAATCCACGCAAGCAAATGCAGTTTTTGCAATCCTCCAGGCTGAAGATATTAAAAAGCTACAAAAAGATTTTCATTTTTATGTCTGGGATGAAAACACGAATGAAGTTCGATGGATGTGCTCATGGGATACTAATCCAGCAGATGTTGAGAGTTTTGCAAAAGCAATTAATTCACTTTGAAATTTAGTTTGACATTCGGCCAATATCGTAAAATTACCCGCCCAACTATTTGATCTTTTTCAACCCAACCAAAACTTCGAGAATCACTGCTTTCTCTTACATTGTCGCCACTTAACCAAATTTGACTCGTGTTTTCATCAACGATTCTTTTTACTAACCTGCTCCCCCCGTGTTCAATCACAACTAAGTCGCCTATTGAAAATTCTTTAGTTTTGCCAACTAGCAAAAAATCACCTGACTTGAGCGTGGGCACCATTGAGTTACCCAGAACCCTTACCAAAAGGTAATTTCCCACCATTTTTACTCAACCTGCCAGTTTTTTATCTTCAAGGTAATCTATAGGTCGAGAGCGTTCAGATGAATCGAGGAGTTATGTTCGGATTTCTTAAACCAAAAACAACAGTGCTCGCACACTGCGATCTACCCTGCGGCGTATATGACCCAGCACAAGCCAAAATAGAAGCACAATCTGTTAAAGCTTGCATGGAAAAGTACAACGCATCTAGCGATTCAGATTTTAAGTCACGCGCAGTAGCAATTAAAGAGCAGCGATCACACTTAGTAAAAGAACACCTTTGGGTGCTGTGGACTGATTACTTCAAGCCACCGCATTTCGAAAAGTACCCACAATTGCATGAACTTTTCAATGAAGCCACCAAGTTGGCAGGAGCTGCAGGAACCAAAGGATCTAATGACGTTACTGTTGCCGACAACTTGCTAGCCAAAATTGATCAAATCAGTGAAATCTTCTGGGAAACCAAAAAGGCCTAGATTAAAGATGAATGAAAAGCCGCTATCAAGAAGAAAAGTAGTCGCATCTTTAGGTGCAGTTTCGGTAGCAGGATTAATTGGTGCATGCTCCACAACTGATGAAGCTCAAGTTGTGGAGTCACCAACTTCCGATGCACCTTCACCTAGCCCTTCAGAAACAGCAACTAATGAACAAACAGCTACTGAATTGATAGCGGTATCTGAGGTACCGGTCGGCGGTGCGGTAATCCTTAGTGAAGAAAAAATTGTTATATCTCAACCAACCCCTGGTGAGATAAATGCCTTTTCTACTACCTGCACTCACCAAGGATGTCCGGTTTCTCAAATAACTGAATCTGGAATAGTTTGCGCTTGCCACAACAGTGTTTTTTCAACTTTAGACGGAAGCGTCATCAGTGGCCCTGCCACCAAACCCTTGGATTCAATTCAAGTAACTATCAGTGAAGATCAAATTTTTAGAAGTTAAATTTTAAAAAATTCTTCTCGAAAAGTTTTTGAAAAGACCAGATATAGCGCTACCAAAGCACTTAGACCTGCAATAGCTCCTAGCGCACGAGTTATAATTTGCCCTTCTGTGACCAAGGGCCAAGCGATAATAATTACAAAAAATTGAGCTAATACAAAGGGGCCAAAAGATCTTTCATTGCCTCTAGTCAATCCGCGAGCAATTACCCACATAATAAAAACAAAAAATAAGTAAATCAGGATTTCAAAACTGAGTGTGGTCCAACTGTTAATATCGCCCGTGGTTAGCGCTCCAACCAGCGTAACGATCGCAAAGGCTAGAATTCCAAATGATTGAATCCGGATGATGCCGGTAGCAAGTTTCAAATAAGAATTAAACATTTTAATTGTGTGGAATATGGTCTAAATGCATGCCAAATGGAAGTTCTAGTCTATTTTCGGCCATTAATTCATTATTAGAAAGCAATTCACGGGTTCCTCCCCTAGCAACAATTTTGCCATTATTCAAAATTGCTGTCTCGGGACAGATCTCGAGAGCATAGGGAATGTCATGCGTGACCATCAACAAGGTAACGTCTAATCCCAATAAAATTTCAGATAATTCTCGTCTGCTAGCCGGATCTAAATTACTACTAGGCTCATCCAAAACCAAAATATCGGGCTCCATAGCTAAAACGGTTGCTACTGCTACGCGTCTTCGTTGACCGAAAGATAAATGATGTGGGGGGCGATCAGCAAATGCTTGCATCTTTACTTTTTCTAACGCTTTATTTACTCGCTGCTTGACTTCTTCATCAGTTAAACCAAGGTTTAATGGGCCAAATGCCACATCGTCATAAACTGTCGGCATAAATAATTGATCATCTGGATCTTGAAAAACAATTCCAACTCTTCTGCGAACTTCTTGCATATTTTTTTTGTCAACTAAGATTCCAGCGACCTCAACTGATCCTGAAATTGTTTCAATAATTCCATTTAAGTGAAGTACTAAGGTAGTTTTGCCTGCACCGTTAGGGCCAAGTAAAGCTAGACGTGAGCCAAAAGCCAAATCAAGATCAACACCAAATAATGCTTGATGACCATCTGGGTAGGCATACTTTAAATTTTTAACTGAAAGAGCTAGATTATTTAGTACCAAAACCAGCCCCAAACAAGTACTAGTAAGGCGCTCATTGGTAGCAAAAGGCCAATGCTCCAATCTCTTACACTCACAACCTGATTGCTAGTAATCGGCATTCTTCCTGTAAATCCTCTAGACAACATTGCTAAGTGCACTCGCTCTCCTCTTTCGTAACTTCTAATAAATAGCACCCCTAATCCTCGAGCAAGCACCTTCCAGCTTTTTGGTCCACGAGCTTCAAAGCAACGAGATTCTCTGGCAACAGCCATTCTGCGAACCTCTTCGCTGACTACAACCGTATAGCGAATCATAAAACTTGCAATTTGTACCAAAAGTGCTGGCACTTTCAATATTTCTAATCCCAGCAAGAAGTCTTTAGGTTTAGTACTACTAGAAAGTACCACTGTTGTTAAAACACCAAGAGTTGCTTTTGCCAAAATATTCCAACCAGCAAGCAATCCAGCTTCAGAAAGTGAAAGTCCCAAAATTTGCACTTTTGGCCCTAATCCAAAAAAAGGTAAGAATAAAGCAAAGACAACAAAAGGAATTTCTAGCAAAAGTCTGGTCTTAATCAACCGCCACGGGACACCCAAATACCCAATCAAAGAAAAAATTATCAGGGCATAAAAACCAAATGCAATAAACCAATTAGCTGGAGTTAGCACGACCAAAAGAACAAAAAGAAAAGCGGCAACAATTTTTATCTGCGCTGGAAGTTTGTGAAGTTTTGATTTACCTTCTACATAAAAGGCATCAACGCCACTTCCGTGACGACCCGCCATCTAGATTTTTTGCTTTGGCTTTAAAAATTTAAATAGCCCAAAAGCAACCAGTGCAGTTATAGCAACGCCAATTACTCCTGATAATCCCGTAGATAAAAACTCATTATCAATTAATGAGACTCCATAATCTGCCAGCGGTGAAGTTGCCACCGCACTATCTTGTGCCGTTTCAATAAAACCAGTGTCTTCGGCTACTTTTTCTAATCCATCTGGGCTACCGCTTGCAAAGTTACTTATTACTCCTGCAAAAAATAGAGAAACTGCAATTCCAATCAAAATAAAAATGTTATTTCTTTTCATTTACTTTTCACTTCCAATCAAAACTTGCTTTAAGTAGTGTTTTGCTCCAAAAACTAAATCTGGTCTAACTGCTATGACTGCAGAAATTGTTAATACAGAAATTATTGCTTCACCGATTCCAATCAAAAGATGTACCGAAAGCATGGCAGCAGTTACAGTTCCAGCACTGATTGCTTCAGTGCCACCCAAGGCAAATTGAAGACTGAATGCAAGTGCACTAACAGGAACGCTAATAAAAGCTCCTACGCCGGTTGCAATTAACAAACCAGTTCTGTTTGCTGGTAAGAATTTCTTTAAAATCAAGAAAACGCCCCAAGCAACAAATACCGCCACAAAAGCTAAGTTGAAAACATTTAACCCAAGGGCGATTAATCCTCCGTCAGCAAAAAAGAGAGCTTGCACCGCTAAAACCACCGTTAGGGCTAATGAAGCAGCCCAAGGTCCAATCAAAATTGCTGCTATTGCAGCTCCAATCAGGTGCCCACTTGTTCCCGCTGCAACTGGGAAATTCAACATTTGCATTGCGAAGATAAATACCGCGGCAAGTCCTGCCATGGGCGCCACCCGATCATCAAGTTGCGCTTTGGCCCTTTTCAATGCGACCGCAATCAAAACCATGGTTGCTAACCCAAATATCGCAGAGGTGGGAACGTCGATAAAGCCGTCAGGGATATGAAGGGCCGGCAATTGCATTGAACTCCTAGGGATTGAACTTGGATTTATGTCAGCATACTGGTTTTTCATGTTATTGCAAATGTTTTGCAATAAGGCAAAATGTGACCAATGTGACACATGTTTTCTAAAATTTATGCCTTTTCCTATTGTGACATTTGGAACAACCTGTCACCCTAGTAAGTAGCAAAAATTTTGCTCAAGGATGCTTTAAAGTTGCCCAAAATCCTATATTTTGGAGACTCTCAGGGCAGACGAAATTTAGATTTGAGGAGGATCGCATGGACTGGCGCCACAAAGCCGCTTGCCGTGACGAGGATCCTGAATTGTTCTTTCCCATTGGCAACACTGGCCCCGCATTAGGTCAAATTGAAGCTGCGAAAGCTATCTGCCGTGTTTGCACCGTAGTGAATGAATGCTTGCAGTGGGCGATTGAAACCGGACAAGATTCGGGCGTTTGGGGCGGGCTTAGCGAGGATGAACGCCGTGCTTTAGGGCGAAATCCCGCTGTAGTTAATTCCGCCAGTTATTTTTAATTAAGCTAACGGAACAGTAATTTCAACCACTAAACCTTGTGGATCATTTTTTTTGTAATTGATAGTGCCACTTAATTCACTCTCAATTAAAGTTTTTACGATTTGAAAACCTAAATTTTCTTCAGTTCCGTCATGATTTTTTAAACCGGGGCCATAGTCTTTGACAATTATTTTTATATCATTTAAATTTTTTATTAGCTCAATCTCTATATCTTTTATTGCTGGAACAGCATGCTCTAACGCATTTTGTAAAATTTCTACTAATGCCATAGCTAAGGCAGTTGCTAAGGCAGAATTTAAAGTACCAAGACTTCCTTTTTTTACAAAAACACTTTTCTGACTTTCATCTAATCCAGTATTTAGTTCATTCAACATCAAAATTATCTTTTGTAAAATTTCATCAAAATTAACATTTTGTTCGTTAGCATGTGAAAGTGTTTCATGAACAATTGCAATTGTGTTTATTCTTCTATCAGCTTCAATTAAAGACTCTCTTACTTCAGAATTTGTGGCTCGTCTGGCTTGTAATCTAAGTAATGAGCCAACTGTTTGTAAATTATTCTTCACTCTGTGATGTACTTCTCGAATAATTGCATCTTTATTAGATAAAGCTTTATCTTTTTTTCTAATGAGTGTCACGTCATTTACGAGAATTATTGCCCCAATATTTTGTTGATGATCAGTAAGAGAAATTGCTCTAACAGTCATGGTTGCTAAATTATTTTCAATTTCAATTTCGCCATTAAGTTTTCCGCTGGTAATTAATGTAAAAGCTTCGTCAGCAAGGCCTTTTTTTTGCATTAATTTACGACAAAGACTTGAAAAATTTTCACCCACTAAATCTTTGGCTAGACCAAGTCTTCTAAATGCAGATTGAGCATTTGGGCTGGCAAAAGTTACTAGCCCTGAGCTATCTAACTTGATTAAGCCATCGCCTACCCGTGGAGTTCCAAAAGCTTTATCAATAAGCGGCTGGTAACTTCCAGTGCCTTGCTCAAGCATTTTAAATAAGGCATCAGCAGCTTCTAAATAAACTGCTTCCATCCGGCCACCGCGACCATCTGCTACCCAAGTTCGTTCAAGCAGGCCAATTACTTTTTGCTGAAAAATTATCGGAATTATTGATAGGTGATGATCCCCATTACTACTTTTAGAAATTACTGTTTTTTTACTCAAGAAAGCCTTATCAAGCAGGTTATTTCTACCTGATGGTAAAAATTCCCCCACCAAATCTTCTGGAACGAGCGACCTTACAGTTGAAGGTCTAATCTGACTCAGCGCAAAATAACCCTTGCCATGCCAGTTGGGGATCCATAAAACTAGATCACTTAGTGCTAGATCACTAAGTAAGCCCCAGTCAGATAAAAGATTTTCTAAATAATCTACTTCTGCTTCCGTTAGCTCAATTTCATCTTCATAACCGCTTAATAAACTAGTCATCGCTGTCAGTATCTGTGTAATTTATTATTAATAGCTCTTCCCTAATCCAAGTTAAGACATTTTGTGGAGCTTGAATATCTTTATTTGTTTCATATACTTTCTTTTTTAGAAATAACTCAACTTCATATGTCTCACTACATTCATCGCAAATATTCAAATGAACAATAACTTCGTTTTTGATAGTTTCAATTAGCTCATCATCAACTAAAGCAGAAATTTTTTCTGCTAAATCCGGGCAGCATCTTGGGTTTACATTAGTCATTTATTCAACCCCACTAACTAAATAATCTGCCAGTAGCTCTCTCAGGATTTTTCTTGCTCTATGAAGGCGAGACATGACTGTTCCAATGGGAGTTTCCATTATCTCACTTATTTCTTTATAGCTAAAACCCTCAACGTCAGCTAAATAAATCACAATTCTAAAATCTTCAGGTAAATCTAAAAGTGCGTCTAAAATTCTTTTATCTGTAATTAAATCTAATGCTTCTATCTCAGCAGATTTAAGACCTAAGCTGGCATTGCTAGAAGCGCGAGTTAAATTCCAATCTACTAACTCGTCACTGCCACCTTGATAGGGATCGCGCTGTTTTTTTCGATAGTTAGTTATAAATGTATTTGTTAAAATTCTAAACAACCAAGCTTTCAAGTTGGTTCCTGCTTCAAATCGATGAAACGCTGCGTAGGCTTTTGCGTATGTTTCTTGCACCAAGTCTTGTGCGTCTGGAGCAGATTTAGTCATTCTTAGCGCAGTGCGATAAAGCATGTCTAAATAAAGCAAGGCTTCATCCTCAAAGCGCTGCTTTAACTCAGGACTAAGTGAACCTTTAGGTGACTGCTTCATAAGCTAATTTTACTCACCTAAATTTCTTCACCAATTGGGTTAATCAGTTCTCTGCCTTGGCTGCGTGAACTGTTTACTGCTTGTGCAACTGGATAAGCCGATAAAAAATCTTCGGGAGATTGTGGCATTAATTTTGAAACTTCTTCAGGATTTTCAAGGTTTGGATTAAGCCAGGTATTCCAATTTTTAGGTGCAATCAAAACTGGCATTCGGTCATGAATTTTTGATAACTTCGAATTTGCCTCTCTCGTTAATATTGTTACCTCTCCGTTTAAATAGATCCCGGCCACCGGCAAAAGCGCTAGTTTCTTTGAAAAAATAAAATATGCTTGCTTGGGTTTTTCATCAATACGAAACCATTCGTAATATCCATTCATCGGCACCAAGCATCTTCTATGTAAAAAAGAATCTCGAAACGATTTTTTCTCTAAGATTGATTCGCTTCTTGCATTTGCTATCTTTTTTTTATCATCCCAGGCAGCAGAAAATCCCCAGCGAAAGACCGAGAGAGTTGGTTCGTTTTTTGCACCACTTTGAATTATGTAGGCACTCTGAGTTGGTGAAACATTATAATTTTCAGGCAACTGCATCACATCTGTACCGGATATCTTAAAGACCTCTTTAATAGTCTCTAACTCATTTTTTGCTACAAAGCGACCACACATAGTTATCTAAAATGGTACGCGGGCGCTACCCTTGGAACTACATGAATACCGAAATTTCAGCCTGGAATGCTCCTGTTGCCAGTTTTCCGATAAACGCTCAAATAAGAATTCCGGGTTCAAAGTCCCAAACTAATCGCGCCTTAGTCTTAGCGGCATTAGCAAATAGTGAATCAGTAATTGATAATCCGCTCTTAGCTCGCGATACTGAATTGATGCTTAAAGCTATTGAGCTACTTGGTGCCAAAACAACTATTTTAGAAAATCGAATTTTCATAGAACCTGGCTTGACTACCAATGCTGAAGTTTCGATTGATGTGGGGCTTGCGGGAACAGTCATGCGATTTATTCCGCCACTTGCAGCTTTAACCCATTCACTGATTCATTTTGATGGAGATGAAGCAGCAAGAGTTAGGCCGATGCAAGTAATGCTGAATGCTTTAACTGACCTTGGCGTAGAAGTAATAAGAAAAAATGATGGTTATCTACCATTTTCTATTAACGGACATGGTCATATCTCAAAATCAGAGGTAACAATCGATGCATCATCATCGAGTCAATTTGTATCCGGACTCTTATTAGCCGCAGCTAGATTTAATAACGGATTAAAGATAATTCACTCAGGTCACAACTTACCTAGTTTTCCGCACATTGAAATGACTATGAAAATGCTTGAAGAAATTGGAGTTGTTTGTCAGCACCAAGCGATTGATTCAAATCAGCATTCTTGGTCAATCGCACCACAATTAATTCCTGGTCATCACTGGAAGATAGAGCCAGATCTTTCTAATGCAGCACCTTTTCTTGCAGCAGCTATGGTGACTGGTGGAAGCATCACAATTTTGGATTGGCCAAAACAAACTGCCCAAGCCGGTGGGCAATTGCCTAAAATTTTAGAAGCGATGGGCGCAAAAATCGAATTAAATGAAACTGGCTTAACTTTATTTGGACCTTCAAAGATCAACCCACTTAATATTAATTTAAGTGAAATAGGGGAATTAACGCCATCAATTGCTGCACTCCTAGCGCTAGCGGAGGGCAAAAGCGAGATTACTGGAATTGCACATTTAAAGGGTCATGAAACAGATCGGATTGCCGCACTCGCCTACGACTTATCTCAAATCGGTGTAACTGTAGAAGCAAAATCAGATGGGTTAGTTATTACACCTGGAACATTACATGGCGGTAAATGGAAGAGTTATGCAGATCATCGTATGGCAACAGCTGGAGCAATTTTAGGATTGAAAATTCCAGGTATAGAAATTGATGACATTTCTTGTACTTCTAAAACTATGAAAAACTTTGAATCACTTTGGTTAGATTTAATTTCTAGATGACTTCTAAATTAAATTATTCTGAAGAATCAATCAGATCTAGACCTAAAAAAAATAAATCAAGACCACGAACTAAAGATTCCCCTAGCTATAAAAACTTAATTAATGGCATAGTTGTAACAGTTGATCGAGGTAGATTTACCGTAACGCTTCCAGAATCAAACCATCAACAAATCTATGCCATCAAAGCACGAGCATTAGGTAGAAAAGGTGTAGTTGTCGGAGATCGAGTTGGGCTTACTGAAGTAAACCTTGAACGCCCCACTGATTTGGCACGTATCGTTGAAATTCTGCCAAGAGAGCATGTACTTAGAAAAAGCGCTGATGATTCTGACTCTTCTGAGAAAATTATTGTGACCAATGCATCGCAAATTGGCATTGTTGTTTCTATCGCAAATCCCGAACCGCAATTACGCTTTATTGACAGAGCACTGATGGCTGCCTTGGATGCAGATGCCACTCCAATACTGATCATTACCAAGACTGATCTTGCAGATCCAAAATGGTTAATTGATCTCTATCAAGATTTTGGGTTTCCCATAATTCCGCTTAGTAAATCCGCAGATTTATCAAGTTTAGTTAAATTACTTACGAATAAATGGACGGTTCTTATCGGTGCATCTGGGGTAGGTAAATCCACGCTTGTTAATCGCTTAGCTCCGGATGCCCAACGCGCTACTGGTGAAGTTAGTGAACTTACCGGTAAAGGTAAACACACTTCCACAAATATTTTTGCATTTTCTGTTGGAGAAAATACTTGGATTATTGACACGCCTGGTTTAAGGAGTTTTGGCTTAGCGCATTTAGCGAGTGAAACCGCCTTGGCTGCCATGCCAGAACTAAATCAAATCGCAATAGCTTGCCCAAAATCCTGCACCCATCAAGATGAAGACTGTGCAATTGCAAAAACGGCTCAGAATGATGAAAAGGTAAAAATTAAATTAGATTCTCTGCGGAGAATTCTACAATCAATTAAATTAAATTATTAATTTTTTGAATTATTTCGTTGAATTCAGACTCGAAATTTTTATGATTTTTAGATTCTTTGAGCCCAACAATTAATTGATCTGCTATGACTAAGGGCCCCAAGTAGTTGATAGATTTTTTAAAATCTAAAATCTTATAAATGCTTGAGATTTCATTGAAAATGCTTTTTGCTAATACTTCACCGTCAGCGGCTTTGCGCTCTAAACGATAAAGCGGTAATGCCTTAAGTCTTTCAGCAAGTTTAAAACCCGCTGAAAGATAATCCACTTTTTTTTACTCTCTGTTACTGGCCAATATGGCAAACAATCTCAAGAATTCAATGTAAAGCCATACAAGTGTTAAAACTAAACCAAATGCTAACTTCCAAGATTCTCTCTCTGGAAGATTCATGCCAACAGCTTGGCTAATAGCTTCAAAATCTAAGGCCAAACTAAATGATGCTAAACCCACTCCAACTAAAACTAAAAGAATCCCGATGCCACCCACACCATAAAATCCCCAGCCGCCACCTACACCAGCAAATGATGAAATAAAACTAATCACTGCGATCACTAAATAAGAAACTAATGCCACCATCATTATTTTTACGAATTTGGCATTGACTTTTATGATCCCAGTTTTATAAAGCGTTAACATCACCGCAAACGCCACAATAGTAGCCATGATGGTATTGCCAACTAAATTTGTGCCCTCTGCAGCAAAAGCATTTTGATAGATAAAACTAATTGCCCCTAAAAAGACCCCTTGTGCAGCGGCATAAGCCAAAACTAATGCCGGCGAAACCTGCTTTTTAAAAATATTTACCAAACCTAGAACGAATCCAATGCCCATGGCGATCAAAGCTATGCCCGGATTTGTGGGAGCGATAGACCATCCGAAAAAGGCTCCAACCAATAAGAGCCCTAACATCATCGCTGACTTCACCACTACGTCATCTAGTGTCACTACTCGCTCACCAGGTAGTGCGCTTCCTAAATCTGCTGGTGCCTGAGGTGTACCAAAAACGCTGCCTGGCTCGCGAAAATCAGCATATTGACGCATGACCGGATTGTTAGTCTGCATTTAAGTCTCTCCTCAACCTTTAAGTCTTCTACGTGAAGTATCAGTTGCTATCCATATTAACAGTTTTCACTTCCTGACGCTTTTTGCCGGATTTAAAGTGGTCAAAAAAACTCGGGGTGATGCTGAAAAACTTCATATTTAGTGCGAGAATACTCTAAGAAATTTCCACCCCGTACGGAGGAATAAGTGGCAGTTAAAAAGAAGGCAGCTAAAAAGGCTCCGGCCAAAAAGAAAGTTGCTAAAAAGAAGGTAGCCAAGAAGAAGGCTCCTGCAAAGAAGAAGGCCGCCAAGAAGGTTGCCAAAAAGAAAGTTGCAAAAAAGAAAGCTCCTGCAAAGAAGGCCGCTGCTCCAGCAGCACCAGTTAGTTCAGATGCAGCTGCTCCATCACCTTTCAACCCATTGAGCTGGTAAAGCGCAATAGGTTTTAATAATAAAGGCCACCTTTTTGGTGGCCTTTATTATTTTAATAGCTCATTCAAATAATTTGTAAATTCTTCAGGCGTTCCTATCGGGCCATTAATTCTGCTTAACAATTTCCCATTTTCATCATAAATAAATGTAACCGGTAAACCTGAAATCTGATAAAAGCTTTGCAAACTTGCTGCAGAATCAACTACTGAAGGGAAAGGTAACTTCCACTTTGCAGCGCTAGCAACAGCCGCAGTCTCTTGATCTTGATAATTAACTCCAATGAAATTCAAATTATTAAATTTATTTTTTGCTGCGATAAATGCTGGAGCATCATCTTCACAATAAACGCACCAAGAAGCCCACAAACTAACAACCAAAGGTTTACCAGTTGGTAAGCCTGCTAAGTTCACGGCTGTTTCATGTCCTAAGCAGGGAAAAGTTGAATTAGGCAAATCATTATTTGTGGCTGGTGCTAAATCACTTGTCGGGCAATCTTGCATCGGATAGTTCGTAGCTGAACTTAAATCAGACCAGTTTTTTGAATTTTGCGAAGCT
>VFQT010002271.1_pt1 | contig 20169 bp, 12 predicted proteins | sample 3512381 | NCBI WGS metagenome assembly VFQT01 (sample SAMN10412376, study PRJNA504923) | tailings metagenome | isolation source: Relicate 2 Philex TSF3 active mining site | place: Philippines: Tuba, Benguet | collected 2017-08-29
CCTGCAGCGGGGGGCCCTTGGGGTCGACGGGCACGGAATTGGTGGTGATGACCTCGTCGATGGGGCCGCCGCGCAGCCGGGGGTAGGCGGGCTCCTGGAGCATGCAGTGCGAGACGAGGGCGCGCACGGAGCGGGCGCCGTTCTTCTTGAGGAGCTCGGCCGCGGCGGTGAGCGTGCCGGCCGTCTCGGTCATGTCGTCGACCAGGATGATGTCGCGGCCCTCGACCTCGCCGACCAGGCTCGTGGCCTGGACGGTCGTGTCGCTGGTGCGGCGCTTGGCCACGAAGCCGAAGGGCAGCTGGAGGAGGTCGGCGATGGCGGCGGCGTACTTGAGGCCGCCGACGTCGGGCGAGAAGACCGTGGCCTCGCGCACCCAGGGCTTGTTGTGGATGTGCGCGTAGAAGACGGGCGAGGCGAAGAGGTGGTCGACGGGGATGTCGAAGAACCCCTGGATCTGCTGGGCGTGCAGGTCGACCGCGAGCACGCGGTTGACGCCGGCGGCGGTCAGCAGGTTGGCGACGAGCTTCGCGGTGATGGGCACGCGGGGCTTGTCCTTGCGGTCCTGGCGGGCGTAGCCGAAGAAGGGCATGACCGCGGTGATGCGGTTGGCCGAGGCGCGGCGCATCGCGTCGACCATGATGAGCAGCTCCATGATGCACTCATTGGCCGGCATGCAGGTGGGCTGGACGATGTAGACGTCGCACCCGCGCACGTTCTCGTTGATCTGGACGAACGTCTCGCCGTCGGGGAACCGCCGCACGGTGGCGGCGCCGAGCGGGACGCCGAGCCCGTCGCAGATCTCCTTGGCGAGGGCCGGGTTGGCGTTGCCCGTGAAGACCTTGAGCGGCGGGAGAGTCATGGCGCGTCCTTCCGGAGAGCGTCCAAGGCGGCCGCCAGCGAATCAACCTTTTTGAAGAGCTCGGGGAGGCGGCGGGCGAGGACGGCCATCCGGCGCTCGAGGCCGATGGGCACGGCGGGCGAGCCGTTCATGAAGGCCCCGGCGGGCACGTCCTCGAAGAGGCCGGCCTGCGCGCCGAGGCGGACGCCGTCGCCCAGGCGCAGGTGCCCGGCCACGCCGGCCTGGCCGCCGAGCACGCAGCCGTCGCCGAGCACGGTGGAGCCGGCGATGCCGACCTGGGCCGTGATCAGGCACTGCCGGCCGATGCGCACGTTGTGGGCGACCTGCACGAGGTTGTCGATCTTGGTGCCGCGGCCGACGACCGTGCGGCTGAAGCGGGCGCGGTCGAGGGTCGCGTTGGCGCCGACCTCGACGTCGTCCTCGAGCACGACGGTGCCCACCTGCGGGATGCGCTCGATGCGGTCGCCCACCGGCTCGTAGCCGAAGCCGTCCGAGCCGACGACCGCCCCGCTCTGCAGGCGGCAGCGCTCGCCGACGGCGCAGTGGTCGGCGACGGTGACGCGCGGCTTGAGCCAGCTGTCGGCGCCGACCGAGGCGCCCGCGCCCAGGTGGCACTGCGCCTCGAGGACGGCGCGCGGGCCGACCTTGGCGCCGGCCAGGAGGGTGCAGCCGGGGCCGACATGCGCCGTCGGGTCGACGGACGCGGCGGGGTCGACCGAGGCGGAAGGGTGGATGCCGGCCGCGGGTCGCGGCCAGAGGGAGGCCTCCACCGCCGCGCAGACCAAGGCCAGCGCGTAGGAAGGGCGCTCGACGCGCACGAAGGCCTGGCCGGGGGCGGGCGCGCCCGCGTGATCGGCCGGCACGAGCACCGCGCCGGCGCGGGTCGCGGCGACCTCCGCGGCGTAGCGGGCGTTGCCGAGGAAGGAGAGGTCGGACGGCCCGGCCTCCGACAGCGCGGCGATGCCGGTCAGGCGGACCGCGCGGGCGGCGGCGTCACCCTCGACCGCCTTGGCCTCGGTCAGCCGGGCGAGCGCGTCGAGGGTGAGCGAGAGCGGCATGGGCCAAAGGAGGCGCCCCTGCGGGGCAGGGGCGCTCAGGTCACTTCTTGGCGTCGGCCTTGGGCGCCTCGGCCTTCGGCGCCTCGGCGGGGGCGGCCGGCTTGTAGTTGGCGTTCAGCTCGGCGACGACGGCCTCGGTGATGTCCAGGGAGCTGTCGGCGAAGTAGGTGCCGCCCTTGGGGACGACGAGCTGCAGGCCCTTGGCCTTGGCGACCTTCTCGATGGCGGGGCGGAGGTCGGCGTCGATCGCGCGGCCCATCTCCTGCACGCGGCCCTGGATGGTGGTGCGGGCCTCCTGGTCGAGCTGCTGGAGGGCGGTGTAGCGCTGGCGGAAGGTCTCCTCCTTGCCGCGGAGCTCCTGGGCGATCTGCTGCTTGCCGGAGTCGGAGAGGAGCGGCGACTGGGCGCGCTTCTGGGTCTCCTGGAGGTCGGCCTGGAGGCGCTGGACCTCGTCGACCTTCTCCTGGACGGCGACCTTGGCGTTGTCGATGGACTTCTGGATGCTTCCCTGCTGCTCGACAGCCTTGGTGTACTTCTTGGAGACCTCGGCGAGGTCGACGACGCCGACCTTGGGAGGGTTGGCCGAGACGGTGGCGGCGGCGAGGGCGAGGAGGGCGACGAGCGACTTCATGATGGGATGGGGGATGCCACAAGGAAGCCCCGCCGCGGGGCCTTGGCAACAGAAGAAAGCCGCCCCGGAGGGGTCAGAAGAAGGTGCCGAAGCTGAAGTTCAGCTGCATCCCGTCGTCATTGACCGACTTGCCGTTCTTGGAGGTGTCCCGGAGGGGGAAGCCGAAGTCCAGGCGGAGGACCGCCCCGCCCAGGAGGATGCGGAGCCCGATGCCGGCATCGCCGTTGACCTGGTCGGGGGAGAAGTCGTTGGCCTCCCGGTTGAGGAAGCCCCAGTCGGTGAAGGCGGCCCAGCGGAGGTTGTCCGAGGCCTGGATGAGATACTCGGCGCTGACCATGCCGTAGGTCAGGCCGCCGACCGGCTGCTGGAGGCCGGCCGAGGCGGGGCCCAGGGCCTCGTCGTTGGCCTGAAAGGTGTCCGCGGCGCCGACGTGGTTGTACTTGAAGCCCCGCAGGTCGTAGGCCCCGCCGAGGAACTGCCGCTCGTGGAACGGCACGGGGGCGTTGGCCTGGTAGGTGCCGAGGCGGGCGACGAGGCCGAGGGTCTGGTTGGCCTCGCGCGAGATGAGGAACCACGTGCCGGCCTTGAGGTCGGTCTTGAGGTAGTCGACGTCGCCCCCGAGCCCGCCCCCGGCGAGGGTGTTGGTCAGGGCGAGCCGGTAGCCGCGCGTCGGGAACATCAGGTCGTCGCGGGTGTCGCGGGCGAGCGAGAGGGAGACCTCGGGGATGTCGGTGACCAGCCCGTTGCGGGCCGCCACGTCCGCCGGCACGACGGCGGCATTCACATCCTGCAGCTCGACGCCGCGCACGCCGAGGGAGAGGCGGGCCTGGACGCCGAGGATGGTGCGGCGGGCATAGACATCGGCGCCGCGGGTGAGCAGGTCGTAGTAGCTCGACTGGAAGCCCGAGAACCGCTGGTAGAGGTTGTAGCCGACGGCGAGGTCGCGCTCCCAGAGCGAGGGCTCCTCGAAGCTGTGCTCGATGGAGTTCGAGAGGTTGCCCGCCGAGACGCGGAGCCGGAACTTCTGGCCGCCGCCGCGGAACCAGCCCTCCGGGTTGGAGGCGTCGAAATTGCCCTCCGAGTACTCGACGAAGCCGACGAGCTGCTCGACCGAGCTGAAGCCGGCGCCGAAGGAGACCTGGCCGGTGGGGCCCTCCTTGACGGCGACGAGGAGGTCGCGCTGGTCGGCGACGGCGGTCGCCACGGGCGTCACGCGGACGGTCTCGAAGAAGCGCGTGTTGCGGAGGCGGGACTCGGCGCGCCGCGCGGCCTCGAGGTCGAAGAGGTCCCCGGGCTGGAGCGGCAGCTCGCGCGCGATCACGGTGGAGCGGGTCTTGGTGTTGCCCTCGATGACGACCTGGCGGACGGTGCTGGGGGCGCCCTCGCGGATCTCGAAGCGCAGGTCGATGGCGCCGGTGGCGAGGTTGGGGGTCCGGGTGACGCCGACCTGGACGTCGAGGTGGCCGCGCCGGCCGTAGGCCTCGCGGAGCTTGTCGACGGCGACCTCCACGGCCGCCGCGCTGTACCACGAGCCGGTCTCGAGCCGGTCGGTGGCGGCGACGACGAGGCCCGAGCGGGCCGACGGTCGGGCGACGGCGGCGAGCAGGGACTCGGTCGAGAAGGGCGAGCCGGGCGCGCGGCCGAGCTCGTTGCCCGAGACGGCGAGCGCGCCGACGGCGTAGCGACGGCCCTCGCGGACGCGGAAGACGACGTCGACCCAGCCCTCGTCCCCGTCCACCTCCACCACCGGGCAGGCCACGGCGGCGTCGGAGGTGGCCAGCTCGGCGTCGAGGAAGCCCTGGGCGCGGTAATGCTCGAGGAGGCGCGCGGCGTCCTCGCGGTACTCGTCGGCGGAGAGGCGGCCGCCGCCGGTCAGCCCGGAGAGCTTCCACCAGCGCCAGGTCGAGGCCTTGAGCTCGACGGCCTCGAGCAGCTCGTCCTCGGGGATGGCCGAGGCGCCCTCGATGCGGACGCGGCGCACGCGCATCTCCGGCGTCAGCGCGGCGCGGACGACGAGGTCGACGCGGCCGTCCTCGCGCGGGACGGGCGCCACCTCGAGGGAGGCGAAGGGCCGGCGCTTGCGGAGGAACTGGATGGCCTTGTTGCGGCCCTGGGTCAGGCGCACGGGGTCGAGCGGGTCGCCCGCGGCGATGCCGAGCTCCCCGAGCAGGTCGTCGGCGTCCACCTTGTCCTCCAGCCCCTCGGCGCGGACCGAGGCGACGACCGGGCGGGGCTCGACGATGACCCGGACCAGGGCCGAGGCGCCGCCCGCGTCGAGCTCCGGCAGGACCTCCGCCTGGGCGAACCGGCCGGTGGCGTAGAGCGAGCGCACGGTGTCGGCCGCGGCCTCGCGCGAGTAGGGCTGGCCGGGCCGCAGGGCGACATGGCCCAGGACGAAGGCCTCGGCGACGGCGCCCTTGCCGGCGACCTCGACGCGCACCTCCCGCACGGTGGGCTCCGCGGCGAGCGCGGCGGCCGGCATCAGCGCCGCGGCGAGGAGCAGGCGGGCGAGGCGGCGGGAGGGGGCGGGGATCATGGGGCGTGCGGGTGGTCGCGGGCGGGCACCTCGAAGCGGGTGAGCCCCGCGTTGAAGTAGAGCTTCACGTCGTTTGTGGGGCCGTTTCGGTTCTTGGCAACAATCAGGTCGCGGAGGAACATGCCGCCCTCGCCGGGCGCCTCGGCCTCGCCCTCCATCGCCTTGCGGTCGGCGGAGGAGGCCTTGGCGATGAGCATGACGATGTCGGCGTCCTGCTCGATGGAGCCCGACTCGCGCAGGTCGGACATGCGCGGCGGGCGGCCCTCGTCCTCGGACTTGCGGTTGAGCTGGGCGAGCGCGATGACCGGGACGGAGAACTCCTTGGCCATCGCCTTGATGCTGCGGGAGACCTCGGCGATCTGCTGCTCGCGGGGGAGCGACGCGTCCAGGCCGTTGATCAGCTGGATGTAGTCGATGACGATCATGTCCAGCGGCTCGCGCGAATGGGCGCGGCGGCACTTGGCCCGGATCTCGAGGATGTTCTGGCCGCCGTTGTCGTCGATGAGCAGCGGGCGCCCCTTGTACTCGAGCGCGGCCTCGGCGAGGTCGCGCTGCATCTGCGCGTCGGGGTGGGCGCTGCGCAGCTTGGTCAGGTTGACGCGGGCGCGGGAGCAGAGGAGGCGGAGCGCCAGCTCGCGGGCGGGCATCTCGAGGGAGAAGAGGAGGATGCGCGAGGGCCGGGTGCCCGCGCGGCGCGGGAAGAGCGCGGCCTCGATGAAGTTGAGCGCGATGGAGGTCTTGCCCATGCCCGGGCGGGCGGCGACGACGACCATCTGGCCCGGCTGGAAGCCGAACGTCAGCGAGTCGAGGTCGGGGAAGCCCGTGGGGATGCCCTGGGCGGAGTTGCGGTCGCGGATGATGCGCTCGACGAGGTCCATCGCCTCGCCGATCGGCTTGTCCACGGGCTGCACGCTGTCGGCGATGCGCGACTCGCTGATGCGGAAGAAGGCCTGCTCCACCTCCTCGAGCAGGCGGTCGATGCCCTCGGCGTGGCCGTGCGCCTTCTCCACGGTGGAGACCGAGGTGGCGATGAGCTGGCGGAGGTAGTACTTCTCGCGGACGATGACCAGCCAGTGGCGCGCGTTGGCGCTGGTGGCGACGAGGCTGGAGAGCTCGTTGACGTAGGCGACGCCGCCGGCGGACTCGAGTCGCCCCTGGGCGCGGAGCTCCTCGGCGAGCGTGATCTCGTCGATGCCCACGTTGCGCTGCGAGAGCGCGACCGCGGCGCGGAAGATGTCCTGGTGCGCCGGGCTGAAGAAATGGTCGGCGTCGAGCCGCTCCTGCAGGCAAGCCTGGAGGGTGTCGCCGCCGTCGATCAGGATGCTCGCGACAAGGCCGCGCTCGGCATCGAGGTTGTGCGGCGGCACGCGCCCGTCGGACGGGGCGTTGGGGTCGGGGAGGCGGCGTTTGGCGGTCCTTTCGGCCATGGGACGAGCGATGCTGGACGGGAAAAGGGGGTTGGACAGCGCCAATTATGCCCAGAGGTCTGTGAATAACTCGAGTCCCGACCGCCGAAACTGCCCAAAAAACGCCAAGGGAAGGCGATTGGGAGACAATCGGGTGACGCCAGGGGGCCGGGGGCGAAAAAAGCGGCGGAAAATGAAGTTTGGGGTGGAGGAATCGGAGGTCCGCTTTTCATAGTGGGGCGTGCTCCCGCTCCTCCTCAGCGCCCTGCTGGCCGCGACGCCGGCCGCCCCCGTCGTGGAGGTGCGGGCGCTGAGCTTCGACGAGCCGCGGATCGCCCTGGCGGTGGCGGACGACGCGGGCAAGCCGCAGCCCCTCGTGCTGCACAGCCACGCCCTCACCCACGGCCTCAGGCTCCGCTGCCCCGAGGGTCGCCTCACGCTCTTCCGCGAGGGCAAGGATGCCGAGGGCAAGCCCGCGCTCATCCCCGCGGTGGCCGCCGCCGTGCCCCCCGCCGGGGGGACCTTCCTCGCCATCGTCCATGGCCGGGGCGAGCAGCTGGCCATGAGCCTCATCCCCGACACGGGCAACCGGACGGGCGGCGGCACGCTGCGTTTCTTCAACCTCTGCAACCGCCCGCTGGGGCTCAACTTCCCCGGCGCGCGCGAGGTGCTGCCCGCGGGGCGCGATTTCCTGCTCCGGCCGTCGGTCAAGGCCGAGGAATACGGCCAAGGCCAGTTCCTGCTCGCCGACGGCGAGGAGTGGAAGGTCGCCGGCGGCCTCCGCTGGCTGCAGCTCGAGGACGTCCGCACGCTCTGGTTCGTGATGCCCGACCCGTCGCAGGCCGGGCTGGTCGTCTTCCGCGGGATCGAGGAGCGCATCGCGTCCGAGCCCGTCGTCGCCCCCCCTTCCAACGGCGCCGCCACCGCGGCCCGCAAGCCCGCCGCGCGCTGAGCATGAGGCGCCGGCCGACCGAGGCGACGACCCGGGGCGGCTTCGCCCTGGTGCTCGCCTTGGCGGTGATGACGCTGCTCGTCCTCACCCTGCTCTCCCTCTCGGGCTTCCTCATGGTCGAGTCGCGCGGCGCCGAGGCGGCGCAGCAGTCGACCCGCGCGCGCCTCAACGCCGTGATGTCCGGCCGGCTGGCGCTCGCCCACCTCCAGCAGGAGGCCGGGCCGGACCGGCGCGCCACCGCGACGGGCGAGCTCGCGGGCGTGCCGGCGACGCTGACGAACCCCCTGCCCCTCGGCACGCCGGCGGCGCAGCGCGTGGGCCAGGGCCAGCGGCGCTGGACGGGCGTGTGGCGCAGCGACCGGCCCGACCAGCCGCCCGCCTGGCTCGTCAGCGGCAAGGGCAACGTCAACATCCTCGCCGACACCACCCGCTACCTCGCGCAATCGGAGAGCCTCTCGGGGCTGGCCGACTACTCGGCGGCGCAATGGGCGCCCTGGCAGACCGACTACCCCGTCAACCTCGGCGGCGAGCCGATGACCCTGCTCCTCGGCAACGGCTCGTCGGGCGTCGACCCCGGCCCCGACGGCTCGGTCGGCACGGCCGACGACATCGACCACCGCGTCGCCCTGCCCCGCGTGCCCTTCCCGGGCGCCGGCGTCGGCGAGGTCGCGGGCGGCTTCTCCTATTGGATCGGCGACGAGGGCGTGAAGGTGCGCGTGAACCTCGACGAGCCGCGGGACCTCGCCTCGGCGGCCCCGGCCAACCTGGACGCGGTCGACGCCCTGCGCGCGCCCGGCCGCGCCGGCACCGCGCTCCTGCTCGGACTGGGCGGCGTGGACGCCGCGGCCGTCGCCGAGGGCCTGCGCATGGCCGACCGGGGCTCCTTGGCGCTGCTCGCCGGCTACCAGCCCGCCGAGCCGTCGCTGCGCCTCCCCACCCAGCGCGCGACCTTCCACGACCACACCTTCTGGTCGGCGGGCGTGCTCGCCGACAGCTACCGCGGCGGCCTGCGGCGCGACCTCTCGCTCGCATTCGAGATGGACGACCGGGAATTCGACGTCTCCGAGTACGGCAGCGCGACGGGCGAGAGCTCGGGCCGCGGCGCGGCCACGGAGCTGTACACCACCTTCCTCGCGGCCGACGGCGGCGCGACGCTCCTCAACCGCACCTCCTGGTTCCCCTCGTTCGCCTCGCGGGCGGACGGCACGATCACCTCGGCCGACCCCCGCCCGCGCGTGTGGGTGCCGATCTGGGAGGGCAACCCGGACAACCCCGGGCGCGACATCACGACCTCCGGCGGCGCCTACAAGGCGTGGGCGCCGGTCTTCGTGCGCGAGGACGAGATGGGGCAGGCGCTGAAGGACCCGCTCGCCCTCCCGAACTTCAACCTCGAGGCGCCATTCAACCAGCCGCGCCGGCTCGTCGGGCCGCTCTGGCACCTCGTCCGCGACTACTACCGGCTGTACAAGGAGGTCGACTGGGTCTCGGGCGCGCCGCGCCTCGACGCCCGCGCCGTCTACCCCAACATCGACCACTACGTCCGAGGCGGCTACCGGCCCAACCCGACGGTCGACCCGTTCAGCCGCTACGACATCGACAACGCCTACTGGTCCAACGGGGGCGCCTACCCCGGCGACGCCCAGAACAGCTTCGGCGACACGCCCGACCCGATGGGCGTCCTCAACGGCACCAAGGCCTTCCGCTTCCAACCCCGCGCCGTCCGCGGCGCCTACATGCCGGCCCTGCACCGCCTGTCGCTCGTCATGTCCTTCAAGCGCGTGGCGGACGGGGCGGACTACCGCCTGAAGCTCTTCTGCACGCCGGTCATCGCCCTGCACAACCCGTACAACGTCAGCCTCCGCCTCCGCGCGCCGGCGAACGAGACCGACGCGCGAACGGTCGGCCACGCGGCGCGCCTCAGCTTCTCGGGTTTCTACGACCTGAAGATCCTCGTGAAGACCCACGAGGGGAACGACCCCCTGAATCCGCTGATGAAGACGCGCGGGACGCGCCTCGACTACGCCTTCGGCATCCGCGCGGGCACGACCAACGTCAACGACGAGAACTTCAGCGCCCTCGTCCCCGAGCTCACCCTCGCGCCGGGGGAGACCGTGGTGCTCTCCTCGCGCGACGCGCTCTCATCCACGGAGATCGCGGGGGCGTCCGGCAACGTCCTGCGCCTGACGCCGGGCTTCTTCATCACCGGCGGCTTCCACACCGACCTCGTCACCTACGCCCTCTCCTCGGCCGGCAACCCCAACCACGGGACGACGTCGCAGGCCTCCAAGTTCCTCGCGCCCGGGCGCAGCGCGGCCTTCCCCAACGGCGACACCATCGAGACCTGGTTCAACGCGGAGGACATGTACTGGCGCCATTGGCTCTACCTGAGCTCGTTCCGGCGCCAGAGCCGGGCGGGCGACGCCGTGGCCGACCTGCCGTCCTCGCTGCACGAGGTGCTCGGGGCGCGGAAGTCGGCCTCCCGCGCGAGCCACGCGCAGATGCTCAACCTCGGCAACTTCAACCCGGACGGGAACCTGTTCTTCGGCGACCCGGGCTCCTCGGCGCTGCCCGTGACCATCGGCCCGATGGCCAACATCCGCGACTTCGCCGAGCCCGGGAAGCCGCCGAGCGTCATCGGGGTCATCGACACCCAGATGCGCGTCGCCGACTCGGCGCGCCGCACGAGCTTCAACCGGGCCACCCTCGGCTGGTCCGCCGCCCAGGCCAACCCCGTGCCGGCGCCCCACCCCAATTGGGTGTTCACCAACCCGCTCGCGCCGACCTCGGGATCGCCGGGGCACAAGTTCACCGACATGGGCGTCGAGATGTCGACCTCCATGGGCAACCCCAACCAGCGCACGCAGTTCTTCAGCGGCGACGAGCTGGGGCTCAACGGGGCCAACCTCTCCTGGAGCGGGCTCCTGCAGGTCGACGCCGGCTCGGCGGATGGGCGGCGCGCCTTCGGCGGCGCCTCGCACACCACCGCGGGCAGCACCACCGTGACGCAGCTCGAGGTCCCGATGGCGCCCCCGGTCTCCCTCGGCCAACTGATGCACGCCAACGTCAGCATCTGGGCCTGGTTCCCCTACCACACGGTCGGGAACTCCTTCGCGACGGTGGCCGTGCCGCGCGACAAGAGCTGGATCCACAGCGTCGACCCCAACCCCCTCTCGCGCCGCGGCGGGCACACCATGCCCGACATGGCGTACCTCATGAACCACGCGCTGTGGGACAGCTTCTACTTCTCCGGCGCGGCCCCGCGCCTCTCGGCCTCGCGCAACGGCGCCTACGCCTCGGTCCGCGCCCGGACGACGCAGGAGGTGCTCAATGACTTCGCGGCGGGCGCCGACACGCTGGCCAACCCCCGGCTCCGCCTGCACCGCCCGGCCGGCCAGCCCTCGCCCGACTCCGTCTTCGCGGCGACCGGTTTCCACCAGCCCTCGGCCGCCGGCCGGGCGCCCGACGGGCACCGCCGCCTCGCCGGCTTCCTCCTCAACGACGGCGCGTTCAACGTGAACTCCACCTCGGTCGAGGCGTGGACCGGGCTGCTCGCCTCGGTGCGCGCCATCGGGCTCGGCGCCGACGCCGCCGGCGCCGATGGCTACCGCTTCCCGCGCGTCGTGGGCACGGCGGGCCAGCAGGCCGCCGCCCGGAGCCTGACCAACGCGACCTACTGGAGCGGCTTCGCCAAGCTGACCGAGGCGCAGCTCCGCGCGCTCGCCCAGGGGATCGCCGACGAGGTCCGGGCGCGCGCCCGCTTCCACCAGCGCACGGAGCGCGACCAGGAATACCCGCCGGCCACGCCGCCGGGCGCGACCGGCCCGCGCCGCTTCCGCGGCTTCCCCGCCGCGCTCGAGCCGGGCACGCCCTTCCTGGGCCTGACGGAGTTCGTCAACCGCTACCTCGGGCCGACCAAGCAGGCCGGGGCGCATGTCGCCCGCTCCCTCTACCCGATCCGCGCCGACGCGGCGGAGGTCCCCTCCCCCGCGCTGCCCGCCGCGGCCAAGAAGTATTTCTGGACCTTCGGCTCCGGCACCCTCGAGTCGGGCATCGGGCGGGCCGACAAGGCCCTCGGCTCGAACGCCATCGCCGCGGCCCCGACGGGCGCGGCGGCCATCGTCGCCTCGGTCTCCCACAACTGGAACTACGCCACCCCCGGCCTCGCCTCGGGCGGCCCCGGCAGCCGCACCGGCATGCCCATCGGCTACTTCCTGCGCAACGTCCAGGTGCCCGCGCCCGACGCGACCGACACCGACACGACGGCGGCCGCCAACCGCTCGCACAACGGCATGGGCGCGCCCGGCTGCCTCTTCCAGGCCGACCTGCTGCAGGCGCTCGGGCCGGCGCTGGCCAGCCGCTCGGACACCTTCGTCATCCGCGCCGCGGGCGACGGCGCCTCCCTCGCCGAGGCGGGCAACCGCCCCACGACCGCCGTCCTCGAGCTGGTGGTCCAGCGCGTGCCCGACTTCATGGACCCGCGCAACGCGCCGGAGACCCGCCTGACCGACCCCGCGCTCCTGCCCGTCAACCGCGCCCTCGGCCGCCGCTTCAAGGTGGTCTCGGCGCGCTGGCTTGCGCCCGACCAGATTTGAGCGACAACCCCCGCACCCCGCCATGCAAGCCCTGACCGCCGAGGCCGTCCGCAAGGTCTTCCCCGCCGAGCCCACGCCCCACGTCGCCCTCGACGGCATCGACCTGCGCGTCGAGGCCGGCGAGCTCTTCTTCCTGCTCGGCGCCTCGGGTTGCGGCAAGACGACGCTCCTGCGCTGCATCGCCGGGCTCGAGACGCCCACCTCGGGCGCGATCCGCTTCGGCGACCGCGACGTCACCCGCCTGCCCCCGCACCTGCGCGAGGCGGCGATGGTCTTCCAGAGCTACGCGCTGTGGCCGCACCTCACGGTGGAGCAGAACGTCGCCTTCGGGCTCGAGGAGCGCGAGGTGCCCGCCGCCGAGGTCCGCCGCCGGGTCGCGGAGGCCCTCGAGGGCGTCCGCATGGCGCCGATGGCCGGCCGCGGCATCGACCAGCTCTCGGGCGGCCAGCAGCAGCGCGTCGCGCTCGCCCGCGCCCTCGTGGTGCGGCCCCGGGTGCTGCTGCTCGACGAGCCGCTGTCCAACCTCGACGCCCAGCTGCGCGTCGAGATGCGCCGCGAGATCCGCCGCATCGTCAAGGCCAACGGCCTGACCGCCATCTACGTGACGCACGACCAGGAGGAGGCCCTCGCCATGGCCGACCGCATGGCCGTGCTGCACCGCGGCCGCCTCGCCCAGGTCGGCACGCCCGAGCAGGTCTACCGGCGGCCCGACAACGCGCACGTCGCGCGCTTCATCGGCGAGACCAACCTCGTGGCGGGCGTCGCCGAGGCCGGCGGGCTCGCGGTGCGCACCGCCGCGGGCGTCCTCGCCGTCTCCCCCGGCGCCTCCGGCTGGCGCCCCGCCGCGGGCGAGGCCGCCCAGGTGTCCGTCCGCCCCGAGGGCTGGAGGGTCGTCGCGCCCGACGCCCCGGGCGCGGTGCGCGGCCGCATCCTCGACCAGGTCTACCTCGGGCAGCGCGCCCAGCTCACCGTGGCGACCGCGCTCGGCGAGCTCCAGGTCCTGCGCCTCAACCCCGAGGGCCCCGCGGCCGTCGGGAGCGAGGTGGGCCTCGCCGCCGACGCCGCCGACGCCGTCGTCCTGCCCGCCGCATGACCCAGGGACGCGCCATCCTCGGCGTCGCGGGCCTGCTCGCGCTGCTCATCGCCCTGCCGCTCGCGCTGCGCCAGGACACGACCCAGCTGCCGACCGGCGGCGCGCGCCGCCTCGTCATCCTGACCCCCCACGGCGAGTCCATCCGCCGCGAGTTCGCCGAGTCCTTCGCCCGCGACTGGAAGGCGCGCACGGGCGAGGCCGTCTACGTCGACTGGCGCTCGCCGGGCGGCACCTCGGAGATCCGCATGGTGCTCGACGCCGGCTACAAGGCGGCCGAGGAGGAGGGCCGCGCGGGCGTCGGCATCGACCTGCTGTTCGGCGGCGGCGCGCCCGACTTCGAGGGGCAGGACCGGCTGGGCCGGCTCGAGCGCCTGCGCGCGCTCGACACCCACCCGGAGTGGTTCGCCCCGGGCGGCCCCATCCCCGCGACCTTCACCGGCGAGCGCTACGTCGCCGAGAAGGGGACCTGGGTGGCCACCTGCGTCTCGCTCTTCGGCATCTGCCACAACCCGGGCCGCTGGTCGGCGCTCGGCCTGCCCGAGCCGCGCGGCTGGCGCGACCTCACCCACCCGTCGCTCCGCGGCGGCCTCGCGCTGGCCGACCCGACGAAGAGCGGCTCGGTCGCGCGCGCCTTCGAGCTCCTCGTGCAGGCCGAGATCCAGTCGGCGCTCGCCGACCCCGCGCTCGCGCACCTGCCCGAGCCCGAGCGCCTCGCCCGCGGCTGGGCGGAGGGACTGCGCCTCATCCAGCGCCTCGCCGCCAACGCGCGCTACTTCACGGACAACGCCGGCAAGATCCCGCAGGACGTCGCCCTCGGCAACGCCGTCGCGGGGATGTGCATCGACTTCTACGGCCGCACCTACGCCGACCAATCCAACCGCAGCGGCTGGCGCCTCGCCTGGCGGCCCGCCGAGGGCGGCACCACCGTCAGCGGCGACCCCATCGCCGTCCTGCGCGGCGCGCCCGAGCCCGACCTCGCCCACGCCTTCGTCGAGCACGTCCTCAGCCCGGAGGGGCAGCGCCTCTGGCACGCCGAGCCCGGCACGCCGGGCGGGCCGCGCTGGCGCGTCCTGCACCGCCCGCCCGTCCGCCGGGACGCCTACGTGGGCGACCTCGGCCCGGCCGCGCGCGACAACCCCTACGCGATGGGCGCCGCGCTGACCTACCGCCCCGAGCTGACCGCCGCGGCCTTCGGCTCCCTGCGCCGCATGGTGCGCGTGCTCTGCATCGACACCCACGAGGAGCTCCGCGCCGCGTGGGACGAGGTGGTCGCCGCCGGGATGCCGCCCGACGCGATGGCGGCGCTGGCCGACGTCTCCTCCCTGCCCTACCGCGAGGGCGGCAAGGGCGACCCCGCGCTCGACTCGCGCGACCCCCTCGTCGTCGCCGCCCGCATGCGCGAGCTGGCCGACGGCTTCCGGGCCAACTACCGCCGCGCCGCCGAGCTGGCGCGCGCCCGCCGCGAGGGACGCTGACCCATGGACCGCCGCACCGCCTGGTTCCTCCTCATCGCCGTCTCGGCCTGCATGGTCGCGGGCTTCGTCTACCCGGCCGTGTCCGTGCTCCAGGAGGCGTTCCGCGCGCCGGGCGGGGGGCTGACCCTCGACTACGTCGGCGTCATCCTCGGCGACCCCGTCTATCGCGAGGGCCTGCTCAACTCCCTGCTCATCGGCGTGGCCACGACCGCGGCCGCGACGGCCGTGGCGCTGCCGCTCGCCGTCCTGAACCACCGCCACGACTTCCCCCTGCGCCGCCTGCTCGCCCCCGCCCTGCTCGCGCCGATGATCCTGCCGCCCTTCGTCGGCGCGGTCGGCGTGAAGCACCTGCTCGGCACGGAGGGGTCGCTCAACGCGGCCATCGCCTTCCTCGGGCTGACGCCGGACTCCGGTCCCGTCGACTGGCTCGCCGAGTCGCGCCTCGCCGGCGTGGTGGCGATGAACGCCCTCGGGCTCTTCCCCATCCTCTACCTCAACCTCTCGGCCTCGCTCGCCCAGCTCGACCCGGCGCTGGAGCAGGTGGCGGAGAACCTCGGGGCCAGCCCGTGGCGACGCTTCCGCCGCGTGACGCTGCCGCTCATCCTGCCCGGGCTCTTCGCGGGCGGGGCGCTCGTCTTCATCTGGGCCTTCACCGACCTCGGCGTGCCGCTCGTCTTCGACGTGGCGCGCGTGGCGCCGGTGCAGATCCTCGACGGCATCAAGGGGCTCGACCGCAACCCCCTGCCCTACGCGCTGACGGCCGTCGTCCTGGTCATCGCGGCCGGCACCTTCCTGCTCTCGAAGCTGCTGTTCGCGGGCGGCCGCCGCGCCAGCGCGCCGCGCCCGAGCCTGCGCGCCGCCGCCGCCCCGCTGCGCGGCCCCCGCGGCTGGGCCTGCTCGGCGCTCTTCGCCGGCGTCGGCGCCCTCGCCACCCTGCCGCACCTGGGCGTCCTCCTGCTCTCCTTCTCCGGCGACTGGCACGGGAGCGCCTGGCCCAAGGAGTTCACCCTGGCCCACTGGGAGGAGGCGCTCGGCAGCGCGCTCGTGGTGCCGTCGATCCAGAACAGCCTCCTGTACGCGGGCGCGGCGACGCTGCTCGCGCTCGTCCTCGGCCTCTCCGCGGCCTGGGTCGTGGTGCGCTCCGACCTGAGGGCCCGCCACCTGCTGGACACGCTGACCATGCTGCCGCTGGCCGTGCCCGGCCTCGTGCTCGCCTTCGGGTACCTCGCGCTCTCCCAGGAGGGGAAGCCCTTCGCCTTCCTCGTCGGCGCCGGCGGGAGCCCCTTCCTCCTGCTCGCCCTCGCCTACGCGATGCGGCGCCTGCCCTACGTGATGCGCTCGTCGGTCGCGGGGCTGCAGCAGAGCGACCCCGTGCTGGAGCAGGCCGCCCGCTCGCTCGGCGCGAGCGCCTGGCGCACCTTCCGCCGCGTCTCGCTCCCGCTCCTCGCCGCCCACCTCGCGGCGGGCTGCATCCTCGCCTTCGCCTTCGCCATGCTCGAGGTGAGCGACAGCCTCATCCTCGCCCAGCGCGCGGAGCACTACCCGGTGACCAAGGCGATCTTCGCCCTCGTCAGCTCGCTCGGCAACGGCACCGAGCTCGCGGCGGCGCTCGGCGTCTGGGCCATGGCCTTCCTCTCGACCGCCCTCATCGGCGCGGCCCTGCTCGGCGGCAAGCGGGGCGGGCTCGGGGGCTAGGCCGGCGGCGCGGCGGCGCGCGTCACGGCCTCGTAGGCCTCGGGTCCGGCGAGGACGTAGAGCGCGTACTTGGCGCGGGACATGCCGACGTAGGCGGCGCGGCGGTCGCGCTCCGAGGCGAGGCGCTCGAGGTCGACCAGCACGACGGCGTGGGCCTCGAGGCCCTTGGCCTTGGCGACGGTCGAGACGCGGAGCTCGCCGGGCCGCGCGGACTGGCCGTCCCATTCCGCGACGGGGACGCCGCCGAGCCGGGCGACGCCGTGGAAGAGCTCGCGGCCGGAGCCGCGCAGGCTGAGGACGACGACCTCCTCGGGGCGGTGCCGCGGGAGCACCACCTTGCGCAGCAGCGCGTCGAGGGCGTCGAGCTCCCGGCCCGCCGGGGCGAGCGCCGCGGCGACGCCGGGACCCTCGAAGCCGGATCCGATCCCCGAGCCGTGGCCCGTCACGCGGGCGAACGCGAGCGCGACGGGCTCGGTGTTGCGCCAGTTGCGCTCGAGGCGGGCCTCGGGGGCGGCGTCGAGCTCGCGCCGGGCGGCGTCGGCCGCCGGATGCGGGGCGGGCGGGGCGGCGGCGTAGACGAGCGCCTGGGCCGGGTCCTCGAACCAGCGCCAGCGGCCCGCGGCGAAGCCGCCGCGGAGGAGGCCGCCGAGCACGCGGAGATGGTCGGGGGTGAGGCGGAAGTCCTGTCCCTCGTCCACCACGAGGAGATCCAGCTTCCCGGATTCCGGGAGCGCCTCGGCGGCGGCGGCGGCGAGGGCGGCGCGCTCGGCGTAGGCGGCGTGGGGCGACCCCGCAGGCACGGCGTCGAGCCCGAGCAGGAGGTCCATCTGCCGGAAGAGCGTGCCGGCGACGACGTTGGCCAGGCCCTCGCGGGCGGCCGACGCCGCGAGGTGGCGGCCGAGCAGCCGGTTGAAGCACACGAGCCCGATGCGCGCGGACGGGCGGAGCCGGGCCTCGCGCCGGCAGGCCTCGAGCGCCATGAGCGTCTTGCCGGTGCCGGCCGGCCCGGTCACGCGCAGCCGCGGGTTGCCGTCCATCATCCGGAACACCGCCAGCTGCTCGGCCGAGAGGCGCGCGAGCTGGGCATCAAACTCGTCGGACGACAGGGAGGGCGTCAGCCGGAGGTCCGGGCGCAGCAGCGCGCGGGCGCGGCCGAGGTCGGCGGGGGACAGCGGGGCCGGGTCGGGGTTGCCCGGACGGCGCCCGCGCCACTGCGCGAGGGCGAGGTCGAGGAGCGGGGGGATGACCTCGCCGAGCGGGCGGGCCAGCGACCGCCGGTCCAGCACGCGGGAGCGCGGGGCCTCGATGGTCGGGAGGTCGAAGTCGCAGGCGGGGAAGACGACGGCGTGGGCGTGCGGCTGGTCGGCGACGGGGTCGGCCTCGCCGAGCTCGCGCGCCAGGTGGAGCCGGATCTCGTGGTCGTTGCGGCGCGCCTGGTGGAAGGGCGGCGCGAGGCGCCAGCGGCCGCGGTCGTTGACCGACCACCAGGCGCCGTCCACGCAGAGGATCGTGCCGCCCTTGAGCTCCAGCGTCAGGCGGCCGCGCGGGTGGAGCAGGACGAAGTCGGCCTCGAACTCGCCGGCGCGCTCGCTCGCCCCGAGGTTCAGGGAGTGGAGGACGGTCCAGTCGTCGCCGAGCTCGGCGCCGAGCCGACGGAGGAAGTCGGCCTCGGCGCGCGCGCGGCGCTCGTCGTGGATGGCCTCGGGCAGCAGGCGCGCCATGGGTCAGCGGCGGCGGAGGCGGACGACCAGCCGCTCCGGCACCGGCGCGTCCGGCCCCGGGTTCGGCAGGAGGGCGAAGTCATCGCCGGCCACGGCGCCCGAGGCGGAACCCGGAACGACCTCCCAGCCCGCGGCATGCCTCGGCAGCCGGAGGACGAGCGGGCGACCGCCGCGCTGCGAGCCGTTGGTGTCGACCGGCGCGAAGGTGCGGGCGCCGGCCTTCGGCTCGATGGTCCAGACGAGGCCGTCGTCGCCATCGGCGGCGACGGTCTCGTTCCAGCGCAGGGGCCCGGGGGCCATCCGGACCTCCCAGGCGGGATCGCCGAGGTAGACGGTGACATCCTGGTCGAACTCGAGGCCGCGGGCATCCCCGGCGGGCGCGCGGCCGGCGCGGGCCTCGCCCAGGCGCCACTGCAGCGCGATGAGGTTGGCGTGCCAGGCGTCGTTGGCCGAGAAGCGGCCGGGCTGCTCGAGGAAGTAATCGAGCACGCCCCAGCCGGCATAGCCGAACCAGGTGGGCTCGGTGTAGCCGACCATGCCCCGCGCGCCGGCGGTGGCGAGGTAGGCGAGCGCCATGCAATCGGGCTTGCCCGGGACATTGCCGATGAGGCAATTGCCGACCGCGAGGTAAAGCAGGGGCTTGTCGTTGCGCACGGGATGGACGGCGCCGTCGAGCGCGCGGCCGCTCACCACGCCCTCCTTGTGGACGAACACCCCGTTGCGGTAGCGGTAACCCGGCTCCCAGTTGTGCTCGGTGGCATGCCCCGAGGTGATCCAGAGGTCGGCGCGGCCCTCCGACAGGAACCGCGCGATGTCGGCCGTCGAGTCCTTGGGGCCGTCGGCGCGGGCGGCGGCGCCACCGGGAGCCTTGGACCAGCGCTCGCCCGCCGTGAACTCGTCGAACCACCAGCCCTCCTCGGCGCATTCGGCGGCGAACCGGGTGCTCGCGCCCACCTTGCGGATGACCAGCGGCGCGGGCGCCACCAGCCGCAAGGCGTCGTCCGCGGTCCGGCCGGTGACGAGGCCCCAGCGGAAGTCGGGATAGGGATCGGCATCCAGCCCGCGGGCGAGGACGTGGAACCGGCGGACGGCGGCGGCGCCGAGCTCCTCGGGTCGCGCAACCCAGGCGACGCGCCCGGGAGGGGCGGCTCGAAGGTCGGCCGCGGCCGTCTCGAGCTCGACCACGCGCGAGCCGTGGGCCTTGGCCAGGGCGTCGACGACCTTGGCCCAGCCGGCATCGGCGCGCGTGGCGCGGGAGACGACGACGGCGGATTCCTCGGCGACGAGGACGGACGCCAGCAGGAGCAGGGCGAGGCGGGTCATGGGGAAGACCCTAGGCCGAACCGCCCGGGAGGGAAGCCCTTCCACTTGGCGCTTCACCCATGGACGATTCGCGCCATAAAGGCCTCACCCCCCATGAAAGCGCTCACCCCCGCCCTCCTCTCGCTCACCCTGCCCATCGCCGCCCTCGCCCAGGCCGAACCGGCCAGGACGGACACCGGCCTCCTCATCTACGCCGTGGGTGGCACGGGCGGCATCGGCGCCGGCGTCGGCCTCCACCTCGGCGAGCGCTTCACGGTGCGCGCGGAGATGGCGGACTTCAAATACGACACCAATGTGACCGAGGCCGGGATCCGCTACGACGCCGGCGTGAAGCTGGCGACCCAGGGCGCCTACCTCGACTTCAAGCCCTTCGCCGGGACCTTCCGCATCACCGCGGGCGCCAACTTCTCGAGCCACTCGCTCGCGACGCTGTCCTTCAACGATGTCGGCGGGGCGACCATCGGCGGGGTCAACTACCCCGGACTCAATCCCGGCGACCTGCGGGCGTCGGTCGACTACGGCACCCGTCCCTACGTCGGCATCGGCTGGGGCCTGGCGCGGGACGGCTTCACGATGGGGCTGGACCTCGGCGTCGAGATCGGGTCCCCGGAAATCCGCCTCACGGGCGTGGGCGTGAACCAGGCCGACCTCGATGCCGAGCTCGCCGACCTCCAGGATGCCCTGTCGAAGCTGGACCTCTACCCGATCGTGAAGATCAGCATCGGGTACAGCTTCTGAACGGAAGGCTCAGCGCGAGGGGAAGGTGCAGCCGGCGACCGTGTCCGAGGGCGCGTCGCGCACATCGACCTCGGGCGGGGCGATGCCGGC
>VFQT010002272.1_pt1 | contig 20166 bp, 13 predicted proteins | sample 3512381 | NCBI WGS metagenome assembly VFQT01 (sample SAMN10412376, study PRJNA504923) | tailings metagenome | isolation source: Relicate 2 Philex TSF3 active mining site | place: Philippines: Tuba, Benguet | collected 2017-08-29
CGCTGGAGTGCTGCGGTGGGATCCGGTTGCGGTCGGGGGCGCTTCATGGTTCGTCGGCTGCGCCCACGCTGGGCTGGTCGGCTTCTTCAGCCGCTGGAGCGGGGGGCTCGACCAGAGGTTCCAGCGATGGCTGTGGATCCGAGAGCGTACCCGTCACGCGGATGCGCAGGAACGCATCGCCGAGGGCGCCGAGCACTTGCCCAAGCACCGGAAGTCCGCTGCGGCTGCTCAGGCGCAGGTCGAGCGCGGAGGTCGCCACGTTGACCGTGCCCGAGCCCTCGAGCGACAGCGACTCGCCCGCAACGCTGAGCCCAGTGACGGTGGCCACGTCGCCGGCGAGCGTGAACTCGCCCTTCGCCCGCTCCAGGCGATCGAAGCCCGGCAACGACAATTGGGCCAGCTGCAGCAGGCCCAAGCCGATCGAACCATCGCCAAGCGTGAGCCCCGACGCGGCGAACGAGCCCTTGCCGGTCCTGCTGCCAGACGTGCCGTCGAGTTCGATCCGCGCATCGATGATGCCCGGCCGCGAGCCCGGCAGGTCGCCGCCGATCGCCCACACGCTGCCGCGATCAAGCGTGGCGTCAAGTCGCCAGGAACCATCGGGATGCGCCCAGCCGGTGCCCGAGGCACTTCCTTCGCCGACGCCGATGCCAAGGCGGCTGAGCTCGATGCGCTCGGTGCCTGCGGGCCGCACGAGCGACATCGTGCCGCCGGTCAGTGGCCGGCCGATCGCCGTGATGATGGGCGCAGCGGCGTCAACGTGGATCGCGATCCCGGCCGGCATCGACTCGACCAGCACCGTGGCCGTGCCGGTCGCACCCTCGATCGGTACGAGTCCGGTGAACGACGCATCCTGCATGAGCGCCGTGCCGCGGACGATCAGGCTCGGCTGGAGCGGTGATGGCCGGGAGATGACCTCGAGGTCGGCCAGGCCGACGTCGCTCCAGTGCGCATCGGCGGATCGCAGCACGCTTGATGCGGCCGTGCCGAAGACCGACTCGAGTCCCGGGTACCACGCACCGAGTTCTGCCCGGCAACTGGCCTGCGCGATGAGGTCGGGTGAGCCGGGATCGATGACGGCTTCCACGCGGATCCGACCGCCGGGCACGCGGGCCTCGTCAAGGTCGACCGTGATCCGCCGCTTCGCGTAGCGGATCGAGCTGCCACGCTCGAACGCCACCGGCACCGCTCGATCGCCGCTGCCCACAACGCCGACATCAGGATGCGCCGAGGCCTCGATCGACAGGTTCGCGAGCGGGCCGCTCACGCGCGCGGCGAGGTCGCAGCGCGCATCGAGCCCGCATTCGGCCAGCACGCCGAGCGCTTCGGGGGCCACGAGCGAGAGGGCCTGCCGCACGGCCGGTGCGTTCGACCAGATCCCCTCGGCGGCGATCGAGGCATCGATCTCGTCGTTCGCCCACGACAGGTCCACGCACGAGGTTGACCAGCCCTCGTCGCTGTGGCCACGGAGTCCGGTGCAGGTCAGCGCGCCCCCGTCCCAGACGGCGAGACCATCCATGGTCGTGAAGGTCGTGCGCGCGCCGTCGGCCATGATGCTCGCCTCGACCGGCCGAGCCCATGCCGCGATCGATGGACTCGACACGGCGCCGCTGATCGCGAGCCCACCGTCGATGCGAACGATCGGCCGCAGCCGGTCCCACCAGGCCCGGGCCCCGTCCCGGACCGACGGGTCGAGCGCATCGAGCAGCCAGGGCTCAAGCTCAAGGCCGAAGCACTGCGCATCGAGATCGAGCGCGCCATCGAAGCCGACCCCGCCGTGCAGCAGGCAGCGAGCGTTGCCGCGACGGGCCTCGATGCCCAAGAACCTCAGGCCGTCATGGCTGCCTTCGAGTGATCCGGTGACGCGATCGAGCGCGAATCCGCGCGGCCAGGGAATCACGTCGAGGCCGCTCCCAAGCGACGGATCGATCGTGCAATCGTGCATGCGCACGGTGAACCGGAAGTCGACCTCGCGGCTCGGGGCCGTGGCGGGCGTGACGCGACCGTCGATGGAGACCCGCCCCGCGGCACCGAGCTGGCCGAGCACGCGCGCCGCCACGCTGCGCTCGCGTCGGGGCCAATCGATCGGTCGCGCGCCATCCTCATGCGGCAGGCACGCCAGCATGAGCGGCGTGATCGGAAGGTCCGTGCACACGATGCGCAGGTCAGGTCGCAGCGGCACGTCCTTGCCGGGCGGGATCGCGATCGAGCCGCTCACGAGGCCGCGGGCCGGCGTGGCCTGGCCGATGGACGAGAGTTCCTCGAAGGCGAGGCCGCCACCGAGGAACTCGACGGAGTCCTTCCCGAGCTGGACCGCGCCTTCGCGGACGCGCACGGGAATCGGCAGGAATCCCAGGACCAGATCGACCTCGTGCAGGTTCACGCGGCCAGTGATGAACTCGGGCTGCCCGGTTCCCGGCTCACGGTCGATCGAGAGGTCGAAGGACACGCGTCCGCCGGGCACGCACCTCGGCAAGCCAGGTGGGCACGTGCCAAGGCCATCATCGATGAGTTCGGCCTCGGCCAGCTGCGCCCACGCGCGACGGTCCATGAGCGTTTCGAAGATGCGTCGCGGGCGCGGCAGGAAGGCCGAGACGAACCGCTCGTCGACGATGATCCCCGTGGTCGAGAGCCTGAGCTTCACGCCGGGGTCGTCGATCAAGGGAAAGACGCTGCCCGAGAGCTGGATCGGCGCACCGCCCGCGCCGGTGCCGCGCAGGTAGGTGATGTCCGCGCGGTCGGCGTGGACCTCGATGGAGGCCTCGACATCGGTCAGCCGGTAGGTGAACAGGTGGAAGGCGCCGACCCCGTTGCGCACCGAAATGGTGGTGTCGCTCGTCACCTCGCCGGTCGGATCACGCTTCGCGACCACGGCATCGATCCCAAGGTCGACCTGCTCGAGATTGAAGAAGCCCAGCAGCCGGGCCGCGGCCATCGGCAGGAGCAACGATGACGGATCGCCGGGCTTGCCGTAGCTCACGGTGGCGAGCTTCGCTTCGATGGCAAACGTCGCGCGCTCAAGGGCGTCGGCGAGCGATCCGCCGTCGGCCGTGGCATCGTCGGGCAGCGTGAGCTCGCCGTCAAAGGTCAGCGTGAGCGGCGCGGCGGACCCGTCGGCGATGGCGAAGCGCGCGCGGCCGTTGGAGACGGTGGCGGTCGTGCCGGCGAAGCGCAGCTCGGCGCGTTCCAACGTGACCGTCGGCGTGGCGAGCGTGGGCATCGCCTTGAGCCCGGCGAATCGCGCCCAGCCCTCGGGAACCCAAGCGCTGGGAAGATCAAGCGTGAGCTGCTCCAGCACGACTTGCGCCGTGATCCCCGCTCGCGGCGCGACCTGGACGCTGGCCGAACTGATCGCACCGCCCGGGTTCAGGTCGAGAATCGCACGAAGCGATGCGGGGAGCAGTGCGCGCAGCGTGGGCAAGGCCTCGAGCTGCTGCAGGTTCGCCACGAGGGCGCGGCTGCGCTGGTTCACGCTGCCCGAGAGCGCCGTCTGCAAGCCCTCGACGCGAAGGTCGAAACTCGTCCAGCCCGGCCGCTGGGCATCGGGCCCGAGCAGGCCAGCGAAGCGTTGTGCCTGGTCGATCTCGAGTTCGCCATGCACGATCGTCGCCCTGCGGACATCCAGCGCGGTGACCTGTGCCTGCACGACCTCCACTGGCTGTGACTGGCCGCCGCCTTGGTCGACCGGCGGGCGCAGCGCCGCCACGTTCAGCGCGCCGTCCCTGGAGGGATCCTCGACGATCGTCAGCTCCACACCGTCGGCAACCAGCGAGTTGAACACGATGCGACCCACGATCAGGCTGGGCACGTCGAGATCGGCCTCGAGCCGAGCGATCGACGCGATGCGTGATCCGGGCCCCGACCAGTCGGGTGCATCCAGCGCGAGCCCCTCGAGCCGCAGCGCATCAGGCGCGGTCCAGGAGAGCCGTGCGATGGAGACGGGCCCGCCAAGGGCCTTGGAGAACGCGCGTTCGAGCACGGTGCGGACGAGGGAACCTTCCCAGATCGTGGCCACGACGAGCATCGCCACGCACACCACGCCCGCGAGCACGGTCCGTCGCACGAGCCTGCGCCGGACGCGTCGCGCGTGGCGGAGGAAGGGGTGCTTCGGTCGCCGACGGGCGCTCATGCATGGAGTGTACGGAACGGGCTCGGCAGGGCCGTATGCTTGGTGCATGCGATCAAGCGAGGTCCGCCCATGATGCCCCGGGCCGTCGTCACGGGCGGAACGCACCGTGTCGGGCGCGCGATCGCAGGGGCCTTGGCCGCGCGCGGCATGCACGTGCTGGTGACCACGCGCGACGCGGCGCGGGCGCGGTCCTTCGGGGCCATCGCCTGCGGTGATGGTTCGATCACCGCGCTCCATGCCGACGTCACGACCGACCAAGGCATCGCCGCGGTCTGCGATGCGGCCGGGCCAAGCCTCCGTGCGCTCGTCCACAACGCGAGCTCCTACGAGTCCACGCCGATGGGTTCGATCGAGCGGGCCGTCATCGAGTCGTCGCTGGCCGTGCATGCCACGGCACCGCTGCTCGTGACGCAGGCGCTCCTGCCGGCGCTGTGCCGGGCGAGCCAGGAGCATGGCGACGCATCGGTCGTGGCCATGCTCGACATCCACGCGATGGGGCGGCCTCGCGCAGGTCGCGCCGCCTACCTCATGGGCAAGGCCGCGCTTCACGGGTTGGTCGAGTCGCTGGCCGTCGATCTTGCGCCAACTGTTCGCGTGAATGGTGTCGCACCCGGTGTCGTCGAGTGGGACCCGCAGGCTGATGCCGCCGAGCGCGCCCGCTACGAAGCCCGAATTCCGCTGGCGCGACCCGGCACGCCGGAGGATGCGGCGGAAGCCGTGTGCTGGCTTGCGCTCCAGGCGCGGTACGTCACCGGAACGATCGTCAAGGTCGATGGAGGACGCGCTCTGCCGTGATCGCCGGACCGAGCGCCTCCGCGCGTGATCACCGCGCGGGCACGGCTTGACCACGACCTCATCATGAGGCGATCAGGGTTCGGTCGGCGACCGCGTGCTCTCGTCCATGAGCCGTTGCAGGTCGTTCGCGATCGTGCCCTCGGGCTGCGCGACGCGCGCAAGATCAACGCACGCCCGTGCTCGAGCGCGATCACCCGCGCGCAGCCACAATCGCCCCGCCTCGGAGGCGGCCAGTGCATCGTCGGGTGAGGCGAGTGCACAGTCGTTCCACGCACGTGCAGCGTCGGCGACCCGCCCAAGATCGAGCATCGACAGGGCCAGTTCCTCGGTCGCTCCGCGCTGTACGCGTTGCTCGGTGGTCATGGCCATCAGCAGGTCGATGGCCTTCCCGGGTGCACCGGACTGCCTGAGCACCTTGCTCAGATTGACGGTCAGGCCAGCCTCCGATGGCGCCATCGCCACGGCGCGCTGCGCCAGGGCGATCGCTTCGTCGAACGCTCCGAGCTCGGCACGCAGGCTGGCCTGCGCAGAGACCGGCCATGGCGAGTCGGGCGCAAGTCGCTGCGCGCTGTCGAGCGCACGCCGGGCTTCTTCATACTCGCGTCGCCGCAAGTGGGCCAGTCCCAGGAGCAGCCTGTCCTGCATCGAGGATGGATCGAGGGTCGCAGCGGCCTCGTAGCACTCGATGGCCCGCTCGGCCTCGCCGGCCATGTCGGCGGCCACGCCCTGCGATCGCCAGAGTCCAGCTTCGCGGGGAGCCATGGCGCACGCCTCCCGGTAGCGCTCAAGGGCCAGTCGGCGTCGAGGCAGCGGATCGAGCCCGCGCTCCGCATCGTGCGTGGCGGCCATCAGCAGGGCGCGCGCCTGCAGTTCGGCGGCGAGCGCACTGGCCGGCTGCAGTGCACGAAGCCGATCCGCCACGCGCAAGGCCTCGTCAGGAAGCCCCTCGCGCAGGTAGGTCTCGATCGCCGCTGCCGAGGCAGGCACATCGACACGAGCCTCGGCAGGCTGCTCGGGGCGGTCACAGCCAGCAACGCCACAGCAGGCGATCATGAACGCCATCACGATGACGCCGTGCACGGTGCTCCCGGCGGAGTTCCGTGGCAGGTTCGACGTAGGGCGTGGATATGATCCGTGGCTCATGTCACAGGCCGCTCCCGCATCGACATCCGCAGCCTTGCCCAAATCCTACTCCCCGCGGGAGCACGAGGCCGCGATCACGCAGCGCTGGGAGTCAGCGCACTGCTTCCACGCCACGGCCGGCACCGGTCGCGCGCCGTACTCGATCTTCATCCCGCCACCCAACGTGACGGCGGCGCTGCACCTGGGCCACGCCCTCAACAACACGCTGCAGGATGTCCTGGCACGCGTGCACCGCATGCGTGGCTTCGAGACCCTGTGGATGCCCGGGACCGACCACGCCGGCATCGCCACGCAGACGGTCGTGGAAAAGCGACTGCTCATGCAGGGCAAGCGGCGCACGGACTTCACGCGCGAGGCGTTCATCCAGAAGGTGCAGGAGTGGAAGGACGAGTACGAGGCCGTCATCCTGTCGCAGCTCAAGGCCATGGGCTCGAGCTGCGACGTCGAGCGCACGCGGTTCACGATGGATCCGGTCTGCGCCACCGCGGTGCGCGAGGCGTTCTTCCGGCTCTTCTGCGATGGCCTGATCGATCGCGGCAAGCGCCTCGTCAACTGGGATCCCGTCTCGCAGACTGCGCTTGCCGACGACGAAGTCGAGATGCATGAGGTGGACGGCCACTTCTGGTACCTCCGGTATCCGCTTGCTGATGGCTCAGGCCACGTCACCGTGGCGACCACGCGCCCCGAAACGATGCTCGGCGACACCGCCGTCGCGGTGAACCCGCGAGATCCGCGGGCTGCAGCGCTGCGCGGCAAGCGGCTGCGCCTGCCGATCGTGGGGCGCGAGATCCCAATCGTCGAGGATGACTACGTGGTCATGCCGGCGTCGATGGGTGGCGATCCTGCCGATCCGAAGGCCCAGTTCGCCACGGGTTTCCTGAAGGTGACGCCCGCGCACGATGCGAATGACTGGGAGATCGGCCGCCGTCACGGGCTCGCGGCGATCAACATCATGGCGCCCGACGGGTCCATCAGCGACCGTCACGGATGGGGCGATGTCAGCGACGCAGCGCGTGCCTTCGTGGGCATGACGCGCGAAGCGGCGCGTACGGCGATCGTGGCATGGTTCAAGGCCAACGGCCTGCTCGAGGAAGCGCGGCCCTACCGGCACAGCGTCGGCCACTCGTATCGCAGCCATGTGCCGGTCGAGCCGTACCTGAGCGACCAGTGGTACGTGCGCGTGACCGACGACCGGCTCCGCGGCGCGGCACTTCGCGCCATGGCGCCTGACCAGGTCGACGGTGCGTGGCCCAAGGACATCGCGCCCCGATCGGGCGCCGTGGGCGATGGGGAACTGCGGTTCTTCCCGGCCCGTTACGCCAAGATGTTCCAGCAGTGGCACGAGAACCTTCGTGACTGGTGCATCAGCCGCCAACTGTGGTGGGGGCACCGAATCCCGGTCTGGACCAAGCGTGTGCACGGGGCGGCTGGCGGGATCGACCTGGCGGCTGCAGGGGTCGGCCACCTTCGACAGTCAACCAGCGACGCAGCGCTGGCCATCGTGCGGGTTGCAGATGGCATGCAGGTCGGTGCGCACCAGGCGACCTCGGGCGAGTTCGACCTTCATGTCTGCACGCTCACCGATGCGGCGGGTGCGGCCCTTGAAGCGCACGGCTTCGTGCGTGATCCCGATGTGCTCGACACGTGGTTCTCGAGCGCGCTCTGGCCGCTCTCCACGCTTGGCTGGCCCAGCCCGTCTGCCTTCGACATGGCGGGGTTGCTCGAGGAGTTCAATCCAAGTGCCGTGCTGAGCACCGCGCGCGAGATCATCACCCTGTGGGTCAGCCGCATGGTGATGTTCAACCGCTACTTCCTGGGCGGGCGCGTGCCGTTCCGCCATGTCTTCATCCACAGCGTCGTGCAGGACGGCTTCGGGCAGAAGATGTCCAAGAGCCTTGGCAACGGCCTTGACCCGCGCGACGTGATCCACAGCCACGGGGCCGATGCGCTCCGCTTCACGCTCGTGCAGATGTCGACGTCCACGCAGGACGTGCGCCTGCCGGTCGACATGGTCTGCCCGCACACCGGCGAGACCTTCACGCCCAAGACGATCGTGACCCAGAGCGGCCACACGGTGGCGGCGCCCGTCCAAGAGAGCCCGAAGGCGCCCGGCAAGCGGATGGTCAGCGCGTATGGCGCGGCCACCGGCAACGCCGAGCCTGGGGACGACCAGCCGCTGGCGCGCAACACGAGCGCGCGCTTCGACACTGGCCGCAACTTCGCCAACAAGCTCTGGAACGCCACGCGATTCGCGCTGGCCAACCTTCCCGAAGCCCGCTCGGCGGAGCTCGTGTCGTCAGCGCCCACGTCCTTGGCCGATCGCTGGATGCTGGCCCGCCTTGCCCAGGCCGTGGCCTCGATCGATGCCTCGATCGCCGACTACCGCTTCAACGAAGTGGGCGATGCGCTCTACGACGTCGTCTGGCGCGACTTCTGCGACTGGTACCTCGAGTCGATCAAGCCGACCGTCAAGACCGACCCGCTCCAGCAGCAGTGCCTTCGATCGGTGTTGGATGGGCTGCTGCGCCTGATGCATCCCGTGATGCCCTTCGTCACCGAGACCCTGTGGCCCGCCGTCCAGCAGGCTGGCGCTGCGGGCGTGCGTGGCCTTGAGCTCCGCACGAGCGCCCTCTGCACGACGGCGTCGTGGCCGCGGCCCGATGCCACGCTGGTCGATGAACGCGCCCTGCGCGACATGGAGCGCGTTCAGGCGCTCGTCCTGGCGATCCGCAACCTTCGCGGCGAGCGCAAGGTCGATCCCAAGCGCCGCATCACGCTGCATGCGGCGGCTTCCGCGATGGCCACGATCCAGGCCGGCGAAGGCATCGTGCAGACGCTCGCGGGCCTCGACCGCGTCGAGCCGATGTCAGGCAGCCGTCCTGCGGGCGCGCTGGCGCTGGCCCACGAGGGCGAGGAACTCTGGCTCACGAACGTGGTCGACGCCGTCGATGCAGGTGCCGAGCGCGAGCGCCTCGCCAAGCTCATCGCCGAGCGGGAACGCGCGATCGCGGGCTTCGAGGCCAAGCTCGGCAACGCCGGGTACGTGGCCAAGGCGCCGCCAGCGGTCGTCGACGAGACCCGTGCCAAGTGTGCGCAGGCCCAGTCCGACCTTGATGCGGCCCGAAGTGCCCTGGCTGCACTGGGGGCGCCAGCGTGATCCGCGCCGCACGATGGCTCGGGGCTGGTTGGGCGCGCCGGAGTGGCCGATGGAGCGTGGCGGCATCGTCGCTCATCGTGCTCTCCATCGCAGCGTGCACCACGGTGCCTGCGGCGCAACCCACCGCCGAGGCCACGCCGGGTGCGTTGCGCCCCGAGCCGGTCTTGATGGCGGCGATGCCGCAACCCACGATCGAGCCATGGGTGTTCGGCGGCGCGCAGGGGAGCATCGTGCGGCTTCCAGGGCTCTCGATCCATGTCGTCGTCCGCGATCGCTGGCTCGCCGACACGCTGCCGCGCTTCGCCTGGCAGGCGATGCAGCATTACCGCTCGGCGCTGGGAACGCTGCCTGAGCCCCGGCGACCGATCGACACCTACATCTTCGGCAAGCGCGCGCAGTGGGAGCAGTACACGCGCGAAGCGCTCCGTGACAGCGCCGAGCTCTACCTGGGCATGGGGCGTGGCGGCTACACGATCGAGGGCCGCGCGGTCCTCTACGACATCGGGCCGGTGGACACGCTGTTCATCGTGGCGCACGAAGGCTGGCACCAGTACACGCAGTCGACCTTCGTCGAGCCGCTGCCGCCGTGGATGGAAGAGGGCCTGGCCACCTTCATGGAAGGTCATCGCATGCGCAACGAGCGCACGACGATCGAGTTCCTGCCGTGGCGCAACCTCGAGCGCTTCAGCGAGCTTCGCAGCGTGGTGCGCGAGGGTCGCATGGTCTCGCTCGGCCAGCTCGTCAGCGGCACGCCGCAGTCGTTCTTGGGCGACGGCCGTGACTCGCTGCTGAGCTACTACGCGCAGGTGTGGGCCCTGATGCACTTCCTGAATGAGGGCGAGGGTGGGCGCTACCGGGCGGCCTTCCGGCAACTCATCGATGACGCCGCCAACGGCCGCATGGCCGATCGCATGGGACTCGCTCGGCGCTCGCGGATGATGCCGGGGCGCCTCGTCCTGAGCCAGTACTTCAAGGTCGACGAGCGCGAGCTTGATCGGCAGTACCAGGCGTTCGTGAAGCAGGTCGTGGCCAGCGGTGCCGGTGATGCGATCTGGCTCGGCGAGAACCCGATCGAGTTCGCCGCCCGCAAGGCAGCGGCGAAGTCGGCGAACACCCCGTCACCTTGAGCGACCATCACACTCGTTGACTGCGCGCCCGCGTGCACTACGGCTCGACCGAGCGTTCCGTCTCGTTCTCCTTCAGCCCGAACGTGCGCAGCCAGAAGGCCGTTCCCGCATCCTTGGCGATCGCACCCATGCGGCCGAATCCCGAATGCTCGAAGGGGGCGCCAGTCGACTCGAACGCCAGCAAGTTGATGCGCTCCGGATGCACCGCACGCGCGCGCAGCGCATCGAGGAAGCGTCGTTGGCCATCGATCGGCACCCACTGGTCCAGCTCCGAGTGGATCGCCAGCACGGGGACCTCGCGCCACGCCGCAAGATGATCGATGGGATTCAAGGCGCGCACCAGGTCCATCGGCCAGGCCGCACCGGCCACGCGCGCGCTCCAATCCCCAGTGGTGCTCTCAAGCAGCGCGCCCATGAACGCGTGCGCCCTGCACAGCCGGACCATCGACACCATGCCGCCGGCACTCATGCCGCCCAGTCCGATGCGGTCGGGGTCGAAGCCATCCAGCTGCCGCACGCTGCCGACGATGGCGTCGATCTCGGCCTCGGCGCGGCGCACCACGTCCAGCACGCGGCTCGGTGCCTGCAGCGTGGGATCGATCCGCTCGCCGTGCCCGGGCAGGTCGACCGCCACGCAGCCGATCCCCGCACGCAGCCATCGCAGGTAGCGGCCCGGATCGAGTTCCTTGTTGACGGTTCGGCCGTGGAACCAGAGCACCCATGGCACCACGCGCAGCGATGCCGTCTGCCCCTCGTCGTGATCGGGATGCATCACGACGGCGGGTGCGCCGGAGAGGGGCATCCACCGCGCGTGCCGGCGCAGGCTGTGAGGAAAGCTGCCACCCAGATCGACCATCAGTCGTTGGCCCGCGGGGCGAAGAGCATCACCCATTGCTCGCTGCCGTAGTGGTGGACTTCAGGGCCGGCCAGCCCCGGAATCGCCCACTCGGCGGCCACGGGTTGGTCCGGCGAACGCACGACGAGAAACGACTTGGGTTTCATCGCCGGCACACAGGCAGCCAACTGCGCCTTCACTCGTGCCAGGCCAAGTTCATCGCGCATCATCGTGAACGGGGGATCCATGAAGACGATGTCGACGGGGGCCGGCGCACTGGCGATCGCCACCGGACCAAGGGCATCCGCCATCACGGGAATCGCGCGGCTGCCGCAGCCAAGGGCGTGCACGTTGCCTTGCAGGATCTGGAAGACATGTCGGTCGCGCTCGACCATCACCACCCGCGCTGCCCCGCGACTGACGGCCTCGAGCCCCATCGTCCCCACGCCAGCGAAGAGGTCCAGCACGTTGGCCTCCTCGAACCAGCCGCGCAGGAGGTTGAAGATCGCTTCCTTGGTGCGGGCACCCATCGGTCGCGTCTGGTCCTTGCCATGGGGTGTGGCGAGGACGCGGCTCCGGTACTCACCACCAATGATGCGCAGCATGCGGCGAGGATAGCCGCGCGCGTGGATAGCATCGCGTGCATGACGACGAGCCTTCTTCCGGTCCTGCTCTCAATCGTGTGCGCGCTGCCCCAAGATCCAGCGCCGAAGGCGCCGGCCGACGCGCCGGCAGCACCGGCGACGAAGGAATCGTCGCGAAGGTCGCGCGCGGCGGATCCTGCTCCTGCACCGACTGCACCGCGTGCGCCGGTCGAGGTGCCACAGGACCGTGCGCCGATCATCGCCACCGCGATCGAGCGGCTGGTGGCGATGCAGGAGGATCCGGGGCAGTGGCCCTACGAGGGGGTGTACCGCGTCGGCGGCAAGATCCCGGTGGGCTACCGGATCGGCGGCACGGGCATCTGCGGCGAGGCGCTCCTTCGCGCTCCCGGTTACGCGGCGGATCAAGCGCGCGTGGCGGCCGTCGGCAAGGCGATCGCGTTCGTGTGCGACGGCATCAAGGAACCACTGATGAGCCCCGACGAGTACGACGGCGGCTACGACGTCCGTGGTTGGGGCATGTGCTACGGCGCACGATTCCTGCTGGCCGCGCAGCGTGCCGGCGCCGTCCCCGAACCGATGATGGATCGCGTGAAAGCGTCGACCGAGTGGTACTTGGCTGCGCTCGCGAAGCTCGAGATTCCGAAGGTCGGGGGCTGGACCTACTCGCGCCAGCCCGGGCGCGACACGCCGTGCCCAGCGAGTCCGTTCATGACGGCGCCGTGCCTTGAGACCTTCTTCGCCGCCAAGGCGCAGGGGCACACCGTCGACCCAGCCATGATCGAGCGCGCGCTCAAGGCGCTTGCCGGCACCACGGCTGCAGCCAGCGGCTACGTGGACTACTCAGGCGGCAAGGGCATCAAGGACAAGGCTGACCAGATCCCCGGTGCAGTCGGTCGCATGTGCGCGGCCGAGGTCGCCATGACGCTGGCGGGGCGCGGCACGCCCGAGGGTCTTGAGCGGGCGGTCGAAGCGTTCTGCGCGCACTGGGATGCGCTCGAGGTCCGGCGGGCCAAGACCGGCACCCATGTCGCACCCTATGGCGTGGCGCCGTACTACTTCTACTACGCCCACTACTACGCGGCGCAGGCGATCGCCTTGCTGCCGGAGGATCGGCGCGCCAAGCACTGGACGACGTTCAACGAGCTGCTCTTCCGCACCCGCTCGGCCGAGGGCACGTGGAACGACCGGGTCTTCCCACGCAGCGCCAACTTCGGCACGGCGATGAGCATGATGGCCCTGCTCATGCAGCAGCCTGGCGCAGCGGATCCGGCTCGCTGGGCGGCGCCCGCGCCGGTGGGTTCCGAGTGATGGCCCGGCGAGCGCGCCAATCCCGTCCCAAAGCCCTTGGAGGAGCGTCGATTGGGGATACACTTCGCGATTCCCCATCGCCATCCGGCGCTGGTCCGCACTCCGACACCAATTCGATGACCCAGATCCAGCCCGACCACGCGTCGACCCAGCCCGCCTCGCGTCCCGCCCGCACCGGACTCGCCCCGGGCTGGACCATCGATGACAGCGCCGACGCCTACCAGATCAGGCTCTGGGGCAAGGGCTTCTTCGACATCAACCCATCGGGCAACGTGGTCGTGCGGCCTGGCCGAACGCCGGGTGCCGAAATCGATCTCTTCGAGGTCGTGCAGGGCATGCGCGAGCGCGGTCTGAAGACGCCGGTGCTCATTCACTTCAGCGACCTGCTCGAGCGGCGCCTGCGCGACCTGCGCGAGGCCTTCGACGTGGCGATCGCCGAGAACGGCTTCAAGGGCAACTACTGCGGCGTCTATCCGATCAAGGTCAACCAGCAGCGTCGCATCGTTGAAGAGGTCCGCAAGTACGGCGTGCCGCTTGGTTTCGGCCTCGAGGTCGGCAGCAAGCCCGAACTGCTGGCGGTCATGGGCATGACGGCCGACAGTCCCGAGCGCCTGATCATCTGCAACGGCTTCAAGGAAGACCGCTACATCGAGTTCGTCACGCTTGCGGCCAAGCTCGGTCGCAACATCATCCCGGTCATCGAGAACCTCACCGAACTGCACCTGATCGTCTCGCACGCCCAGCGGCTTGGCGTGCGCCCGCAGATCGGGGTGCGTGTGAACCTGAGCACGCCTGGCGCCGGACGCTGGCGTCATTCGAGCGGCGCCAAGGCCAAGTTCGGCCTCTCGCTGACCGAGGTGCTCGAGGTCTTCGAGTTCCTCAAGGCGCGCGGCATGCAGGATTGCCTGCAGCTCCTTCACTGCCACATGGGCAGCCAGATCCACGACATCCGCCAGGTGACCTCGGGCGTCAACGAGCTCGCGCGCATCTACTCGCAGCTCGTGCGCATGGGCGCCGGCATGAAGTACCTCGATGTCGGCGGCGGCCTGGGCATCGACTACGACGGCAGCCAGACCAGCTTCGAGTTCTCGATGAACTACACGTTGCCGGAGTACGCCAGCACCGTCGTCTACAAGATCATGTCGGTCTGCGACGAGGAGGGCGTGCCCCATCCGACGATCGTGACCGAGTCCGGCCGAGCCATGGTCGCGCAGCAGTCGGTGCTCGTGTTCGATGCGCTTGGGGCCAATCGTCCCGACCGCGTCACGGCGCCCGCCACGCTGCCCGTTCCGCCCGCGGGCGAGGAGCTGCCGCGCCCGATCACGGAGCTCTGGGAGACCTACAAGGCGGTCAGCGAGCGCCGGCTCGTCGAGCAGTACCACGATGCGCTGGAGGCTCGCGACGAGGGCGTCCGCCTGTTCAGCGTCGGCCACCTCAGCCTTGAGCATCGCGCGATGCTGGATCGCCTCTTCTGGGCGACCTGCGCCAAGATCCGCGACAAGGTGCGCGAGATGGACACCGACGACGTCCCCGAGGAGCTCGACGACATCGAAGGGGACATGTCCGACATCTACTTCTGCAACCTGTCGATCTTCCAGAGCCTGCCCGACATCTGGGCGATCAAGCAGCTCTTCCCGATCATGCCGATCCACCGGCTCGGCGAGAAGCCCACGCGCAAGGCGACCCTGGCCGACATCACCTGCGACTCCGACGGCAAGATCGACCGCTTCTGCGACGACCACGACGTGAAGAAGTGGGTCGAGCTGCACGACTTCCAGGAGGGCCAGGATTACTTCATCGGCGTCTTCCTTTGCGGCGCGTACCAGGAAACCCTTGGCGACCTGCACAATCTCTTCGGCGACACCCATGTCGCCCACGTGCGCCTCGATGACGACGGCGACTGGTGGATCGACGAAGTGGTGCACGGCGACACCGTGCGCGAGGTGCTCAGCTACGTGCAGTACGACGTGAATGACCTGAGCGCGGCCATCCGACGCGAGTGCGAGATCGCGGTGCGCGACAAGCGCATGAGCGCCGCCGAGAGCCAGGCGTACATCCGTGCCTACGAAGCCGGCCTGTCGGGGTACACGTACCTCGAGACGGGCGAGAATCCGGTCTTCAACCACTGAGAGAGTCAGGACGCTCGGCGCGCGGAACATTGTTCCGCGCGCCTCCGTCCCGAAAGAGAGTCGGGACGCTCGGCCACGAGCCTGCGGCTCGGCGCCTCCGTCCCGAAAGCGAGTCGGGACGCTCGGCCACGAGCCTGCGGCTCGGCGCCTCCGTCCCGAGCCCACAAAAACCACAGCGGGCCCCGAAGGGCCCGCTGCGAACGTTCCTGGTGATGCGTCCTGCGGTGACTCAGCGGCGGCGGCGCGCAGCCGTGCCGAGTCCGGCGACCGCGAGCAGCGCCAGGCTGCCCGGCGCTGGCACCACGGTGAAATAGAGGTTGTCGACCGTGGCGTACACGCTGCCTGAACCGGTGGCCGTCGTCTGGATCGACATGCTCGCGATCGCGGCGCCCGTCGAGTAGAAGCCAACGAAGTCGCTGGCCGTGGTGGCGAAGTTCACGTACGAGGTGCCGTCGGCCAGGGTCACCTGGATGATGCAGGGCACGACGTTGAAGCTGACGTCGGTGCCGAAGATGTTGCCACCCACGCCCTGCACGCCGGGGCTGAACGTGAAGTCAAGGGTTTCGGGGTTGTTGGTGCTGAAGAAGCCGCCCTGGGCGTAGATGCCGCCGGTGGCCGAGCCGGTCCAGTTGATGCCGCTCACCGATCCGCTGTACGAGCCGGCGTAGAACCCGTCGCTCACGCCGCCGAAGGTCTCGGTCGCGACCTGCCAGCCGCTTCCGGTGACGAACTGGTTCCAAAGGGTCTGGTTGCCGAACGTGATGAAGGCTGCCTGCGCCGACGAGACGATCGAGGTGCACGCCAAGGCGCCGATCAAGGTGGACATGATGTTCATGAGGGACTCCGGGGAACAGGGACATGGAATCCAGCTCAACAGCACAGCCGGGGAACGTTCCCTTGTCCACCCCTCGAAGCAACGGATGACTCCGCTGCGATCCCTTGTTCCGTTCCGCCCACGCTCGCGACACGTCCTGCGGGCACATGAAGCATAGTCCGATGGCCGATGGATCGATAGTCCGCCGTCGCGAGAATCCCTCGATTCAACAGGTCGAAACCGGTCGGACCGCAGGGCGTTGCCCGCCAGCGGCCGCCGCCGCCGCGCGGCCGAGGCGGATGGATCTAAAATCCTTCGGCCAAGGGACTTACTCGCTGATCACCCGCAGCGCGATGAGGTCCTGGACATCCACCAGTCCGGCGGGCCGCCCAAGCGCATCCACCACGGGGATCTCGTCGATCCGACGCTCCCGGACCAGTCGAACGGCATCGCGGACGAGCGAATCAAGCGGCAGAGAGCGAGGGCTCTTGGTCATGACGGAGCCGATGGGCAGGTCGAGCGTGGCGGCGCCGCGCTCATGGAGCAGCCGTCGCAGGTCGCCATCGGTGAAGATGCCGGCGAGGGATCCGGCCCCATCGATCACCAGCACCGCACCGGCACGCCGACTGCTCGTGCCCTGCGCCAACGACGCCCCGACCGTCGTCGATTCGTCCACGCACAGCAAGTTCTCGCCGACCTTGAAGCGCAGCACTTCGGCCACTGGACGCAGCCCGGCACCAAGCATGCCGCCCGGATGATGCTTGTGGAAATCATCGGCCGTGAAGTTGCGGCGACGCGACAGCGCAAGGGCCAGCGCATCGCCGACGGCCAGCATCGCGGTCGTGCTTGCCGTCGGCGCAAGGTCGTGCGGGCAGGCCTCGGCCAGATCGCCCAACTCGATGTGCGCATCGCAGAGCCGGCCCAGGCTGCTGTCGTCTGACTTGGAAATGCCGACCAGCCTGATGCCGTCGGCCTTCAGGATGAGCGCAAGATCAACGACCTCAGCCGTCTCGCCACTGAAGGAGAGCAGCATCACGACGTCGCCCGGACGGATTCTGCCCAGATCGCCGTGGACCGCCTCGGACGGGTGCACCACGTGCGACGGCTGCCCCAGGCTGCTCAGCGTGGCCGCGATCTTGGCACCGATCAGGCCGCTCTTGCCCATCCCACTGACGACGACGTGGCCGCGGCAGGACTCGAGCAGATCGAGGGCCGCGCTCCAGCTGGTGCGTTCGGTACCCAGCGCTGCTGCCCGCAGCGACTCAAGCGCCTGCACCTCGGCGGCAAGGGCGCTGGCAATGAATTCCGCTTCGTCCATCCCTGGCATGCGTGGCAGGGTACCTCGCGCCTTCGTCAGCGGGCGTTCCTGCGCTACCCTTGCGACCATGCCTCTTCAGGACGATTACGAGGTCCGGCTGGACGCCTTCCAAGGTCCCATGGACCTCTTGCTCTACCTGATCCGCCGAGCCGAGGTGGACATCAACGACATCCCCGTCGCGCAGATCGCCAACCAGTACTTCGCGTTCCTGCGCCAGCTCAGCCAGGTCGACATCGATCTCGCGGGCGAGTTCTTGGTGATGGCGGCGACGCTGGTGGAGATCAAGAGCCGGACGCTCGCGCCGCGCGAGACGAAGGACGGCGAGGATGGCGCGACCGATGGCCTCGACCCGACGGATCCGCGCTTCGAGCTCGTGCAGCAGCTGGTGGCGTACCAGCGGTTCCGCACGGCTGCTGACACGCTTGACCGGCTGCGACGCGACTTCGCCAGGCGCCACGCCATCGGGGGCGTCGGGGCGGGGGCCGAACCACAGTCCGCCGATGAGTCGATCGAACTCGAGGATGCGCACATCCTTGATCTCTTCGGTGCCTTCGAGCGCATCATGCAGTCCGTGGACGTGTCCCGCCTTGGGGATCACAAGGTCGAGTACGACGACACGCCGATCGGGCTGCACCAGGATGACATCGTGGATCGATTGGAGCGCTCCGGCACGCGGACGCTGACGCTGCAGGAGATCTTCCGCGGCCGTTCCCGCGGCGAGGCGATCGGGCTGTTCTTGGCGCTGCTTGAACTCGCGCGCAACCAGCGCGTGAGCGTCAAGCAGGAGCGTGCCGACGACGAGATCGAGATCGAACTCGCCGCGGCGCCCGAGATCACGGCACCCTCGCAAGGTTGACGCCGTTGGGCAAGGCGGGCCGGCTGCATGCAGCGTCGCCGAGGTCTCGAGAACGACGGAAGCCCATTGGCTGCGGTCTCAGCGCGCTGGGCTTCAGCCGCCGGACCTCAGCGCGCTGGCTGTCGGGCCAAGATCGCCGCGACGGCGTCCTGGAGATCCTTGGCCTTGCCGACCTGGCTGTCCTTGAGGTCGTTGCAGAGCACGCTCATGGCGAAGCGGCGCCCGTTCGCGCAGATGACGTAGCCCGACAGGCAGCTCGTGCCGGCGATGTAGCCGGTCTTGCACCAGACCTTGGCGAGTGAATCCGGGACGGCGTCCATGCGCTTCTTGAGTGTGCCGCTGCTGCCGCCCTCGGCGAAGCTCTGCAGGTACGCGTTGAAGTCCGGCAGCATGCGCGGCATGGCGAGCAGCCACCGAGCCATGCCCATCGCGGTGACGCGGTTCTCCTTGCTCATCCCGCTGCCATCACGGATCGCGAAGGACTCGACCTCGCTTCCGATGGCCGCGCGCAGGGTCGTGCGCATCAGGTCCTGGCCATCGGCCCATGAGCCGGGTCGCCCCGTTGCCTTCGCGGCGGCACGCTTGAGCAGCGCCTCGGCGTACAGGTTCTCGCTGTCGGTGTTGGCTCGCGTGACCACGCTCGCCAGCGGCGTGCTCAGCGTGGGGCCGACGGCGGTCCCGGTCGCGGGGGCGTCTGTCGCGGCAGCAAGGCGCACGGAACCGACGTCGACGCCATTGGTGCGCAACCGCGACGCCAGCAAGTTGCCCAGGAAGAGCGGCGGATCCTGCATCGTGACGATGTACGGACCATCGGCCTTGGCCAGGTTGCCCTTGATGGCGTATGCATCGATGCCCTGTGCCCGTGCGATGCCGGCGGACTGCTTGGCGCCCTTGCCGGAACGGGCCGTGGCATCATTCACCACGGTGAGCCACGGCGCCGAGGGTTGGGTGCGCCACGCAACCTTGCCGTCCTTGGGGCTGAGCCAGAATCGCAGGGAGTTGAAGTGGAAGTTGATGCCCCAGCACGCGACGCAGTAGGTCGCGTCGAGCTGGTCGCGCGGCCAGTCGGGATGAGCGCCCTCGCGGGCGAAGATGCGGTCGTCGACGACGATCTCGCGGATGCGGGGCATGCGCAGTCGCTCGACCGCGCGGGCCCACTGGTCAACCAGCTGCTCCGGCGTCAGGCCGGTGTGCATCGTGCCTTGGGCGTCCTTCCATACGGTTCCGGACAGGAGTTCGGGATCACCGAGGGATGGATCGCCGTCGCCGACGATCGTCAGGCGGTCGCCCTGGAGCAGGAGCTTGGTGCCGAACGCGAAGCCATCACCAAGCACCATCATCGCCAGGCCCGTCGTGATCGCCTTCTGGTTGCTGGCGGGCCGCATGGGGCGCGAGCCGCCGAGGTCGACGATCACGGCATCGCGACTGAGATCGCCCACGACTGCCGTGACGTTCGCAGCGAGCCCGCTCCTGGCGATCGCGGCGCGGATCTCTTCGGTGATCGCTGCATCGATGGAGACCGTGGCCGCCGCCGCGGACTGGGTCTTGGTCGAAACGGTGGGGGATTGCGACGATGAGGGCGCTCGCGCGCTGGCACGATGGCTGGCCGACACGAGCAGGGCCGCGGAGGCGCCGGTGAGCGCCACGACCGCGACCGTCGCCCATCCGTGGCGAAGGTCGAACTTCATGGCCGCGGAGTGTACGGAGCGGCCGCGCAAAAGCGAGACGAGGCGCCCCGAAGGACGCCTCGTCATGGCTCCGACCTTCGTCGGAGCGATCAGGGCGGGACGGCCCGGCTCAACTGCCGCCGACGACCAGGCGACGGAAGCCCGTCAGCGTGGTGCCCGCGGGCAGCAGGTCCTTGATCTTCTTCTTCTCATCGAAGACGAACGCCTGGCCCAGGAGCGTGACTTCCTCGAACCACTTGCGCATCTTGCCTTCGGCCATCTT
>VFQT010002273.1_pt1 | contig 20161 bp, 19 predicted proteins | sample 3512381 | NCBI WGS metagenome assembly VFQT01 (sample SAMN10412376, study PRJNA504923) | tailings metagenome | isolation source: Relicate 2 Philex TSF3 active mining site | place: Philippines: Tuba, Benguet | collected 2017-08-29
CAAGCGATGATGATTGTGGCGTATTCCATGCGCCAAGGTCTCATGGAGGCACTCGCGATTGACTCAAAGACCACGCAGGCAGAAATGTCTTCATCGGTAGAGCTAGCCGATCAACAAGCAATTGCTGCCATGCTGGCTCACTGGCAACAAGGCCTAGAAGCCATTGGTTATCTGGATCCCGCCAACCCAAAGAAGTTAATGCCCAGACTTCAAGCTCTATTTGCCAGAAGTGCTTTGCAAAAAGAAGAAATCGATCTTTTGCGCGGGATTGCGAAACAAATGCTTCTACACGGTAAAATCGACTAATGCCTTTATTCGACCACGTTGACTCCATCATTGCCCGCGACCCTGCGGCTCGTACTCGCTTAGAAGTTATTCTCTGCTATCCAGGTTTGCACGCCATTTGGTTGCACAGGATTGCGCACTTCTTATGGAATGTGGAGCTGAAGTTAATCGCCAGAATTGTTTCTCATACAGCACGCTTTATCACCGGTATTGAAATCCACCCAGCAGTGGTGGTGGGTAAACGTGTCTTCATTGATCACGGCTTAGGCGTGGTGATTGGTGAGACCACCATCATTGGTGATGATTGCACGATTTATCAAGGTGTTACTTTAGGCGGCACGTCTTTATACAAAGGCACAAAACGTCACCCTACTCTTGAAGCAGGTGTGGTGGTGAGTGCTGGCGCCAAGGTATTGGGTGGCTTTACAGTGGGCGCAGGTGCTCGCATTGGATCGAATGCTGTGGTTCTAAAAGCAGTTCCTGCCGGCGCCACAGCAGTGGGTATCCCTGCTCGCATTGTTGAGACCTCAGACTCACAACACTCATTTACTGCCTACGGCATCACACCAGAAGACCTTAGCAATTAATGAGTAATCAAGTGTTGGCGGCTGATTTATCGAAGCATACGCCAGCGATGCAGCAGTTTTTGCGCATCAAAGCAGAACACCCTAGCTCTTTGGTATTTTTTCGGATGGGTGATTTTTATGAGCTCTTCTTTGAAGACGCTGAAAAAGCTGCCCGCATCTTAGATATCACTCTCACACAACGTGGCCAATCTGCAGGCAACCCCATCAAGATGGCTGGCGTACCGTATCACGCTGCCGAGCAATATTTAGCCAAGTTAGTTAAGCATGGTGAATCAGTAGCGATTGCTGAACAAATTGGCGACCCTGCCACTTCTAAAGGGCCTGTAGAACGTCGTGTGGTGCGAGTGATTACGCCAGGCACAGTAACTGACTCCGCTTTGATGAGCGATCGTGAAGATGCGCCTTTATTAGCCATCGTGCCAGGCAAAAAAAATTGGGGGTTGGCATGGCTCACGATCACCAGTGGTTCACTGCGTCTTACACAATGTAGCCCCGATGAATTACCGCAATACTTAGCGCGCATTGGTGCTGCAGAACTACTCTGCCCTCTTGATAGTGTGGCCACTATCAAAGAGGCTTTACGCGAATCGCATGGAGCCGATGTTCACTTAAGCGGTCAAACAATACCTGATTGGGTGTGGACACCAGATGAAGGCGAACGTCGTCTCATGGAGTTGTTCCAGATGAGCAGCCTGCAAGGTCTAGGTATTGATGATCTTGATAAATATGCCGTTGCTTTAAGTGCTGTGGCAGCTGTGTTGGCGTATGGTGCCAACACCCAAGGTTTGGGCTGGCACGGCAAATTGCCTCACATACAACAATGCCAAGTAGAAGACGATCAGAGTTATGTGGGCATTGATGCAGCCACGCGTCGCAATTTAGAAATTACTGAAACATTGCGCGGTGAAACAGATCCAACACTTTTCTCATTATTGGATACTTGTTCGAGTGCCATGGGCAGTCGCTTACTCAGACACTGGTTACATCACCCAATCAGAGATCAAGTGATTGTTGGCAATCGCCACGTGGCAATTGAGACCCTACTGGCTAATCCTTTTGCCTTGGCGGATGTGCAACAAACCTTAAAACAAGTCGCTGATGTAGAACGCATCAGCACTCGTTTAGCACTTGGCAGCGCTCGCCCCAGAGACCTCAGTAGCTTGCGAGATACTTTGGCATCTTTACCAGCTTTAGCATCTTTACTAAGTCCATTAGGTAAGAGCAGCTCAACACTTCAAGAGTTAGCGAGTGTGCTGGCTTCTCCGCCGCCAGTTTTAAATTTGCTACAACAAGCAATCGCTCCAGAGCCATCAGTAGTGATCAGAGAAGGTGGCGTGATTGCGGATGGCTACAACGCTGAGCTAGATGAGTTACGTCACTTAGGTGATGACTGCGGTCAGTTTTTATTAGATTTAGAAACGCGTGAACGTGAGCGTACTGGCATTACTAATTTGCGCGTTGAATTTAATAAAGTTCATGGATTTTTCATTGAAGTAACGAATGGTCAAGCAGATAAAGTTCCTGAGGACTATCGTCGTCGTCAAACTTTAAAAAATGCTGAGCGTTACATCACACCAGAACTGAAAGCATTTGAAGACAAAGCACTCTCAGCCAAAGAGCGTAGCTTTGCTCTAGAAAAGCAACTGTATGACGAACTCTTAGTTCAGTTGCAAGCACATGTGTTGGCTTGCCAAACTACGGCTGCTGCATTGGCTCAAATTGATGTGTTGGCAACGCTGGCTGAGAGAGCGCAAACCTTGGCTTGGACTCGTCCTCAATTGAGCGATCAAGCAGGTATCCATATCAAAGGTGGTCGTCACCCAGTAGTAGAAGGACAACTGGCTAAACGCTCAGAATCTTTTGCACCGAATGATGTGCTGTTTGATAACAGTCGTCGCATGTTGTTGATCACAGGACCCAATATGGGCGGTAAATCAACTTATATGCGTCAGATTGCCTTGATTACCCTATTGGCTTACGTAGGCTCTTATGTGCCTGCAGTGTCTGCCACGTTGGGGCCAATCGACAGAATCTTTACACGCATCGGTGCTGCAGATGACTTAGCGAGTGGTCGCTCAACCTTCATGGTTGAAATGACAGAAGCTGCAGCGATTTTGCATCGCGCCACACCCAACTCTCTGGTACTGATGGATGAGATTGGTCGCGGCACCTCTACTTTTGATGGCTTAGCTTTAGCGTGGGCGATTGCTCAGCAATTGCTGGCTAAAAATCGCTCTTGGACTTTATTTGCTACGCACTACCTAGAACTAGCAAGCTTGCCTGCCAAGTATCCACAATGCGCCAATGTGCATTTAAGCGCCGTTGAAAAAGGTCATGGCATTGTGTTCTTGCATACCGTGCAAGCAGGTCATGCGAACCAGAGTTATGGTTTGCAAGTGGCTCAATTAGCCGGTGTGCCACAAGAGGTGATCAAAGAAGCACGCAAACATTTGCATCGCTTAGAAGAAACAGCCAACCAAGAAAGTCATCAAGCTGATTTATTTAGTCATGCTGCAGATGAGGTCAACGCAAGTGTTGATGCAGAGTCTGAAAAGGCTGTAGCCTTCTTAAAAGAATTTGAGGCCATCCAGTTGGATAGCCTCAGTCCTAAAGAAGCACTAGATTTACTCTATCGCCTCAAAAAAGATATTGATACCTAATTAGTGTAGCGTTGGGCGATGCTCCGGTGATGCAGGCGCGCCGTCATCAATATCCAAATCGTCGTCGTCATCCTCGTCTTCAACATTTAATCCAAAAGCACCTTTTGGATGTCCATCTTCCAACTCTTCTTCAGTAGCTTCACGCACATCTGCAATCACTAACCAGAATTTAAGTGCTAAACCTGCCAAAGGATGATTGCCATCCAAGACTACTTTGTCTTCAGCCAAATCAGTCACTGTGTAGATCAATGGATCTTCATCGTCATCTTCTTCAGCCTGCGCTTGATCATCAAGTAAGCCTTCGAACTGCATGCCGACTTCTAGCGGCTCAGGAAATCTGGCACGAGACTCAATTTTTAATAACTCAGGATCGTAATCGCCAAACGCATCTGTTGGCTCTAGCTGTATCGTGGTCTCATAGCCCACATCGTGACCATCTACCGCTTCCTCAATCTTAGGGAAGGTGCCGTCATAGCCACCATGTAGGTAAATCATCGGGCCTGCAGACTCTTCGATCAAATTATCTTGCGCATCCGTTAAACGGTACTTCAGGGAAACAATAGTATTCTTTTGTACTTTCATAAGTGCTATTTTACGTGAGTCGACTAAATTGGGGGTTTTTTGAGTGCCAAACCCTCGCTACGTCTCACCATAACCTGCCATAACTGATATATAACGATGCTATGAAGCCACCAATCAAAATGTCCTACCAACCCCCTCAAGCGCCCCATCCATTGCCAATCAATGAGGCTTGGGCACTCTTGGGTGGCATGAGTCCAAAACGTTTCATGAAAGAGTACTGGCAAAAAAAGCCTCTCTTGGTTCGTGGTGCTATCCCCGCATTTAATTTGGCTAAACAATCTGGCCAAGAATTAGCCAGTCCTCTATCCATGGCCGATTTAGCGAAGTTAGCCAGTCAAAAGAATGTTGAGTCACGTTTAATACAAAGTAAGCCTTGGTCACTAGACCATGGTCCTTTTACGCGCGATCAAATCCCCGCCTTGAACCAAAAAGATTGGACTTTATTGGTCCAGGGTGTGAATGGTCACCACCCTGCTGCTAAGACAGTGATGTCTTGGTTTAGGTTTATTCCAGAGGCACGCCTTGATGATTTGATGATCAGTATTGCAGGCCCCAATGGCGGCGTTGGTCCGCATGTGGACTCCTATGACGTGTTCCTCTTACAAATGGCCGGTCGTCGTCAGTGGAGGATTTCTAATCAAAAAGATTTAAGCCTGAAAGATGGCTTGCCCCTAAAAATCTTGAAGAACTTTAAAGCCACTGATGATTGGGTTTTAGAGCCAGGCGATATGCTTTATTTACCGCCTAATATGGCTCATGATGGCATTGCCCTTGATGCAGGCTGCCAAACCTGGTCTGTGGGCTTTAGAGTGCCTACCTATAAAGAGTTAGTCAACGAGATCCTCTGGCGCACCACAGAAGCCCTAGAAAACGATCCAAAGCTCTCTAAGCTCTATACAGACCCACACCAACGGGCAACCCTTGATCCTGCCCTGGTTCCCGAGGAATTGGTAAAAGTCATTCAAAAGCAATTAAATGCCATCACTTGGAGTAAAAGTGATGTGTCCTGTACCTTGGCTGCTGTCTTGAGCGAACCAAAGCCTCAAGTGATTTTTACCCCTCCAAGCCCAGCATTGAGCTTTGCTGACTTTAAAAAAGCATTAAAGAGTCATGCGCTAACACTGTCGCCATTATCTAAGTCCTTGTATGACAAAGACTTTTTATATCTTAACGGTGAGAGCATGAGTGATTCTGAGGCTGAAGATTGGGAGTTTTGGTGCCATTTAGCCCAAACCCACACCTTGCCAGTAGCGATGGCTAGCCGCTTAGCGAATCTGCTCGATCATGCCGATAATCCATGGTTTGATGCCTATCAATCTGGCTGGTTGGGTCTGGCGAATTATTAGGGTAATTACTAGTATTTTGGCAAAAAATAACTATAATTCTTCCTGACTTGAGAATTCTAATGATTTGAAGAGTCCGGTCTAAATCACCGTTAGATGATTAGCTAATCTTTTAAGGAAATAAAATGAAAAAAACTCTAGTAATCGCTTCTTTGTTGGCAATCGCTTTGGCAGCTTGCGGTAAAAAAGAAACTCCAGCTCCAGCTGCTCCTGCTGCTGACGCTGCTGCTCCAGCTGCTCCAGCTGCTGCTCCAGCTGCTCCTGCTGCAGAACCAGCTAAGAAGTAATTCTTCTTCAGCAAATAAAAAAGACCGCCTCGGCGGTCTTTTTTTTGGTCTGATACTTTTTTCTACATCAGACTTTGTTAGATCATTACTTACCCACTTGTTGATCTAATAGTGTCAAGATCTGCACAGCAGTGTCACCTACTTCTGCCGTACCTTTTTCGTCTTGTACAACCACAGTGATGTTGCCACTCGTGTCTTTAACAACTACGCGGTAGCGTTTTGCTTTTTTCATCTCATCATCACTCTTACCGCTGAACATTTTGCTAAAGAAGCTTCTGTTCTCAGGTGATAAATCTTTTGAGTTAACAAAGCGCACATAGTAGATACCTTTGCTACGGTCACGATCTTCTACTGTGAAGTTAGAGCGATCTAAACCAACACCCACTTCTCTCCAAGCTTTATCAAAAGTACCTGCAAACTCTAAACGTGGGCTCTTGTCTTTTTTCAAGTATGAAGTTGCAGCAGTTGCGGCTGTCTTTTTACCAACAGATGCTCTAGCCGCTTCTTCTGTGTAACCAAGACGCTGCATCAAGCGAGCAAGAAACTCCGCTTCTAACTCTGGATCAGTTGGACGATTTGTCCAAATAGTCTGAGTCTTGTCTGCACCCTTAAGTTCTTCAACAACACCACGATGCGTGATGTACACCTCAGTCTCACCTTTTGCATTTAACTCTAAACGTGTGCGGAATTTGTCACGCTCACCAGTTGAGTAGAGACCATCAAATACTTTACCAATCGTGCGACGAATGATGTCTTGTGGAATCTTGGCGCGGTTTTCTGCCCAATCTGTTTCCATGATGCCAGTCTCTGGTGAATCAGTTAACAAGATAAAACCACTCTCTTGCCAAAACTCACGCACGCTTGGGTATAAATCTTTTGCAGGCTTTGTAACCACCAACCAACGACGGTTGCCTTCACGCTCAATGCGCATACCTGACACCGCAGGCAACACCGCATCTTTACCAGTTGGCTTCGCTTTAACCGCTGTGCTGTAACCAGACAATGTAGCGCCACCATCAGGCACTACATAACGCTTGTCACCACCAGTAGTTGTCATATCTGGCGGGAATGCCAAATTAGGACCTTTTTTCTCCCCCGCTGACTTGTAGTCAATCGTGTCGCCTGAGAATGTGCTGGTGCAACCTGACGCTAATAGGCCAGTTGCTAAAACTGCCATTAATGCCAAGCTTGATTTAGTAGATGCACGACGCATAAATTTTCCTAAGCTTTCTATGTTTTATCTGTTATTAGTTCACTACGTGTTACTTAAGCCATCAAACCAGCACCCTTGAGTGCTTGTTTTACTTGATCCTGTGCTGACTGCGCCAATGTAGTCAATGGCAAACGAATGCCAGGACCCATTTTGCCCATTGCCTGTAAAGCCCACTTTACAGGAATCGGATTGGCTTCCACAAACATCGCCTTATGAACTGGCAATAATTTGTACTGAATCTCTCTAGCACGTGCCACATCGCCTGCCATTGATGCGACACACAACTCATGCATCAATTTAGGTGCTACGTTAGCTGTTACTGAAATGTTGCCCTTGCCACCCATCATCATGAGTAACAACGCTGTTGGATCATCACCTGAGTAAACCGCAAAGTCTTCACAACCAACTGCTTTTAAGCCAGCGATTAATTGTGTGCCGCGCTCTAAGTTACCTGTTGCATCTTTGATACCAACAATGCCTGGCACTTTTGCCAAACGAATCGTGGTCTCATTAGCCATATCAGCCACTGTGCGACCTGGTACGTTGTACAAAATCACTGGCAAATCAACTTTTTCTGCAATGGTTTTGAAATGCTGATACATACCCTCTTGGGTAGGCTTGTTGTAGTAAGGCACTACTTGCAAGCTTGCATCTGCACCAACTTTTTTAGCGTACTCAGTAAGCTCAATCGCTTCACTAGTTGAGTTACCACCGGTACCAGCAATAATTGGGATACGTTTGGCTGCATGATCAACAGTTACTTTGATCAGTTCGCAGTGCTCTTCTACTGAAACAGTCGGCGATTCGCCAGTGGTTCCAACGATCACAATACCGTCAGTACCCTCAGCAATATGCCAATCAATTAACTGGCGCAAACCAGGCAAATCCAAACTACCGTCCGCGTGCATGGGCGTGACGATAGCCACCAAACTTCCAGAGATATTTTTAGCTAATTTAGTCATGGTTTGATTGTAGCGGAACAGCGCAGATTCTCTGAATACATGCAGGCTTAGGTTCGTTAATAAAACGGTCCTCAAAGGCCACAATCTGCATATTTTCAGAAAACCCGAGCAATTCATTGGGCTTTAGTAAAAAGTCAGGGTTACTCGGCTTCCCAAATGCCTCATTACCCAAGGCAAAGGTTTCGTAGATTAAAACCCCTTGAGAATTCAACAAAGTAGGTAATTTTTTCAAAAAAGGTCGGTAGAGATAATTGGTCACCACCACTGCATCAAAGGTGCCCAAATGATCCAAAGACCAACTAGCAGACTCTAAATCAATGTTTTCTGTATGAATCGATGCTTGCTGACTACTGATTTGATCCAATGAGGCTTGGTCGCGATCAATCGCCACCACATCAAAACCTTGTTGGGCTAACCACAAAGCATGGCGCCCACTGCCACAAGCGTAATCCAACACTCGCCCACCAGGAGCAATCTTGGCTGCATGGGTTTGCACCCAAGCAGAAGGCCCCACAGTGATGTCAGCGTGAGAAATCGGCTTAACTGTAATCAAGTCCCATGGCCTCTCGAACATCACGCATGGTTTCTTGCGCAGTTTTACGAGCCTTGTCACAACCATCAGCAATGATGGCGCGCAATAGACTTGGATCATCTAAGTAGGTTTGCGCTCTTTCCATCATCGGTTGCTGCTCTTTCAAGATGGCTTCAATCACAGGCTGTTTGCACTCAATGCAACCAATACCTGCGCTCTTACAACCTTTTTCAGCCCAAGTACGAGTTTCTTCACTCGAGTAAACCGCATGCAATTGCCAAACCGGACAACGTGCTGGATCACCCACATCGGTCTTACGGATACGCGCAGGATCGGTTGGCATAGTGCGTACTTTTTTCTCAACCGAGGCAGCGTCTTCACGCAAACCAATCGTGTTGCCATAAGACTTAGACATCTTCTGACCATCTAGACCAGGCATTCTGGACTCTTGAGTCAACAAGGCTTGTGGCTCAGGCAAGATGATTTTTCTAGAACCCTCTAAGTAACCAAACAAACGCTCACGGTCACCCATCGATAAACTCTGCGCATCAGCCAATACCGCACGCGCCTGCTCTAATGCTTCTTCGTGACCTTTTTCTTGATACTCAGTTCTAAGTTCAAGGTATAACTTGGTGCGCTTGCTACCTAGTTTTTTAGCAGCTTCCAATGCTTTTTCTTCAAAGCCTGGTTCACGACCGTATAAGTGGTTAAAACGACGCGCCACTTCACGTGTCATCTCAACGTGTGGCACTTGGTCTTCACCTACTGGCACATGTTGCGCACGGTAAATCAGAATATCTGCGGCTTGCAACAATGGGTAGCCCAAGAAACCATAGGTCTGCAAATCTTTTTCTTTGAGCTTTTCAATTTGATCTTTATAGGTAGGCACACGCTCTAACCAGCCCAATGGAGTACCCATAGAGAGGAGCAAAAAGAGTTCAGCGTGTTCAGGCACCTTGCTCTGAATAAACAAAGTCGCTTGAGTTGGGTCAACACCAGCAGCCAACCAGTCAATCACCATGTCCCAAACAGATTTTTCAATCACGTCAGGTGTTTCGTAGTGAGTTGTTAAGGCATGCCAGTCAGCTACAAAAAAGTAGCATGGGTATTCAGCTTGAAGCTTCAACCAATTTTTAAGAACACCGTGGTAGTGGCCTAAGTGGAGTACGCCCGTAGGACGCATACCCGATAAAACTCTCTCAGAAAACATATATCTCTTATTGAAACTCCAACCAAACAGGTTGTAATTGTGTTGGCAATTTTGGCAATGATCCTAGATCCATACGACTCTCATGTGGATCATGAAAATCAGAACCTACAGAAGCCAAAAAACCATACTTCTGCGCTACTTTAGCAAATGTTTTGTACTCATCCGGAGTATGACTACCTGTGATGACTTCAATGCCCTTACCGCCTAGGTCTTTGAACTGACCATATAACTCATCAAACTGCAAAGAAGTAAAGTCATAACGACCTGGGTGGGCAATGATAGCTACACCCCCAGATTGCACAATCCAGGTCACTGCATCACTGAGTTTTGCCCAAGCATGACCGACAAAACCTGGTTTGCCCTCTATCAAGTAATTAGCAAATACTTCATTGGTATCTTTGCAAACACCAGAGTCCACCAAATAGCGTGCAAAGTGAGTTCTTGAAATTAATTCTGGGTTACCCACAAATTGCAAAGCACCATGGTATGCATTAGGTATACCCACCTTGGCAAGTTGCTCTGAGATTTCTAGTGCACGATTAGATCGGCCATTTCTGGTCCGGTGTAAACCTTCAATTAAGTTTGTATTGGTGTAATCAATCCCTAAACCAACAATGTGCACGGTTTTAGAAGCCCATGTCACGGATATCTCAACACCTGAGATGTATTGCATGCCAATGTCTTCAGCAGCAATCTTGGCGCGCTCTTGCCCACCCACCTCGTCGTGATCAGTCAATGACCAAAGTCTGACGCCATTGGTGTGCGCCCGACATGCCAAAGCTTCAGGGGTCAATGTCCCATCGGATACGATCGAGTGACAATGCAAATCTGCATTGATATCGGCTGGAATTGTGCGCATATGCCCATTTTACTTGGCAATCAGGCTAAGCGCTGAAAGATTAAAAGTTGGCGTGTATTCAACCCTAATCACATGAAAAAAGGCGGCAACTTTTCCATGTCATCGCCCCTCTCACGTTTAGCAAGTTTTTTGTTTTTTGATTTTTTTTGCGCCTCTGCATCTTTTCTATCTTGTCTAATCTCCATGTATTTGGCAAAGATAGAAAAGGCTATGATGAAACCAGGAACGCATATCAATTGAATATTTTCTTTAGTAAACAATTCATTCCATATTTGGTCCATTTTTGCTCCAGTTTTTAAATTTATAGTCAATAAAACACTTATCGAGCTTAAAAGCTAAATGGTGGAACCTCTAGGTCGCGCCGCTGACGTTTTCTGAGCAACTTATTTCTAATCCTATTCTTTTTCCATTCTTGGTGTTCCTTTTTAGCCTCTCTGATTTCCATGAATTTGCCAAAAATAAAAATTGCTAACAAAAATCCCGATACCGCTAAGAATTGCTCTTCTGCCAAGGTTAATGGCCCACCTAACCAATCAATCATGTTTGCTTCCTTTGCCTCGAAATCAACTATTTATAATTATTATAAGTAATTGAATCCGACGCAGGCAAGTTGTTTAATTGGTATTAAGTTAAGCTGGTATCAACAATCCGTCTTGGAGCCTCTAGGTACTCCTTGGATTGCATCTCGATGATGCGAGAGACAGTGCGATGGAACTCATTGGCCATCGGACCTTCTGTATAGAGAAGTTCAGCAGCTACTTCCGCAGAAATAATGAGCTTGACCTTGTGGTCATAAAAGACATCAATGAGCCAAGTAAAACGTCTGGCTTCACTCGCCATCTTCGGTGGCATATATGGCACTTCTGAAAGTAATACTGTATGAAATAAATTTGATATTTCTAGATAGTCGTTTTGTGATCTAGGACCACCGCACAAGGTTTTAAAGTTAAACCAAGCCACACCACCAGCACGTCTGACTGCAGTGATCTCACGGGCTTCAATATGCAAGGTTGGATCTTCTTCATCATGCGCTTCAGCCACCGTATTAAATACAGTGTCCATGATTGCAGCTGTTTCTGGTCCTAATGGCGTGTAATAAGCCTGTACCTGCTCCATCGCCTTTTGGCGATAGTCAATGCCAGCATCCACGTTCATGATGTCAAGCTTCTCTTGCAGCAAGGCAATCGCTGGCAAGATACGGTCGCGATGCAAACCATCTGGGTAAAGTAAGTCAGGACGATAGTTAGATGTCATAACAAACTGCACACGATTTTTAAATAATGAGTCGAGCAGTTTGTAAAGAATCATGGCGTCAGCCACATCACTCACATGAAATTCATCAAAACAAATCAGGCGGTATTTTTTGGCAATGTTTTTACCCAAAATTTCTAATGGGTCCGCTTTACCACGCAACTCTTGTAACTCACGATGCACTTCGCGCATGAACTCATGAAAGTGCAAGCGGGTTTTCTTTTCAACTGGCGAGGCTTCATAAAAGCAATCCATCAAAAATGATTTGCCGCGCCCTACTCCACCCCACATGTAAACACCACGAGGCAAATCGGGAAATCGCATCATTTTTGCTAATTTGCCACTTCGTACTTCTTTGTATGAAAGCCACTCATTCTGACAAACTTGCAGACGATCAATCGCGGCTTTTTGCGCAGCATCGCTGCCATAGCCTCGCTTGACCAACTCTTGTTTGTAGAACTCAGTGACTTTCATGGACCTATCTGTATAAAGAATTTGGGGATCTCAAAACTATAGTTTATCGATCCCCAGATAATGGCTATTTGACTATTAATAAAGCAACATTACATGTTCAATGCGCGTTTATCAGTTGCCAAAGCAGCCTCTCTCACCACTTCAGACAAGCTTGGATGTGGATGGCAAACACGGCCGATGTCTTCAGCAGCCGCTTTGAACTCCATGGCAACGGCAGCTTCAGCGATTAAGTCAGAAGCAGCATTACCAACAATGTGTACACCCAAGATTTCATCAGTTTGAGCATCAGCCAATACTTTGACAAAACCATCAGCAGCACCCATACCTAAAGCACGACCATTGGCCGCAAATGGGAACTGACCTGGCTTGTAAGCACGACCTTCTGCTTTTAACTGTTGCTCTGTTTTACCTACCCAAGCAATCTCAGGAGATGTGTAGATCACCCAAGGAATGCAGTTGTAGTCGATGTGTGGTTTTTGACCAGCAATCACCTCAGCCACTAAGACACCTTCGTCTTCAGCTTTGTGCGCCAACATTGGTCCACGTACCACGTCACCAATAGCGTAAACGCCAGGAGCAGCAGTAGCACATGTGTGGTCATCAATTGCAATGAAACCACGCTCATCAGTCTTAAGACCAATCGCTTCAAGGTTCAAACCATCTGTATTAGGTACACGACCCACTGATACGATCAAACGATCACACTCAAGCGTTTGAGCAGCACCCGCGTTATCTGTATAAGCAACAGTCACGCCCTTCTTAGTCGCCTTCACATCACCAATCTTCACGCCTAAATTAATTTTTAGACCTTGCTTAGTGAATAGCTTTTGAGCTTCTTTCGCAACGCCTTCATCACAAGCTGCCAAGAATCCTGGCAAAGCTTCAAGAATCGTTACTTCAGCACCCAAACGACGCCAAACTGAACCTAACTCCAAACCAATTACACCAGCACCGATCACACCCAACTTCTTAGGTGTTGAACCGAATTTCAAAGCGCCTTCGTTGTCGCAAATCAATTCGTTATCAACTGGCATACCTGGTAAATGGCGTGCTTTAGAACCTGTAGCAATAATTACGTTTTTAGCAGTTACTGTGCCAGCATCTTTGCCATCAATCTTGACTTGATAACCATCAGCACCCTTACCTGCAAATGAAGCATGACCTCTTAACAAAGTGATTTTGTTCTTGCGGAACAAGAACTGAATACCACCCGTCATTTTTGTCACGATGTCATCTTTACGAGCAATCACTTTTTTCACATCAACGCTTACGTCCTTCACAGTAATACCGTGATCAGATACGTGATGTGCAATGTTTTCATACTCTTCTGATGTGGCTAACAAAGCTTTTGATGGGATACAACCCACGTTCAAGCATGTACCACCCAAACGTGGCTCACCCTTAGGATCATCGTAAGCATTGCTCTCTGCGCAAGCTACCTTGAAACCCAATTGAGCAGCACGGATCGCAGCGATATAACCGCCAGGACCACCACCAATGACTACTACGTCAAAATTTTGACTCATGTTATTTCCTTTAGCAGTTGCGCAAATTAAAGGTCTAATAAAAGACGTGCTGGATCTTCCAACGCTTCTTTCATAGCAACCAAGCCCAACACTGCTTCACGACCATCAATGATGCGGTGGTCATAAGACATAGCTAAGTAGTTAATTGGACGAACCACTACTTGACCGTTTTCAACCACAGCACGGTCTTTCGTTGCATGGATACCCAAAATCGCTGATTGCGGTGGGTTGATGATCGGTGTAGACAACATTGAACCGAAGATACCGCCGTTAGAGATTGAGAATGTACCGCCTGATAATTCTTCTAATGACAATTTGCCATCTCGTGCTTTAGCACCAAACTCTGCAATTTTCTTCTCAATGTCAGCCAAACTCATTTGGTCTGCATCACGCAAAATAGGTACTACTAGACCACGTGGTGAACCAACAGCAATACCAATATCAAAGTAGCCGTGGTAAACAATGTCATTACCATCAACAGATGCGTTCAAGATTGGGTATTTCTTCAAAGCGTGTACTGCTGCTTTAACGAAGAAAGACATAAAGCCCAACTTAGTACCGTGTTCTTTTTCGAACTGGTCTTTGTACTTGTTACGCATTGCCATTACTGGAGCCATGTTGACTTCATTGAATGTTGTCAAAATCGCATTAGTTTGTTGAGACTGTAATAAACGCTCAGCAATACGAGCACGCAAACGGCTCATTGGTACGCGCTCTTCAGGACGGCCACCAATATTTACTTGCGGTGCAGCAGGAGCTGCAGCCTTAGGTGCAGTACCAGACAATGTTGCTAATACATCACCTTTAGTCACACGACCATCTTTACCAGTACCACCAACTTGAGCAGCTGATAGATTGTTTTCAGCCATCAACTTAGATGCTGAAGGCATTGCTTTTGCACTTGCTGCAGGAGCCGCTACCGGAGCAGGGGCAGCAGCAGCTTTAGCAGCGCTATCAATTTTTGCAATCACTTGGTCAGATACCACTGTACCGCCATCACCAACAACGATCTCAGCCAATACACCAGCTGAAGGTGCAGGAACTTCTAACACCACTTTGTCAGTTTCGATTTCAATCAAGATCTCATCTTGAGCAACCGCTTCACCGGCTTTTTTCTTCCAAGTCAACATAGTTGCTTCTGCAACTGATTCTGATAATTGTGGAACTTTCACGTCTACGATAGCCATGTTCTTTTTCCCTTATTTTCTATAGAGTATTTGTTAGTGTTAGTTACTTGTTATTTACTTAGTACAAAACCTTTGAGCTTGCCAAATGCCGCTTCCACCAAAGCTTTTTGTTGGTCTTGGTGAAGATGAGCATAACCACATGCTGGTGAGGCTGATGCTGGACGACCTGCGTAGCCCAACTTCTGACCTTCTGTCATGTTCTCGTGGATGTTGTGCTGAATGAAGAACCAAGCACCTTGGTTTTGTGGCTCATCTTGACACCAAACAATCTCAGTTGCTTTTGGATACTTCTTCATTTCTGCAGCAAAGGCTTTGTGTGGGAATGGATATAGCTGCTCCACACGAATCAATGCAACATCGTTTTGTTTTTTAGCTTCACGCGCCTTCACTAGGTCGTAATACACCTTACCTGAGCAAGCCACCACACGGGTTACTTTCTTAGGATCAATATTTGCGTCTAGCTCACCAATCACTGTTCTGAACTCACCTTTAGTGAATTCAGTGATAGGTGAAGTGGCATCCTTGTTTCTCAACAATGACTTAGGCGTCATGATGATCAAAGGCTTGCGGAACTGACGAATCATTTGACGACGCAACAAGTGGAAGATTTGAGATGCAGTTGTTGGTTGTACAACTTGCATGTTCATATCAGCACACAATTGCATGAAGCGCTCAGGACGAGCTGATGAATGCTCTGGACCTTGACCTTCGTAGCCGTGAGGCAACATCATCACTAGACCATTAGCACGACCCCACTTCACTTCACCTGAAGCGATAAACTGGTCAATCACCACTTGCGCACCGTTCACAAAGTCACCGAATTGGGCTTCCCAAATCGTTAATGTGTTTGGCTCAGCTGCTGCATAACCGTATTCAAAACCTAATACAGCCTCTTCAGACAAGATAGAGTCAATCACTGTGAATGGAGCTTGATTGTCTGCAACGTGTTGCAATGGAATGTAAGTGCCTGTGTCCCACTTTTCACGATTTTGATCATGAATCACCGCATGACGGTGTGTGAAAGTACCGCGACCTGAATCTTCACCAGATAAACGAATTGGGTAACCACTCGCCACCAATGAAGCAAACGCCATGTGCTCGCCCATACCCCAGTCAACGTTCACCTCACCACGACCCATCGCAGCACGGTTATTTAAAACGTTATCAACTAAGTTATGTGGCTTAAAGCCTTCAGGCACTTTTGTAATACGCTCAGCCAAACGTTTCCACTCAGCCAAAGGAATTGCTGTATCAGCTGAGTCAGTCCACTTCTTGTTTAAGAATGGAGACCAATCAACCGCATACTTACCTTTAAAGTTAGAAATCACTGGATCAACAGTGTGCTTACCAGCATCCATCGCAGAACGATAGGCTTTTACCATCTCGTCGCCACCACCAGCAGGCAATACACCTTGCGCTTCTAATTTATCTGCATACAACTTGCGTGTGCCTGGGTGTTGACCAATTTTTTTGTACATCAAAGGCTGCGTCAATGCAGGCGTGTCTTGCTCGTTGTGACCCAATTTACGGAAACAGATGATGTCAATCGCAACGTCTTTCTTAAACGTATTGCGATATTCAACCGCCCACTGAGTAGCCAATACCACTGCTTCTGGATCATCACCATTAACGTGCAATACAGGAGCCTCGATTGTTTTGAGGATGTCTGTACAGTAAAGAGTTGAACGCAAGTCGCGTGGGTCTGATGTGGTGAAACCGATTTGGTTGTTAATCACAATATGAATCGTGCCACCTGTGTAGTAACCACGAACCTCAGCCATCGCTAGAGTTTCTTGCACCACACCTTGACCAGCAATCGCTGCGTCACCGTGAACCAAGATTGGCATCACTTGCGAACCAGTTGCATCGCCACGACGATCCATACGAGCACGCACAGAACCTTCTACCACTGGGTTAACGATCTCTAAGTGAGATGGGTTAAATGCCAATGACAAGTGCACTGGGCCGCCAGGAGTTGTAACGTCGCTTGAGAAACCTTGGTGATACTTCACGTCACCTGCAGGCAAATCTTCTGGCGCTGTGTGATCAAACTCAGCAAACAAATCTTTAGGCATCTTGCCCAAGGTGTTCACCAACACGTTCAAACGACCACGGTGGGCCATACCGATCACAATCTCTTGCACACCAGCCGTACCTGCCACACGAATCACTTCGTCCATTGAGGCAATGAAACTTTCACCACCCTCTAATGAGAAACGCTTTTGACCAACGTACTTAGTATGCAAATAACGCTCTAGGCCTTCAGCAGCAGTGAGGCGCTCTAAAACTTGTTTTTTCTTTTCTGGTGTGAAAGCTGGAGTAGCTCTTGCGGCTTCCAACTTCTCTTGCCACCAACGCTTGATCTTTTGATCAGTGATGTACATGAATTCAGCACCAATCGTGCCTGAATATGTTTGACGCAAGTTTTGTAACAACTCACGCAAAGTCATGTTGTCTTTGCCAAAGAATGTGTTGCTTGTGTTGAACACGATGTCCATGTCAGCATCACCCAAACCATAGAAGGCTGGATCAAGCTCAGGAATATTTGGGCGCTCTGTGCGCTTGAGTGGGTCTAAATCAGCCCAGCGGTTACCAACGTTTCGGTGAGCAGCAATCAACTGTTGAACAGCAACGCGTTTACGGCCAAGCTCTGAGTCTGCTGAATCGTTGATCACTCGAATCGGACCTTGCTTTGCACGCTCTGCAAAAGCATTCACAACAGGTGCATGTGGCACGTCGTGTTTGGTGGATCCGTCAACGGCAGGAACTAACTGAACATTGTCGAAATACTCGCGCCAATAGTCAGAAACAGAAGCTGGGTTTTCAAGATAGGCTTCGTAGAGTTCTTCTACGTAGGGGGCGTTACCGCCAAAGAGATAAGAACTACCTCTGTAGGACTGCATCATATTGCTCACCTTTCATCGGGTATCCCGAATTTGTAGTGGGTTTAAACCTTCCGCGACACGGCTTGACCGGTTAGCGGATTGCGAACTAGTTGTAACTGCAACGGAAGGAAATTCCGCAAACGAGAGCTTAACACGTCTAAACCAACATTTGCGTTACTTTTTTACTGAAAACACTGTAAACCTAAGGCTTTTAGAGCGCAGTTAGGTTTTTCCCCTAAGAAAATAAAGGGTTTTAGCAAGTCTTTTGTAAGAAATTTCCTACAGCAAAATCAGAATTAGCCGATTTGCAAAGCCAACAAATCTATTTACGATGACATCTCCATTAACAATGAATAGGAAAGAAATGATGGAAGTTAAAAATCCAGAAAATCCTAAAGATTACTTGAGCACGCGCCAAAGCGCGCGCCAGCTCCAAGTATCACTAGGTACCGTCCAAAAGATGGTTGAAACTGGCGAATTACTAGCTTGGAAAACCCGAGGTGGTCATCGCCGTATCCTCTGCTCCTCTTTAGAGAAACTACTCAAAAGACGGCGCATGGGCATCAGGGAACGTAGTGCAGAGCAATTTTTGGTATTGGCAGTTTTAAAGCAGTCCGAACAGGCAGAGAACTTTAAAAAGTTAACTGATACCTGGAAATCAGCTCCAGAAATCTACTTGTGTACAGACACCCTAGAGGCACTGATGCAAGCAGTTTCTTTATCCCCTGACATTATCTATATCGACCCTAAATTACCGCCGGTTGAACAAGTTCATTTATTGCATTATTTAAATAAACACGTTCACACCCAAAATATCCCGATATTGGTCGAATCTGAGTTTATTAAAAAGAATCCTCAAGTGCAGAAAATGCCAAGCAATAAAGGTAAAGATGCAAAAACTGAGAAAAATCCTAATTTACCCAGAAAGATGATTATTAACCCCATGATCAAATCCTATAAATCACAGGATTTACTGCTAGAAGACGGATCTGTTAATGAGTCTTATGCAGAGAAAATGGAACAAATCATATTTGATTGCTTGGCCAAGAAATACGAAGGGGCCTGATCAACAGGCCCCCAGTAATTAATTCTTTATTGATTAAATAGCGAATTTATTACGATCTTGTCCTTCAATCCATTTTGGAGCCTTACCGCGACCAGTCCATGTTTCACCAGTGGCTGGATTGCGGTATTTAGCTGCTACCTTACCGCCGCGTGAACCAGCAGTTCCTTTACGAGTAAAAACATCAGAAGCGCTTAAGCCATATTGCTCAATAATCGCTTTAGCTTTGGCAATACCCTCAGCTTTTTCGCGAGCTTTTGCTTCAATAATTTGTTTTTCTAAAGCTTCTTTTTGAGCCAATAACTCTTGATATGTAGCCATTTATTCTCCGCTTATTTGATATTTATTAAGTAGATACCCAACTGTTGTTGAATATGGGCAAATAATAATATCTATTTAAGTAAAAATAAACAGCTATATAAATAAATAGGGTTATTAATCAAATAATCATATTTATATAATTATTATAATTTTTGTTAATTAATATAAAAAAACTAATTAGATTCTTATATTTAGTTAACTAGCAGGTGTAGCTGGCACTGTTTTCCACCCTTCTTGGCAACTTTGTACATAAGGGTAATAAGTCTGGGAAGACTGGCAGTAATACCAAACAGGCGGCAAATTTTGAGCTTGGATGGGTTGAGGTGGAGGCGGAGCAACCACCACCGGAGCCGGTGTGACATAAACCGGTTGAGCATGAACAACTCTTGGCTGCATCACGGAATAAACCACCAGACCACTAACTATGGCAGGAGCAATCCAGTGACCGCCACGGTGATGGTGGTAGCCATGGCCATGATAACGGCCGGCATGTGCACCTGTTGATACCAACAAAGTCGACAATAACAATGTCGTGACGATTTTCTTGAACTTCGACATGGCAACCTCCTCAGAAGCTTAACTGTAGCTGTAGCTTTAGCTCAGCTTTACGTCTTTAACGGACAGTTGTGATGGCTAGTTGACAGTTTTTGTAAATATAAAAAATGTTGGTAGCACCCAATGAATGTCACTACTAAAAAAATAAGGTGTGAACAGTTAGAAATATCCAGTAATTAGTAATTTGTCAGAAAGCTGCGACGCCCAAGATACGTCATCCATCAGGGATACACATAATTTAAAACGTTGTTTATCAGGGAGAGCCATGAAGAAATTACTCATCGCAGCAATCACCACATTAGCTAGCCAGTTAGCTTGGTCACAAGCTGCAACAATTGCACCAGGTACACCTCTTAATATTTTTGAGGGCAAAAAAGAA
>VFQT010002275.1_pt1 | contig 20140 bp, 21 predicted proteins | sample 3512381 | NCBI WGS metagenome assembly VFQT01 (sample SAMN10412376, study PRJNA504923) | tailings metagenome | isolation source: Relicate 2 Philex TSF3 active mining site | place: Philippines: Tuba, Benguet | collected 2017-08-29
TTCATGTGCCGTTGTATATGTCAATCAAGTCGGCGGCCAGGACGAATTGGTGTTCGACGGTGCGAGTCTCGTCATCGACGCAGAAGGTCGGGTCGTGGCACGGGGTGCGGCGTTCGAAGAGGACTTCTTCGTCGTCGATCTTGATGTTGACGGACGGAGCTCACTGCAGGCCACGAGTGCCGATCACGATGATGACATCGACCGAATGCATCACGCGTTGGTACTCGGTACGCGCGACTACGTGCGCAAGAACGGTTTCACCGATGTTCTCATCGGATTGTCCGGAGGAATCGACTCGACATTGGTCGCGTGCATCGCGGTCGAGGCACTCGGTGCTGAACACGTGCATGGTGTCGCGATGCCCTCGCGCTACAGCAGCCAGGGTTCGCTCGATGATGCTGAGGCATTGGCGAGAAATCTCGGGATCGACCATCGCGTCGTGCCCATCGAGGAGGCATTCTCCTCGTACCTGTCGATGCTTGCGCCTTCTTTCTCTGGACGCGAGCCAGACCTCACCGAAGAGAACCTGCAAAGCCGTTGTCGAGGCACGACACTGATGGCGTTGTCGAACAAATTCAACTGGATGGTGTTGACCACAGGGAACAAGAGCGAGATGGCTGTCGGATATTTCACGATTTATGGTGACTCTGTCGGTGGTTACGCCGTCATCAAAGATGTGTTGAAGACCGAGGTGTATTCGCTCTGCCGCCGAATCAACGAGCGTGCAGGGCGAGAAGTCATACCCGAATCCGTCCTTGTGAAGCCCCCGTCAGCTGAACTGCGACCGGACCAGCGCGACGATCAGAGCCTTCCGCCCTATGACGTGCTCGATCCGATCGTCCGCTTGTATGTCGACGGTGATCTCACTGTGTCGGAAATCGTGGGTCATGGTTTTGACGAGGCAACTGTGAGGCGAATCGCTCGCCTCATCGACGTCAATGAGTACAAGCGCCGTCAGTGCGCCCCTGGCGTGCGAGTGTCGACGAAGGCGTTCGGCAAGGATCGCCGGATGCCCATCACGAATCGGTATTCACACCCGGCGAGTTGACCCGTTGCGTCCGCGAGTAGGCGAGCGTGAGCAACCCGGCTGCCAGCGCCAGACAGGCACCGACCACACCTGGTGCCGCAAATCCGCGCGATTCGTAAAGAGCTGTGGCGATGGCCGACATCACGGCGCGACCACATGTCCCGGCTCCGACTGCTGCACCAAGCCCGACACCGGTGCTGCCAGGGATGAGATTTGCTGCAATCGGTAATGCGCTCACGACGGCGAACTCAAACGCGCCGATGAACACGATGAAGAGCACCAATCCGATGGCGACACGATCGGCACCAAAGACGAGCAACAGCCCACTCGGCGCCATGATCGCGGTTCCGTACATGACACTTCGCTCTTTCCCCCAGGTGTCCGTGCGTCGTGCACTGGTGACACTGGCGATGAGTTCGAGTGCACCAAGAAAGAAGACGACACCTGAGATAGCCGCAGCATTCGCTCCGTGGTCGTCCTCGAGCCAGGCACCGAAAGTGATTCCGAGGGACTGACTGGCTGCCATGAGACAGAACATCGTTCCAACGATGAGTAGCGGTGCACCGCGTAGCGAACCGGGTGAAGCATGGTCTTCAGAGGGGCGAGGAGGTTCTTCTGGCAGTGTGCGAGCGACCGCTGCAAGAGAGAGGAACATCGCGACGGCACCGACTACGTAACCAGCACGCCAGTTCAGAATCTCGGTGGCGAGGCCCATGACCAGAACTCCGATGAGCAAGCCAAGTGCCCACGATGTCTCGATGATTCCGATCACCCGACCACGACGTTCATACGGCACATGGTCGTTGATCCAGACGACCATCGATGAGTCAAACATCACCTTGGACAGACTGAGAGCGAACACGGCGACGGTGAACAGAACGACGCTGTTCGACGCAGCGGCAAGTACGACACTGACGACGATGGACGTCATCCCCACAAGCATCGCGTTGCGTCGTCTGCTGCGGTCGATGATGCGACCGACGAATGGTGCGAGCAAACCGGCGAGCTCACCCACCATCAATGCGATGCCAAGTTCTCCAACCGACACATCGAAACCTCGAGCGATTGTCGCGACGAACGGTGGTGCAAAGCGATAACACGCGTTGGACACGAGACGAGCGACAGTGAGTGTCGTGAGATGTGCGCGCACCTCGGGCGCATATGACTCGTCGAGACGGCGACCAAACATGGCGTTAGTGACCGAGTCCGCTACAGCGCTTCGCTGATGGCGCCATGGTCCACCAACTCGACGATGTCACCGACTGTCAGGTCGGTGCCATTCGGTCTGTGATGAAGGGTGAACGTGCACCCACCGAGGTTCGGAATGCGTGGATCAGACGCGCCGAGTGCGCGACGCATGACCCGAACGACACCCGCATGTGCGACGACGAGTACTTGCCCACCAGGACAAGTGGCAGACAAGTCGGCGAGGGCAGAAGTGAAGCGAGAAATGACCGATGCATCGGGTTCGAACATCGGTGGCCGTTCATGTCGGGCCAAATAACCCGGGTATGCAGCCTCGATTTCTTCGACGGTCAGGCCTTCCCATTCGCCCACATGGGTCTCGCGCAATCGGACATCGGCGGGCAGCAACTCGATGCCGAGTCGATGACCGATGATCTCGGCCGTCGTTCGCGCCCGTTGAAGGTCACTGCTGGCAAGAAGATCGAACGTGCCGAGTTTCTCGACGGCGGCATGGGCCTGGGTTCGACCGAGGTCAGTGAGGGGAGGATCGGCTTGCCCCTGCCAGCGACGCTGTGCGTTCCATTCACTCTCACCGTGTCGGATGACGAGAAACGTCGTCGACATGGTCACGTGAGGCACGACCTCAAGGGTATCGCCACGAGTACGCTCGCCTCATGGCGCGGGTGCGATTGTTCGCTGCTGCACGTGAGGCAGCAGGAACCGCCACTGACACTCTTGCTGGTGACACAATCAGTGATGTGCTCCAAGCAGCAGTTGCAAAATACGGCACACACTTCGGTGAGGTGTTGACGAGTTGCAAAGTATGGCTGAACGGCGAAGAAGTATCGGCGACGACACACGTGACAGATGACGATGAAGTGGCGATATTGCCTCCGGTCTCAGGCGGCTGCGGATGAGTGATTTCTCGACGCTGACTCTCGCTGACATTCGTGCACGACGCAGTGAATTGCAGCGACGCGAAGATGTCGTCTCTTTCGTCCGACGACTGGCACAAGGACGCATCGACTTGGTTCGTGACGAACAACGTCGCCGTGTGAGTGGAGCTCCTGCGGACTCACGAGACTTGGCATCGCGCTTGGCAGACGTGTTCGGCCAGCAACACGGTGGTGGCAGCGCACGGCCTCCACGTGAGACGATCGTGCCGACCGACGATCCACTCTCGGCACAACTCGACGAGTTGTGTGCAGAATTCAACTTCGAAGACCTCGATTCGCTGTCCGATTCTTCACTGTCGGCTCTTGAAAGTGCACTGTCACTATTCGAACAATCCTGTTCTCGCGACCGGCACGAGTTGTTCGAGCAGATCGACGCGCTCACTGCAGAACTGGTGAGACGTCTCAAAGAGGGCGGCGCCGGCGCTGTGCTCGAGAACAGATGAGCGAGCACGAATCGTCGTCACACGACCGAGCGACCGATCGATCACCGGCGGATCGCTTGCGAGACGTCGGTGAGTTCATCAAGCAACAACGTGAAGCAGCTCAACACAGCATCCGCGACTTGGCGAAGGCAGCAGGCGTATCGAATCCGTATCTCTCACAAATCGAGCGTGGCATCCGCCGGCCATCGGCGAGCATCCTGCAACAGATTGCCCGGGCACTTGAGATTTCGTCCGAGAGTTTGTACGTGCGAGCAGGGATCCTTGATCCCGAGTCTCATGAACCACCACCGAGCGTTCCACTTGCGATCGCAGCAGACCCACATCTGACCGCAGAGCAGAAACAGACACTTTTGAGTGTGTATCGCTCATACGTCGGTCCTGTGGAGCCACCCTCTTCTCACTAGACGGGAATGTCCTGCCCGATGGGTAGGTTGACATCTCTGTGCAACGCGTAGCGGTTCTCTCCCTCCACACTTCTCCGCTCGCTCAACCAGGCGTTGGCGACGGTGGTGGCATGAATGTCTATGTGCGCGAACTTGTCGCCGGACTCGCTCATGCAGGCATCGATTGCACGACCTACACGCGCGCGTGGCGACGCGACCTTCCAGCTGTCGTCGAGGTCGAACCGAATCATCGCATCGTGCACATTCCTGCGGGGGCTCCCGACATGTCGAAAGACGATCTCGTGTCGATCGTCCCTGAATTCACGGACAAGGTTGCCCAGCACGTACGTGGCAACGGCGGCACCGATGTGGTGCATGCCAACTACTGGTTGTCCGGACTTGCTGGTCACGAGTTGAAACATGACTTGAACGTTCCGCTCGTCACCACCTTCCACACGTTCGCCCGAGTAAAGGCCCAAGGCGGCGACCCCGAGTCGCTTCTTCGCGAACAGGCAGAGACGGGCATCATCGGTTGCGCTGACGCAATCTGCGTCAGCTGTTCGGAAGAAGAGCGTCAGTTCATCGAGTTGTATGGCACTCCACCTGGCACGCTTGAAATCGTCGCGCCAGGCGTCGAGCACGCGTTTTTTGCACCGGGTGACAAACGGGGGGCTCGTCATGCACTGCAGTTGGGTGACGAACCGGTCCTGTTGTTCGTCGGTCGTATCCAGCCTCTGAAGGGTCTCGATGTCGCCATTCGTGCACTGTCGATGGTTCCGCGCCGTGACGCTCGCCTCCTGGTGGTCGGCGGTGCGAGCGGCACTGAGGGTCTCGCCGAACTGCAACGTATGCATCTTCTCATCGACGAACTGGGCGTGGCCGATCGAGTGCAGTTCATCGATCCACAACCGCACCATATTTTGAGCACCTACTACCGCGCTGCTGACGTCGTGCTTGTGCCGAGTCGCAGCGAGAGCTTCGGGCTTGTCGCGCTCGAAGCTGCGGCATGCGGGACACCAGTCGTGGCCAACGCAGTCGGTGGTTTGCTCACGATCGTCGAGCACGGTCGCACGGGGTACCTCGTCGCAGATCGCGATCCCGATGTGTTTGCTCGACACGTCACTGACTTGGTCGACCAACCAGTTCTCGCACGAACGCTCGGCATCAATGCCGCAGAGCGAGCCCGTCGCTACACCTGGAACTTCGCCGCTGCCAGATTGCGCCGCGTGTACGCCGACTTGGCCGCCCGCGACCGCGTCATGTGTTCGTAGGTGCACCATGAGCGAGCTGTTCAACGAGCCCGAACTCGGAGTGTTGGCCCGTCGCATCGATGAATGGCTCGCCACCTATTCGCACACTCATTCGAACATCGCGGCAATCGACCGGCTCGAAGGCGACGAACGTCGGTGGTTCGTGCGCATGCGAGGCGAGTCGAAGGAATTCACGACCATCTGGTTGCTGCTCGGGCAGCGCACGCTGAAATACGAGACGTACGTGATGCCGGCACCAGAGGAGAATGCCGACGTGCTGTACGAAAACTTGCTGCGTCGCAACGAGAAGTTGGTAGGCGCCCATTTCTCGATCGGCATCGAAGACGCCATCTTCCTCCGCGGCGAGTTGCCACTGGCGGTGCTGTGTGAGAGCGAACTGGACCGTGCAATCGGAACGTTGTTCCAAGTGGTCGAGCAGGTCTTTCCCTCGATCATTCGCATCGGTTTTGCTAGCAAGTTCGCGTGACACGCGCGACGGGCCACGCTCATTCGGCAATTGAGCGTGAAGCAATGTCGTGACCACGGTTAGCCTGACTTCATGACCGAGAAACGCGCCGTTCTCTCCATCGTCGGAGGCGGAAACATGGGTAGCGCGCTGCTCGAAGGACTGATCTCCGGTGGGCTCGCACCCACAGACATCGTCGTCGTCGAAGTGGACCCAGAGAAACGCGCAGCACTGGCCGCGCGGTTCGGCGTTCGCACAAGTGACACCATCGTTGCGTGTGACGGTGCGGTCATCGCGGTCAAACCCCAAGCGGCGACAGCAGTGTGTGCCGAGCTTGCCGCTCAGGGAGCGTCGCGCATCGTCTCGATCGCCGCCGGTGTCACCGTCGCACAATTGCAAGACGCTGCTGGGTCAGGTGTCGCAGTGATCCGCGCCATGCCCAACACTCCTGCATTGGTCGGACAAGGCGCGACGTCTCTGTGTGCTGCAGAGGGCATCGACGCAAAGGATGTCGACTGGGCGCGGCGAACTCTCGGAGCAGTGGGGCTCGTCGTGCAAATCACCGAGGATCAGATGGATGTGGCGACGGCAGTCGCAGGTTCCGGACCGGGATACCTCTTTTTATTCGCCGAAGCCCTTCTCGATGCCGCTCTCGAACAGGGACTACCTCGGGAGGTGGCCGAGCCCCTCGTCCGTCAGCTGTTCAAGGGGTCTGGCGCACTCTTGGCATCGTCGTCAGACGATGCAGCCACATTGAAGGACAAGGTGACCTCACCCAACGGAGTCACGTTCGCCGGCTTGCAAGTGTTCGAGGATCAGGGATTTCGAGACATCGTCCGGTCGGTTGTTCGCCGTGCTGCCGAACGAAATCGTGAGATGGGCCAATAATCAGCCACGCACGTCACGTGAACGTGCGCACAATCCCGAGGGTCTTTCACAAGCACCCGTGATTTAGTGCAAAAAGAGTCGATGATTACCGTCGCATTGACATGTGAACGGACCAATGTGGCGTTGACAAAACGTTCAGAAAAATTTCCGCGAGTCATGCCGTGACGCTTTTCATAGTCAGCACTTTGTGCATAGAGTACGGGTCACTAGGTCACCGTTCAGGTTCGCTTGAACGGGAGTCGCGCCCCTCGGGGCCGCGCCGACGGGCCGGTGCCATCGGGGGGTTGGCACCGGCCCCTGTCGTTTCTGGGCACAAGTAACCTCGCCAACACCCTCCATCATCACTCATCGTGAAAAAGAAACATGACCTTCTCACACATCGCACTCCTCACTGATTACGGCACTGACGATGAATTCGTCGGAGTCGTGAAGTCCGTGATCGTCGATGTCGCGCCTCACGCCCGCATCACCGACATCTCGCACGGCGTCGCACCATTCGATGTACGCGGTGGTTCATTGATGCTTGCACGTGCAATTCAGTACGTGCCCAAAGGAATCATCATCGCTGTCGTCGATCCCGGTGTCGGAACATCGCGTCGAGCAATTGCCATTGAAGTCGCTGGCGGTGACGGAATATTGCTTGGGCCCGACAATGGTCTTCTCGCGCCCGCAGTGGCGATGGCAGGTGGGGCAGAGCGGGCTTTCGAGCTGTCGAACGTCTCGTTGCACTTGGAAGCACCTGGTGCGACATTCGCCGGACGTGACATTTTTGCGCCGGTCGCCGCACATCTCGTGAACGGTGGTTGCATCGAAGATGTCGGTACACAACTCGATGTCGACACGCTCATGCCCGGTCTCGTGCCGTTGCCAAGTGACGTCAATGATGATGCATTCGGAGCGGGCGTGAAGTGCGAGGTCACCTGGGTCGACACCTTCGGGAATTGTCAGTTGAACGTCGGTGCAGACGACGTCGCCCACATGCCGACTGCGTTGCGCATCGTTCTTGGTGATGACGTTCGACGTGCGACGATCGTGCGCACATACGCCGACATTCCTGCAGGTGCACTCGGTTTGGTCATCGATTCATACGGCATGCTGGCGTTGTCGATGGACAGAGCATCGGCAGCTCAGGCTCTCGGTCTCGGTGTCACCGACGAAGTCCGGCTGTTCCCATACGGTGACGAGGCCGACGCGGGAATGACGACTCGAGTGGGCATTCGCAAGTAGCCGTCGCCACAAGTAGCCTCAAGGCATGCGACCGGCGACCACGTTGACTGTTGCTCTGTTGATCGGGGTCATCCTCCTCGCAGGCATCGTGAACTTGTTGATGTTCCGCTAGGCGCGCGAGCGGAGAGCAACATGAATCTCGGAAGTCTCATTGACGGACATCCAGACGATGCGGTTGCTCTCATTTCCCGTGGACGTCCGACCACCTACGGAGTGTTGCGTGCACAAGTGGCTGCAATGCGTGGTGCCCTGCGGGAGAGCGGTGTGACAACTGGTGACCGCGTCGCGCTGTTGTGCGGTAACAGTCGCTACTTCGTGGTGTCGTATCTCGCCACAATCGGCCTCGGTGCCATCGCTGTGCCGCTCAACCCGACCTCACCTGCACCAGAGCTGGAAAGCGAACTAACTGTCGTCGATGCGAAGGTCGTCGTCGTCGAACCAGCGGCAGAGGCAGCGTGGGCCGGAATCGACAAATCAAACCTTGTCTCGTTGGCGCTCGTCGTGACGACCGACGGAAGCTCGATTGGTGAGGGGCGCAACATCGACTCGATGCTCGGCCACGCTCCGGTCGACATCGTCGACGTGCGACCAGACACGCCGGCGGTGTACATGTTCACCAGCGGTACTGCGGGCGCCCCAAAGGCCGCAGTGTTGAGCCACTGCAATCTTGCGACGAACATCGAACAAGTCGATGAAGTCGAATCGATCACGAAATCTGACGTCTTCTACGGCGTGTTGCCGCTCTTCCATATCTTCGGTTTGAACGTGGTGGTCGGATGCGCATTGTCCGTTGGCGCATGTGTCGTTTTGGTGCAACGTTTCGACCCGGCGACCGCAGTCGAGACCATCACAGAACGTGGAGTGACGGTGGTGCCCGGTGCACCGAGCATGTGGTCAGCGTTTGCTCAAATGCCGGAGTTGCCGTCCGATGCTTTCTCAGGTGTGCGTATGGCATTGTCAGGTGCCGCAAAACTTCCAGAAGCGATCGCAGATCACCTACATCGACGATTCGGGCTCAAGGTGTACGAGGGATACGGGCTCACCGAGGCCGCACCAGTCGTCACGACGTCGGTGGGTGACGACTGGATTCCCGGAAGCATCGGCAAGCCATTGCCAGGAATCACCGTGCGATTGGTCGATGAGGACGGTGATGACGTACTTGTGGGCGACGCAGGCGAAGTGTGGGTGAGCGGCTTGAATGTGTTCGCTGGTTATCTGAACGACCCGCAGGCGACAGGTCGTGCGTTGACGTCTGACGGATGGTTGCGGACCGGCGACATCGGAGTGATTGACGACGCCGGACGTTTGTTCTTGGTCGACCGTGCAAAGGACCTCATCATCGTGTCTGGTTTCAATGTGTATCCGGCAGAGGTCGAATCAGTGATCGCACAGCATCCACACGTGAAAGAAGTAGTGGTCATCGGAACTCCACATCCACACACGGGCGAGACGGTGCGCGCGTACGTCGTCACTCGAGACGGAGTGCACTTGGACGAAGATGCACTCGTCGACTTCTGTCGTGCACGATTGGCGCGTTACAAGTGTCCGACGAAAGTCCTGCTCGTCGACCAAATTCCGAAGAATGTCAGTGGGAAAGTCTTACGCCACTCGTTGAAATGACGCATCTTCTATGAGATTGCGTACGTTGGTGTGCGTCTGACGTGCCGCGACGGTGGAGCCACTCGCCACGAGAAAGCCGGCGAACAGAACACAAATGCCGACGAACAAGGTGGTGGCAAATGCAGTGTCCTCGCCGAGCCGGCCAGCAAGTGATCCACTCGCGGAAAGGATGATGGCGCCGAGAGCGACCAGAATGTTGCCAAGTGCGAGCCGACCTGGTGCTGAGACGACACGTCGTGCCGACGGGGTGACCGATGGTGAACGTCGACGAAGAACCTGAACAGCGCTGTATGCGGCTCCCGCAAAAATGATGATCGCGGGTACTGCAGATCCGACCGCGGCAAGTACACGCGGAAGCACTGTGAAGACGTCGGAACCTTTCGGCAATTCATCTGATGTCACCGGAGACATCGGAGTGACCATGACGACGCCAAGCGCAAATCCGCTGAACACGAGAAGCACGCGCGCGGTCACATCGCCGATTCGAGTTCCGGCGAGCAGGTAGATGGTGCCGAGTGCGAGCCACGGGACATTGATGACTGCCCCGAATGCAAAGAACATACGGAATGAAGCACTGCTCCAACCTCGGGCCTCTGCCCACCACAATGACATCGCCGCCACGGCAAAGAGACCCATGGCGATCGTCCATGCCAGGTCATGGCGTCGACGCCGCCGTGCCCAACGGTCAGCAGTGTTCAGACCAAAGGCAAGGGCGACGAGCGCTGCGGCGGCAGCCAGAGCCGTGTTCAACGTCACGGGAGAAACACTAGGGCGGGGCCTGCTGAGTTCGTGAAAAGTTGCACGAAGTAATAGCGTGTGGACCGCATGAGCGAATTCCCCCGTCGTCGAATTCCTGAAGCCGCTGTCGCGCGCTTGCCCATGTATCTGCGCATCCTCATTGAGCTCACGGCCGAAGGAACTCAGCAGGTCTCGAGCGATCAGCTAGCCCAATTGGCTGGCGTGAATGCAGCGAAGGTGCGCAAAGACCTGTCGTACTTGGGCAGTTACGGAACTCGCGGTGTCGGTTACGACATCGAGTACCTGACGTACCAAATTCAGCGTGAACTGGGTCTGAACCAGTCGTGGCCTGTCGTCATCGTCGGCGCCGGAAATCTTGGTCAGGCCCTCGCAAACTACGGCGGTCTCGGTGGTCGCGGCTTCAATGTCGCCGGCGTCGTCGATGTCGACCCGTCGAAAGTCGGTTCTGTCATCGGTGGCGTGCGGATCAGGCACATCGACGATTTGACGAACATCGCGCAATCGAAGTCGGTCAGCATCGGAGTCATCGCAACACCTGCGACTCACGCACAGGAAGCCGCTGACCAACTCGTGCGAGCTGGCATCGGTTCAATCCTTAATTTTGCGCCGGTCGTCATTTCGGTGCCTCGTCATGTCCGTGTGCGCAAAGTCGATCTCGCGCTCGAGTTGCAGATACTCAGCTATTACGAACAGATGCGTTCGAAGGGTCTGCGTGCGGTACCCGACGTCGCCGACGGTCAGACGGCCTAGTCAGAGACGATCATGAGCTTCGTCGTCTTCGGCATCAACCACCGGACCAGCCCGTTGTCGCTACTTGAGAAGGTGGCCATCGCTCCTGCCGACGTGGCGAAGACATTGCGAATCGTTCAAAACATGGATGACATCCGTGAAGTCGTCATCTTGTCTACCTGTAACCGCACAGAGGTGTACGCAACTGTCGAGCGATTCCACGATGCACACGGGGCCATTCGGAACCTGTTCTGCAATCTGGGTGACCTTGATGTGAACGACATCCAGCCCTTCCTCTACTACCAACATGACGAGGCCGCAGTTCGACATTTGTTCAATGTCGCAGCTGGGCTCGACTCGGCGGTGCTCGGTGAACACGAGATTCTCGGACAAGTGAAACACGCCTGGGATGAAGCCATGAGGGAAGGAACTGCACGCAGCGAGTTGAATCTTGTGTTTCGACATGCGATCGAGACCGGCAAACGTGCACGAACCGAGACCGAAATCGGCCGTTCAACCGCATCTGTGTCGCAAGCCGGAGTCGAGATGGCGGTCGATGCGATCGGTTCGTTGTCTGGTCGCACGGTCATGGTCGTCGGAGCCGGAGACATGGGTGTCGGTGTCGCTGGTGCGCTTGCTCGTCAGGGTGCCGACATCGTTGTCACCAACCGCACCGGAGAACGAGCCGATGAACTGGCAGGTTCGGTCAACGCACGCGTCGTGCCGTTCGCATCGTTTGAAGACGAACTGTCCACTGTCGACATGGTCGTCACATGCACCGGAGCCGGCACTGTCATCTTGACCGCAGACATGGTGAACGCTGCACGCGTGGACTCGGGCAAACCGTTGATGATCGTCGACATCGCCCTGCCGCGCGACGTCGAGTCATCCGTCGGCGATTTGCCGGGCGTCACGTTGAAGGACTTGTCGCATTTGCGTGAGTGGGCGGACAAAGGTCGTGAGTCGCGTGCAGCAGAAGCGGCTCGTGTCGAAGACATCGTCGCCGACGAGGTCGAGCGTTACGTCGTCGATTCATCCGCCCGACAGATGGCCCCGCTCATCGCGCAAATCCGCGAGTTGGCGGAGTCCATTCGCGTCGGAGAGCTGGCGCGATACGAAGCCCGGTTGGCGTCGCTGAGCGCCGAGCAGCGCGAAGTCGTCGAATCGTTGACCGCAGGAATTCTCGCCAAGTTGTTGCATGGGCCGACGGTCCAGCTGAAGTCGGCATCTGGAAGCCCGCAAGGGGCGCGACTCGCGGGTGCGCTGCGCGAGCTCTTCGACCTCGACTGATTGCCATACTTGTCCCATGACCAATCGGTCCCGAGTCCTTCGATTGGCGACGCGCTCGAGTCTTCAAGCACGGACTCAGTCGCAGGTCATAGCCGATGCGATTCGGGCTCACGATGGAAACATCGACGTCGAACTTGTTTTCGTCGACACCACCGGTGATCAGCGCGCTGATGTTCCCTTGCACCAGATCGGTGGACAGGGAGTGTTCGTCAAGGAAGTCCAACAGGCAGTGCTCGATGGTCGAGCCGATGCGGCCGTGCACTCAGCGAAAGACTTGCCCTCTGAAAATGTCACCGGTCTCACCATCGCAGCCTTCACAGAACGCCGCTCTGCACAAGATGCATTGATCGGGTGTGCGCTCGATGAACTTCCACTCGGCGCCACCGTCGCCACCGGATCGGTACGACGTCGTGCGCAGCTCTCCGTGTTGCGTCCTGACCTGTCGTTTGCAGAACTACGCGGCAACATTCCCACCAGACTCGAGCGCATCCCAGAGGGTGGCTCAATCGTCATGGCCGTTGCCGCTCTGGAAGTTTTGGGCATGACAGATCGGATCGCACAAGTGCTCGACATCGAACTGTGCGTCCCAATGGTCGGGCAAGGTTGTGTCGCCGTCGAGGCTCGTACCGATGACATGGTCGTGCGCGAAGTGCTGAGTCACCTTGACCACGCAGCCACCCGTCGTGCGGTGGAAGCCGAACGGGCGTTCCTCGCCGAACTCGGGGCAGGCTGCTCTCTGCCGGTTGCAGCGCACCTCGATGCAGATGGCACGTTCCATGCGTTCATGGCGCGCGACGGAGAAGTGGTTCAATTGGCAGGCTCCATCGGTTCATCTGACGACCACAAAGTCGTTGGTGCAGGTATCGCACACGAATGTCGCCGACGTCTGCGTGCACGGTGACGGGCAATGACACGAAAATTGTCCACGTGCACCGTGGTCGTCACGAGAGCAGCCGAACAGAACGCTGATCTCACTGCTGCCCTCGAAGCCCACGGAGTGTCCGTGGTCGAAGTTCCACTCATCGCCATCGATGAGCCAGAAGATGACGGGGTTGATCGTGACCGCACGTTGCATGGGTTCAAGGATTTCGAGTGGATCGTCGTGACTTCGCCGAATGGTGCAGCTCGCGTGCGTCCGTTCTTCGAAGCTCATGGTGCTGCTGGTGACGACGGAGAGTTACCGAAAGTGGCTGCTGTGGGAGTCGCCACTGAGCGCGCACTCGGTCATCCTGCACAGTTGACCGCCGATCCTGCTCGTGCGTCGGTGTTGGTCGATGTGTTTCCCGAGGGTCGCGGTCAGGTGTTGGTCGTGCAAGGTGAACGCGCAGGTAACGAAGTCGAAGTCGGGTTACGTGCGAAGGGTTGGTCAGTGACGCGCGTCAACGCATATCGCACTGTCACTCTGGAGCCGACGTTCGAACAGCGTGAGCATGTCCGCACGGCTGACGCCGTGGTGTTTGCATCGGGGAGTGCGGTTCAAGCATGGTTCGATTCCTTCGGCGTCGACACTCCGCCTGTCGTCGCGTCGATAGGACCAGTGACGACGCGCGCAGCCAACGACTTGGGTATGCACGTGTCGACCACGGCGGAGACGCAGACGGTCCATGCCCTCGCTGATGCCGTGGTGTCGGCTCTGTTGGCTGACGAACGAACCTCCTGACCGATTCTCTTCGTCCGCCAATAGCCTTTGCTCCGATGTTTCCCGTGTCGCGTCCTCGACGTCTGCGTACGACAGCAGCGCTCCGGGAACTCACTGCCGAGTCTCGTGTGCATGTGTCCGATCTTGTCGCACCACTTTTCGTGCGAGAAGGTATCGACGCTCCCCAGCCCATCGTCTCATTGCCTGGCGTGGTTCAACACACGGTTCCCAGCCTGGTCGATGAAGTTCGTCAATTGGTCGGGCTCGGAGTGAAGGGCGTCATTCTCTTCGGTGTTCCATCGACCAAGGACGACATGGGCTCCGGTGCATTCGACCCAAACGGCATCGCTCAGAAAGCCTTACGGACACTTCGCGACACGTTCCAAGACGACATCGCAATCATGTCTGACCTATGTGTCGACGAGTACACGTCACACGGGCATTGCGGAGTCCTCGATGCGTCTGGTCGAGTCGACAACGATGCGACACTCGACATTTACTGCCGCACTGCGCTCGCCCAAGCCACTGCCGGAGCGCATGTCGTGGCGCCGAGCGGAATGATGGACGGTCAAGTCGGCGCCATTCGAGCGGCACTCGACGCCGCTGGTTTCGTTGATGTCGCGATCATGGCTTATTCGGCGAAGTATGCATCGGCAGAGTACGGCCCGTTCCGCGATGCCGTCGACGTGCGCATCGCTGGCGGTGGAGATCGCAAGGGTTATCAACAAGATTGGCGCAATTCACGCGAGGCCGTTCGTGAAGTACTCGAAGACATCGATCAGGGAGCCGACATCGTCATGGTGAAGCCGGCCCTTGCGTATCTCGACGTCATTGCTGAAGTACGTCGACTCACCCCGTTGCCTCTGGCCGCGTATCACGTGAGCGGTGAGTATTCGATGTTGAAAGCGGCCGCAGCCAATGGTTGGATCGACCACGATGCGACAGCGCTCGAACATCTCGGCGCCATCAAACGAGCGGGTGCAGACATCATCCTCACGTACCTCGCCCGGTGGTACGCCGAGCACGTCTCATGAGCGACGCAATCGGGTTGTGTGACCCGACGACGTGTGTCGCAGCAGGTTGTGATGCGGTGGTGTGCGTCGGCAAAGGAATCGCATCGAATGAGCGCATCTTCAATCGCTCGGCTCAGGTCATTCCGGGCGGTGTGAATTCGTCTATCCGTGCATTCAAGGCGGTCGGCGGAACGCCGTACATCGTGTCACGCGCCAAAGGTGCACATGTCTGGGATGTCGAAGGACATGAGCTCATCGATCTGGTGCAAAGTTACGGTGCGGTCATCTTGGGGCATGCGCACCCAGCAATCGTCGCTGCGGTGTCAGCGGCTGCAGTCGATGGCACCTCGTACGGAGCACCGACGACGAGAGAAATGAAGCTCGCCGAAGCAATCAGCGAGCGCGTGCCGTCATGCGAGATGGTCCGCTTCATGAACAGTGGCACTGAAGCCACGAGCACCGCGGTACGTCTGTCGCGTGGTGCGACTGGTCGCGACAAGATCGTCACCTTCCACGGAAACTTTCATGGCGCGACCGATGCACTTCTCGCAGCCGGTGGCAGCGGCGTCGCCACTTTGGGTCTTCCGGGCACTGCTGGTGTTCCCAAAGAGGCTGTCGCCAACACGTGGGTGTTGCCGTACAACGAAGTCCCCATTCTCGAAGACGACGTCGCCGCGGTCATTGTCGAACCTGTCGCGGCGAACATGGGTCTCGTGCCCCCCGCACCGGGATTTCTCGAGGGTCTACGGGCCGAATGTGACCGCGTCGGAGCACTGTTGGTGTTCGACGAAGTCATCACAGGCTTTCGACTTGGGTTAGGTGGGGCGCAAGCAAAAGTCGACGTGCGTCCTGATCTCACGTGCTTCGGCAAAGTCATCGGTGGCGGATTGCCGATCGGAGCAGTCGGCGGTCGTCGCGATGTCATGTCGAACTTGTCACCCGTCGGTTCGGTGTTCCATGCGGGCACCCTCGCCGGAAACCCCATCGCGACTGCAGCGGGACTTGCGGTCCTGAACGAGCTGACCGCCGACTCGTACATGGAGTTGTCTGCGCGCGCCCGCCGTTTGTCCGCCGTGTTACGTGACGCATGTGCGAATGCAGGGGTTGCGGCGCAGTTCCCCGTGTTCGGCACGCTCGTCGGCATGCATTTCGGTTCGGCACTGAACGGGCGAGCGCCGTCGAATTTCGATGAAGCCAAGACCACGGACGAGAAACTCTTCGCACGGGTGTTTCATTCAGCCCTGTCAAACGGTGTCGCACTTGCACCTGGTGCATACGAGGCACTGTTCGTCGGACTTGCGCACACCGACGACGTCATCGATGCCATTGGCGAGCGGATGATGACTGCACTGACATCAGTCGCGCGGTCATAATCGGTTCGGTGAACACGACAGTCCTCCGTCAAAACATCGCCGCGGCCGTCGGTGTCGCTGGTTCGCTTGCAATTGTCGTCGCATCGCTCACCAGCCGCGGAACAAGTGACACGTCGCTGAATGTCGTGGTGAACAAGGTTGAACTCGCCGGCCGCGTGATGTCCGCTGTGGCGACGCAGGAGTGGTCGTCAAACAGTGAGGTAAGCACCGGTTCGATGACAGTCACGCTGTCGACAGGTCGTGTCGTGAACATCGTGTCAGGGACACTTGTCGGTGTGAACGGTGATGTCGAAGCGTGTGATCCAACGCTCGGCACGGACAAGTGTGTGTTGCTTGCCGACATGCTCGGCGACGCCGTTGTGTGGTTCACCTTCGTGAAGGCCGATGCCGAGTTGCCTGATTCTCGACTCATACTTCCTGGACTTGTCGACATGCGAGAGAACGGAGACTTCGGAGTGCTGCCGAACGGCTGGCAGGTTCCACTTGCCACGCCGGTGAAGCGAGTGTGTGACGCAGCTCCAACTGTGTCACTGCGTGACTTCATCGATCGTCATGCAGGAGCAAATTCCTCGACGACCTTGTCTCTCGAGACCCAGACAGTCGTCGAGGTCAGGTGCGACGCGAAGTGATCTGACGAGATCAGGCGTTCGGCGCAAGGCGCACGATCGCCGCAGCAGCTTTGTACGCCGCCTCTGCCGGACCAATCTCATCGGGTCGAAGAAGGTTCGCCATGATGCGCAACACCCACTCCATGAGTGTCCTGCTTTGCATGCCCACACGAGACAACTCGCGCATCAGGGCCGGCCGTCCGATGACGCGCGCAAAAAGTCTCGCCACTTTGAAGTACTGGCCGTACTCGTCGTCAAGCAATGTCGAGTACTGCTGAATTGCTCGCGGATCACCACTGACGAGTGCGTCGTGGAGCACCTGTGCTGCCATGCGGGCGGTCTCGTAGGCGTAGTCGATTCCCTCACCATTGAAAGGATTCACGCTGCCTGCGGCATCACCGATGACGATGTGCGTGCTGCCGACTTTCGGTCCGACACTTCCACCCATCGGAATTCTTCCGCTTGTGGCGCGACATGTGGGCGCGTCGGGCGTGATTCCCCAATCGTCGGCGACCATGTGCGCATATGCATCGAGAATCTGTGTCGTGTTGACACTCTTGAAGTCACGGAACGTCGACAGCAACCCGACACCGATGTTGATAGTCCCGTCGCCGACCGGGAAGATCCAGCCGTAACCCGGCATTGACTTGCCGTTCTTGTCTTTCACGTCGAGTGCTGATTCGATCCATGGCTCGGCATGGCGTGGACTTTCCCAGTATGTGCGTATCGCGGTTCCGTAAGGCCACTGTTTCGTACGTGCGGTGCCAAGTGCACGTCCGATGCGAGAGTTCGCACCATCGGCGACGACGACGTACTTGCTACGAATCTCGAATGTCTGGTGTGTGTTCTTGTCGGTGACCGTCGCACCGCGCACGAATCCCATGTCAGCAATCGGTGCATGAGCCTCGTGCCCTTGCAGCAGTCGAGCACCCGCTTGTTCAGCATTGCGCGCGACCATCATGTCGAGCTCACGCCGACGTACGACGTAACCGTGCTGCGGATACACAGGATGTGTCGGCCACTGAAGCTCGAGTGCTTTGCCATGAGCCGTGGCACGCAATCCGTCATAACGATGGAATGCTGACAACTTCTCCTCGAGACCCATGTCCGCGAGTTGCTTGACAGCGCGAGGCGTCAAGCCGTCACCACAGGTCTTCTCCCGCGGAAACGTCTTTTTCTCGACGATCGTCACGTCGTGTCCCTGTGTCGCGAGCCAGTAGCCCGCAGCAGCACCGGCGGGTCCACCTCCGATGACGAGCACGTCAGTCTCCACCGGCGCAGCGTTGACAGAAGGTGTGATGTCGGGGGACTGTTCGTCGTTCATGACCGTTCGTTGTCGCCGGTAGGGGGTGACGACAATTCTGAGGCTACGGCTGGTCGAACGTCAGAGCCCAACGGTGCCGACGATTGCGCGTGTCGCGCAGCGATTGTTTATTTGCCGACGGTGTCGCGGGGGGTGGTGCCGACTGCGAGAGGCTTGTTCTCAAGCATCGCAAAGTCTTTGTCCACTGAGTCAAATGTCGTCGAACCAGATTCGAGAGCCTTGAAGATCTCTGATTCTGGTGAACACCATGTCTCGTACTCCGCGGCCCACTCTTCACTTGTCGGATCAGCACCACTCAGGTCGTAACGCACGTGACAGACGACTCCGAGGATTTCGGCCTCGGTCAGGCCGCCACCAGCCTTTTCGCCCTGCATCGGCATGGCGTTGCCGTTGTAGGACAGTGGCGCGTGGGCTCCACCTTCACGATCGGGGTCGCCGTACACCTTGAAACCCTCAGCGGCATAGGCCTGGCTGCCGGTGTAGACGAAGTTCAACATGTCCTCAATATGGGGGAAGGTCTTCATGACTTCGCCCTGGTAGAGCGCACGGCCGGCTCCACCGGCACCTTCACCACCGTGGCAGCCCGCGCAACCACTGTACGTGGCCGTTCCGAGTGCCAGAGGCCCAGCAACAGCCTTTTCGACCGGCTGAAGTGCGATGAGATAGAGGAATCCCCATAGTGGCAGCAGGCTGAGGCCGGCCATCGCCCAGAACGGAATCTTCTTGCGGGATTTGGCGGCAGCCACGTACGGCGCATCCGGTTTGGGCGGGGGCGGTGCCGCAGGTGCGCTCGCAGCTTTGGCGGGGGCAGACGAGGCGACCGCGGGGGCCGAAGATGTCGTTGCTGGCGTCGCGGCACCGGCATCGGCCGGAGCTTCGCCAGACATGGCGGCACGACGATCCTTCGACCTCTTGAGGAGATGTTCCGGAATCTCGGTCACGGCGGTCCTTTCGCGCCCCTGTCACATGGCGCCACATTTGGGAGAAATCGACTGTTCGACAGGGAGTCCCTGTCTGCCTCAACGATAGACAACTTCGTGCCGCTTACCTGAATTCATCTGACGGACAATTGTGGTCGCCCGTCACAAAAGCACAACCCGAGACAAGTGTGCTCGTGAAGCACAGACGACGATGTCGCGCACAAACGTGATCGAGCGTGACGGAAGTTGACCCTTATGAATAGGGGAGAAATGGCGGTACTGGGCAGGGGCGTGACTAGTGTTAGTTCGCAGGTCATCAGACCAATTTCCACAGCATTCAAAGTTGGCGACCCCGACTGTGAGTGCCGTTGAAGCCATACGACCCAATCCCCAACACACGGAGAAGCAGCACAGTCCCATGCTCGCGATCAAACCGCTCGAGTGGCCCGGCATGAACCAGGCGTTCCTCTTCTCCTTCGCTGTCACAGTGGCGATGGGGTTGGCTGTCATTCCTTACGGCAAGCGTCGCAAAGTCGGCAAGCCCGTCACGTGGGGCGAAGCCATGGTTGGCTCGGTGTACGTGTTCTTCGTGTGGTTCCTCGCATTCGGTGTGGTGCCTCACCAGTGGATCGACCATGCAGACAAAGATCTCGGCTGGCGTAAAGACAAGATCATCTACGGCCCGCTCAATTTGCTGCAGCCCGACACGTATGGCGGAAGTTTCCCCATCACGATCAGTTACGAAGCTCTTCGCGACGTCATCGTCGTCGTCATTCACGTGATTTTCTTCGCCATGACGATCTTCATCATTTCTTGGTGGCAGAAGCGCGGAACGACAACGACCAAGGAACTCGAGCAGTCGACGTATGGTCGCCCGCTCGTGAGGAAGTCGTAAGGCTGACATGGCAAAGACCGATGCCAACCCACCGATGCCAGAGTGGTCGACCGAGTACCAACTCGTCGAAGTTGATGCTGATTACCTGACGAAGGCCGTCAAGCCGAAGCAGTTCATCCACATCGACCAGAGCGAATGCATCATG
>VFQT010002276.1_pt1 | contig 20136 bp, 23 predicted proteins | sample 3512381 | NCBI WGS metagenome assembly VFQT01 (sample SAMN10412376, study PRJNA504923) | tailings metagenome | isolation source: Relicate 2 Philex TSF3 active mining site | place: Philippines: Tuba, Benguet | collected 2017-08-29
CGGTCGGCGCCGCACCACTGGATGGCCTCCCAGATGCTGGGCAGACCGAAGGCCTCGCCCGCATGGATCGTGAAGTGCGCGTTCTCCTTGCGCAGGTACTCGAACGCATCGAGGTGGCGCGTGGGCGGGAATCCCGCCTCGGCCCCGGCGATGTCGAAGCCGACGACTCCCCGGTCGCGGAACTCCACCGCGAGCTCGGCGATCTGCCTCGAGTGCGTCGCCGTGCGCATGGCCGTCAGCAGCAGGCCCATGCGGATGACGTGGCCGGCCTCCGCGGCACGTCGCTGCCCCTCCGCGAAACCGGCGAGCACCGCCTCGATCGCCTCGCGCTCCGTCATGCCCCGCGACAGGTGCAGTTCAGGCGCGAAGCGCACCTCCGCGTAGACGACACCGTCGTGGGCGAGATCCTCGGCGCACTCGCGCGACACCCGGGTGAGTGCCGCAGCCGTCTGCGTCACCCCCACCGTGTGGCGGAAGGTCTCCAGGTAGCGCTCGAGCGAGCCCGAGTAGGCGGCCTCGGCGAACCAGGTCGCCAGGGACTGCGGGTCGTGGGCCGGCAGATCGCGGTAGTCGGCCTCACGCGCGAGGTCGAGGACGGTGGCCGGTCGCAGCCCTCCGTCGAGATGGTCATGCAGCAGCACCTTGGGCGCCCGGGCGATGAGGTCCTCCGGAACGGGTGCCACGCGGCCGATGTCCATGCCTCGACCCTAACGGCGCTGAGCCTCCATAAGGCTGTCGAGGGCTAGAGTCCGGAGGTGATCAGCATCCTGTTCGGACTCGGCACCGCGATCTGCTTCGCGTCGAGCTCGCTGCTGTCGTCGCGGGCGGTGCGCTCCATCGGTCCGTGGTCCGTCGCGGCGTGGACCATGCTGGTCGGGCTCATCATCACCCTGCCGTTCCTGATCGTGTCCGGCGTCCCCTCGAACCTGGGATCCACGTGGGGCTGGATGCTCGTCGCCGGCGCGGGGAACGTCCTCGGGATCATCATCGCCGCCGCCGCGTTCCGGATCGGCAAGGTCGGCGTCGTGGCGCCGATCCTCGCCACCGAGGGTGCGATCGCCGCGGTCGTCGCGGCCCTCCTGGGCGAGAGCATCGCGCCGATCGTGGCCTTCCTGCTCATGGTGATCGTGGTCGGCATCGTCATCTCCGCGGTGGCACCGGATCCGGCCCCGCTCGAGCATGAGCGCCCCGGTCTCACCGTGCTGCTCGCCACGGCAGGAGCCCTGTGCTTCGGACTGTCCCTCTTCGCGGTAGGCACGATCAGCGACGAGGTGCCGATCTCCTGGGTCCTGCTGCCGGCCCGCCTCGTCGGCGTCGTGGCCCTGGCCATCCCCCTGGTGCTGCTCGGTCAGCTCCGGCTCACCCGACGCGCCGCACCGATGGTCGGAGCCATGGGGGTGCTCGAGGTCGTCGGATACGTGATGTTCGCCATCGGCGCCCAGTACCAGGTGGCCGTCACATCGGTCATGGCGTCGCAGTTCGCACCCATCGCGGCGATCATGGCCTACGTGCTGTTCCGGGAGCGGCTCGGCCGCCTGCAGATCATCGGCGTCGTCATCCTCGTCCTGGCGGTCACCGGCCTCACCTGGGCGAGCTGAGGCTCAGGTCGGCGGGCGCCGGATCTGCGCTCACTCCACCGGGTCGCGGTCGTACTCGTCGTCGTCCTCACGGTGCACCAGATCCCCGTGGAACGCCGGCAGGCACACTGCGACGTAGCGGGCCCCCTCGGCCGTCGTGTAGCGGATGCGCTCCCCCGCCCGGGTGATGACGGCCTGCCCCGCACGCACGTGCAGGACCCCGTCGTCGTACTCGACGTCGATCGAGCCCTCGAGGACGACGGTGAACTCGTCGAACTCCGGCTCCTGAGCCGGCTCCTCCCAGCCAGCGGGCGCCAGCATCTGCGCCACGGACACGGCATCGTCACCGCTGGATGCGTGTCCGACGTACTCCTCGATGATCTTGCCCCCGGGGACAGGTACCAGGGCGGGACCGGGGATCAGCTCGGGCATGGTGCTCCTGGGTTGACGGAGGGGTTGACGGGTCAGGCGACGGACACCGGGTGGACCGGGATCCCCGCGGCGGAGTACAGGGCGTCGATGGTGACCATGGTCTGCACAGCATCGTCGCTGTCGGTGACCATGGGAACCCCGTCGCGGACGAGGGCGGCCATCGCCTCGAGCTGGTAGGTGTAGGTCGACCTCGTACCGAGGTGCTCCTCGCGCTGCTGAGTCCCGACCGTGACGACGACACGGTCGTCGGTCTGGGGCAGCACGTAGGCCGGCGCGTAGACCTCGCCCTCGGTTCCCACGACCCGGAACGAGAAGTCCCAGCAGCCGTGGGTCATCGAGGTCTCGAGATGGGCCGTGACTCCGGAGGGGAAGGCGAGGTCGCCGGCCAGCCAGGCATCCGCACCTGGGTGCTGGGGCAGGTGGCCGCCCCGCGCACTCACGACCTGTGGCTCTCCACCCAGGAGCGGGGCGAAGTCCCGGATGCCGTGCACCGCGTAGCACCCGACGTCCATCAGGCTCCCTCCCGCGAGCGCTCCGACCCACCGGGGATCCTGCGCTCCCGGCGGCGGCATCAGCATGCGGGCCTCGAGGTAGGCGACCGCGCCGATCTCGCCCGACGCCGCGATCTCCAGGACCCGGTTCATGACCGGGTGGTACCGGTAGTGGAAGGCCTCGATGACGTGGACCCCGGCGGCCGCGGCCGCATCGCGGACGCGTCGAGCCTCGTCGGCGTTGCTCGCATAGGGCTTCTCGGTCAGGACATGCTTGCCCGCCTCGACAGCGCGCAGGTTCCAGGGACCGTGCAGGCCGTTGGGCAGGGGGTTGTAGACGACCTCGACCTCAGGATCGTCGATGACGTCCTGGTACGTCGCCAGGACACGCTCCACGCCTGACGCGGCGGCGAACTCCTGCGCGCGCTCAGGGTCGCGGGCCGCGACGCACACCAGGCGCGCACCTGTGGCGCGCGCAGGCTGCACGATGGCCGCATCGCTGATGCGTGCCGCACCCAGGACGCCGACGCGGAGCGCCTCCACGGCCTAGTCCTTGCCGAGGGTCAGGACCATCCCGAGACCGAAGGCGAAGAGCAGGCCGCCGGCCAGCGAGGCAGAGACGGTGTCACCGCCGTTCATCGCTCCGATGCCGAGGATGACGAGCACCGACAGGATGAGGAGCATCACCACGGCGCCGATGACGGACTGCTTGTTGTCGCTGTGCTCGGCGTGCTCAGCGTGGTCGGCGTGCTCGCTCACGATGCTCCCTCGGATCCGGACCCCTCCGGGCCACCTGACTGCCCCTCATCGTAGGGGGCACCGTGGACGGGGTCGCCGCCCGCCATCAGGCGCCCGATGTCCCCGCGATCGACCCCCTCAGCAGGCATCTGCGCCACGAGCCGGCCGTCGTACATCACGGCGACACGGTCGGCCAGCCCGAGGACCTCGTCGAGCTCGGCCGAGACCAGGAGCACCGCGGCCCCCTGATCGCGCGCCTCCACGATCCTCGAGTGGATGAACTCGATCGATCCCACGTCGACACCGCGGGTGGGCTGCGACGCGATCAGCAGCTTCGGCTCCGCTGCGAGCTCGCGGGCGATGACGACCTTCTGCTTGTTGCCACCGGAGAGCGACTCCACCGTCGTCTCGATCGACGGCGTGCGGACGTCGAACTGCTCGACCAGGTCGGTGGCGAGGGTCGTGATCGCGCTGCGGTTGCGCACGCCCCTGCTCGCGAACTCCCGCTCGTCGAAGCGGTTGAGCACGAGGTTGTCGGCGATGGAGTACGGACCCACAAGACCGTCCTTCTCGCGATCCTCCGGCACGTGGCCGACGCCCATGGCATGGATCGCATGAGGAGTCTCGCCGACGATGGACGTGCCGGCGACGGTCATCGCGCGGGCCGTCGAGGCACGCAGGCCGGTGATGGCCTCGACAAGCTCGCGCTGCCCGTTGCCCTCGACGCCGGCGATGCCCACGATCTCCCCCGCCCGCACCTGGAGGTCGACGTCGCGAACGGCCGGCAGGCCGAGGTCGTTCTGCGCATTGAGCCCGGAGATGTCGAGGATGACGTCTCCCGGGCGAGCCGGCTGCTTCTCCACGGTCAGCAGGACGCTGCGGCCCACCATCATCTGGGCCAGGCCCGCCTGATCGGTGTCGGCGGGGGTGGTGGTGCCGACCACTCGGCCACCGCGTAGCACTTCGATGGAGTCGGCGACGGCCAGCACCTCACGGAGCTTGTGGGTGATGAAGATGACGGCCACGCCTGAGTCGGCGAATCCCCGCATCGTGCGCAGGAGCTCGTCGGTCTCCTGCGGCGTGAGCACGGCGGTCGGCTCGTCCATGATGAGGATGTCGGCGCGACGATAGAGCGCCTTGAGGATCTCCACGCGCTGCTGGGCGCCGACCGGGAGATCCTGGACTCGGGCGTCGACATCGACCTTGAGGCCGTACTCGTCGGCGAGCCGGGCGACATCGGCACGGGCCTTGCGCATGTTGACGAACGGCCAGCGTCGCGGCTCGTCTCCCAGCACGACGTTCTCCGCCACGGTGAAGACGGGCACGAGCTGGAAGTGCTGGTGCACCATGCCGATGCCGGCCCTGATCGCGTCCTTCGAGCTCGTGAAGCGACGTGGCTCGCCCTTGACGATGATCTCGCCCTCGTCCGGGGTGTAGAGCCCGTAGACCATCTTGACGAGGGTGCTCTTGCCCGCGCCGTTCTCGCCGAGAAGGGCCACGATCTCCCCGGAGCGCACCGTCAGCGAGACGTCCTCGTTCGCGATCACTCCCGGGAAGCGCTTCGTCAGTCCCCGGGCCTCGAGGACGACATCACCGGTGGCGGACATGGCGGTCAGTCCTTCTCATAGGGCTTGCCCACCGCGGCCGGCGGCGAGATGCGACCGGACACGGCGGCGAGCAGGACGATGGTCAGGACGTACGGGAGCATGTTCACGAACTGCGGCGGGATCGCCAGCACCTCGTCGGCCTGGAGCTGGCTGGCCACACCCTGCGTGAGGCCGAAGAAGATGGCCGCGAACATGGCGCCCAGCGGATTCCATGCGCCGAAGATCATGATCGCCAGGGCGGTGAAGCCGCGGCCCGCGGTGAATCCGCGCTCGAACGTTCCGGCCGCCTCGAGTGCGAGGTACGCACCGGCGAGGCCCGCGAGCGCTCCGGCGAATGTGACGTTGAGGAAGCGGAGCCGCTGCACCCCGATGCCCGAGGTGTCGGCCGCGCTCGGCTTCTCTCCCACGGAGCGGGTGCGCAGGCCCCAGATGGTGCGGAAGAGCAGCACCCAGAGGACGACCGAGATGAGGATCGCGGCGTACGTGAACAGGCCGTTGTTGAACAGGACGGGTCCGACGAGCGGGATGTCGGCCAGCAGCGGGATGCGCACGGTGGGCGTGACCCCGGGGAGCACGTACCCCTGGGCGTAGAAGAAGCTCGTGAGGCCGGTGGCGAGGATGTTGATGATCGTGCCGGCGATGATCTGGTCCATGCGCCACGTCACGGCACCGACGGCGAGGAAGCCGCCCATGATCATCCCGGAGCCGACGCCGATGAGCATGCCGAGGATGAGGTTGCCGGTGATCGCTGCGCCGAAGAATCCCGCGAACGCACTCATCAGCATCTGGCCCTCGATGCCGATGTTGATGACGCCGGAGCGCTCGCAGATGATGCCCACCATGGCCGCGAGGATCAGCGGCACGGCGTATCGCAGCGAGAACGACAGCACCGAGACCGTGCGGATCTCGTCCATGAAGAAGGCGATGACGATGCCGACGGTGATGATGCCGCCGAGGATGTACGCCCACCGCGCGCTCATGAGCCCCACCCGGACGTGACGGTCGTCTGCTTGATGTTGCGCCTGCGGAACAGCAGGCGCGCGACGATCGGCGCCGCCACGAGAAGCAGGGTGATGGCCAGGATGACGTCGACGACCTCGGGCTCGATGCCTGTCTCGAACTGCAGGGTCGCCGCTCCCGCCCGCAGGGTTCCGACGAGCAGGGCGGCCGGGATGGCGGCGATCGGGTTCGCGCGGGCCAGCAGCGCGATCGTGATGCCGTCGAAGCCGAGGCCGGCGTTGAAGGCGGGCTCGAACCGTCCCGTGACGCCGAGGGTCTCGATGGCCCCGCCCATGCCGGCGAGCGCCCCGCTGACGAACATCGCCAGGACGATCGTGCCGCGCACCGAGATGCCGGCGTACCGTGCCGCGTTCGGGTTCAGGCCCACGGTGTTGAACCGGAAGCCGCTCGTCGTGCGCACCAGGAACCAGCCGAAGAACAGCGCCACGAGGATCGCGAGGATGAAGCCCGACGGGATGACCCCGAACTGCGGCAGGGCGGCCGTCTCCGCGATGGGTGGAGTGCGCGAGAGCGGCTGGTCGGGCTCCTTCAGCGGGCGGCTGGCGAGGTAGTCGACCAGCGCGATCGCGATGCTGTTGAGCATGATCGTCGTGATGACCTCGGACACGCTCCGGTACGCACGCAGCACACCGGCGATCGAGGCCCAGGCTGCTCCGCAGAGCATGCCGAAGGCGATGGCCAGGGGCAGGTGGATGATCGCCGGGACGGTGAACGCGTACCCGGCCCATGCCGCTCCCACGGCGGCCACGAGCAGCTGCCCCTGCGCTCCGATGTTGAACAGGCCCGCGCGCAGGCCGACGGTGACGGCGAGGCCGGTCAGGATGAGGGGGGTGGACTTCTCCATGACCCGGACGAGGCCCTCGCTCGAGCCGAGCGCATTGCTGAACAGCACCCAGTAGGCGTAGAAGGGGTTGACGCCCTGCAGCCAGATGAGGATGCCCCCGACAGCGAAGGCCAGGAGCACGGAGACGATCGGAAGCAGCAGCCCCGGGATCCGATCCAGGGGCCCCGTGCGCCGCGGATCGGGGTCGGTGAACCCTAGGTCCGAGCGGGCCGGATCGGTGGTGGTCATGGTCGTCGCATCCTGTCACAGGAGGCAGGGGGCCGGCAGGTCAACGAGGGCTCGACAGCACGGAGGGGCGGCACGGTCACCCGTGCCGCCCCTCCGGCAGTGCCCTGTCGTGCTAGCCGAGCGTCACGCCCGTCTCGATCGAGCCGTCGGCGAGGCCGGCGATGACCTCGTCGACCTGGGCCTTGACGTCGGCGGGGACGACCGACTCGGTGTCGTGGTACGGCGCGAGGCCGGTGTTGCCGAAGAAGTTGCCGCCCGGGAACGCGCCGTCCTTGGCCGCGATGACCAGGTCAGCGGTGCCCTGCTTGAGCTTCTTCTCCGCCGAGGTGAGCAGGCACTTCTGCGCCTGCGGCACCGTGAAGTACTGGTCGGTGTCGACGCCGATGCAGAAGATCGACTCGCCGGCACCCGGCGCCTTGGCGATCTCGATGAGAGCGCCGTTGCCGGTGTTGCCACCTGCGCCGAAGATGATGTCGGCACCCTGCGCGAGCTGCTTCTTGGCCTCGGCCGCACCCCACTCGGGATCGTTGAAGGCGTTGTTCGGCTCGTGGTACACGATCGTGACCTCGGCCTCGGGGTTGGCGGCCAGCACGCCCGCCTTGTAGCCCTCGCCGAACAGCTTGACCGGCGGGACAGTGTCAGTGCCGAGCACGGCGCCGAGCTTGTTGGTCTTGGTCATCAGGCCCGCGAGGTAGCCGGCGGCGTAGCCCGCCTTGTCCTCGGGGAACACCAGGCCGGTGAGGTTGGGGAGCGCCTCGCCCTGGAACTGGTCGACGCCCACGAAGGCCGTGTTCGGGTTGGCCTTGGCAGCCTCGATCGACGCCTCGCCCATCAGGAAGCCGACGGTCACGATGACGTCGTAGGCCTTGGCGGTGAACTGCCCGATGTTGTTCAGGTAGTCCTTGGGGTCGGTCGTCTCGATGTACTTGGCGAACCCGCCGGTGACGTTGGCCGCCTCCTGGGCGCCCTCCCAGGCGGACTGGTTGAAGGACTTGTCGTCGACCTTGCCGGTGTCGGTGACCAGGCCGATGCAGAAGCTCTCGGGTGCGGCGCAGTTGCTGTCGTCCGTGGTGAGGGCCGGCGCAGCGTCGGCAGGAGCCTCTTCAGCCGGGGCCTCCTCCGCGGGAGCCTCCTCCGCGGGAGCCTCCTCCGCGGGAGCCTCAGATGCGGCCGCCGTCGCGTCGGTCGCGGCCTCGTCGGTGCTGCTGCTGCAGCCCGCGAGCACCAGTGCGGCTGCCACGAACCCGGCAGCCAGGAGCTTGCGATGCATGTGCATCCCCTTTTCGTAGGTGTGTCTCGAGATCGAGAGGTGCCGCCACAGTAGCCGAGCGGACGGAGCGCACGCGAAGCGGCGTCGGGGGCGAAACCACATCGTTACACGGGACGGACGTGAGAGTTCTCACGCGTCACGCTGACCCCACGTGACGCGTGCCGACGAGGTCCAGCCTCCATCGACCGGCAGCGTCACGCCGGTGATGCCGGAGGCCTGGGCGGACAGCAGGAAGGCGACCGCGGCGGCGACCTCGCGGGCCAGGACAGGGCGCCCGAGCGGAGCCGACGCACCCCACCACTCCAGGCCCTCGGGCCACTGCTCCGCCAGTCCGGGACGGTCGATGAGACCGGGCGCAACGGCATTGATGCGCACCGGGGCGAACTCTGCAGCGGCGGCGGCCGTGAACGTCACCATGGCGGCCTTCGCCGCTGCGTAGGCCGCATGGCCGGGGAAGGGGGCGAAGGCCTCGACCGAGGCGACATTCACGACAGCGGTGGTGTCGGATGCTGCAGCGCTGCACACCACGCGCGTCAACTCGACTGCGGCAAGCAGGGTGACGTCGATGATGCCTCGCCATCCCTCGGATCCGGAGTCGGCGAGGGGGGTCGCACCCTGGTCTGCAGCATTGTTGACCAGCAGGTCGATGGGACCGAGGCGCTGCCCGACCTCGTCCACCAGGGACGCTGCCGCTCGCGGCCCCGCGGCAAGGTCTGCGGCCACTGCGACCGCCCCTGCGCCGATCGCCTGCGCGACGTCCTGAGCCGATTCGAGGCGGCGTCCGTGGACGGCCACCCGGGCACCCCTCGACGCGAGGTCCTCGGCGATGGCGCGGCCGAGGCCGCGGGTCGAGCCCGTGACGAGGGCGACGCGTCCGGCGAGATCGTCAGCCACGGATGAGCTCCTCTGCGCGCAGCGCGCGGTCCTGCCACAGCGACAGGTCGGTCGAGGCGTCGGCCAGTTCGAGTCCGCTGAAGGGCGGCGCGAGCGAGCACACCACCAGCGACCACTCCCCCTGCGGACTCGAGCCCTGCCAGCTCCCGGCGGGGACGAGCACGTGGAGTCGATGGTCCGGGCCCCGACCGAGCAGCACGCGCTCGGAACCGCCGTCCGGATGGAGCAGCAGCATGTCGACGGGAGCGCCTGCGACATGCACCCAGAGCTCGTCCTCGCGGAGCCGATGCAGGGCCGAGAAGTGCTCTGGCGTCATCAGGCCGTAGATCGCACTGCCCGACTCGTTGCGCCACAGCAGCCGGAACCACACACCCTCACCATCGAGGTACTCCAGTCCGAGACGCTCGATGACCTGCTCAGCGGTGAGGTCGTCGAGAGCATCCGGCTCGCTCACGGTCGAACCCTGTCATTCGCATCAGCAAGCAGCGCCGCGACATCGAGGCGTGTGCAGACTCGGTCCTCGACGACAGCGTCACCGGCCACGATCACGTGGCGGACGTCCGACCGTCCCGCGGCGAAGACGACAGCCGTGTGCGGATCGCGCAGAGGTGTCATGTGCGGTGCGCCGGTGTCGATGACGATCAGGTCGGCCTCCTTGCCAAGCTCGACGGAGCCGATGCGATCGCCCAGCCCGATGGCACGCGCACCCTCGATCGTCGCCATGCGCACGATGTCGGCAGCCGAGATCGCAGCGGGGTCCTCCCGAACGAGACGCGCGAGATTGGCAGCCAGTCGCATGACGGCGAACATGTCGAGATCGTTGCTCGACGAGCATCCGTCAGTCCCCAGGCCCACACGGATGCCGTCGGCGCGGTACCCCACGACATCCGCCGCACCGCTGGCCAGCTTGAGATTCGAGCCCGGGCAGTGGGCAACGCTCGCACCCGCAGACGCGACTGCACGACGCTCCTCGCCGTCGAGGCGCACACCATGCCCGAGCACCGGGCCCAGCGCCAGCACCCCACTGTCGACGAGACAGGCCACGGGCCGCATGCCTCGACTGGCCACCGTGTCGGCGTTCTCGCGGTCGTTCTCGGACGTGTGGGTGTGGATCATGCCTCCGGTCTCGCGTGCGAGTTCGGCGATCTGCGCGAGGTCGTCGATCTCGACGGTGAACGGCGCGTGCGGCATGTAGGCGACAGGCACGTGCGGGCCGCCGAGACGCTCGAGATCCTCAGGCCACCGGCGGGCCGCGTCCATGCGCTGCTCCCAGGTGAGACCGTCAGGTCCGGGGAACGAGAAGAACACCGGCCCGATGACGTGACGGAGTCCGGCCGCGACGGCGCCCCGGTGGGCGGCCTCAGGATGGAAGTACATGTCGAGGGCCGTGGTCGTACCCCCGAGCAGGGCCTCGACAGCCCCCAGCCGGCTGCCCAGTTCGACGCCGACCGGGTCCATCACCCGGGCCTCCTCGGCCCACACCCGCTCGAGGAAGCCCTGCAGATCGACATCCTCGGCAATGCCACGCAGCAGCGTCATGGCCAGGTGCGTGTGCAGGTTCACCAGTCCGGGCATCACGATCGTGCCGCGGGCGTCGATGATCCGCGTCGCATCGACGGATGCGCGCACCTGCTCGGCGGGACCGATCGCGACGATACGACCGTCCGCCACGGCGACGGAGGCATCGGCCAGGACGGTGGCGTCGTCGTCGCACACCAGCACGTAGCGCGCGGAGTCGATCAGCAGGTCAGCGTGCATGGGCGAGCCTTCGCGCTGCCTCCACCACGACACCGCCGACCGTCGCCGCGCCGGCGGCCACCACGGCCATGACGTCCTCGATCGCGATCTCCGGGCCGAGTCCTGCCGCCGGATTCGCCACCAGGCACAGGGACGCATACGGCAGCCCGCGCTCCTTGGCCAGTACGACCTCGGGCACCCCGGTCATGCCCACGACAGTGACGCCGAGTGACTGAGCCATGCGGATCTCAGCCCTCGTCTCGAATCGAGGTCCCTCGAAGGCGCCGTAGACGCCGCCGCGCTCCACCGGCACTCCGAGCGCGTCGGCGGAGTCGAGCAGCACCTGCCGAAGGCGACCTGAGTACGGCTCCGTCATGTCGACATGCACGACACCCTCGGGGGTGGAGCCGTCGAAGAAGGTGACCGGCCTGCCCTTCGTGAAGTCGATGAAGTCGTCGACGACGGCGATGGCGCCGGAGTCCAGGCCGATGCCGCCCACGACGTTGACGGCCAGCACCTCCGTCACCCCCAGGTCGGCGAGTGCGGCGATGTTGGCCAGGTAGTTGACCCGATGCGGCGGCACGGAGTGGTCGGCGCCGTGACGGGCGAGGAACACCGTCTCGCGGCCGTGCAGGCCGCCGACGACCGCGCGTGCCGGGCCGTATGGCGTGGTCACCTCCATCTGGCGCGGGGAGTCCAGTGCGTCGAGCGAGTAGAAGCCCGTTCCCGCGATGACGCCGAGGGCGCTCACGGCAGCTGGTCCGGGCCGAAGCCGTCCGGGAACAGGAAGGACAACGGCACGGGGCCACCGTCCCGGTCGACCAGGAGGTCGCCTCCCCCGTGCTCGAAGAGCAGCTGGCGACACCGGCCGCACGGCAGCAGGGCTCCGGGATTGGGGCCCACGCAGGCGAAGGCGACGAGGCGGCCACGAGCACCCGGTCGGCCGGTGCGCACGAGATCGCCCAGCAGCGCGCACTCCGCGCACAGCGTCACGCCGAGCGACGCGTTCTCCACATTGCTGCCCGTCACGATGCGACCGTCGTCGGTCAGGGCTGCGGCGCCCACCGGGTGCCGTGAGTAGGGGGCGTAGGCGAGGGCCCGGGCCGCGCGCGCTGCCTCACGCAGCCGCTCCCACGTCGCCTCGTCCACCTCAGGCATGCGCTGCTTCCTGCGCGAGATCGTCGAACGTCGGGAAGCCGCTCGCGATGTCGCTGCCGGTGAAGGTGCCGACCCATCCGTCGTCGGTGCGGAAGAACCGGATCGCCGTGAAGTCCGGCAGGGTGCCCATGTCGAACCAGTGCGTGGTCAGTGCGGGCACGCTCAGCAGGTCGCCCTCCGTGCACAGCATGCCCAGCACGCGATCGCCGATGTGCAGGTAGAACACCCCGCTGCCGTGCGAGAAGAAGCGGATCTCCTCCTCGTCATGCGTGTGCTCGTTCAGGAACTTCTGCCGGGCTCCCGCTGCGTTGGCACGGAGGTCCTCGGGACTGCTCTCATCAAGGTGGAGTTGAACGACGTCGACGAGCGTGTAGCCGAACTGCGCGCAGAGGTCGTCGACGAGATCGCGATAGACCGCAAGGACGTCCTCCTGGGTGCTGTCGGCATCCGTGCCCGGTCGGACGTCGTGGTGGGAGTAGGCGATGCCGACGTCGGCGAGCTGCTTCCCGATGACGTGGGGATCTGTCGTGCGAAGCACAGGAGTCGAGGGGTCGGTATCGGCCCAGATCGTCAGCATGCTCATCGAGGAGACCTCCGTCGTGTCGTGGCGTCCATTATCGCGAGTCCTGCTCGTGGACGACCAGGTCGTGCATGAGCCGGTACTGCAGCAGCCAGTCAGCGCTCTCGGTGCGATTGGCGGCGTCCTCCAGTGACGACCCCCAGACGTACATTCCGTGGTCCGCCACGAGGATGACCGGCATCGTCGGATCGAGGGCCGACCGGATGCGACGGCTGAGGTCGGCCATGTCCTGGCTGTTGCGCACGACGGGCACCACGTACTCCTCGCCCTCAGCCGAGCAGCCCAGCCCCTTCATCTGCTCCAGACCCGACAGCCGCACGCCAGCAGGCCAGCGCGCCGCGGACAGCACGGACGACATCGCATGGACGTGGACGACAGCAGCAGCGCCCACCGCGTCGACGATGGCGGCATGGACGGGGGCCTCCGCGCTCGGAGCGTGGGCCTGGCCGTCCAGCGCGCGACCTGCCGAATCCGTGACAACGGCGTGCTCCGGCTGCGTGGCGTGCTTGGCGATGCCACTGGCGCTCACGAGCAGCTGGCGCGGATCCTGCTGCGACACGACGCTCACGTTGCCCGATGTGCCCCGCATCCAGCCGAGGTCGTAGAGCTGGCGGGTGGTTGCCGCGAGCTGGGCGGCGCGGCCGTGCTGCATGGGCATGGCCGGACCCTAGCGCCAATCCCGGCCACCGGACCCGAGCAGCGGCGGTGCCTGCCGGATCGGTTGGATGTCGCCATGGAGCGCATCGCGTGCCGCGGCATCGTCGTGGACATCGAGGGCACGACGAGCGCCGCGCGCCATGTCTACGACGTCCTCTTCCCGTATGCCCGCGCGCACCTGCGGGACTGGCTCGACCGACACGGGTCCGAGCCGGAGACGGACAGTGCCGTGGCCGAGGTGGCTGCAGGCCTGGGCTGCGATCCGGACGATCTCGACGCCGTCACGGCCCAGCTCGTCACCTGGATCGACGATGACGTCAAAGCGGCCCCGCTGAAGACCCTCCAGGGGCTGATCTGGCAGGAGGGGTACGCGCGGGGCGAGCTCACCTCGCACATGTTCGACGACGTGCCACCGGCCCTGCGCAGCTGGCAGGAGTCCGGCCTGACCCTCGCGATCTACTCCTCCGGATCGGTCGCCGCCCAGCAGGCGCTGGTGGCCCATGCGCCCCAGGGCGACCTGCGCCCACTCTTCTCGCACTACTTCGACATCACCACGGCAGGACCCAAGCGCGAGCCGTCGTCCTACCGCCGGATCGCCGAGGCCCTGGGCATCGCGCCGGGCGACCTGCTGTTCCTGTCCGACACGCAGGCCGAGCTCGACGCGGCGCGCGAGGCCGGCTGGCAGGTCGTCGGACTCCGCCGCACGGGCGAGGAACAGGCGACCGCCGCATCGGACCCGACCGTCGGCTCGTTCACCGAGATCCCGGCCGAGCGCGCCTGATCGATCGCCCGCCGCCTCGTCGGCTCCGTCAGCTCTCGGGCTGGCCGTACCGGCTGAAGCTCGCGATGGCGATGTCCATCTGCTCGTCGGTGAGCAGCACGGGCGTACCTGCCGCGCGGGCGATGAGGTACTGCCGGCACAGCACCTCCACCTCGACCGCCAGGGCCATGGCCGATGGGAGGTCCGGGCCCCAGGCCAGCATGCCGTGGTTCGCCATAAGGCAGGCGCGACGCGGACCGAGGGCGGCCAGCACGGCGTCCGAGAGCTCCTGAGTCCCGTAGGGCGCGTAGTCCGAGCACGCGATGAGTCGGCCACCGGCCTTGGCCACCTGGTAGTGGAAGGAAGGAAGGTCCTCCCGCAGCACCGCCAGAGCCGTCGCGTAGGGCGAGTGGGTGTGGACGATCGCGCCCGCCTCCGGACGCGTGGCGTAGATGTCACGGTGGATGCGCCACTCACTGGTCGGCACGCCCTCCGACAGCGCTGCCCCCGACATGTCGAGCAGGACGATCCGGTCCGAGGTGAGCTCAGCAGGCGGGACGGCCGACGGCGTGACCCACAAGCCATCGTCAGCCCGCACCGAGAGGTTGCCGGACGTCCCGACGTTGAGTCCCCGGGCATCCAGTGCCGACGTGGCATCGACGAGAGCCTGCGACGGCGAGGTCACGGGCCGACCACCAGTGACTCCACCGAGGTCGACCCGTCCGGCTCGACCACTCCGCGCTCGGTCACGATCGCGTCGATGAGGCGCGCAGGGGTGACGTCGAAAGCGGGATTGAATCCGCGAGCATCCGCCGGCGCCGTCGTCACTCCCCCGAGCGACGTGACCTCCGATCCGTCGCGCAGCTCGATGTGGATGTCGTCGCCGGTGATCGTCGAGAGGTCGACCGTCGAGGACGGTGCCGCGACGACGAAGGGGATGCCGGCGTCGGCACATGCGAGGGCGACGCCGACGGAGCCGATCTTGTTGGCCGTGTCGCCGTTGCGGGCGATGCGGTCGGCGCCGATGATCGCGACGTCGACGAGCCCGCGCAGGATCGTGCTGGCCGCGGCGCCGTCCACCTGCACGAGGTAGTCGATGCCGTCCTGGGCCAGCTCCCACGCGGTGAGGCGCGACCCCTGAAGCAGCGGCCGGGTCTCGTCGGCGTAGACCACCTCGAGCACCCCGCGCGAGTGCAGCTCCCGCACGATCCCCAGGGCCGTGCCCCAGGCCGTGGTCGCGAGGAACCCGGTGTTGCAGTGGGTGAGCACGCGGACGCGATCGCGGCCCGTCCGCGCCAGGATCCAGTCGGCCCCGATGCGCGACAGCTCCCGGTTGGCGGTCTCGTCCTCGGCCATGAGCCGGTCGGCCTCGGCGAGCACGGCCGGCAGTCCGTCGGCCATGAGCGGCGTGACGCGGTCGGCCCCCCAGGCGAGGTTCACGGCGGTGGGTCGGGCGTCGCGCACCCGGCGGACCTGCTCCTGCAGGCGCTCCGGCGGCCAGTCCTCGTGCTCCGCCTGGAGCATGGCCACCGCCACGCCGTAGGCGCCGACCGCGCCGAGGGCCGGGGCTCCGCGCACTACGAGCCGCTGGACCGCGTCGACGACCGCGTCGACCGTGCGGCAGCGCACCACCGCCAGTTCCCCCGGCAGGAGCGTCTGGTCGATGAGCACCAGGCAGCGGTCGTCCCGGTCCCACTCCACGGCTCGCACGGCCCGAGGCTATTCCACCGCCCACCATCGATGCCTGGCACCTTGTCGCGGCATCGGCGGCTGCCGGATGCCCGACAAGGTCCAGGCATCGATGGTGGGGCGTGTGACGCAGGACATAGGGGGACCTCCGATATCCGGCCGCGCCCCTTTCCCGCTCCCTCGCTAGTCTTAGGACATCCCACAAGCGGCCGACCCACGGTCGATCGGAGCGAGCACCTGAGGAGGAGGCGTGACCACGCTGTCGGTCGGCACGCTCTATCGCGGCGGTGACGGCATGTGGACCTGGGTCCTGCATCGCATCACCGGCGTGTCCGTCTTCTTCTTCCTCATCGTGCACGTCCTCGACACGGCTCTCGTGCGCGTGTCCCCCGAGGCGTACGACCTAGTCATCGCTTCGTACAAGACGCCGATCGTCAACCTGCTCGAGGTGGGTCTCGTCGGTGCGGTGCTCTACCACGCGCTCAACGGCCTGCGCGTCGTCCTCATCGACTTCTGGTCCAAGGGTCCCCGCTACCAGCGCCAGATGACCTGGGCCATCGCCGCCGTGTGGGTCGCACTCATGGTTCCCGGCACCTTCTTCATGCTCAAGCACACCGTCGAGGCCATTTTCGGGAGCACCGCATGAGCACAACCGCCCAGTCCGGCCCGGTGAGCATCCCGGCCCCCCGCTCCTCCCAGCGCACCAAGCAGCGCAGCAACTTCGAGCTCTACTCGTGGGTGTTCATGCGGGTGTCGGGCGTCGTCCTGATCTTCCTCGTCCTCGGCCACCTGTTCATCATGAACATCCTCGACGGCGGCGTGCAGCGCATCAACTTCGCCTTCGTCGCCGGGCGATGGAGCAGCCCGTTCTGGCAGGTCTGGGATCTCATGATGCTGTGGCTCGCCATGCTGCACGGCACCAACGGCATGCGGACGATCATCAACGACTACGCCGAGCGCGACCAGACCCGCTTCTGGCTCAAGATGATCCTGTACGTTGCCGCGGCCTTCACGATCATCCTCGGCACCCTCGTGATCTTCACCTTCGACCCCAACCTCGGCTAGAGCCTCCAAGGAGACGTACCCATGCAGACGCACTCCTACGACGTCGTGATCGTCGGCGCCGGTGGCGCCGGAATGCGCGCCGCCCTCGAAGCCAGCGGACGAGCCCGCACGGCCGTCCTCACGAAGCTGTACCCGACGCGGTCCCACACCGGCGCGGCTCAGGGCGGCATGTGCGCCGCTCTCGCGAACGTCGAGGAGGACAACTGGGAGTGGCACACGTTCGACACCGTCAAGGGCGGCGACTACCTCGTCGACCAGGACGCGGCCGAGATCATGTGCAAGGAGGCGATCGACGCCGTCCTGGACCTCGAGAAGATGGGCCTGCCCTTCAACCGCACACCCGAGGGCCGCATCGACCAGCGTCGCTTCGGCGGCCACACCCGCAACCACGGCGAGGCAGCAGTCCGACGGGCCTGCTACGCCGCTGACCGCACGGGCCACATGATCCTCCAGACGCTCTACCAGAACTGCATCAAGCAGAACGTCGAGTTCTACAACGAGTTCTACGTCCTCGATCTCGTCCTCGACGAGACGGACGAGGGCCCCGTAACGGCGGGCGTCGTCGCCTACGAGCTGGCCACGGGTGAGATCCACGTCTTCCGCGCCAAGAGCGTCGTCTTCGCCACCGGCGGCTTCGGCAAGGTCTGGAAGACCACCTCCAACGCCCACACGCTCACCGGCGACGGCATGGGCGTGTGCTACCGCCGCGGCATCCCGCTGGAGGACATGGAGTTCTACCAGTTCCACCCGACCGGCCTGGCCGGACTCGGCGTTCTGCTCACCGAGGGCGCCCGCGGCGAGGGCGGCATCCTGCGCAACGCGTCAGGCGAGCGCTTCATGGAGCGCTACGCCCCGACCATCAAGGACCTCGCCCCCCGCGACATGGTGTCCCGCTCCATGGTCCTGGAGGTTCGCGAGGGACGCGGCGCCGGTCCGAACAAGGACTACGTCTACCTCGACCTCACCCACCTGCCCAAGGAGCAGATCGAGGCCAAGCTGCCCGACATCACCGAGTTCGCCCGCACCTACCTCGGCGTCGACCCGGTCACCGAGCTCGTCCCGGTGTTCCCCACGGCCCACTACGCCATGGGCGGCATCCCGACCGACATCGAGACCCGCGTGCTCCGCGACAACGAGCACGTCATCCCCGGTCTGTTCGCCGCGGGCGAGGCGGCCTGCGTCTCTGTGCACGGCGCAAACCGTCTGGGCACCAACTCACTGCTCGACATCAACGTGTTCGGACGCCGGGCGGGGATCGCCGCCGCGGAGTACGCGAACTCGCACGACTTCGTGGAAATGCCCGCCGACCCCCAGGGGCAGACGATCGCCCTCGTCGAGCGGCTCCGGTCGAGCACCGGCGGGGAGCGCGTCGCGACCCTGCGGCGCGAGATGCAGGAGACCATGGATCTCAACGCGCAGGTCTACCGCACCGAGGCGACGCTCAAGCAGGCCCTGAACGACGTCCAGGAGCTCAAGCGCCGCTACGCCAACATCGCCATCCAGGACAAGGGCGTGCGCTACAACACCGATCTCATGGAGGCCATCGAGCTGGGCTTCCTGCTCGACCTCGCCGAGCTGGTGGTGGTCGGGGCGCTCGAGCGCAAGGAGTCCCGCGGCGGCCATGCCCGCGAGGACTACCCCAACCGCGACGACGTCAACTTCATGCGTCACACGATGGCGTACCGCCGCGCCGAGTCCGATGGCACCACGACGGTCCAGCTGGACTACAAGCCCGTCACGATCACCCGATACCAGCCGATGGAGCGCAAGTACTGATGACTGCCGTTGCCGAGGCGCCGATCGCCGCTCCCGTCGCGACCGACGTCACGTTCCGGGTCCGCCGCTTCCAGCCCGAGATCGACACCGATCCGCACTGGGAGGAGTACACCGTCGCCCTCTTCCCCACCGATCGGGTGCTCACGGCCCTGGAGAAGATCAAGGGCGAGGTGGACGGCACGCTGAGCTTCCGGCGGTCCTGCGGACACGGCATCTGCGGCTCGGACGCGATGCGCATCAACGGCCGCAACCGGCTGGCCTGCAAGACCCTCGTCAAGGATCTCGACATCAGCAAGCCGATCACCGTCGAGGCGATCAAGGGACTTCCGCTCGAGAAGGACCTCATCGTCGACATGGACCCCTTCTTCGAGGCCTACCGGGCCGTCATGCCCTTCCTCATCACCGATGGCCACGAGCCGAGCCGCGAGCGCCTGCAGTCGGCCGAGGACCGCGCCCGGTTCGACGACGGCACCAAGTGCATCCTCTGCGCCTGCTGCACCACGTCATGCCCGGTCTACTGGACCGACGGCCAGTACTTCGGTCCAGCCGCCATCGTCGCCGCGAACCGCTTCATCTTCGACAGCCGCGACACGGGAGCCGAGCAGCGGCTGGAGATCCTCAATGAGAAGGAGGGCGTCTGGCGCTGCCGCACCACCTTCAACTGCACCGATGCCTGCCCACGTGGCATCGAGGTGACCAAGGCCATCCAGGAAGTCAAGCGGGCCCTGATCTTCCGGCGCTAGAACCCCTACGCGGGCGGGACCAACGTGCCCGAGAACACCTGCCACGCCAGCAGCGACTTCGCGACCAGGCTCAGGATGATGTAGGCCCGCTCGCCACGCAGGTAGTCCGCCCACTTCCCGACGGGCTTGTACTGCAGGAACTGCACCAGCGCGAAGATGTTGAAGAAGACGAACAGCGAGACGATGATCCCGTAGACGAAGCCGGGTGTCTCGGCCGCCGAACTGGACCCTGGCGAGATGACCCACAGCACGATGATGATCCACGGCACGATGCCCGCCATGCAGCCGAAGACGAAGGGCAGCCATCCCCCGGACCCAGGTGTCTCGTACTTCTCCTGCAGCCAGCCGAACAGGATCATGGACGCGTTCACACCGAAGATCCCGATGAGCGCGGCGACGTCGGTGATCCCGACGATCTGCGCGATGAGGACGATCATGACCGATGAGCTCAGTGAGTACTCGACCCAGCGGAAGTAGTTGTGCCGGGCAGCCAGACCGGCCGCGTACCTCGGGAAGAACCACGGCGACGCCACCAGGAAGTGGAACAGGGCCGAGAGGCCGAAGAAGAGCGCGACCCCGATGGCGATCGGCGAGTTGAACAAGGTGACCGGGGCCGAGGCGGGAGTGCCGGGTGGGCCCTCCACGTAGGCAGCCGTGATGGGCAGCGTGAAGTCCGTCGCCAGGACCAGGATGAGGATCAGCTGGGTCAGATGCGCGAATCCGGCGACGATGTTGAGCTTGCGCAGCCCGGACATCGTGATCTTCGAGGGTGTCTGCTCCGCGACTGAAGTCATACGTCAGTGTGGCACGCCGCGGGGCCCGCTCCCCGTCAGCGGACCCCGCGCGTTGCTGTGTCGTCGGTCAGAGATC
>VFQT010002278.1_pt1 | contig 20121 bp, 26 predicted proteins | sample 3512381 | NCBI WGS metagenome assembly VFQT01 (sample SAMN10412376, study PRJNA504923) | tailings metagenome | isolation source: Relicate 2 Philex TSF3 active mining site | place: Philippines: Tuba, Benguet | collected 2017-08-29
TATGTTGCCAGTTTTGCAAGTCTTATATAAGATATAAGTCTTAGAATATTGGTTTATTTAATTGTCTAAATAGAGAGGGAAAGACTATGTTGAAAGCCTACCGTGACCATGTCGCAGAACGTGCGGCTCTAGGTATTCCGCCACTACCATTGTCTGCACAGCAGACTGGTGAGTTGATTGAGTTGCTAAAGAACCCACCAAAAGGTGAGGAAGCTACATTGGTAGAGTTGATCACACATCGCGTTCCTGCTGGTGTGGATGATGCAGCGAAGGTAAAAGCCTCTTATTTAGCCGCGGTTGCTTTTGGTAAAGAAACAACTCCATTGATTACTCGTGAAACTGCAACTCAGTTGCTAGGCACGATGCTTGGTGGTTACAACATTTCTCCTCTCATTGATTTGTTGGATGACGCCACAGTGGGTGGTATTGCTGCTGAAGGCTTGAAAAAGACATTGTTGATGTTTGACCAATTCCATGATGTGAAGGAAAAGGCTGACAAAGGTAATGCAAACGCTAAAGCTGTGATGCAAAGCTGGGCAGATGCTGAATGGTTCACAAGCCGTCCAGAAGTGCCACAAAGCTTAACTTTGACAGTGTTCAAAGTTACTGGCGAGACAAATACTGATGATCTATCTCCAGCGCCTGACGCATGGAGTCGTCCTGACATTCCATTGCACGCATTGGCAATGTTGAAAAACCCACGTGAAGGCATTGAGCCACAAGAGCCAGGCAAAGTAGGCCCAATCAAGCAATTGGCCGCATTGCAAGCTAAAGGCAACTTGGTAGCTTATGTAGGCGACGTGGTTGGTACAGGTTCATCACGTAAATCAGCGACTAACTCAGTGTTGTGGTTCACTGGTGAAGATATTCCATATGTACCAAACAAGCGTTTTGGTGGCGTATGTTTAGGTAGCAAAATTGCTCCGATTTTCTACAACACGATGGAAGACGCAGGTGCGTTACCAATCGAGTTAGACGTGAGCAACATGAACATGGGTGATGTGATTGAACTACGCCCATACGAAGGTAAAGCATTAAAAGACGGCAAAGTTATTTCTGAGTTCAAAGTGAAGTCAGATGTATTGTTTGACGAGGTTCGTGCAGGTGGCCGTATTCCATTGATCATTGGTCGTGGTTTGACAGCTAAAGCACGTGAAGCTTTGGGCTTGCCAGTTTCAACATTGTTCCGCTTGCCAACTAACCCAGCCGATTCTGGCAAAGGTTTCTCATTGGCGCAGAAGATGGTGGGTCGTGCATGTGGTTTGCCAGAAGGCAAGGGTGTTCGTCCAGGCACATACTGCGAGCCTAAGATGACAACTGTTGGTTCACAAGATACAACAGGTCCAATGACACGTGACGAGTTGAAAGATTTGGCATGTTTAGGTTTCTCATCAGATATGGTGATGCAATCTTTCTGCCACACAGCAGCTTATCCAAAACCAGTTGACGTGAAAATGCACCATGAGTTGCCTGATTTCATCAGCACACGTGGTGGTGTTGCCTTGCGTCCAGGTGACGGCGTGATTCACTCATGGTTAAACCGTTTGTTGTTGCCTGACACTGTTGGTACAGGTGGTGACTCTCATACACGTTTCCCAATCGGTATTTCTTTCCCAGCGGGTTCTGGCTTGGTGGCCTTTGCTGCTGCAACTGGTGTGATGCCTCTTGATATGCCTGAATCAGTTTTGGTTCGTTTCAAAGGCAAAATGCAACCAGGCGTGACATTGCGTGACTTGGTTAATGCAATTCCTTTGTATGCAATCAAGCAAGGTTTGTTGACTGTTGAGAAGAAGGGTAAGAAGAACATTTTCTCTGGTCGTATTCTTGAGATCGAAGGTTTGCCTGAGCTTAAGGTTGAGCAAGCATTTGAATTGTCTGATGCATCTGCAGAGCGTTCAGCAGCAGGTTGTACAGTTCACTTGAACAAAGAGCCAATCATTGAGTACATGAACAGCAACATCACATTGATGAAGTGGATGATTGCTAATGGTTACTCTGATGCACGTACATTAGGTCGTCGTATCAAGGCGATGGAAGCATGGTTGGCTAAGCCAGAGTTGTTAAAAGGTGATGCTGATGCTGAGTACGCTGCTGTGATTGAGATTGATTTGGCAGACATCCATGAGCCTATCGTTGCTTGCCCTAACGACCCAGATGATGTGAAGACTTTGTCTGATGTTGCTGGCGCGAAGATCGATGAAGTATTTATCGGTTCATGCATGACAAACATTGGTCACTTCCGTGCTGCTTCTAAGTTATTAGAAGGTAAGCGTGATATTCCTGTGAAATTGTGGGTTGCTCCTCCAACAAAGATGGATGCTAAGCAATTGACTGAAGAAGGTCACTATGGCGTGTTAGGTAGTGCTGGTGCACGTATGGAAATGCCAGGTTGTTCATTGTGTATGGGTAACCAAGCTCAAGTTCGTGAAGGCGCTACTGTGATGTCAACATCAACACGTAACTTCCCGAACCGTTTGGGTAAGAACACATTCGTGTACCTTGGCTCTGCTGAGTTGGCATCTATTTGTTCTAAGTTGGGTAAGATTCCAACTAAGGAAGAGTACATGGCTGACATTGGCGTGATCAATGCAAGCAGTGGTCAAATCTACAAATACATGAACTTTGATCAAATCAAAGATTTCAGTGATGTAGCAAAGACTGTTGATGCTTAAACTTTCATAAGCGTAAGTGCAACACTAAAAGGGGCATTCTTCGGAAAGCCCCTTTTTTCTAGCCAGCCTGAAAAAAATGGCACTAAGAGGTATGCTATAGATACTTTCTTTTGAATATACGCCTTCATGTTCAGGTTTTCTGACTTAACAATTCCAGTGATACAGGCACCCATGGCAGGGGGCGTGAACACCCCAGCATTGGTTTCTGCTGTCTCTGATGCAGGAGGCTTGGGCAGTTTTGGCTTTGCTTATTCGACCCCGGAAAAAATCGATGCTGATTTGCGCGCCACCAAAGCGCTCATCAAAAAAGTAACCAACACCAGGATCAATGCCAACTTCTTTGTTTTCAAAGAACCAATCATGCCAGCTGGACAGGATCAGCAAAAAGCATTAAGTGACTTAAAAGATGTGGTGGATTCATTGGGTGTGACTGTAGCTATTCCAAAGTCACCATACATTCCAAATTTGCAAAGCATGCTTGAACCAATTTGGGTTCATCAACCTGAGGTGCTGACGTTTCACTTTGGTTTGCCGCCGCAGCAGGTGATTGAGAGAGCTCATTCATTAGGCATGACGGTGGGGGTTACAGCCACTTCTTTGGAAGAAGCTTTGATGATTCAATCAGCAGGTGTTGATTTTGTTGTGGCTCAAGGCATTGAAGCTGGTGGACATCGTGGCATCTTTGATCCTCATGGTGTTGATCAACAACTCACCATCCGAGATTTGGTTTTAGAGTTGGATAAGCATCTTCAAATACCCATTGTGGCTGCTGGCGGACTCATGGATGGTCGAGATGTTCATGGCATCATTCAAGCTGGTGCATCGGCAGCACAAATGGGTACTGCATTCTTGGTGACGGCAGAAGCTGGAACCAGTCCAGCACATCGTGGCTTTGTATTAACGAAGACGGAATTAGGAACAGCATTCACTAGGGCTTTCTCAGGTCGTCCCGCACAAGGCATTAAAAATAAATACATGTCACTCATGGAAGGTAAAACATATTTACCATTTCCTGTGCAAAATAATTTAACAGCTCCGATGAGGCAATGGGCAGTACAAAATGATCAAGGTGATTACCAAAGCCTTTGGGCTGGCACTGAATATGCCAGAGCTCGCGCTATGTCAGTTGCTAAATTGATGGCAAGCTTATCGAATGAATTTCAAGCGGCAGGTAGATAAGTATGAGTTTTCATAACCCCCAGGAAGTTCAATATCAATTGCAAGCTTGGTTGGATGACACAGGCTCTTCAGTTGAATTGATTCAGGCATTTCGAATATTTTGTAAGGATAGTCAATTACCACAGAAGTACAGCGCAGCCCTTGAGAATGTTTTATCTAGGGTAGAGTCCTCATCACTTTTCACGGAGGAGAGTTGCTCCTTCAGTAAAAAGGACCTGGCCAATGCCTTGAGCATTTGGTTAGAAAAAGTTCAGCAATATCACTCCAAGGAAAATCCATGATGAAACGACATCTGCAGTTGATTGTTTGCGCAGCGACCATGTTGGCTGTCAACCCAATCTCAGCCTTAGAGTTTTCTGATATTGCCAATGAGGGCGAAATCAAATATTTAAAGACCCGTCCTGATCCTGGTGCTTATAGCTATGAATCAAGGGTGAAGATTAGTCCAGAAAGTTTGGACTCTGGAATCGTGACCATTGCCACGTGCCATCGTCAATTAGATCCCATCAGAAAAGTAGTGATTATTTTCAATGAAAATAGAATCAAAAAGATCACGGTAAAGTCTTTGGAAAAAATGAACTCTGCAGAAGTTAAAGATAATCGTGTGACTCTCACCGATGTTGAGCGTGGCGCATCCATTTGTATTGATCTAGAGTCAAGGGCGCTTGATCAGTTATCCCAGAATGAATTCAAGCTTAATGCGGGTCCCTTGATGCGTCGATACTTTGATGGATATTTACCTATGACTGCGACATTGCGCGTCGATTGGCCTGATCATTTATTGACTGTTCAAAAAACAAACCCTGTGCCTCAAGACGGTGTTCAGGTTTATCAAGGCAAAGACGGTGTTCAGCTTGAGCTAACGTTTTCCGGAAAAATGACGGCCCAAGTATTTTTGCGGCGTCAGTAGGTAATCATCCCAGTTAAGCTACTGCGCCACGGTAATTTATGCCCTTAATTCAGTTGGCGCTTGATGGCGTGCGCTATTTAGTTTGTTCCAGTGCAGTATAGAAAATACAAACATTGGTATTAAGGCAATAAAAATAAACTGGGGTATGAAGGATGCTGCCCAACAGCAACCCATGCCAATTCCGTAGTTATAACCTGTGTCAATTTCTTTTTGGGTGATGCCATCTCGGTACATTTGCGCAAAACCATCTTTAATAGCTCTTAATAAAAAGAAAAACCAAATTACATTAAAGATAGGTATTAAAAGAAGCCAGGCCATCCCGGGAGATTGAGTGCGATAGGGTTCGCTAATGGCGGCCAACGTTTTACTAATCGCTCTGATGTAGAAGATAAAGGTGATGAGCGGAATGATGACTAAAAAGGCTAAAAACAAAATAGTTACTCCTTCATTCTCTTTTTATAAGAAAATACCATGTATTCATCATAGAGAAAACTAGGTCATTATGTCTATATTGCTTTCTGCCGAAGATACACAATTAGTGCTGGTTGATTACCAGGTTAAATTGATGCCGGTTATTCATCAAGCGGATGCTGTATTGGGCAATGCTAAGCGTTTGGCAAAGATTGCTCACTTACTCAAATTGCCTATTATTGGTACAGAGCAAAACCCTGAAAAATTGGGTTCTAATGATCAAGAGATCAAGGGCCTATGCCAGAAGACTTTGACCAAAATGCACTTTGGTGCGTGCGAAGATGGTTTGGTTGAATTGCTCAGAGAACCACCCAAGCCTATGGGTAATGCCAGAAGCCTACCTAAACATATTCAGCGTAAGCAAAGCACTCAAGAAGAGCGTAATACTATTGTTATCGCTGGGTGTGAGGCACATGTTTGCTTATTGCAAACAGCACTGGGATTGCTAGAGGAAGAGTTTGATGTGTGGGTGGTCACCGATGCTTGCGGTTCAAGAACAGAGCTTAATCGCGACGCAGCATTTGATCGTTTAGCCGGTAACGGTGCCGAACTAGTTACCACCGAAATGGTGATTTTTGAACTTCTAAGATCGTGTGAGCACCCAGACTTTAAAGCGGGTTTGAGCTTGGTTAAATAAGCTCAATTAACTTAATCAGATGTCTCTGACATTTTTTTAAGTAAAACTTTAACGCCTGTAATGCCTGCAACAATCATGAACAAGATGACTAGTAGGCTTAATTGACCTGCAAAAGAACCAAATAATTCACTTAACATGTTTCACTCCTTGTAATTAATTAGACTGTAGGAGTAAGTGCTCATATTTGCTTTGATGTATCTCAAAATAACATCAACTTTTGTCTTGTATGCTGGTTCCAAGTTGTTTTAGATCATCAGCGTATAGCCAGCGCCATTCACCCTCGGGTAAGTCTAATGGCATCGTATAGGCGCCAATAGAAGAGCGGTGTAGTCCAGCGACATGATTACCAACGGCTGCCATCATTCTTTTAACTTGGTGATAGCGGCCTTCAACAATGGTCATTGATAAGAGGCGTTCAGATCGTTGGACGCAAGCTTTAGCAAAACAGGGCTTAGGGTCATCATCCAACACCACGCCATTTAATAAATGTTCAATTTGTGCGGGGGTGAGATTTTCTGCCGTGGTGATGTCATAAATTTTGCCGATATTCTTTTTAGGCGTAGTCATCTTGTGGATAAACTGGCCATCGTCAGACATCAAAATCAGTCCTGTGGTGTCGTAATCCAATCGACCTACACACTGAATACCTCTTTCAACCAAGGGTTGAGGTAATAAGCCATAAATGCTGGGGTGATGGCTGGTTTTGTGTGAGCACTCATAACCAACGGGTTTATTGAATGCCACATATGCTTTTTCGTGATATTCCCAGTCCTCACCATCAACATTGAGCATGAGCTTATCAGTAGGCACTTTCTCATCAGGGTCTTCTGCCAAAACGCCATTGACCTTAACTAGCTCGGCGTAGACCAAATCACTGCAGTAGCGCCTAGTGCCAAAGCCTTGGCTGAACAGAATTTTTTCAAGAGTGAGGGGTTTTGCCATACTGCGTCAGGTATACCTATAATGGGACAAACTACATTAGACACGAAAACCATAGTTTATCTTGGCTTAATAGCCAGTAATCAAAGGAGACAATAGTGCCAGTAATTACAAATATTGAAGACTTGCGTATTTTGCATAAAAAACGCACGCCTAAAATGTTCTATGACTATGCAGATTCTGGATCATGGACAGAGTCTACCTATCGCTCGAATGAGTCAGATTTTCAAAAAATCAAGTTCCGCCAAAAGGTGGCGGTTAACATGGAAAATCGCACGACCAAGACTCAAATGATTGGTCAAGATGTGGCCATGCCTGTGGCGTTGGCGCCTACTGGTTTAACTGGTATGCAGCATGCGGACGGTGAAATTTTGGCAGCCAAGGCGGCTGAGAAATTTGGTGTGCCATTTTGCTTATCGACCATGAGCATTTGCTCTATTGAAGATGTGGCAGAAAACACCACCAAGCCATTTTGGTTTCAGTTATATGTGATGAAGGACAGGGGCTTTATTGAGCGTCTCATTGAAAGAGCTAAAGCCGCTAAATGTTCAGCCCTAGTACTGACACTCGATTTGCAAATTTTGGGGCAACGCCACAAAGATTTAAAGAATGGATTAACAGCGCCACCTAAGCTCACTATTCCAAACATCTTGGACATGATGACTAAGCCAGCATGGTGTTTAGGGATGCTAGGAACTCATCGTCGCACGTTTAGAAATATTGTTGGCCATGCTACAGGTGTTGGCAATATGTCATCTTTGTCATCTTGGACTGCAGAACAGTTTGATCCAGCGCTCAACTGGAGTGATGTGGAGTGGATCAAGAAGCTTTGGGGTGGTAAGTTAATTATTAAAGGTATTTTGGATGAGGGTGATGCGAGGTTGGCTGTTAACTCCGGTGCTGATGCTTTGATTGTTTCAAATCATGGTGGTCGTCAGTTGGATGGTGCGGTATCTAGTATTCAGGCTCTTCCTGGAATTGTGGATGCAGTAGGTCAGGACATTGAGGTATGGATGGATGGTGGCATTCGTTCTGGGCAAGATGTTTTGAAGGCCTGGGCATTAGGTGCAAGAGGCACCATGATTGGTCGACCTTTCCTATATGGCTTAGGTGCCATGGGTGAGGCTGGCGTAACCAAATGTTTAGAGATTATTCATAAAGAATTAGATATCACGATGGCTTTTACTGGGCATAGAGATATCAAGCAAGTGACCAAAGATATTTTGTATCCAGGCACGTTCTAATTCATGAGCTTGTTTCAATCTCCTTATAAGGCACTTGTGATTGGTGCCAGCGGTTCGATTGGCGCAGCTTTTTTAAAACGTTTGCAAGAAGATCCACTGTGTGAGACGGTGATTCCTTTAGCACGAACGTCTAATCAAGCAGACTTCATCAGTATTCATTTAGATGATGAAGATAGTATTTCGCGTGCTGCTGTGACTGTAAAAGATCAAGGACCATTTGATTTGATACTTGTTGCTACTGGTGTGTTGCATGGCGATGGTTTTATGCCAGAAAAAAGGCTGGCTGACATTGATATGAATGTTTTGCAAGAAACCTTCACCGCTAATACCTTTGGCCCAGCCTTATTGCTCAAACACTTTGTGCCATTAATTTCTGCTCGTGGCGTGATGGCTTTGATATCTGCCAAAGTGGGTAGTATTGAGGACAATCGTTTGGGTGGATGGTATTCCTACAGAGCCTCAAAGGCTGCTCTGAATATGCTAATTAAGACGGCATCGATTGAGTTGCGTCGACAAAAACCAGAAGCTATGGTGGTGGCTATTCATCCTGGTACAGTCATTTCAAATTTATCTCAGCCTTTCGCAGGGGGTGCTAATGCTAGACCTGCAGAGATTGCAGCAGAAGAAATGTTAGCCACTATTCAAGCATTAGAAGCAGAAGATAGCGGTCAGTTTTTTGCCTATGATGGGCAGTTACTACCTTGGTAATCACCATAAATGTCAGAAATCATAGTCTGAGGTATATTTAGTTCATGATGAACCCAAGTACATTGAGTGACAGCATACAGTTGGCTGTTGCACCTGTTTTCCTACTCACCGCAGTGGCTGGCATGATTGGTGCTCTGACTCAGCGTCTGGCTCGTGTCATTGATCGCGCTCGAGTGATACACAAAGAGATGGGTGATGCATCGCTATCAGTATCGGCACGTGGCGCCTATGAAGATGAGTTGATGAGTATTGCCAAGCGAGGCCGATTTATTAATGTGGCAATGATTTTCTTGGTGCTGTGTGCGCTGATGATTGGTTTAACAGTTCTTGAACTTTTCTTTGCTGAAACAACAGGTGGTAAGTTGATCTTGTCATCATTTGTCTTGTATACCTTTGTTGCAGGTATTGGCTCATTCATCTTGGCGTTGGTGTCATTATTGATTGAGGTTCTGATTGCCTCTTATTCAATCCGTTGGAAGCCACACGCTTAATCTTTACATTCATTCGGGTACATTTATGACCATTTATAAATACAAAGATAAATCTCCACAAATTCACGAATCTGCTTTTGTGGCAAAAGAGGCCACGTTAATTGGTGATGTGATCTTGCATGAGGATGTGAGTATTTGGCCAAGTGTTGTGATTCGTGGGGACAATGAGCCTATTACTGTGGGTAAAGGAAGTAATGTGCAAGAGGGCACAGTGATGCACACAGACATGGGTTGCCCATTAACCTTGGCTGAGAATGTGACGGTTGGTCATCAAGCGATGTTGCATGGTTGCACGATTGGTGAAAACTCATTAATCGGTATTCAAGCTGTGGTGCTTAATCGTGCTGTGATTGGCAAGAACTGTTTGGTGGGTGCTGGTTCAGTGGTGACTGAAGGAAAAGTATTTCCTGATAACTCATTGATTCTCGGTTCTCCTGCTAAAGTTGTGCGTGAGTTAACGCCAGAGGCGATTGCTGGCTTAAAAGCGAGTGCAGAAAACTACGTTGCTAAGAAAAATTTATTTAAGCAACATTTGGTTGAGTTGCCACAGGAATAAGATCTCAACATGATTTCCGGCTTAGTCCAAATACTTCTCTGGCAGGGTTTGGGTGAGCTGGTGTCTCATTTTGTATTGCCCATCATCCCTGGACCTGTCTTGGGCTTAATATTTTTGTTGGTTTTCTTAATCATCAAAGGCAACGTTAACGCTTCTTTAGCTTTGGTGTCGGATGCCTTTAGCCAACATTTGGGCGTTTTATTTGTTCCAGCGGCTGTTGGCGTCATATTATTTTTACCTCAGCTAAAAGCAAATGCTTTACCCATCAGTGCTGCTCTATTGATCAGTGTTGTTTTAACTATTGCCGTGACAGCAGTATTGTTGAGATGGTTAGCTAGAAAGGATTCTCATGAATCCTAATTCTTTGCAAATTGCTGAAATCTGGGTCTACCTATCAGGCAGTCCTTTATTTGCATTGATCATCACTCTGACTGCTTATCAAATAGGTCATTTTTGTTATCAAAAGACAGATAAATATCCTTTGGCTAATCCTGTAGCAATTGCGGTGCTCTTGGTTGCATTGTGTTTGTATTTAGTAGATATGCCGTATCAAACATATTTTGAGGGTGCCCAATTTGTCCATTTTTTACTGGGAACTGCCACAGTCTCTTTAGCGGTGCCAATTTATCGAGGTATTGCCGCCTTAAAGGATAGGCTTATTCCGCTATTGATTGCGCTAGTTTGTGGCGGTGTTGTTTCGATCGTGAGTGCTGTTGCTATTGCTACGATCTTGGGTGCTGATGCTGCGATTGTTGGGGCTTTCTATCCAAAGTCTGTTACCGCCCCAATTGCAATGGGGGTTGCTGAGAGCTTGGGTGTATCACCAACTCTAACAGCTGTATTCGCGGTGGTTACTGGTATCTTAGGTGCTATGTTGGGCAGCACAATTCTTAATCTACTGGGGATGAAAGAGTGGTGGCAAAGAGGTTTTGCAATGGGAACTGCGGCTCATGGTATTGGTACATCAAGAGCCTTTGCTGTTCACCCTGAGGCCGGCACTTATGCCAGTTTAGCCATGGGTTTACATGGCATTTTGGGTGCTTTATTAATCCCGCTTTTAAAGAACTATCTTTAAGCTTGCATCAGTGCATCAGCCACTGATAAGAGTAGTGCGTCGCGACCTCTAGCAGCTACCAGTTGTACACCTACTGGCAAGTGATTGGGTCCTGTATACAGTGGCAAGGTGATGCAAGGTAAGCCCATGAGTGTCCAGACTCTGCAGAAAATAGGATCTCCAGTTTGGGTTAATCCTTTAGTGGCTTCACCAATTGCGCTAGGTGCAATCAATATGTCCCAAGATTCAGTTAGCAGTTGATCGATGGTGGCTCTGGCGTTTTCAGCAACAATTAAATCATTTGAATATTGCTCATAACTAATGGCAGAACCCATTTTGATTAAGCCTTTTAATTGCTGGCTTAATTGTTCGGAGTGGTTATTTTGTTCAAAGGAAAAGCTGCGAGCACTTTCTGACCACATGATGCGACCTTGCAGTGCTGACATATCTTTGAAGATACTAGGTAGCTGTATTGCAGGCACTTTGGTTTTGAAAATATCTTCGGCAAGAAGCGCTGCATGATGAATAGCTGTGATGGTCTCTGCGCTTGCTAACTCACCATCATAGGTTAAGCATGTTGCTATGCGTGGCTTTTGCTTAATTTTGTTGATTGTTGCCAGTTGAGTGTGGCCAGACATGGCTGCAACGCATAGGGCTGCATCAGAAACATTTCTTGTAAAGCTACCTAAGGTATCGAGTGATGGCGATAAACTTTTAACGCCACCAAGACTGACTTTTCCGAAGGTAGGTTTATATCCAACTACGCCACAAAATGCTGCAGGCCGAATCACCGATCCAGCAGTTTGGCTACCTGTTGCTAGGGGGATCATGTCATCGGCGACTGCGGCAGCTGAGCCACTAGATGATCCGCCTGGGGTGTATTCTGGGTTATGAGGATTGGTGGTTTTGCTACCTTTAAAAGTTGCAAACTCAGTGGTGACTGTTTTACCTAATAACACGCCACCAGCTTGTCTCATTAGGGCAATATGGGTGGCATCACTGCTAGGGCGATTGTTTTCATATATGGCCGAGCCTAAGCGAGTAGGGAAGTCATGAGTGTCAAATAGATCTTTTGCACCAAAAGGAATGCCATGTAAGATGCCTAAATTAGTAGATCGATCTAAATATTTGGCTCTTTGGATTGCAAGGTCAAAATTTGTCTCTACCCAAGCTTGCGTGATGGGTTCACGCTCACGAATTCTTTCGATGCATGAACGTATCAAATCTTCTGACTTTAATTCATTAGCTTGAATTTTTTTAGCAGCAATACTGGCTGGTAATTGGTGTAGTTCTGTCATGCGCCAATCTTACCCTTGATAAAAACTTTGTGCTCAAATACAACTATGACTGCTCAACTGCCGCCCTGGTTAAAGGAAGAAAATGCCAAAACTAATACCTATGTGTTGGCTCTTTATTGCCAACCTGGCGCCAAGAAGACCGAAGTTCAGGGGGAGCATGATGGCAGACTCAAAATCAGATTGGCTGCACCGCCAGTAGAGGGTAAGGCCAATGAGGCTCTGATACTTTGGCTTTCAAAAACCTTGAAAATTCATCGTGCCGCAATTGAACTATTGGCTGGTGACCTAAGTCGTATGAAGCGCGTGAAGATTAGCGGCATTCAGTTGCAAGTAATCACAGAGTCGCTCCAAGCCTGAGTCTCATTTATAGCCATAGTCTTGGCAGGGTAATTACTTATAAAAATAATAAGTAATTACAATATGGCTTTAGAGGTGAAGGAGGGAAAAATTAGAAATTTTTTACTGATGTTTCGTCATGCCAATAGAGAGCAGAGAGACTCATACTCAAGATTTATTCATGCTTTATCTGTGTCAAGTTTGGTAGGCGCATTAACCTTACCATTTTCCGATATTGAAGTATCAATGTGGGAGCTAAAGGTCATATCACTTCTGCTAATTGGGATGGTTTTATTCATACATGGTTTGATTATCTATAAGTGAGATGTAGTTTTTGTGATGGAGGTTGTATGGTTGGTTTCTTAGTTGGAGTAAGTATTTTGTTATTCATTTTGATTGCAAGTACATGCATAACATACGCAATGACTCACCAGAGTAATGGCAAAGTAAGTCCAAGTGATGCAGAGGTCTAGTGTTGTAAAAAAATTAAAAACCCCGCAATTGCGGGGTTTTTAATTAAAGAAATTTTTGAATATTATTTTTTAACGCCACTCTTGGTTCTTGCAGTAGGTCTGGCGCTACCGCTGACTCCGCTGCGTGATAGTCTGCCACCAGGGCCAACTGATCCTTTACTACTACCAGCCTTAATGCCAGTGCCTGCCCGAGGGGGTAGTCCAGTGTGCTGAGTGAGTACTTTGCCTCTTGCTGGTTTTTGAGGAACAGAAAAGTCTCTTGGGTTGTGAGCTACTGCACTTGCACTTGGTTTACCAAATGATGAATTTTTACGACGAGGACTTTGGTATGTGCCATCAGTATTAGGTTGATAGTTTGGAATTAAGTGATGCTTACCATTGCCAATTAAATCGGCTCTACCCATTTTCTTGAGAGCCTCACGCAGTAATGGCCAATTATTGGCATCGTGATAGCGCAAGAATGCTTTGTGTAAACGACGACGTTTTTCACCGCGCACAATATCCACTGTTTCGCTATCTCTAGTTACTTTGCGCAATGGATTTTTATTGGTGTGGTACATCGCTGTGGCTGTTGCCATTGGAGACGGATAAAAGGTTTGTACCTGATCAGCTCTGAAACCATTTTTCTTAAGCCAAATCGCTAAATTCATCATATCTTCATCGCTGGTTCCTGGATGGGCTGCAATGAAATAAGGGATTAAGTATTGTTCTTTACCTGCTTCTTTAGAGTATTTATCAAATAACTCTTTAAATTTGTCATAAGCGCCCATGCCAGGCTTCATCATCTTAGAAAGAGGACCTTGCTCTGTGTGCTCTGGAGCAATCTTTAGATAGCCGCCGACATGGTGAGTGACTAATTCTTTGATGTAAGCGGGTGCTTTGACGGCCAAGTCATAGCGAAGCCCTGAACCAATCAATATTTTCTTGATGCCAGGCAATGATCGAGCACGGCGGTACAACTGAATCAGTGGCGTGTGATCTGTATTTAAATTAGGGCAAATGTCTGGGTAAACGCAAGATGGTTTTCGGCAGTGTGCCTCAATCTCTTTTGATTTACAGGCAATCCTATACATGTTGGCAGTCGGGCCACCCAGGTCAGAAATGATGCCAGTAAAGCCAGGAACTTTGTCACGAATATCTTCAATCTCTTTAATGATTGAGTTAGAAGATCTGTTTTGAATGATGCGACCTTCGTGTTCTGTGATTGAGCAGAATGTGCAACCACCAAAACAACCACGCATGATGTTGACTGAGAAGCGAATCATGTCCCATGCAGGAATCTTTGCATCACCATATGATGGGTGAGGGGCGCGAGCATAGGGTAAGTCAAATACTGAGTCCATCTCTTCTGTGGTCAGTGGAACCGCAGGAGGGTTCAACCAGACATCACGAATAGAAGCACCTTCACCATGTTGCTGCACCAATGCTCGTGCATTGCCAGGGTTTGTTTCTAGATGCAATACACGATTGGCATGGGCATAGAGCACTGGATCTCGTTTGACTGCTTCGTAGCTTGGTAGGCGAATCACTGTTGTATCGCGCTCTAAGCGTTTTTTTGCTGTTGGAACAACTGTGATGGGTTGCTCGCTTGAGGCTGACTCTTCAAGAGTCCCATCTGTTTTTTTGCAACTACTACCTTGTTCTTTAGCTTGCTCATCCGGTGTTAGATAGGGATTGATGGGGGCATCAATCACACCAGGAATATCCACCGTGCTTGAATCGATTTCAGTAAAGTTGGGAGCAGGGTGGCGTCTAACGAATGCTGTTCCGCGAATATCATTAATGTCGCTGATTGATTCACCCTTGGCTAGGCGATGAGCGATTTCAACAACAGCTCTCTCGGCATTGCCGTACAACAAGATGTCGGCTTTGGCATCAATCAAAATGGAGCGACGCACTTTGTCTTGCCAATAGTCATAATGAGCAATACGACGCAGTGATGCTTCAATACCACCCATCACAATTGGCACATCAGAGTAAGCTTCTTTGCAGCGTTGTGCGTATACCAATGAACAACGGTCTGGGCGTTTGCCACCAACACCGCCGGGTGTGTATGCATCGTCACTGCGCACTTTGCGATCAGCCGTATAACGGTTGATCATGGAATCCATGTTGCCCGCAGCTACACCAAAAAATAAATTAGGTTTACCAAGTACTTTGAATGGATCGGCTGATTGCCAATCAGGTTGAGCAATGATGCCAACTCTGAAGCCTTGTGCTTCGAGTAGGCGACCAATGATTGCCATACCAAAACTAGGGTGATCTACATAGGCATCACCAGTCACAATAATGATGTCGCAACTATCCCAACCAAGCTTATCCATCTCCGCTTTACTCATCGGCAAGAATGGCGATGTGCCAAAGCACTCTGCCCAATATTTAGGGTATGAGTCTAGCTTTGGAGAGCTCGGAATGAGCGAGGGATTGAAAGGTGCATTCACGGGCGCTATTTTAGGCTGATTAGCCCGTTTCTGCTTGTTCAGGACAGTTTAGAGCTGAACCTGAGGGTTAAGGCTATAAATCCCAGTGATGCTTGCTTGATCCAAAATGTGCGACTTCATAGCATTAAGAGCATCAGCCCCGGTAAAAGCGCCAGTGAGCGGAAGTGATGCGACATTCAGTGCGTAGACGGTAAATACATAGTGATGCTTGATTTCATCATTCCATGGAGGACAGGGACCGTCGTAGCCAAAGTAGTTGCCACCCATTTCGGCATCACCATTAAACCAAGCGGTGTAATCATTGATGCCAGCTAAGCCAGTTGGACTGGCGCTTGCTGCTTTGCCTTTGGGGGTGATAGAGGAGCTGTGTGTGCCAGCTTCAATGCTATGAATATTAGCTGGAATATTAACTAGCACCCAGTGATAAAAATCAACACGTGCCAAAGAGGCTGGTACTACTTTACCTTCTTGATTGACGTTATCGCCTTGGCTTGGAACATCCGGGTCATGACAAATCACAGCGAACGATAGAGTCTCTTTAGGAAAGTCAGACCAAGCAAGATGGGGGTTTTTATTACTAGATAAAGTAATGTGACTGGCAGGGTCTTTAATCGCAAAGGCGAATTCACCTGGAATAACAGTTTGATTATTAAAACTTTGGCTGATCACTTTCATCGAAAAAGTCTCCTGCTAGTTCAATTGTTATTTAGATTTTCATCTTACTGGCTTTTTTAGCACCCACAATACCAATCAAGGCTTGTTTGATTGCATTCACTTCATCTTCAGACAATGCACCCATGATTTTGCCCAAGTATTGAATATGACGTCGGATACCGCCATGACTGCGTACGTTGGCAGTTTCTTGTAGGGGTTCGAGCAATCTCTCTGGCAGGGGCATTTGCTTCCACTTGTCAGGTGTCATTTTGCTAATTTCTTCAGCAAGATTTTGCCTGGCCTCTAAACGGCGCTTAATCTCCGATTTACTCGGTTTTTCGTAGGTTTGATCTTCGTCTAGGTCGTGTGATTGCTTCATAATGTCATTTTCGCAGACTATTGCGTCTTTACGCAGAAAAGTAAAAAACTATTCATGGCTATTAAAGCAACGATATTTAAAGTAAATCTGTCTGTGGCTGATATTGATCACAATTATTATGCAGATCATGCACTCACACTAGCAAGACATCCTAGTGAAACAGATGAGCGCATGATGATGCGTTTGTTGGCGCTATCTTTTAATGCACATCAACTAAATGATCTTTGTAATGGCGATGGTCAGTTAGTGTTTGGTGCTGGATTATCTGACCCTGATGAGCCTGATGTTTGGTTAAAAGACTTTACAGGGCAAACCAGGTTATGGATTGAGGTTGGGCAGCCTGAAGAAAAGCCTTTAAGTCGCGCCTGCTCAAAATCAGAAAAAGTGGTTGTCTATGCCTACCATCATGCTGCAGAAGTGTGGTGGAAGGGTATTGAAAATAAGCTCACGCGCATGGATAAGTTATCAGTCTATCGAGTGTCTTCAGATCTTTCTCAAGAATTAGCCACTTGGGCAGAACGCACCATGCAAATTCAAGCAACCATTCAAGATGGTCATCTAATGTTAAGTAATGGCGAGGGAACTATTGAGGTGACTTGCGAGCGCTGGAAGTAAACTCTTTAAGAATCAATATATCAGCGCTATACTTCATTCATTATGAAAAAAATCATCGTCCTCAATGGCCCTAATCTCAACCTCTTAGGCACAAGAGAGCCTGAGAAGTATGGCTCTGCGACTTTGGCAGATGTTGAGGCTTTATGTACAGATGCGGCAAAGCGTTTGGGGTTTGATGTTGAGTTTTTGCAAAGTAATCATGAAGGCCCATTGATCGATAAGATCCAAGAGGCAGGTTTAGCGTATAAGGCTGGTAAGGTGCAAGGCGTTGTATTTAATCCGGGTGCCTACACGCATACATCAGTGGCTTTGCATGATGCGATTGCTGCAGTTAATGGTTTGCCTGTGATTGAAGTGCATATTTCTAATGTGCATGCCCGTGAAGCTTTTAGACACCATTCTTATATTTCACCAGTGGCTGCCGGCATTGTTGTGGGCTTTGGTGTTCAAGGTTACGTTCTTGCCATAGAAGGCTTGGCACATAAATCTTAATTAGTAGTGGGGCGGTATTTCATCGCGTGGACTATTGCCATCCGCAGGCAAATTGCTAGCCATTTGTAATTTCAGAGCTTTTACTTCCTTGATCAAGGCATCAATCTGCTGCTGTTGTTTATAGATAGTTTGATTCAACTCTTCTAATAAATCCTCAGAAAAGCTAAGTTTGACTTCTAGGTTGGTGATGCGTTCATCTTGATTCATGATGTTCCTGAATAACTATCGGTGGTCCTTAGGATACTCCATTAACTTGTAGGTTCTAGCATCAATCTCATTTGATGAGCCTCTGGCATGCTAGCATCACCACCTTTGGCATATATAGTAATTTTCAGATGACCCCATTAACTCCCCGCATTATCTTTTACATGGTCTTACCGACTATATTGTGGGCAGGCAATGCCATTGTGGGTAGGTTGGCAGTGGGCACAATATCGCCCATCATGCTTAATAGCATTCGGTGGTCTCTAGCAGCTTTAATACTTTTGCCACTTGGATGGAAGATTTTTAAATCCAACAGTGAGCTTTGGCAGAACAAAGTTCGATTCTTGTTGCTGGGTTTGTTGGGTGTTGGCTCATACAACAGTCTCTTGTATCTATCTTTAGAAACATCAACCCCGATTAATGTGACATTGATAGGTGGCAGCATGCCGATGTGGATGTTGTTGATCGGGGCTTTGTTTTATCAACAAAAAGCCCAAGCGCGCCAAATGTTTGGTGCAGTAATCTCATTGTTAGGTGTTGTAATTGTCTTAACTCGAGGCGACTTGCTTAGCATTCTTGATGTGAAGCTCGTGATTGGTGATTTGTTTATTTTGTTGGCCACTATTCTTTGGGGCTTTTATAGCTGGATGTTAAGTCATCCTCGTAAGAGCACAGAGCGTCAATGGCATTGGGCGGAATTTTTATTGGCGCAAGTGGTATTTGGTGTTTTCTGGTCAATTACTTTTTTAAGCTATGAGGTAGCACTTGACGCCGTACAGTTAGAAATTAATGTTTGGACAGTTTTACTATTAATTTATATTGCCATTGGCCCATCTTTGATTGCCTACAGATGTTGGGGTCTAGGGGTTAGTGCAGTTGGCCCATCACTGGCAGCATTCTTTGCTAATTTGATTCCATTATTTGCGGCCATCATGTCAGCAGCATTATTGGGTGAGGCGCCACAGATATTTCATGGGGTGGCCTTTTTGCTAATTGTTGCTGGAATATTGATCTCTTCAAAAAAGAAGATTGATTAATCTGCTAATTCAAAGCGACCGTCTTCCATCTCTGCTTGAGGACGAATCCAGTAATCATGGGTTTGTCTAGATTCATAGACATAGGCCATTTCTAGCGTGGCTTCAATCTTTGCTAGCCCAATGACTTGATAGAAGCCGCCGGTTTTCTTATGCTTTAAAACTGATCCAATTGGAAAGAGGCTAGGGTGTGTTTGACGCATTTAAGATTTCCTTTGAACTTTCCAGAGTGAGAACTGTGTGTAAAACACAAATATCAATCCCCATACAACAATCGAAGCATAAGCTGCCATCCAACCATCATGACCCATGGCTCTGCTGATATCTAGTGTGGCGCCAAAAATTGCAGGACCTAGTAAGCCGCCACCAAACCCCATGACCGAGTGTAGTCCCATGGCAGCTCCTTTGATATCTTGAGGCACGCTGATTACTAGGCCTGCAGTAAGTGTTGCTGAGTCAGCCATGATGAAAATGGAGTGAATAAAAGCAAGCATCAAAATAATTGACCAATGGGCATGTAGCGAGGCTCCTAAGGAGATGCCGCTGATAGCACTACCAATCATGACCCAATAGACCCAGCGATGACGACCTATTCTTAATGCCATCTCATTGCCGATGATGGATGCGGGTACTCCAATGAGGTTAATCAGTGTTGCAATCACGGTCGCTGTTAATGGAAATGAACTATCAGGATTGGCAACTGTGGCAGCATACACAAAAAAGGCTACTAACCAAGCTCTAGAGGCAAATAGTTCTAGGCTGTGAGCTGTGTACCCGAGCATATAGCCCAGTGCTTCTTTTGTTTCTAGTACTTTTTTCCAGCGCAAAAGAGGAAATGCATCTTTAAGATCAAATTTAATCTCAAAGAAAGATTTTTCACCCGCTAATCGTTGGGTGCCAAGCCAAGCTAAGATTCCAGCGAGAGCAGGCCCTATAGAAGTAATTAAAAAGGCTGCTCTCCAGCCATATTGGGCGATGAATATTCCTGATACGTAATATGACAGTGCATTGCCGATACCAAAAAATGCTGTGTAGAAAGAGATGTGTCGAGTGATTTCACCGATCGTGACTCGGTCGGAGATTATTTTGAGGCCAGGCATGTAAGTTGCTGATATGCCTGCGCCATGCAACATTAGAAAAAACCACGCATTATGAAAGTCGCTAGAAAAGTAACCCATGCCAAATAAGCCAATGCTAGCAAGCAGACCGCCCGTTAGATATATTTGGCGAGTATCGATACGGTCAGTCAAAGTTGTTGCAAAGGGCACAACTAAAACGTAACCAATGAAAAAACTGCTTGCTAAAAAACCGGATTGGAAATTACTTAATTGCCA
>VFQT010002279.1_pt1 | contig 20119 bp, 19 predicted proteins | sample 3512381 | NCBI WGS metagenome assembly VFQT01 (sample SAMN10412376, study PRJNA504923) | tailings metagenome | isolation source: Relicate 2 Philex TSF3 active mining site | place: Philippines: Tuba, Benguet | collected 2017-08-29
CGCGGCGTGCCTGCTCGAGCACATCGCCGTCATCGGTGAGGCTGGCCAGGGCCAGGTCAGGCAGACCGCTTTGACGGGTACCCAGCACCTGGCCGGGCCCCCGCAGCCGCAGGTCCATCTCGGCGATCTCGAAGCCATCGGTGGAATGCACCAGCACCTCCAGCCGCTGACGCGCCAGGGCATTGCGGCTGTCGTTGATCAACTGGCAATAGGAGGCAGCAGCACCACGGCCCACCCGACCCCGCAGCTGGTGGAGCTGCGCCAGGCCAAAGCGATCGGCATGTTCAATCACCATCACGCTCGCCTCCGGCACATCCACACCCACCTCCACCACCGTGGTGCTCACCAGCACCTGGGTGGCGCCAGCGGAAAAAGCTCCGATCGCCGCCTGCTTCTCGGGGCTGGGCATGCGGCCGTGCAGCAGGCCTACCTGCAGATCGGGAAAGATCTGAGTACTCAGCTGCTGATGCACCTCCACCGCAGAGCGCAAGTCGAGCTTTTCTGATTCCTCCACCAATGGCAGCACCACATAGGCCCGCTGGCCAAGGGCAACCTGCTCACGGATCAGCTGATAGGCCTGATCCCGCTCTCCTCCGGAAAGCAGGGCTGTGCGAATCGGTGTACGGCCCGGCGGCAGCTCATCGATCTGGCTGACCTCCAGATCTCCGTGCAACGAGAGGGCCAGGGTGCGCGGGATTGGCGTGGCCGTCATGGTGAGCAGGTGGGGCTGCAAACCTTTATCGAGCAGGCGGTTGCGTTGATGCACCCCAAAGCGGTGCTGCTCATCCACCACCACCAGCCCAAGGCGAGCGAACTGCACCGGGTCTTCCAGCAGCGCATGGGTGCCCACAAGCATCTTCAGGGTGCCGTTGGCCAATTCCGCCAACAGCTCCCGCCTGCGCCGGGCTGGGGTTGAACCGGTGAGCAGAGCACAGCTCACATGCAGCTGCGGCAGCCATTCGCAGAGCTTGCGGTAGTGCTGCTCCGCGAGCACCTCGGTGGGTGCCATCAGCGCGCCCTGGCAGCCAGCTTCGATGGCGGTGAGCAGCGACGCAATGGCCACAACGGTTTTGCCGCTGCCCACATCGCCCTGCACAAGCCGGGCCATCGGCTGCTCGCGCTCCAGATCGGCGCGGATCTCCGCCAGCACCCGTTGCTGGGCACCGGTGAGCGGAAACGGCAGCAGCTCCAGAAAGGCGGTGAGCAGGTTGCCGTTGGGGTGATGCAGGGCCGGAGCGGGGCGACTGGTGAGCTGACGGCGGCGCTGCAGTAGGCCCAGCTGCAGCAGCAGGAATTCATCGAACACCAGGCGCCGGCGCGCACTGGCCAGGGTGTCTTGGTTGCTGGGGGCATGGATCTGGGTGAGGGCCGTACCCAGATCCACCAACTGCTCCTGCTGCTGCAGGCACGGGGGTAGGGGATCCGGCCAACGCTGGGCTGCCGGTAGCAGGGGTCTCACCAACGCACGCAGGCGATCGGCCGTGAGCCCCTCCGTGAGGCCATAGACCGGCAAAAGGCGGCCAATCTGCTCGCTCTGCACCGGCGCATTGGGGCTGGCCAGCACCTCCATCAGCGGGTCTTGGAAGGCCGGGCCGTAGGGGGTGTCCTTCACCAGACCGCTCACGGCCACCGTGGCACCCGCGGGGTATTGCCGCTGCTGAGCCTTCAGCCAGGCCGGTGAGCTGAAGCGTTTGCCCGCAAAAAACTTGGAGATGCGAATGCGGCCGGTGATGTCCACCAGCTGCAGTTCAAGGATCGAAAGGTTGGGGTTGCGGGGGCTGGTGAAGCTGTGGCTGCGGCGCACCGTGGCCACGATCGTGGCGGTGCGGCCTGGCTCCAACGCTGCAATCCGCACCAGGTTCGAATAGTCGAGATAGTCGCGCGGGTAGTAACGCACCAGATCCCGGGCCACCCACAGATCCAGGGCCGCGAGGCGCGCGGCGCACTTGGGTCCAACGCCCTTGATCTCGCTGAGCGGTGTCTCCGGCTGAATCACACCAACCACGCCACCCGAACTGGGGGCGTCGGCAACCAGGCGCAACCGCGGCGGCGACACAGGCATTACGGGCGCATGGGCCCGCTGCAGCTCATGCAGCGACTGACGGGTGCGGCGCACCAGGGCCTGACGACGGGTCTGGCTCAGCTCCTCATAAGCATCGAACTGTTCAGCGAGCTGGCTCAGCAGTTGCAGCTGATGCGGGGGCAAGGGCTGAGGCACCTCGCGCAGGCTGCGGCTCAGAAAGGCTTGAAAGGGCTCTCGCCGGCCCTGCAAATTGCCAAACCCATGGTCAGCTTCAAGCTGCAACCCCTGTTGCAGGGGGCGCAGCCAGGCCTGAAGGCTCAGGAAGGATCCGCCGCCGGCTTCAGGTTGTGAGCATGGTCCTGATACCACTGATGTTCAGCCTCGAGGGCATCCAGCCGGCGCTGCCAACTGCGGTAACGCTTGGCCATTGTGCGCAATGCACGGCGGCGCTGCTCCAGCCGCTTACGGCAGGTGCGCAAGCGCGGTTGCTCGTATTCCAGATCCGAGCAGCGCAGCAGCAGGGTGAGCACTTCGCTGGGGGCATTGGGCCCAAGCACCTGGCCCAGCGGTAAAGGCAGACGCAGCAGGTTGGCGGGAGCCGGCAGGGCATCCACCTGCCCATCGAGCACGGCATCCAGCAGATTCATCGGCAGCAAGCCCTGGGCCAGGCCAACCCGCAGCATCTCCACGTTGATCGCATGGGAGAGGTTGCGCAGACGCCGGCGCAGGGCGCGATCAAAGTGGGTCCACCAGCGCAGCTGCAGCACGGGGTCCCGCGGCAGCGAGGCAGCGGTGACCCGCGTATCGAGATCAGCCGGGGCGTCCAGGAGCATCGCCGCTTCAGCGGCGGAATCAGACTCCTGTTCAGCTGAGGCGTCTGATGACGGCATTGGGGTGCTGCTGCTGGCCTGCAGGCCCTCAGCGGCCATCTGAAACAGCGACTGGAGCAACGCCTGCTCCGAAGACGGCGATTCCTCTGCTACCTCGGCGGACGGCTCTGGTGCCACAGGCTGGGATGAGGACTGCGGTGCGGCCAGACCCGGTAGACCGCGATCGAAGAGATCCGCAGACACAGGCAGATCCAGGCTCAGATGCACCGATCCGCTGGCACTGGGCCCGATCGGTGCTGCTGGCGCTGCGCTGGGAGCTGCGTGATCAGCTGCAGCGGAGCTGCTGTCGTCCTCGTCGCTGGTCTCAGCGCCGTCGCCTTCGCCATTGAGGAAAGCCTCCAGCATCCGCTGCTGCTGGGCGCGCTGGCGGCGGTGCTCGCGGCGCTGCTGCTGTGCCGCCAAACCGATCACCTGCTCCACGGTGAGCAAGGTGCCGGTGCGTTGCACCAACTCCTGAAGGCGCTGCTGGAACGCTTGGCGCCGTTCAGGCGGCAACTGGTTGTAGCGATCGGGAACCACCTGGGTGGCCAGATGAAAACAGGCCTGCTGCACGGCATGCAACAGGCCTTCTCGCAACACTTGGAGGTAGAGAGCCAGATCGCGATAGAGCTCAGGCGCCAGCTGTTCCTGTTGTTGCAGGAGCAGATCGATCTGGCGCTGAGCCTCCTCGCGCATCGGGATCAGGCAGCCTGCATGGCAGCCACTTCAGCGGCGAAGTCCATCTTCTCCACTTCGATGCCTTCACCCAGGTTGAAGCGCACGAAGCGACGCACCTGAATGTTCTCGCCCACCTTGCCGGACACCTGCTTCACCAGTTCGTCGACGGTGAGGTTACTGTCCTTGATGTAGGCCTGATCCATCAGGGCCATTTCCTTGAGGCGCTTGCCGATGCGGCCGGCCACGATCTTCTCTTTCATCTCCTCCTTCTTGCCGGCCAGGTCGTCACGACCCATCTCGATCTGCTTCTCGCGCTCAGCCACCTCAGCCGGGATGTCGTCGACTTTCACATAGTCGACGCTGGGGCAAGCAGCGATCTGCATCGCGACGTTGCGGATCAGCTCCTGGAAGATCTCGCCGCGGGCCACGAAGTCGGTTTCGCAGTTCACTTCCACCAACACACCCACGCGGGCGCCGGTGTGGATGTAGCTGCCGATGGCGCCTTCAGCGGCGGTACGACCCGACTTCTTCTCGGCGGAGGCAATGCCTTTCTGGCGCAGCCACTCAACGGCCTTGTCCTTGTCGCCGTTGGTTTCTGCAAGAGCCTTCTTGCAGTCCATCATGCCGGCGCCGGTGACGTCGCGCAGTTCTTTAACGAGCTTGGCGGAGATCTCAGCCATGGATCTGGGGGAGAGGGGGGAAGGAGGGCAGTGCTTAAACAGGCAGAAGCTCCCCCTCAGGGAAGCTCCAATGCCGCATGGGGGAAGACATAAGCTGTAAACCGCTCAAGGGTTCACAGCCAGCGAGCTGTTGCTCAGCCTTCCTCGTCGTCGTAGCCGCCGCGCTGGTCGTTAGCACCGTGGCGACCTTCGTTGATGGCATCGGCGAGACGGCCGAGCACCAGTTGCACAGAACGCACGGCGTCGTCGTTGCAGGGGATGGGCACGTCGCAGAGGTCGGGATCGCAGTTGGTGTCGAGCATCGACACCAGGGGGATATCGAGCTTGCGGGCCTCGAGCACGGCGTTGGTTTCACGGCGCTGGTCCACCAGCACCACCACGTCGGGCAGACGGCGCATGTTCTTCAGGCCGCCCAGGTACTTCTGCAGACGCTCGAGCTCACGGCGCAGCACGGCCGCTTCCTTCTTGGGACGCATGGCGATGGCGCCGGAGGCCTCCATGCGCTCCAGGTCCTTGAGGCGGTCGATGCGGGCGCGCATCGTGGTCCAGTTGGTGAGCATGCCGCCCAGCCAGCGCTGGTTCACGTAGGCCGCACCACAGCGGGTGGCTTCGATGGCGATCACCTCGGAAGCCTGCTTTTTGGTGCCCACAAAGAGGAAGCGCTTGCCGCTGCGTGCAGCACTACGCACCCACTTGTAGGCATTGTTCATGCAGACAGCGGTCTGCACGAGGTCGATGATGTGAACACCGTTGCGCGCGCAATAGATGTAGCGCGACATCTTGGGGTTCCAACGGCGCGTTTGGTGCCCAAAGTGGGCACCCGCCTCCATCATTTCGGCGAGAGTGACAACAGCCATGAGTTGAGGGTTTCGGGTTCGCCTCCACCTGCCAGGGACTCCGCGAACGGGTCACCCGAAACATGCAGGTGTGCGGTGTGAATGAACCTAGTGACCCTACCAAATGGCAGTGCTGCACTTCGCTCAGGCCAGGCCCTCGGCGCGCGCCTCGCGGTAGAGCGCCCGCACACCGATACGGTTGAGCGGGAGCCGCAGCAGCTCCATCGCCAAGCCCGGCTGACCGCGGCGAATCAACCAGGCAAGTAGCGGCCGCAGGCTGCGCTCATTCAGCAGGCCGCCGAGGGTGAGCAGCTCCCACAGCAGCCGGTGCATCACGGTGAGCTGAATGATGAAACGCACCCGCCGGGTGGGGTGCTTCCGGTAGAACACCAGCCCCATTTTCGCCCGCTCCCCTTCCACAGCGATCAGGCGGGGCACCTGCTCGAGGCTCAGGGGCGGATGCCAGTGGTAGCCCACCGCTTCGGGGCAGCGCACCAGCACCACCCCCATGCGCCGCAGCCGTTCGCCCAGCTCCAAATCTTCCCAGCCGTAGAGGCGGAAGCGGGTATCGAACAGGCCGCTGCGCTCCAGCACCTCGCGATCAATGGCCACATTGCCCGTGGCGAAGTAGGCCCAGGAGAGGTCGCTGAGCTTGTGGGGCTCACTGGTGGGATCGTCGAAATTGGCGGTGTTGATCACCGCGCCATAGGTGAAGCAGAGCCGATCGCCGCGCTGCTGCCAGGTCTGCTCCAAACGGCGCGCGTGGCTGATCAGAAAGCTCTCCGTGACCACCAGGTCACTGTCGATAAACACGATCACATCCCCGCGGGCGTGATCCACACCCCGATTGCGACCTTCCGCCGGCCCGCCATGGTCTTGCTGGACCAGGCGCACGTGCGGAAAGGTGTGGCCGTTGCGCAGCAGCCAGTTCACCGTGTCATCGGTGGAGCCGTCGTCGACAACGACCACCTCATAGGCGCTGATCGGTGCCTCCAGCTGCTGCTGCTCCAGCGCCCGCAGACACTTCTCCAGGATCGGCAGCCGGTTGTAGGTGGGGATGACGACGCTGAGAAACATGGCGCGGCGGAGGGGTCAGGCCAGATGGGAGCTGGAGCAGTGACAAAAAAGGGGACCCCGCAGGATCCCCACTTGACGCTCTCGTGTGAAGCGATCAGTCGGCAGCGCCACCGTTGTTGGCTGTTCCGGTCACGCCATTGCCTGCGCCTTCACCGCGGCCGTCGTTGCGGAGCTTGCGCTTCTTGAATTTGCGGGCGTAGGCGCGGTTGCGCTCCTGCTTTTCTTTCTTGAGGTTGCGGCGTTTGGCCATCGAGACGGCTGGAACTTGTGGGTAGTCACCACACTACTGAATGGCGCTCAACCGCTGGTGACCAAACCCAACGGCTCAGCTTCGCTGAGCTGACCATCCTCCATCCGCACCAAGCGATCGGCGATATCGAGGATGCGGGGGTCGTGGGTGACCATCAACACCGCACAACCCTGCTCGCGGGCCAGGCGCTGCAGCAGTTCCACCACTTCACGGCCCGTTTTGGAATCCAGCGCCGCCGTGGGTTCATCCGCCAGCAGCAGGCGCGGCCGCGCGGCCAAGGCACGGGCAATGGCCACCCGTTGCTTCTGGCCGCCCGAGAGATCGTGGGGCAATTTGTTGAGTTGATCACCGAGGCCCACGGCGCGCAGCCACTCGCGCGCCTGATCGCGGCGAGCGCGGTAGCTCAATCGCGGCAGCAGATCCGATCCCATCTGCACGTTCTGCTCGGCCGTCAAACAACGCAGCAGGTTGTGGCCCTGAAAAATCATTCCGATCGAGCGCCGCAACTGCTGGCGTTCGCGGCGACCGGCCCCCTGCAGATCTTGGCCGAGCACCCGCACTGATCCCTGCTGCACCTGCCGCAGGGCGCCCACGAGGGTGAGCAGGGTGGTTTTGCCGCAACCGGATGGGCCTGTGAGCAGGACCACCTCACCGGCAGCCACCTGCAGGTTCACGCCCTGCAGCACCTGACGCCGCATGCTGCCGCTGCCATACCAATGGCAGAGTCCCTGAACATCAATCGCAGCTGCGGCAGCCATGGTGCTCAGAAGATCTCCGCGGGATCGGCATCCGCCAGGCGCCGCATGGCCAGGCCAGCGGAAGCCATGCACATCAACAGAATCATGGTGAACACGGTCACCGCGCGGGAGGTGTCCATGTACACCGGCAGCTGGGTGGCATTGCGCACCAGGAGATACAGCCCCTGGCCGGCGGCATAGGCAGGCAGGTAGCCAAAAGCCGCCAGCAGAAGGCCTTCGCGTGCCACCACGCCAAGCAGGCTGATCAGCTTGTATCCCATCGCCATCAAGGTGGCGTATTCCGGTAGGTGATCACTCACATCGGAATAGAGCACCTGATACACGATCACGCAGCCCACAACGAAGCCCATGGCTGCGCCCAAGGTGAAGATGAAGCCGATTGAGGTGCTGGTGCGCCAGTAGTTCTGCTCGAAGGCGATGAAGCCTTGCTTGGTGAGCACGGTCACATCGCTCGGCAACTGGGCCTGAAGCCGCTTGGCCACCTCCTCAGGGTCACTCCCCGGCTTCAAGCGGATCAGCCCCACCTCAATGCTGCCCGGGGGGGTGTTGGGCAGTAGCTCGAGATACGTTTCAGAGCTGGTGAGCAGGTTGCCGTCGGCGCCGAACGAGGTGCCAAGGCCCACCAAGCCAGCCACACGCACGCGCTTGCCAGCAATCTCGCTCTCCACGGTGCGACCGGCCTTGAACCATGACGCCACCGGGCCGAATTCCGGCCTGGATTGCTCATCGAACAGCACCCGGCCCTTCTGGGTAAGCAAACGGGCTTTCGGCGCCAGGCTCGGATCGGTGAACAGAGGATCGTTGGGCTCAAAGCCGAGGGTGAGGATTGAACGAGTGCCTCGGGTTTCGGGGTTGCGCCAGAGCAGCAGGTTCCAGTGCACCGGCGTGATCCCTTCCACCTCCGGTGCCGCCATCGCCTGCACAAGCCGGCGCTTGGGGAAGCCAGCCATGCTTACCGAGCTGGTGGAGCGCGGGCTGATCAGCACAAGATCGGCATCAAACAGCCGGTGGATGGTGACGCTGGCATCAAACAGTCCGTCGCGGAACCCCAGCTGCATGAACATCAGGATTCCCGCGAAGCTGATGCCGGCTAATGCCACAGCAAGCCGCACGGGCTGGCGGGTGAGCAGCAGCCACGACAGGGGAATGCCGCGGCGCTGCCAGAGGCCAGCCAGCCAGCGTTGAACCCCCATGGGTTGCGCGCGCACGGGCTGCTGGATCACGGGGTGAAGCGGGCGATCACCTTCAAACCAGCCAAATCGCGCACCTTGGCCGCATCAGCCGGATCCAGGGCCAAGCGCACTTCCACCACGCGCGCATCGGCGTCGCCGGTGGGGTCGGTGGAGAGCACCGCCCGCTGGCGCACCTGGGGTGAAATCCGGATCACGCGTGCCTGGAGGCTGCCGCTGAATCCACCGTTTTCACTCACCAGCAACACCATTTGGCCCTGCTTCACGCGGTTGATGTCGCTCTCGTACACCTCCGCCACGGCTTCCATCTGATCGCCGGCACCAAGCTCCAGCACGCCGTCATTGGCGGGGCGCTCTCCAGGACGACTGTGAATCTTGAGCACGGTGCCCGCCAGGGGAGCGCGCAGTTCACTGTCGGCCAAGTCCACTTGCAGGCCCTGGCGCTGGGCCACGGCTTCCCGCAACTGGCCCTGAAGCTTCACGAGCTCATCTTTTTTTTCCTCCAGCAGCACCATGGCCGCCGCACCTGAGCTCGCCGCGCTCTGATAACGCTCAATCTCGCGGTTCTGCAGGCGGATTTGCCCCTGCAGGCTGGCGATGCGGGCCTGCAGCGCTGCCAGATCAGCCAGCAGTTTGGGGCGGCTGTCAAAAGTGGCCAGCAGTTGACCCTGCTTCACCCGCTGGCCCTCTTCTACAGCGAGGCTGAGCAGCCGCGGACTGCCCCCCATGGCACTGGTGGGAGCCGCCAGGCGGCGCACATCTCCGGCGGGAAGCAACGTTCCCAGGGCGGACACAGCTTCGAGCCGCGGCGCCGTGGCCGCAGCCGGAACGGGAGCAGAAGCTCTGGGCGTGGAGCGGCGGGACACAGCCACCGCCAGCACCACAACCAGCAGGGTGCTGGCGGCAATCAGCCAAGGGCGACGCATCAAGCCAGAGGCTGCGGATCGTCGAAGAGCAGCTCCTCGATATAACGATCTGCCCAGAGAGGGTTGAAGGCCTTCTCCAGCACTCGCCTGGTCTTGTCGTTGCGCTTCTGCTGCCGGCAATAGGAGAGCTGACCTTCGTGCCGTTTCACGGTATCCGGGTGATCGATCGGCTGCGGTTGCGCGGCCCGGCATGCCGCGCTGAGCACCTGCAGAAAGTCGCCCACGACACCGATGAACTGCTGCTCCTCCTCCTGATCGGCTGGGCGAACGAAGCGCACATAGGGAGAAAAGATCGTTCCCCACTCCGGCAGCTCACGCTCCTGGCTGAAGCTGCGCTGGGGCAACGCGGACAACCCCTGAGCCACGGCTTCGGGCAGCGCACCGGTGACGGGCGAGAGATCCACAATCGCGGCCGACACCACACCGCGGCCCGCCACGATGTCGGCACCGAACACCGGCAGGTCGTAGCGGGGATCGGGGAAATACACGCAGTGCAGGATTTGCAAACCAGCCCCCAGGCGTGCCGTCTCGAGGTGGAGCTTGCGCAGGCCCTGGCACTGGCGCAGCTCATTGCGAATGAACAGCGCTTCGCCATCGAGGCTGCCGCTGATCGCTTCCAGCTCCGGATCCACAGCCAATGGCTGCAGGCCAGGCAACTGATGCCAGCTCTGGCGGATCTGATCCGCCAGTGCATCCACCAGCGGATGAATTCCCAACGCGGCTGAACTCATCGGTGGTCCTGGGAAACAGGCTGCTGATCCTGACAGCAGAATGAAGGCTCAGAAACAGCGCTCGATCCGTTGCCCGCGTTGCCCGGTCTATCGACCCCGCCCCTGCCGGACCCGCGGCGCCACCAGCTCAAGAACGGCGTGAGCCTGGTGCAGATCGAACTGCCCGAGGCGCCGGTGGTGTGCCTCGACCTTTGGTGCCGCGCCGGGAGTGCCTGTGAAAGCGATGCTGAATCGGGCTTGGCGCATTTCCTCGAGCACATGGTGTTCAAGGGAAGCGAGAAGCTCGACGCCGGTGAGTTCGACCTGAAGGTGGAAGCCCTGGGCGGCAACAGCAATGCCGCCACCGGTTTCGATGATGTGCATTACCACGTACTGATCCCGCCCCAGGCAGCACCTGAGGCGCTGGATCTGCTGCTGGATCTGGTGCTGCATCCACGCCTCGATGGAGGCGACTTTGCGATGGAGCGCCAAGTGGTGCTCGAAGAGCTCGCCCAGAGTGAAGACCAACCGGAAGAGGTGGCGTTCCAGGAGCTGTTGCGGCAGGCCTGCGGCAGCCATCCCTACGGGCTGCCGATCCTGGGGCGGCGTGAGGCCCTGGAGGCCCACACCCCCGAAGCAATGGCCGGCTTCCACCGGCGGCACTACCGGGCTGATCGCTGCTGCCTCTCCTTGGCAGGGCCACTGGCTGGGCTGGAGCTAGAGACGCGCTTAAACCAATCCCCCCTGGCTGCGCTCAAGCCCTCGGAGCCGCTGGCGACTGTGCCCGTGTTGCAGCTCAAGCCAGGCCGCGATCAGATCGGACTGGCGCGACTGGAAGCGGCGCGGCTGCTGATGGCCTGGCAGCTGCCGGGTGCTGCCGATCAAGACAGCGTGATGGGCGGCGATCTCCTCACCACCCTGCTGGCGGAGGGTCGGCGCAGCCGCCTGGTGGAGCAGCTGCGCGAACGTCTGCGCCTGGTGGAAAGTATCGATCTCGACCTGAACGTGCTCGAGTCGGGCTGTCTGGTGCTGCTGGAAGCGGTGTGCGAACCCGAGCAGCTGCCGGCGGTGGAACAGCAGGTGCGCCAGGTGTTGCTGGAGCTAATCGAGCATGCACCCAAGCCGGCGGAGCTGGATCGGGCCAAACGCCTGGTGGGGAACGGCTACCGCTTCAGCCTGGAGGTCGCCGGCTCGGTGGCCGCGATGGTGGGCAATAGCCAGCTGTGGGGCAGGCGCCACAATTTGCAGCGCCCGCTGGAATGGCTCGAGGGTTGGAACAGCGAGCGGCTCAGCCGGGAGGTGATTCCATTGCTGCATCCCGATCTGGCCTTCTGTCTGGAGGCGGTGCCGGCATGAAGGAGAGCGCAGTTCAGTCGCGGGTGCTGCCTGGTGGATGCCCGCTCTGGCTGATGGATCGGCCGGGGGCAGGGATTCTTTCGGCCAAGTTGTGGATGCGGGGAGGCAGCAGCGGCGATCGCAGCGGCCAGCGCGGTGCCGCGCAGCTGCTGGCCGGCGTGTTGAGCCGCGGCTGCGGCGATCTCAGCGGTGATGCCCTGGCTGATTTGGTGGAGGGTTGCGGTGCCGGGCTGCGCTGTGAAGCGTCAGAAGACGGCACCTTGATCAGCCTCAAGTGCGCCAGCAGCGATGCCGAAGCCCTGCTGCCGCTGCTTCTACAGATGGTGAGGCGGCCATGGCTGGTGGACGACCAGATTGATCTAGAGCGTCAGCTCAATCTGCAAACGCTGCAGCGGCAGAAGGAAGACCCGTTCCAACTGGCCCACGACCAGCTGCGTGGCCTGATCTACGGCGATGGGCCTTACGGCCACGATGCCCTCGGGGTTGAAGCCGACCTCAAAGCGATCGGCAGGCCGGAGCTCAAGCAGCTGGCGAGCGGCTATGGCCGTTCAGGGGCAGTGCTGGTGCTAGCGGGTGAACTGCCCGCCGAAGCCGAACCGTGGCTGCTCTCAGGCCTGAGCGACGAGGCATGGCCCTGCAGCGCGCCGCAGCGCAAGTCAGGCCCAGCAGGCCTGAAGCAGCCAAAGCTGGCCTGCAGCAACGACGACACCGAGCAACTGGTGCTAATGCTCGGGGCCAGCACCACGCCGCTGGGAGCACCCCATGCTCTGGCCCTAAGGCTGCTCCACTGCCACCTGGGGGTGGGTATGTCGAGCCGGTTGTTTGTGGCGCTGCGGGAGGAGCACGGCCTCGCCTACGACGTGGGCGTTCACTACCCGGCACGGCTCGGAGATGCGCCCTTTGTGTTTCATCTCTCCACCAGCAGTGATCGAGCGGCGGAGGCAACCCACGAGCTGCTGAGCGAATGGCAACGGCTGCTCGATCAGGCGATCAGCCCCGCAGATCTGGAGCTGGCCCTGGCCAAGTTCCGCGGCCAGGAAGCGCTTGGCCGTCAAACCAGCAGCCAGATCGCCGATCGCCATGCCCTGGTGCTTGGCCATGGCCTGCCCTTTGATTTCGCCGATCGCAGCCTGCGGGATGCTGCCGAGCTTTCGCCTGAACAGCTGCTGGAGGCAGCACGGGAGCTGCTAACTCAGCCAAGTCTCAGCCTGTGCGGCCCCTCAGCAGCACTCAAGCAGGCGGAAGCGGTGTGGCACGCCCACAGCCTCAGTGACGACCTCAATGAAAGCCTGAGTGGCGCTGCTAAGGCCTGACGGCCTCCAGCTGCCGGGCTTCGAGCAAGAATGTGCCCCGGCGGAAACGCACCGCCAGCTGCTCCAGGGCCCGTAAGCCAACCACCTCACCTTCTTCCTGCGCATCCACCAGATCAGGCGGACGCAGCATCGGCATCGGATCGGCGCTCTTGAGATACGAGGGAAGTTCGCGCAGGCGTACGCGACTGCCCACAGCGAACGGGACAGTCGGGGTTGGATGGTCGGTCATGGCGACACATTCGCTTGCAAGACCACCACTCTCCTGCAGGATGGGTGCAGCAACCGGCCCTTCGTGCGAGCCCTCACCAACTGGAGCGGTGCCATCGCAGGCCTCTTGCTGATCGTGTGTGGCGGTTTGGTGCAGGCGGCCCTGCCCGGGCTGGGGCCCAGTGGATTCAGCCTGATCCTGCTGCCGATCACCCTGCAGGTGCCGGCCCTGTTGCTCACCGCCCTGGTGTGCGGTGCCCGCTCCGGCATGTTGGCGGGTGTGGCTTACATCAGCCTTGGCCTTTTTCAACTGCCGGTGTTCCAGGCCGGTGGCGGGGTGAACTACCTGCTCGACCCTGGCTTTGGCTATCTCGCCGGCTTCCTGCCGGCGGCCTGGCTCACGGGCCGTCTGGCCCGCCAGAACGGCATGGACAACCTGCTGAGCCTCACCGGCGCCGCCATGCTGGGGCTGCTGGTGCTGCAGCTCTGCGGCCTGGCCAATCTGTTGCTTGGGGGCCTGGTGGGCCGCTGGAATGGTGCCCTCCCTCAGCTGCTGATCAGCTACAGCATTGGCCCGCTCGTGCCGCAGCTGCTGCTGTGTTGCGCGGTGGCCGTGCTGGCCCTGGGCTTGCGGCGTGTGCTGCTGCTGGAATCATGATCCGGCCGGTGTATCTCATCGCCCTGGCCGTGGTGGTGAGCGATCAACTGAGCAAGCTCGTGGCTCTGCAGCAGCTCAGCGGACGAGGCGTTCAACCCTTGCTCCCAGGCCTGCTGCAACAGCGGCTGGTGTTCAACACCGGCGCGGCGTTCAGCATGTTGGAGGGCAATGCCTTTGGCCTTGGTCTTGTGAGTGCGGCCGTGGCCGTGGGCCTGGTGCTCTGGATTCAGACCAGCGGGGCCCTCAGCCGCTGGCAGAGCCTGGGCCTAGGGCTGCTGCTCGGTGGAGCGATCGGCAACGGGCTTGATCGCTGGCGGCTCGGGAGCGTGGTGGATTTTCTGGAATTCGTGCCGGTGCAGTTTCCCGTGTTCAACCTGGCGGACACCGCGATCAATCTGGCGGTGGTCTGCCTGCTGATCGATCTGCTGCGCCGCAAGGATGGGCGTCATGGCCGCCCGGCCCGCTGAACTGCGCTGGAGCAGCCTTGGCCAAGGCGAACAGAGGAGGCAGCTCCAGCCCGGTACCTATCGAATCGGCCGTGACCCGGCCGCTGAACTCTCCATCCAGGCTGCCGGGGTGAGCCAGCAACATGCGTTGATCGAGTGGGTGTGCGGCCACTGGCTGCTCACCGATCTGAACTCCACCAATGGACTTTGGTGGCGCGGACGCCGCATCCAGCAGCTGCTGCTCTGTGATGGCGATCGCATCCGCATGGCTCCAACCGGTGCGGAGGGTGCCGCTGAACTGGTGTTTCATCAACCGGCGCAACGGCCCTGGCTGCTGGTGCGGCAGTGGTGCAGTGCTGCTGCTGCGGTGGTAGCCGCCAGCGGCCTGGCCCTACTGGGTGTCGGTCGGCTGCAGGTTCCGATGGGGGCTGGCCTTGGGGCGAGCCGCGGGCCCCTGCTGTTGTTCGATGGAGCCGATCGGCCGTTGATGGCTGCTGAATCGGTTCAGCACCGCGAGCAGAACGATCTCAACCGCTTTCCTCCGGAGCTGATCAGCGCGCTGCTGGCGAGTGAGGACAACCGCTTCTGGTGGCACCCCGGCATTGATCCGATCGGCACCGCCCGGGCCCTGCTCACCAACCTCAGCGGTGGGCGCGTGCTCGAGGGGGGCAGCACCCTCACCCAACAGCTCGCACGGAGCGTGCATCCCGAAACCGTGGGTCGTGGTGACACCTTGGGCCGCAAGTGGCGCGAATTGCTGGTGGCACTGCAACTGGAGGCCAGCCACAGCAAGCGTGATGTGCTCCTCACCTACCTCAATCGGGTTTATCTGGGGGTGGGTTGGGGCTTTGAAGACGCCGCCCGCCATTACTTCGCCCGGCCTGCAAGCGATCTCACCCTGGAGCAGGCGGCGCTGCTGGTGGGGTTGCTTCCGTCGCCCAATGGCTTCAATCCCTGCACCCAACCGCAGGCGGCGCTCGATTCCCGCAATCGGGTGCTGCTGAAGATGGTGGAAGCAAGGCGACTCAGCCCGCAGCGGGCCAGGAGCGCCAGGCGCCAACCCCTGCTGCTAGCGCCCCAGGCCTGCGGCGCGGGCCTTGAGCAGGCCGCTCGACCGCTGCCCTTCTACACCGACCAGGTGAAGCGGGATCTGGAGGCGCTGCTGGGAGCCGATGTTGCGGCGGAAGGCAATTTTTTGGTGAGCACTCATCTCGATCCCCTGTTGCAGCAGGTGGTGGAGCGACGTCTCAGCGCCTTGCTGCGCTCCAAGGCGGGGCCCCAGCAGGGTGCAGTGGTGCTGATTGACAGCCGCAACGGCGGCATCCTCGCCATCGCCGGCGGCCGCGACTACAGCCAGAGCCAATACAACCGGGCGAGCATGGCCCTGCGCCAACCGGGCAGCACCTTCAAGCTCTTCCCCTATCTGGCCGCCCTGGAGATCGGTCTCCAACCCGGGGACGCGGTGGGCTGTGGGCCGCTGGAGTGGGGCGGACAGATCTTCGGAAGCAGCTGTGGCGGCAGCCTCAGCCTGCAGCAGGCCCTGGCCAGCTCCAGCAATACGGCGGCACTGCGGCTGGCCAGGCGTGTGGGCCTGGATCGGGTGATCGAAACCGCCCGCAAGCTCGGCATCACCACACCGCTTGAGGCCGTACCCGGCCTGGCCCTGGGGCAGGCGGAGGTGCGCCTGGTGGAGCTCACCGCCGCCTATGCCGCGGTGGCGAACCAGGGCATCTGGCATCGGCCGAGCACGATTCGGCAACTCACCGATGCCGAACAGCAACGCAACCGGACAGGCCTGGCTCAGGGGGAGGGTCAGGGCACGGGGATCCTTCCGGGGCAGCGGGTGCTGAGCGCGGCCCAGGCGCGCCAGATGCAGACGATGCTGCAGGCCGTGGTGCGTTCCGGCACCGGTCGTGCCGCACGGCTCGGCGCCGACGAGTGGGGCAAGACCGGCACCACCAACAACGGCCGCGATCTGCTGTTCATCGGCGCTGAACCCAGCCGACACTGGGTGATGGGTGTCTGGCTCGGCAATGACGACAACACGCCCACCGGCTCGAGCAGTGCCTTGGCGGCTGAGCTCTGGGGCGAGATCATCCGCTCAGCCGGTCGAGGCAGCCTCGATCGCGGCATCACCCTGCGCTGAGGCCCGGCCCCTGTGAAACCCCCTGCACGGCTCTGGCTCTGGCTCGGTGGCGGCCTGCTCGTGCTGGTGGTGATCACGGCTGTGCTTCAGGCCATCAACAACCTGATCTGGCAGCTGAGCTACCTACTGCCAGCCTGGCTCGTGGGTCCCTTCACCCTGCTGCTGTTCGGTAGCTGTGCCCTGCTGATCGCCAGGGTGGCCTGGCCGTGGCTCGAGGGGTGGCGCCAGCAGCGCCAGGGGGGCAGCAGGGCGGCAGGTGCCCCTACAGCCGCACCGAACAACCGCCAGGAGGCCGCGCAACAGCAGCTTCAGGCGGTGGATCAACTGCTGGAGCGGATCCGCGATGCGGTGCAGCGGGAAGCGTTGCAGCAGGAGCGCGAACGGGTGGCCGCCGAGCTGGAGCGCGGCGATCTGGTGCTGGTGGTCTTCGGCACCGGTTCCGCCGGTAAGACGTCGCTGATCCGGGCCTTGCTGAAGGATGTGGTCGGCCAGGTCGGTGCCGCGATGGGCTCCACCGATGCCTGCGTCAGTTATCGCCTGCGCCTGCAGAACCTCAACCGCGGTATCCGCCTGGTGGATACCCCCGGCATCCTCGAAGCCGGCGAAGCCGGCCAGCGGCGTGAGCAACAGGCCCGCCGCCAGGCCGCGGAGGCCGACCTGCTGCTGTTGGTGGTGGATGGGGATCTGCGCGCTGCCGAGCAGGAGCTGTTCATGGCCCTGGCGCAGCTGGGCAAGCGGCTGCTGCTCGTGCTCAACAAATGCGACCTGCGCGGCAGCGAAGAGGAGCGCCGCCTGCTGGCACTGCTGCGCCGCCGCTGCCAGGGCCGCATCGCGCCGGAGGATGTGATTGCCACCAGCGCGGCCCCTCAATCGGTCCCGATGCCGGGGGGGCGACCGCTGCAGCCGGAACCGGAGCTTGATGCGCTGCTGCGGCGCATCGCTCAGGTGCTGCACAGCGATGGCGAGGAACTGATCGCCGACAACATCCTCATGCAGAGCCGCCGCCTGAGCGAAGCGGGGCGACGGCTGCTCAACGACCAGCGCCAGCAGGATGCCGAAGCCGTGGTGGATCGCTACAGCTGGATCAGCGCCGGGGTGATTGCGGCCACACCCCTGCCGGGCATCGACCTGCTGGGGGCGGCGGCGGTGAATGCCCAGATGGTGATGGAGATCGGGCGTATCCATGGGGTGAGCCTCAGCCGCAGCTCAGCCCAGGAGCTGGCGGTGTCGGTGGGGCGCATCCTTGCCAGCCTGGGGGTGATCAAGGGGGGGATGGGGCTGATCAGCGCCGCACTGAGCGTGAACCTGCCGGCGCTGGTGCTCAGCCGAGCTGTGCAGGCCGTGGGCGCCGGCTGGCTCACCCGTGTGGCCGGGCGCAGTTTCATCACCTATTTCCAGCAGGATCAGGACTGGGGCGATGGCGGGATGCAGGAGGTGGTGCAGCGCCAGTACGACCTCAACCGCCGCGATTCAGCCCTGAAGGCCTTCCTCAGTGCCGCCTTCAGCCGCGTGGTGGAACCCCTGCAGCGTCAGCAGAAGCAGGAGCAGCTGCCACCGCGGCCGGCGGGGAAGCGCTGATGCTCAGGCCGAGGGCCTCGGGCGGTGGAGGCAGCAGAGGGCCGCGGGCATCCAACACGGTGATCAACACCAGATAGGCGGCTGCGATCAGGATGGAAATGGCACCGGTGACGATGGCCACCCAGCGGCCGCGGGTCTGGGGTGCAGTCATGCAGCGTGGTCAGCGAAGGGAAAACGAAGCAGGCAGGGAAGCCGCCACCACATCAGCCACGGCCTCGAGCTCAGCCGCACCGGTATGGGGATTGCCCAGTACGGCCTTGAGGTGATGACGCCCCTGATAGAGCGGACGCGAAAGCATCAACTGGCGCTCGAGCAGACGATGACGCGTCTGCTGCGACCACTGCTCAGCCTCGGAGGCTGAGAGGTGTTGAGGCGTGAAGGCCAGCAGGTGCAGGGGGCAGCTGCGAAGCTCCAGTGGCAGCTCAGCAAGCAACGACTGCAGCAGATCGCGGCGTTCCAGCGCACCGCTCAGCACCTGATCGATGCCGTTGAGCCCCAGCTGCCGCAGGCCCAGCCAGAGCTTGAGCACCTCGGCAGGGCGGGTCCCTTGCAAACCGCATTCACCGCCGTGGGCATCAGCCCAGCTGGGCTCCATGTAGGGAAGACCCGTGGCGAAGCAGGAGGCCAGGGCATCGGGTTGGCGCAGCAGCAGCAGCGATGACGTTTTGGTGATCCCCAGAAGCTTCTGCGGATTCACCGTGAGCGAATCGGCCAGATCCAGGCCTTTCACCAGGCCGGCATGGCGCGGGCTGAGCCCGAACACAGCACCGATGGCACCATCCACATGCAGCCAGATCTGGCGGGCCCGGCAGAGGGCCGCCATCGATGCCAGCGGATCGATGGCACCGCGCACGGTGGTACCGGCGGTGGCCACCACAGCCAACACCGGCTGGCCGGCAGCCTTGGCCGCATCAAGCTGCAAGGCCAGCTGATCCACCTGCAGACAGCCGGAGCCATCCACCGGCACCGGCCGCAGAGCCGATGGGGGCAACCCCATCACCGCCAGGGCCTTGGCAATCGAAACATGGGCATCGGCGCTGCAGAACACGAGTGCGTCCTGCACACCCAGCAGCCCCCGCTGCTGCCGCGCCACCACCAAGGCCATCAGGTTGCTGAGGCTGCCGCCGCTGGCGGCCACCCCACCGGCCTGAGCGCCAAGACCCAGACGTTCGGCCATCCAGGCACAGAGGCTGCGCTCGAGCCGCGACAGGCTGGGCGACAGCTCTTCCGCCAGCAGATTGTTATTCAGGCCGGCGCAGATCAGATCGGCGGCCACCGAAGCCGTGAGCGGGGGCGGATCCAGATGGGCCATCGAACCCGGATGCACCGGATTGAAGGCCCCATCCATCACCAGCTGGAGATCATCAAGCAGAGCCAGCGGATGCAGGCCATCCGTGGCGGGTGCCACCTCCGGCAGCACGCTGAGCAGGGGTAGTGGAGAGCGCTGACTCGAATCGGCCCACCAGCGGCAGAGCTGATCGCTTGTCTGTTGGAGAAACGCCTGAAGATCCGGATCCAACCGCGCAGGATCGGGAAACAGCGGCAAGGAAGAAGCGGCCGCTGGCTCGGGCTGAGGGGCTGGAGCCAAGGGGACGCCACAGGGTGTGCCCATTCTCACCAATGGCGGGATGGGATCAGGCGCTGGCATTGTGCACAGAGCATGGGCGGATGATCTGGAGCCGGCGGAGCAACTCCTCTGGATGCGACGGCTGTTGCGACACGCCGAACTGGTCGGACGCCAGGGCGAAATTCCGGTGGCCGCCGTGATGGTGGATGGTCAGGGCCGGGCCGTGGGCTGGGGCAGTAACCGGCGCGAGCGCGACCAACAGCCCCTGGGCCACGCCGAACTGGTGGCGCTGCAGCAGGCAGCACGCCTGCGCGGCGATTGGCGCTTCAATGACTGCACCCTGCTCGTGACACTGGAGCCCTGCCCCATGTGTGCGGGGGCTCTGGTGCAGGCACGCGTCGGCCGGGTGGTGTTCGGTGCGAGCGACCCCAAACGGGGTGGCTTAGGAGGCGTACTCGACCTGAGCACCAGCCCGAGCGCCCACCATCACATGCAGCTGGTGGGCGGTGTGGAAGCCGATCGCTGCACGGATCAGCTGGTGCGCTGGTTCAGGCAGCGACGGCGGCAGCAACGGGAGCAGCGCTCCGGAAGGCCGGCAGTTCCTGCTCCAGCAGGTTGAGCAGCAGATCCACGTTCTCTTCGCGGCTGTTGTAACCCATCAGGCCGATGCGCCAGACCTTGCCGGCAAGAGCACCGAGACCACCACCGACTTCGATGCCGTGCTTGTTGAGCAGATGCAAGGTGAAGGCCTTGCCATCGACGCCCTCAGGGATGCGCACGGTGGTGAGGGTGGGCAGCCGCAGCTCCTCCGGCACGTGACACTCCAGGCCAAGGGCCTCAAGACCGGACCA
>VFQT010002281.1_pt1 | contig 20108 bp, 15 predicted proteins | sample 3512381 | NCBI WGS metagenome assembly VFQT01 (sample SAMN10412376, study PRJNA504923) | tailings metagenome | isolation source: Relicate 2 Philex TSF3 active mining site | place: Philippines: Tuba, Benguet | collected 2017-08-29
TTGTCTTCGAGGTCGGGGCACGCCGGGTAGCCCCACGAATAACGCCCGCCGCGGTACTGCTGACGGAAGAGTCCGTGCAACGTCGGCCCGTCTTCGTCGACGAAACCCCACTCGGTGCGAATGCGGTGATGCCAGAACTCGGCGAGCGCCTCCGCCATCTCGACGCCGAGACCGTGCACGACGAGGTAGTTCTGGTACTCGTTCTTGGCGAACAATTCGGCGGCCGCCTCGCTCACCTTGGCGCCCATCGTCACGATGTGGAACGCCGCGTAGTCGACCTCGCCGCTCTCGACGGGGCGGAAGAAGTCGGCGATGCAGAGATGCGGCGCCTCGTTCTGGCGCGGGTACGAGAATCGCATGCGCTCGACGGTGCGCGACTCGTCAGTCCAGATCACCACGTCGTTGCCGTCGCCGTTGGCGGGGAAGTAGCCGTACACCAACTGCGGCACGAGGATGCCGCTCGCTTTGGCCTGCGCCAGTTGCGCGCGCAACTCTGGGCGGATTCGCGACTTGAAGTCGTCGTCGTTCTCGCCCTCGTTCGGGCGGTACTGCCACTGGTTGCGGAACAAAGCGGTCTCGTTCACGAACTCGGCGATCTCGTCGATGCCGAGACCTTTCACCACGCGCGAGCCGAGGAATGGCGGCACGAACACCCGGTTGTCGCTCACCACTTCGGGCGACCGGCGCGGTAGTTCGACGGCCGCATCTTTGGGTGCGCGACGCTCGGCGAGCGAACGGCCGGTCGGCACGCGACCGAATTCGGGATCGTCGTTGCCGCCCCGCTTCATCTCCATCAACTTGTCGAGGGTGTGCAGACCCTCGAACGCGTCGCGTCCATAGAACACGCGCCCGTCGTACACCTCGCGCAAGTCGCGCTCGACGTAACTGCGCGTGAGCGCCGCGCCGCCGAGCAAGACCGGGATGCGCGAGAGGCCCTGGTTGTTCAATTCTTCGAGGTTCTCGCGCATGATGAGCGTGCTCTTCACCAAGAGACCGCTCATGCCGAGCGCGTCAGCGTCGATTTCCTGCACTTTGGCGATCATTTCGCTGATGGGGATCTTGATGCCGATGTTGTGCACCTCGTAGCCGTTGTTGGTGCAGATGATGTCGACCAGGTTCTTGCCGATGTCGTGCACGTCGCCCTTCACGGTGGCGAGCACGAGCTTGCCTTTGCTGGTTGAGCCGGCCACTTTGTCCATGTGCGGCTCGAGGTGGCTGACCGCTGTCTTCATCGTTTCGGCGCTCTGCAGCACGAACGGCAGCTGCATCTGGCCCGAGCCGAACAGTTCGCCGACCTCGCGCATGCCGTCGAGCAGCACGTCGTTCACGATCTCCAGCGCCTTCAGGCCGCCCGCCAGCGCTTCGTCGAGTTCGGACGTGAGGCCCTCTCGATCGCCGTCGATGATGCGCTGGCGCAACCTGTCGCGCACCGGCCAGCCGCTGCGGTCGGGCTTCTCCTTCTTGGTCGACTTCACGCCTTCGAACGCGGTGAGCAACAACTGCAGCGGGTTGTAGTCGTCGGTCGTCTTGTCGAAGATGATGTCGCGGCACAGCGTGACGTGCTCGGGTTTGATGCGCGCGAGCGGCAAGATCTTGCTGGCGTGCACGATGGCGGCGTCGAGCCCGGCCTTCACGCACTCGTCGAGGAACACGCTGTTCAGCACCTGACGCGCGGCCGGGTTGATGCCGAAACTCACGTTGGAAAGACCCATCACGGTGAGAGCGCCGGGAATCTCGGCCTTGATGCGTCGGATCGCCTCGATGCTCTCGATACCGTCGCGGCGCAGGTCGGCGTCGCCCGTGGTGAGCGGGAAGGTGAGCGGGTCGAAGATGAGGTCGCTCGCCGACAAGCCATAGCGCTCGGTCGCGATCTTGTGGATGCGGTGCGCGATGCGCATCTTCCACTCCACGTCGCGCGCCTGGCCGCGCTCGTCGATGAGCAGGCAGATCACCGCAGCGCCGTACTCCTGCGCGAGCTTGAACACGCGGTCCATGCGCCGGCCGGGCTCTTCGCCGTCTTCTAAGTTGGCGCTGTTCAGAATGCAGCGACCACCGGCGAGTTGCAGCGCGGCTTCCATGACCTGCGGTTCGGTCGAGTCGATCACGAGCGGCACGCTGGCCGCGCTCGCGAAACGTCCCGCGACTTCGCGCATGTCGAGCGTGCCGTCGCGTCCGACGTAGTCGACGCAGACGTCGAGCACGTGCGCCCCCTCGCCGATCTGCTCGTTGGCCATCTTGGTGCACGTGTCCCAGTCGCCCGCGAGCATCGCGTCGCGGAACGCGCGCGACCCGTTGGCGTTGGTGCGCTCGCCGATGTAGAGCACGCTGTTGTCCTGCTTCAACGTCACGGGGGAGTAGAGCGACGTGACGCTGGGTTCTTCCTTGGGGCTGCGTCGCGCCGGCGTCACGTTGCGCACGGCTTCCACCACTTGGCGCAAGTGCTCGGGCGTGGTGCCGCAGCATCCGCCGACGACGGTGATGCCGAGGTCGTGCACGTGGTGGCGGTGGAACTCGGCGAGTTGCTGCGGGGTGAGGTCGTAGTGCGTCTTGCCGTCGACGACGCTGGGCAGTCCGGCATTCGGCAGCACGCTGATCGGAATCGGCGAGTGCTGCGAGAGATGCCGCAGGTGTTCTTGCATCTCGGCTGGCCCCGTCGCGCAGTTGATGCCGATGACCGCCGGCTTCATCGCGAGAATCGCGGTGAGCGCTGCGCCGATCTCTGTGCCCACGAGCATGCGGCCGGTGGTTTCCATCGTCACCTGCACCTGGATGGGCACCTCGCGCGACATCGCACGCATCGCGCGTCGGCCGCCTTGCATCGCGGCCTTGATCTGCAGCAAGTCCATGCACGTCTCGATGAGCAGAAGGTCGGCACCGCCCTCGATGAGTGCGCGTGCGTGCTCTTCGTAGGTGTCGCGCAGTTCGACGAAAGAAATGTGCCCGAGGCTCGGCAGCTTGGTGCCCGGGCCCACGCTGCCCGCGACGTATCGCGGGCGCCCGTCGGACTCGAACGAGTTCGCGACTTCGCGCGCGATGCGCGTGGCGGCCAACGTGATCTCGTGGGCGCGCCCGGCGATGCCGTATTCCGCGAGCACCGTGCCGAACGAGCCGAAGGTGGCGGTCTCGAGTGCGTCGACGCCGACTTTCAGGAAGTCCTCGTGCATCTTGGCGATCAGGTCGGGCCGCGTGACCGCGAGCAGTTCGTTGCAGCCCTCTAGGTGTTGGCCGCCGAAATCGTCGGCCGTCAGGTCTTCGCCCTGCACGTAGGTGCCGAAGGCGCCGTCGAACACGACGACGCGCTCGTTCACCGTTGCGAGATAATCGGGCCTTTTACGAGCAGGCATCGTCGCATCAAGGCTAAGACAACTATCGTCTATTGGTCGTGACGAGAGAGAAGGTGTACACCCGCGCCGGCGACGACGGCACGACGGGGCTCTTCTACGGCGGGCGTGTGGCGAAAGACTCGGCGCTGCCGCGCGCATACGGCGCAGTCGACGAAGCGCAGGCGGTGCTCGGGTTGGTGCGCGCCGAACTGGGTCGCGAGAACGAACTCAACGATGCGCTCGTGCACATCATGCGCGACATGTGGGTGTTGATGGCCGAACTCGCCACGCTGCCCGAGAACCGCCACAAACTCACCGACGCTAAGTCGCGCATCACCGAGGCGATGGTCGTCAAGCTCGAGCACATGATCGACGCACTCGACGAGAAGTTCACGCCGCCGTCGGAGTTCGTGGTGCCCGGCCAGAACAAGATCGCGGCCTTGCTCGACGTCGCCCGCACCGTGGTGCGTCGCGCCGAGCGCCACGCGATCGCCGCCGCACCCGCGCCGTCGCAGGCCGGCCCGTACCTCAACCGCCTGAGCGACTTGCTCTGGACGCTGGCGCGCTGGCAAGAGGGTGAGTCGCTGCCGGTGCGCAGCGTGACCGACTAGTCGCACGCTCGGCGGCACGGAAGCCTGCGCAACTAGCCTGCGTTGCCATGAAACACGCCCAACTCGTCGTCACCGTCGCCCGCGAAACTCCCTCCAGCGAGGTCGTCGGAATCCCCGTCACCTCCGACAAGTCGGTGCCCGCCGAGCTCGGGGTGTCGCGCGCACAACTCGCAGCTGCCGGATTCGACGGAAAAATCGGCCAGACGCTCGTCGTGCCGTCGTCGGGAAAGAGCGTGCTCGTCGCCGTCGGTGTCGGCGAAGGAAACTCCGCCACCGCCCACGACCTGCGCAATGCGGCTGCCGCGCTCGCGCGCGCGGCCAGCAAGCACGCGTCGCTCTCCACCTCGCTCGCCGGCGTCGGCAAGGGCGACCGCGGCGAGATCGCCCAGGCGGTCACCGAGGGCCTCATGCTCGCGACGCATCGCTACGGTGCGCTCAAGTCAGACAAGACGTTCGCGTCGAAGTTGAAGTCGGCGGTGCTCGTGGTCGACTCCAAGTCGCTCGGTGCCGTTGCCAACGGCGCGCGCCGCGGCACCGTGACTGGTGAAGCAGTGTGCATGGCTCGCGACTTCGCCAACATGCCGCCGGCGCACCTGACGGCAAAGATGTTCGCCGATCGCGCACAAGAAGTTGCTTCGCAGACTGGTCTGCGCGTCGAGGTGTACGACAAAGATCGCCTGCTCGCGATGGGTTGCGGCGGCATCATCGGCGTGAACCGCGGCAGCGTGAATCCGCCGCGCATGGTGAAGTTGTCGTACCGACCCGGTAAGGCTGCGTTGAAAGGCAAGTCGGGCGGCAAGACCAAGAAGTCGTCGCAGCCGCACCTTGTCATGGTCGGCAAGGGAGTTATGTACGACTCGGGTGGCATCAGCCTGAAGCCGAGCAACCCGAGCCACGCGATGATGAAGGCCGACATGAGCGGCGCTGCCGCGGTGCTCGCCGCGATGAGCACGCTCAAGGCACTCGGTTGCAAGAACCAAGTGACCGCCTACCTCATGTGCACCGACAACCTGCCGTCGGGCAGCGCGATGGCGATGGGCGACGTGCTCACGATGCGCAACAAGAAGACGGTGGAGATTCACAACACCGACGCCGAAGGCCGCTTGATTCTCGCCGACGGACTCTCGTTGGCGGCGGAGTTGGAGCCCGACGCAATCGTCGACATCGCCACCCTCACCGGCGCCTGCGCCGCGGCCCTCGGCCCGAAGATGTCGGGCGTCATGGGCAACAACTCGCGCTTCGTGCAACAAGTGCTCGACGCTGGCGCGACGACCGACGAACAAGTGTGGGAACTTCCGCTCGAACGCTCGTATCGCCGCATGCTCGACTCCTACATCGCCGACATGAAGAACGTCGGCGGGGGCGAGGCCGGAGCGATCACCGCAGCGTTGTTCCTCGACGAATTCACCGGCGGCACCCCGTGGGCGCACCTCGACATCGCTGGGCCGATGTGGTCAGACGGCGATGCCGGCTGGCTGCAGCGCGGCGCGACCGCCTACGGCACGCGCCTGCTCATCAACCTCGCGGAGAATTTCCGCAAGCGCTAGACGGAGTCGCCGTCGTTCGCTCAGGGAGCTGAGTGGTGTGATGGAAGCGTCAGGCTGACGCGAAGTCCACCCAGGTCACCTCGCGTGAACGATGCGGTGCCCCCGTGCGATCGGATGATTGAAGCGACCAAGAACAGACCGAGACCGGTGCCATGTCGGTCGCCGGATCCCAAGTAACCGAATCGCTCCGTACCTGCGGCGAGTTGTCGCATTTGTCGATCGTCGAGTCCGGGTCCGGCATCTTCAATAACGCATTGCACCGCATCGTTTTGTGTCTTGCATGATGCGATGACTCGAGCCGACTCTGGGGTGTGTCGGTGCACGTTGCTCGCCAAGTTGGCGAATACTCGCTCAAGAAGACTCGGGTCGCCGTCTACGAAGCAGGTATCGCAATGGAGTTCGACGGATCGCCCTGGGTCGAGCACTCGCAGATCGGAGAAGTGGGAGCTCATGAGTGAACCTATGTCGACTCGGGACGTTGATCCGAGGCTTGTCGAAGCGAGACGTGCCAACAACAGCAAGTCGTCGATCAGTCTTGACATGCGTCGAGACTCATGCGAGATTCGCTCCCGAGCTCGACTACGGATCTCGGGAGCGACCGATTCGTCTGATGCGAGCAGGTCGGCATATGCGCGGACTGTCGTGAGTGGCGTCCGCAACTCGTGGGCTACATCGGCCAGGAAGACTCGCATGTCCGCCTCGGATCGAGACTTGGTTTCGACGAACTGCCTGAGGCTGTCCACCATTTCTGTAATCGATGATTGAAGCTCTCGAATTTCATGAGCCGAAGAGTCATGCTCGAGATCGGCATGCAATGCGCCTTTGGCAATCTCGCCCGAGTATGCGACGATGCGTCGCAGGGGTCTCAGAGCTCGCCGCGTCATTGCTGATGAGACTCCTCCGCCGAGCAGGGCAATCAAGATTGCAAGCAGCAAGTTGGTGAGCAGTTGCCGCTCGAAGTTGCGGGTGATGTCGTCGATAGGTTCTCCGAGCACCAGCGTCTGTCCGTCGCCGAGGTTGGTCGCAATCGCTCGGGTGGCGAAGTCTCCGTTGAGGGTGCCGGGCGACAGCGCCAACCCAGTCAGGTCAGCAGTAGAAATTGCGGTCGATAGGCGACGCGACGCGTCGGTCGAGACGTCGAGCAAGGTGAGTACCTCTGAGTCGTCTACCACGAGGTATGCGACAAGGTCTGATGGCACTGCCCCAATCTCTGTGAGCAAGAATGCCACTGGATCATCGGAGCGCAACGAAGCCTCACGCAGTTCAATGAGACGCTCATCAACCTGGTCGATTGCGGCGGCACGACCCGCAAATGCTGCGAGAACCGCGATCGCGAAAGAGGTTAGGGCAATCGTCGCGCTGACGACCAGAGAGATGCGACGAGAAAGAGTCATGACAGCGCGTCAAACTTGATGCCAAAGCCCCTCACGGTCACAATGTGCTCGTGGCCTGGTCCATTGAGTTTCTTGCGAAGGTATGACACGAATGTCTCCACGACGGTCGTCGTTGTGTCGTAGTCGATGCCCCAAACTGTTTCAAGAAGGTGTGATTTCGAGAGAACTTGGCCGGGGTTGGACATCAGTTTGTGCAACAACCGAAACTCTGTCGGGGAGAGATTTATCTCGGCGTCACCGTGCGTCGCTTTGGCTGCCCCGAGGTCAAGAGCGACATCACCGCAGCTAAGAACGACAGATGTGTCGCGGCCGCCGGAGCGCCGAAGCACGGCTGAGACGCGAAGCAAGAACTCTTCGAGTCCGAACGGCTTGCGAATGTAGTCGTCGGCTCCGAGCTTCAGTCCGCGCACAACATCCTCGCGTTCGTCGCGCGCCGTAAGCATGATGACCGGAAGGTCGGCCCGTCGACGTCGAAGTTTCTCGAGAACGGCGAAACCCTCCAGCCTGGGCATGTTCACATCGAGAATGACGAGATCAAAGGACTCGCGCGTAGCGAGAGCGACGGCGGCGGCTCCATCCCTCACCTCGACTGCGGTGTGACCTGCCACTCGAAGCGAGTCCGCCACCGTCGAACAAACGGTCGGGTCGTCGTCAACCACCAACACTCTTGCAGCAGCCACCGTGGTAACCCCGATTCGAGAGTATCCAAAGTGGGTCAGTTCGCAGGCACTTCAAAAGACATTCACATGATTCTCACAAGTTGATGGCGTAGACATTCGTGTAGTCGGGAGCTCCCGATGTTCACGACAAGGAGACACCATGAAACTTCGCAAGTCCTTCACCGCCGCGGTTCTCACACTCACCGCACTCGTACCAGCCGGCACTGCACTCGCAAGCACGTCCGAGACCTCGGCAGGTTCGCAGGCAGGAGACACCTCCACAACCGTGCCCGAACGCACCAAGCCTGCCAACTCCGCCGAATTCCGCGCCGCGATGCAGGCGTGGCAGTCCGCCACTCGCACCTGGCTGAATGCTCGAGTTGCGGCAGCAACCGAGTACCGCGAGGCAATCGCTACCGCATCCTCGTCGATGAAGACGGCCCTCGAAGCAGCGACCACCAAGGACGCTCGCAAGGCGGCTTTCGAGTCTTTCAAAACCGCACGTCAAGCCGCGAAGACGGCGTTCGATGCGGCGCTCGCCGAGCTTGGTGATCGACCGGCAAAGCCGACGAAGTAGCGATTCTGGGCGGCCTCGCAACTCCTGAAATCGCGCAATGTCACAGTCGGCGATTGAAGTAGTTAGACAGGATGTGGCACAAAAACTGATACCGAATCCTTGCTCGGTCATTCGCCAGAATGACCACCCCGGTAACGGAACCGTGCTGGTGCTCGGCACGCCGAGGGGAGGCACTTCGGTGGTGGCGGGAATCTGTCAGATGCTCGGCGTCCCCATGGGGCGAGACATCGACCGGTCGAATATCGAGGATCGTCGATTTCGGGCGACTCTTGCTGCACCCGATCTTGCGTCGGCGAGCGCGGAGTACTTCACGGAGCGAACGGTCGGCGAGCCCCTCAACGGCGTGAAGAATCCCGTGATGATCGACCGACTTGCCGAGTATTACGCGGTCATCCCAAGACCAATTCTTGTGGTCGTGACCCGTGACGTGCTGGCGACGGCCCAACGCGAAGAAATCTCCGGAAACGAGCTGTTCCGAAGCCTCCATTCCGTTGTTCGTCGCAAGTACGCGATCCTTGAATTCGTGGAAAACGTCTCGGAGCCGTTGATCTTCGTGTCATACGAACGACTTGTTGCAGACCCGCGCGCAGCCGTCGCCGCGCTCAGCAGTTTTCTTCTCGGAACCGCAGACGAGCATCTCGTCGAGCAGACCTCGCGCCTGGTGCGACTGAACTGCGACATGCCAGATGATGTCGACTTCGTGTACGAAAGAGAGCAGTACGAGCGCCAGGTTCTAGGCGCCTTCAAGATGGTTTCGTAGCCAGCCCGCGTGCGCGTCGCGCAGGTGCCGCGGCATGCGATCGAGATGCCGTTGCGATACCGGCGGCAGCATGCGACGGGTTGCGAGCGAACCACGCACCGACTGGGCGATGCCGAACATCTGCAGGCGCGACACCGCGCGCCCGAAGATCGTGCCCGCATTCTCTCGCGCGGCGACGCCGAGGGCGCGGGCGGTGGCCTGCGAGTCGAGCAGGTAACCGTCGGGGAAGTCGTCAAATCCGAAATCGATGCGCCGAAGCAGCCAGGTGGCGCTCGGCCCGAGCACCGGCAGCCAGAACCATTCGACGTAATCGGAGCGCGCGCCGTATCCGAGGCTCTCCACGGTGGCGTCGCGCCAGGGCACCACGCGGAGGTTGTTGTGATCTTCCATGCCGAGGTGTGTGCACGACCTCGCGCGAATGGCACACTTGTTTCGCAGTGCGCGACGATACCGATGCCGTCATCCGCGTGGAGGTCGTGCTCGCCGCCGCGCGGCGAATCACGGTGCTGACCGGGGCGGGCATCTCGACGGCGTCGGGCATCCCCGATTTTCGTGGACCGAACGGATTGTGGACCAAGAATCCCGATGCGCAGCGAGCCTCGACGCTCAGCCACTATCTGAAGGACAGCGAATTGCGCAAGCGCGCGTGGCAGAACCGTGCGCGCTGGATCGATAGCGACCCGCAACCCAACGACGGACACAAGGCGCTCGTGCGGCTGCAGGAGCGCGGTCAGTTGCGAGGCATCGTCACGCAAAACGTCGACGGTCTGCACCAGCGGGCGGGCATCGCGGAAGAGATCGTCTATGAGGTGCACGGCAACATCAATCGTTCGCGATGCTGGGAGTGCGACGACATGCGTCCGATGCGCGAGACACTGCAGCGCGTGGTCGACGGCGACCCCGACCCGCGATGCCTGAAGTGCGGCGGCATCGTGAAGAGCGACACGATTCTCTTCGAGCAGTCGCTCGTGCCGGAGGTGATCGAGGCTGCGTTTCGGGCGAGCGAAGACTGTGACGTGATGCTCGCGATCGGCTCGACCCTCGGGGTGTTTCCTGCCGCCAATTGCGTGCCGCGCGCCAAGGCAGCCGGCGCGCGGGTGATCATCGTGAACGGCGGCGAGACGGAGATGGACTATCTCGCCGACGAGATCGTGACGGGCGACATCAACACGGTGCTGCCGCAGCTGTGCGGTGTCGTGCGCGAGTCGTAAGCACGGAGTGCTGCGCGAGCCGCACTAGCGGCATGCTGCGCGAGCCGTAATCCCGACCTCGCAGATAGCATTTTGCGCGTGCCGACCTTCCGCGATTTGCTGACCGCCGCCAAGGCCCAGATTCGCGAAATTGATACCGCCGCGGCCGCCGATCGCATCGCTGCGGGTGGAATCGTGGTGCTCGACGTGCGCGAACCCGACGAGCACCAGCAGGGTGCGCTCGCTGACGCCGTGCACATTCCGCGCGGGCATCTCGAGGCGCAGATCGAGTCGCGCATCGTCGACAAATCGTCGCCGGTCGTCGTGTATTGCGCGGGCGGGGTGCGCAGCGCGTTCGCCGCAAAGACGATGCAAGAACTCGGCTACACCGACGTGGTCAGCATGGCCGGCGGCTTCGGCAAATGGAAAGACGAAGGGCGCGCGTGGTCGACTCCGGTCGCGCTCAGCGCCGAGCAGCGCAACCGCTACCAGCGCCACATTCTGTTGCCTGAGGTGGGCGTCGCCGGACAAGCCAAATTGCTGGCGAGCAAGGTGCTGCTCCTCGGCGCGGGTGGTCTCGGTTCGCCGGCTGCTCTGTATCTCGCCGCCGCCGGCGTCGGCACGCTCGGCATCGTCGACATGGACGAGGTCGACGAGAGCAACCTGCAGCGGCAAATCCTCCACAACATCGACCGCGTCGGTGAGCGCAAGGTCGACTCCGCAAAAAAGACGCTGACGATGCTCAACCCAGACATCAATGTGGTCACCTACGACACGCGACTGGCCGCCAGCAACATCATCGACATCATCTCGGGCTACGACGTGATCGTCGACGGCGCCGACAATTTCCCGAGCCGTTATCTGCTCAACGACGCGAGCGTGAAGCTCGGCATTCCGGTCGTGCACGGGTCGATCTTCCGCTTTGAAGGAATGGTCAGCGTCTTTCATCCGCTGCGCGGGCCGACCTATCGCGACATGGTGCCCGAGCCACCGCCGGCGGAGATGGCGCCGAGCTGCGCCGAGGCCGGCGTGCTCGGCGTGCTGCCCGGCATCGTCGGTTCGATTCAGGCGCTCGAAGCAATCAAGTTGCTGCTCGACCTCGGCGACTCGCTCATCGGGCGCATCCTCGCCATCGACACGACGGAGATGACGTTCCGCACGTTCAACCTGCGCAAAGACCCCGCGAACCCGGTGACGCACGAGAACCGCGAGCGCATCCAAGTGCGCGACCTCGACGGCGCGTGCGCGCCGTGGTTGCACTAGTCGCCAGGCGCGCGGCCGTCCACTCGTAGAATTCAGCGCGTGCCGCTTCGCATCGCCGTCGTCGGCGCAGGATTTTCTGGCGCGGTCGTCGCCCGCGAGCTCGCGGAGGCGGGTCACCAGATCGAAGTGTTCGAGTCGCGCGACCACGTGGCGGGCAACTGCCACACGCGCCGCCACGACACCGGCGTGATGGTGCACGTCTACGGCCCGCACATCTTCCACACGCAGCACGAGCGGGTGTGGGACTACGTGCGACGCTTCGGCGAGTTCAAGCCGTACCGCCACCGTGTGCGGGCGATGGTGGGGGACAAGGCGTACCAGATGCCGATGAATCTCGGCCTCATCAACGCGTTCTTCGGCACGAATTTCTCGCCCGACGAGGCGCAGGCCTACGTCGCTTCGCGCGCGGACTCCACCATCACCGACCCGAAGTCATTCGAAGAGCAAGGTCTGCGGTTGGTCGGACGCGAGTTGTACGAGGCGTTCTTCGCGGGCTACACACGCAAGCAGTGGGGCGTGGACCCGAAAGAACTGCCCGCGAGCATCCTTGCGCGACTGCCGTTGCGATTCACCGACGACGACTCGTACTTCAACCATCCGCATCAGGGGATTCCGGTGCACGGCTACACGCCGATCGTGGAGGCGATGCTCGACCATCCGCGCATCAGCGTGAAACTTTCGACTCGCATGCCGCGCGCGCGACTCGCCGAGTACGACCACGCATTCTGGTCGGGGCCGATCGACGCGTATTTCGACTTTGCCCACGGTCGTCTCGCGTATCGCACGCTCGACTTTGAACCCGAGGTGGTCGACGGCGACTTCCAGGGTTGCCCGGTCGTCAACTACTGCGATGCCGACGTGCCCTACACGCGCATCACCGAACACAAGCACTTCGCGCCGTGGGAGCAGCACGGGCAATCGGTCATCTACCGCGAATACAGCAGGCTCGCCGACGAGCACGACACGCCGTATTACCCGGTGCGTCTGGTGCAAGAAAAGGCCCAACTGCTGGAGTATGTGCGCTTGGCGCGCGCCGAAACGGGAGTCACCTTTCTCGGACGGCTCGGCACCTACCGTTATCTCGACATGGATGTGACGATTCACGAGGCGCTCGGCGTGGCCGACACCGCCAAGGCGGCAATCGACTCGGGCCGCGCGATTCCGGCATTCGTCACCGACCCGTTGCAGTGACGATCGCACGATGACGAACCTGCTGCAGCGCTCGCTGCCACCTGCGCCCGGCTTTGCCGAGCCCGAGTTGTACGCGCGCACCACGGGCGACGTGCGACTCGGCGTCGACGCCGCGGGTGCGACGCACGCGTCGATGGGGGCGGGGGCGACACTCACGTTCGACACGTCGTTCGGCGTGCTGCATGCCGGGCGCTGGCGTCGGCTGACGGCCATCGACGACATCGAGGCGCGCATCGTCGCTGAGGGTTCTGGGCGTGCGGAAGTGGTCGCGGTGGTGCGGGGTCGCGAGACGGTCGTGGCGAGTGCGGCGCTCGGCGCGCAGCCCGTCGACGTGCGGGTCGGCTCGCTGCAGAAATCGAACTGGGGCGTGCTCTTCGTGCGCATCGTCGCCGACTCGCCGACCACTGTGCACCGCATCGAGTGGCGTACCTCGAGCGCACCGCGACGCGACGTGCGCCTCAATCTCTCGATCACCACGTTCAATCGCCACGCCTACGTGGTGCCCACGGTGAAAAAAGTGCTCGCGCTTGTGCGCGGCCACGATGCGTTGCGCGGTCGCGTCCGCGTGCTCGTGGTTGACAACGCCAACAACGTGAAGTTTGATGAAGCACCGGGTGACGACCTCGCGGTGGTGGCGAACCCCAACCTCGGCGGCGCCGGCGGGTTCGCGCGCGGGCTCATGTGGCTGCGCGCGCAGGGCTGGGCAACACACGTGCTGTTCATGGACGACGACATCACGCTCGAGAGCGAGTCGTTGGTTCGCACCGTGTCGCTCTTTTCCCACGCCGTCGATGAGAAGCTCTGCGTGCACGGGGCGATGCTCAGCGAAGAGCGCCAGTGGATGCAGTTCGAAGCGGGCAGCAAGTATCTGTGGCGTTCGCTGTATCCGTTGCGTGCACTCGGGCAAGAAGACGACCTGCGCGAGCGCCGGCTCGTCTTGCGCGACGACAAAGAACGCCGCTTTGCCTATTCGGCATGGTGGTACACCGCGTTTCCGATCGGAATCACGCGCGACAATCCACTGCCGATCTTCGTGCGCGGTGACGACGTGGCGTTCGGACTCATGCACACCGGGCGGCACACGGTCACACTCAACGGCGTGGTCGTGTGGCACGCCGACTTCCACCTGAAGAACAACCCGTCGAGTCTCTTCTATGAGATGCGCAACTTCGCGATGATCGACACGCTGGTCTTCGACCGCCATCGGTGGTGGCACTTGGCGCGGCGGTTCTTGGCGCTCAGCTTCCGCAATCTCTTCGGCTTCAGGTACTCAAGCCAGGAATACATGACTCGCGGCATGCGCGCTTATCTCGCCGGGCCCGCCGCGCTCGCCGCGCTCGACCACGCCGGGCTGCACGACGACCTGCGCCGAGTGAATGAAGAGAAGCCGGCGCCGCTGTCGCCCGAGCATGCCGCAGTGGCGATGTCGCGGCCGTTGCCCAAGGTCGTGCGCCTCGTCGGCTTCGCGTTGTCGTTGCCGCTCCTCGGCGGATTCTTTCTTCCGCGCGCAGCCCGCAGCGCTGCGCTGCGCACCGCACCGATCGACTCGCGCGCAGTCGGGCTCGCGCTGCGCCACGACCGCATCCTTTACCGCCACGACCGACTACCGGAAGGTTTCGTGTGTGAGCGCGACCGTGCGCGGTTCTTTGCGCTGTGGCGCGACGCATTCGGCGTGCTTGGTGAATTGCGCCGCGAGTACGGCCGCTTGAAGCGCGAGTATCGCGCGGCGTATCCCTCGCTCGTCAGCGACGAAGCCTGGTCGCGCCGCTTCGGCGTCTAGCGCTGTGCCGAGGCGGTGAGCAGCGCCATCCACGTCGTGCGGTCGACGACGCCGGTCGCCTTCAACCCGACGGAAGTCTGGAACTTCTTCACCTGCTTGTCGGTGCCGCTGCCAAACACACCGTCGGCCTTCATCTTCACGCCCAGCACGTTGACGAGCGCCTTTTGAATCGATGCGACCGAAGAGTGCTTGGCCCCGCGCGCGAGGGTGAAGCCAGCGTGGTCGAGGCCGAGTGCTGCGACCACTTGCTCGTCGGCGATGCCGTCGATGGGGAGCCCGGCTGATTCTTCGAACTTGCTCACCGCTGCCGCCGTGCCTTTGCCATAGGCGCCGTCGGTTGCGATGCGCTGCTTCTTTTTCAGCCCGAGCGCGGTGTTGAGCGCGGCCTGCAGCGCCTTCACGGGCTCGCCCCGTTCGCCGACGATCATTGGCAGCGACATCGGGATGATCGCGCCGCTGCCCGCGGTGATGAGGCCGGCCCGGCGCAAGTCGTCGAGTTGGTTGCGCAAGAACAGCGCGAACTCCGCGCGCCCCGTGCTCGTGAGATGCACGGTGTCGCTGAACCAACGGGTCTTTTCTGGTCCCGCGCTGTGGCTGTTCCAGTCGAGCACGCTCACGTTCGGATACCGCTGCGCGGCCGCCGCGAGCTCGGCGTTGGAGCGGGTGTAGTCGACCGAGACGCGACGCGTCGAGAGGTTCACGAAGATGATGCGCTGGACGGCGCGCGCGTTGAGCGCGGTGACCACCTGGTCGATGTCTTGCGCGAATGTCGCCGGGTCGTCGTTGTATCCGAGTTGCAGCACGGCGATCGTCGGCATGTTCTCCGAAGTGAGTTTGTTGATGATCGACGGCGCATCAGGCAGGCCGACCGTCGGCTCCACGCACGACGCACCGACGAGACAGCGGTTGGGCACCGCCTGGTAGTCGACGTTCGGGTACGCGGGTGCGACGATGCCGTTGAACTCCGCGGTGATGCTGGCACCCACCGAGTCGCCGATCACCAGCATGCGCCCGACCGGCGCGGCCTCGAACTCGGCGGGATACACCGGCGTGACGCCGTACCACGGTGCGGGGAGTCCGAACGCGGAACGGAACGACCAGCCCGACATCTTCACCGAGCCGTTGGTGCCGGTGATCGTGACTTCAGTGGTGTAGCCGTTCCAGTCGCCGCCGAGCCCGTCGTGCGCGGTGGAGATCGAAGTGAGCGTGCCGATCTGCGGATACTTCTCGCGGAGCTGCGCGGCGGACACGCTGCGTGTCCACACGGTGAGCGACGGGTTGGCCGCGAGATCGCCAGGGTCGGCCTGCGCGGTGAAGATTCCGCCCGCGGTTCGTCCGCCGTTGCTCGAGGAAAACTCGGTGCGCACGACTGCGCCGTTTCGGCCGCGAATCACCACGCCGGCGGTTTCGGCAATCGCGAGGTCGGTGCGCGGGTCTTCGAGGTTGTACGGCTGCTCGCTCACGCCCTCGCGCAATCCGGCGCCGGCGTACACCTGGCAGTCCATCGTGTCGCAGGTGTGCGCGAGCCCCGGGTAGCGCGACTCGGTCGAGGCGTAGCTGCGCGCGGCCACGGCCTGGGCACGCAGCGCGTTCATGCCCGCACCACCATTGGCGTCACCCCACGAAGCGGGGGATTCGCGCGGCACGACGCCGCGCAGGTAACTCTCCATCGTGGTCACGTTGATCGTGCGGTTTTCGTTGCGCGAATTGTTCACCGCGCGGATGATGCCGCGGTAGTAGCGCACGCGGTGGGCACGGTCAGACTTCGGTTCACACAGTCCGACCAGCTGGCTGGGTGCGGCGGCCGGGTCTTGTCCGACTTGCGTGGTGAACGACGCGGCGTCGGCGACGTCACCAATCAACTCGAACCCGACGCTCACGGGGTCTTGGCTCGGCAGCGTGCAGCGCCTCGACGTTGAGCCCCATACGCGGTACACCTTCTCGCTCACCTCGCGGGCGACGAGAGAGGTCCACGTGCGCCCGGGCACCGGGTCTTCGACGAACACTGCGTTTTGCACGTCGGCGACGACGCCGGTCTGGTACGTGCCCATCGCCGAGAGCCAGACGCGGATGGTGTCGTTCGGGTTGTCGATCGGTGCCACCACGTTGCCCGTCGCGCCGCCGTAGTAAAAGTCGAGGATCTGCTGCCACGACCAGCCGTAGGCGGTCGCCCAACCGAACGAGCCGTATTGGCTGAGCCCGCGTCCGTGCCCGAAGCCCCGACCGTAGATGAGATAGCTGGCGGGCAGTTGTCCGTCGGCGGCGCGCGCGGGCGCGAACGGGGTCGCGGTCGCAATGCCGAGCGCGACGACGCAAATGCACAGCAAGCGTCGCAGTTGGGGGGAACGCATGGTGAAGTAGAACTCTCCTTCGCCCGGTTCCGTACCAGTCTACGGCCGTGCGCGCGAAGTTGGCGGTGATGCGCGCTTACTCGGCGGTGATGTGCGCGTTGCGACGCGTTGCGCTCCGCTTGGTATTGCTACGACGCGTCGCGCACCAGCACGTCGCGCTGCTGCATCACTACACCGCCAAGCACGAGCCCGATGCCAATCAAGTCGGGCACGCTCGGCGTCTGGTCGAGAAAGAAAAATCCGAACACCGTCGCGGTGACGGGCAGCAGGGCGAGCAGCACCGAGAAGCGCCGCACCGGAATCCGCCGCAGCGTGTATTGATCGATGCCGTAGGCGACGGCGTTGGAGAACAAACCAATCAAGAGACACCATCCGATGAGCCGCGGGTCGTTCCATGCCGGGCCGCTTTGTGCGATGCCGAACGGCGCGAGCGCGATGGCACCGAAGCCGAGCCCGACGGCGAGCCCGGCGACGCCACGGTCGTACTGCGCGACTCGTGCGCTCAGCACGATGTAGCCCGCCCAGCACACGGCTGCAAGAAAGATGAACAGCAACCCGAGCGGTTCGTCGTCGATCTCGATGCCCGAAAGCACGATGACGCCCAGTGTCGCGAGCGCCAAGGCTCCGGCGTTGCGGCGCGACCGAGTGGTGAGTGCGGCGACGGTGATCGGCCCGATGAATTCGATCGCCACACCTTTGCCGAGATGCAGTCGGTCGATCGCCATATAGAAGGTGAGGTTCATGAACGCGGTGACGATGCCGAGCGCGGCCGCGCTGCGCAACTGTGCGCCGGTGAACCTGCCGCCCCGACGAAACTGCCCGAACGAGAACAACGAGAGCCAGAGCGTCGCGCCGATCACCCGCAGCCATGCCGACGGTGCGGGCGCCAACTCGGCGAAGAGCCGCACGGCAATCACCGCGCCGATGTACTGGCTGATTCCCGAGACGATGAACAGCGCCTCGGGTGGCGCTGTCTGGAGCGGGTTGCTTCGCTGCTTCAGTCGAAGAGATCCGGGTCGGTGCGGCAGATTTCTTGCCACAATGGCTGGAAGTTGAGCCAGCCGGCGACGTCATGCGCGGTGAGGTCGCGCGTGTAGGTGGCCATCTCGTGCGGAATCAATTTCGGTGTTCCCACGCTCTCGGCCATGATCTGTGCCATGCACGTGCGCTCCATCGTGATGAACCAGTACGCGGCGGCATCCACCGTGTTGCCGACCGTGAAGAGACCGTGGTTCTGGTGGATGGCGGCCTTTCCTTTCGGGAACTTCGACGCGATCTCGCGCCCGGCGGCCGGCTCGAGCACGACGGCGCCGCCCTGCTCGGTGATGACCACGTGATCTTCGTAGAAATAGCAACTGTCTTGCGTGATCGCATCGAGCTTGCGGCCGAGCGACGCCCACGCCTTGCCGTACACGGAGTGCGCGTGCGCGGCCGAGATCACGTCGGGGCGCGCCTGGTGAATCGCAGCGTGGATGCAGAACGCCGCCTTGTTGACCGGATGGTTGCCGTACACCACGTCGCCGTCGTGATTCACGAGGATGAGATCAGACACCCGCATCAAACGGAAACTGCGCGCGAAAGGATTCACCCAGAAGTGGTCGGGATACTCGGGGTCACGCACGGTGATGTGCCCGGCGACGCCTTCGCCGAAACCGAGACGACCAAAGATGCGCAGCGCTGCGGCAAGTTTCTGCTTGCGCTCGAGCCGCTCTTCTTCGATCGACTGCCGCGGCTGCGGGCCGATGTCGACGAGTTCTTTCGGGGTGAGCGGGATCCCGTCGATGGACTTCGTGGCGCCCGCGTGTTCGGTGATGGCCATGCCTCAAGGTTAGGCATGAGGCCCGCGACGCGCGGCTCTCGTAGCCTTGATTTCGCATGACGGAGAAGCACGCCGACAAGCACACTGACTCCGGCATCGAAGTCTCTTCGCTCTACGACGCCGGTTCGCTCGAGTCTTTCGACGCGGCGCGCGACCTTGGGGCACCCGGGGCCGCCCCGTACACCCGCGGCATCTATCCGACGATGCATCGCGACCGACTCTGGACGATGCGCCAATATGCGGGCTTCGGCACGGCAGCCGACACCAACGAACGATTCAAGTTCTTGCTCGGCGCCGGACAAACCGGATTGTCGTGCGCATTCGACCTGCCCACCCAGATGGGTTACGACAGCGACCATGCGCGCGCGGCCGGCGAAGTCGGCAAGGTCGGCGTGGCAATCGACTCGATCGACGACATGCGCACGCTGCTCGCCGATTTGCCGCTCGACAAAGTGACCACGTCGATGACGATCAATTCGACGGCGGCAATCTTGCTATTGCTCTACGAGTTGGTCGCGGAGGAGCGCGGCGTGCCGGCGAGCGCGATCAGCGGCACCATCCAGAACGATCTTCTGAAGGAGTACATCGCGCGCGGCACCTATGTGTATCCGCCGCGGCCCTCGCTGCGCATCACCACCGACATCTTCGCGTACTGCACCAAGCACGTGCCCAAGTGGAACACGATCTCGATTTCGGGTTACCACATTCGCGAAGCAGGCAGCACAGCGGTGCAAGAACTCGCGTTCACGCTCGCCAACGCCATCGCGTACGTGCAGGCCGCGGTCGATGCGGGGCTCGACGTCGACGCGTTCGCGCCGCGGCTGTCATTTTTCTGGAACGGCCACAACAACTTCTTCGAAGAAGTTGCCAAGTTCCGCGCTAGCCGGCGCATGTGGTACCGAATCATGACGCAGCGATTCGGCGCCAAGAACCCGGCCAGTCATCTGATGCGATTCCACACGCAGACCGGCGGCGCCACGCTCACCGCGCAGCAGCCGCTCAACAACGTGGTGCGCGTCGCGGTGCAGAGCATGGCCGCAGTGATGGGCGGCACGCAGAGCCTGCACACCAACGGCTTCGACGAGGCGCTCGGCCTGCCGACGCAAGAGGCCGCGCGCATCGCGCTGCGCACGCAGCAGATCATCGGCTACGAAAGCGGCGTCACCGATACTCCCGACCCGCTCGCTGGTTCGTACTACGTGGAGTCGCTGACCAACGAGGTCGAACGCCTCGCGTGGGAATACATCGAACGCATCGACGCGATGGGTGGCGCAGTGCACGCGATTGAAGCCGGATTCCAGATGGAAGAAATCGAAGAAGCGGCTTATGCGTACACCAAATCGATCGACGACGAGTCGCGTACCATCGTCGGCGTCAACAAGTTTCAGGATGACGAACGCGCCGACACGCCCGTTCTGAAAGTCGACGCCGAGCGCGAGCGCAACCAAGTCGCGCGCCTGCGTGAGTTCAAGGCCAAGCGCGACTCAGCCCTGGTTGCCGCGCGACTCGACGACGTGCGCGCAGCCGCGCGCGGCACCGACAATCTGCTGTATCCGATGAAAGAAGCGTTGAAGGCCAACGCGACGCTGGGCGAAGTGAGCGATGCGTTGCGCGACGTGTTCGGAGTGCACCGACCGGGCTGA
>VFQT010002282.1_pt1 | contig 20107 bp, 28 predicted proteins | sample 3512381 | NCBI WGS metagenome assembly VFQT01 (sample SAMN10412376, study PRJNA504923) | tailings metagenome | isolation source: Relicate 2 Philex TSF3 active mining site | place: Philippines: Tuba, Benguet | collected 2017-08-29
GCAAATAGTCGCGACCACCATCAATCATGTATGGTCCTTTCTCGACATAATCATGCCGATAGCGACTAACAAGAACCTCGCCATCATCAGTCAGCAAGCCAGTAATTGGTTCGCTGAATGCGCTTTCGGCATTGGTGATCATTGCTTGACCTTCGAAAGTTCGAAACATTCCAAAGTAATGAGAATGACCTTTACTCAGATCAGGATTCGGTTGATAAAAAATATCAACAGGATCGATAGACCAACCAGACTGTCGTAAGATTGACCATGGACCCATATACTTGGCACCATAGTGTTCAGCAATCTTGGCGATTCCATCACTGTTGAAATGAAAACCGTTTTCAGGAGTCTTGATAAACATTGTATTCATAGATCAATTATACTCTAACAAAAATAAAAAGTAAAGCAATTCTTGCTATTCAACTCCGAAATGTTGTTTGATCAAATCAAAAGCCTGCCCTCGACTAACCATGTCACGCAACATAGGATTCAATGCTACACCACATTCAATAACAATCAACTCGGCGAACTTTTCAATAGCCTCACGATCATACTGATCCATGCTATCCCAACAACCTTGTGCTGTCAGTCCTGCGCGATACATCAGGTTTTCAAGTTTTTCGTTCATCACACAACTCCATATTTCCGCTGAGCATGGTAAAGCCACGCTACAGCGTCTGCTGACTCTGAATCCCATTCTGCATCAGCATTATACTGACGCAACACTTGCTCAGTTGTCAACATATCATCCAAGTATGTGCGACCAAACTGCGCAAGACGATCTTGAACATCTTCGCATGCAAAGTCAGAATCCCAATCAAACTCAGATTGGAATGCATCGCAGTAGTCGCAAGAACCAAATGCTCCCTGCACCCAGCCACGCTGACCTTGATACTCGACCAAAGCCACCCATGAACCTTGCCAGTCACCAAAATCCTGGAACGCGATCACTCGAGCACCAGCAGCAACTAATGATTGTTCGTATGACATTACTTTTTACTCACAGCACCTATGTGCTTACAATCTTTACGAAACTCAAAACCTTTACAGGTGCAACTAAACTTACCATTTACACGCTGAACAAGATAGACTCGTTTGCCATCTTCGCTCTTGACCTTCCAGGCTTTCGTGTCAGTTGCAACTTGCGATGCACCACCAACAAGATACTCAATCTGAACAACATGCTGCGACTTCGCATTGAACTCCGATACAGGATGATCAGGTGCACCAGTCTCAACCGCAAACTTGAATGGATCGTTGAAGATAGATTTTACAACAATACCCTCGCGCACATAAGTCACATATCCGTTTGTATCACCACGATATACAACGTGATTCGGATACATCGTCGTGACTCGAACACGCGAGCCAATCTTTGGAACTGCAACTGTCATTATTCATAATCTCCGTCAAGAATCGATGCATTCTCAGAAATCTGTTCTTCTACATTCCCCAACAATCCAGAAACCTCATACATCTCAAGAAGTAACTCTTGCGAATCGCGAAGAGCAGCCTCAAGATTTTCAATACGACGCTTCAGCATCGCAACTTCAGCATCAACTACTTCGTTGACCAAATCTTGCATTCCCATTAGAGTCCCATCCATCGATGATCTTTGTACGAATCAGTATCCAGCACATTGCCACGAGCAAAATTCTTCGCAGGTTGTGCCCACGATGCTGCCTTCAGAATGTCGCCATACTTCCAGCCATCGTGTTCCTTGATGCAGATAAAACTATGCACCGAAGGAGAATTCCAAGAAGTCATAACAACTTTCAGAAACTTGCGACCACGAACATAACTGATAGAATATCCGCCAGTAGAACCAGTGGAATTATAATTTGCTGTGAGATGATCAGAATACTTGTAAAGAGCCATGTCAAAATCGTAATTCTCAAACAACATTGTATGTTCTCCTATTAAGCCAACCAGCCAGCCTTGCGACCGCTGATGTAACCATACGGCACACCAAGGCAATGCTCGAGATACTCGACATCACCATGCGTTTGATGCGCATCGTGCATCATGCGAATGCAATCTTCGCGAGTCGAATCGAAGACGATGCTCATCGTCTGCGCAACCCAACTCTCGAACTCAGCAATCGCCATTTGCTGATACTCGCGCTCGCGTTGAATGGACTCGCCGACAGCGTCGACTAGTTGATCCCAGAGATCCTGCTTGCCATCACTGTCAAGCAAATCCCACTCGCGGAAAAAGTCGCCGCTGGGTCGGAAGCCATAGGCGTCCTTGTGAAGATCCGACAGAACGTCGGCGTTGAAGGTATAATTTCGTGTTTCCATACTCATATTATCGCTAAAACGAGCAAGAAGTACAACAGGAAAAATTCTAATAGAATCAACAACTTACGCGACCGAGGGAGAAGCCTGGAGAGAGGCGTGGTTTTACCCTTCCCCGAACCCTTCTTTCGGGGCGAAAACGGCTGGAATGGGGTCTCTCTCGGTTCTTATCGACGAGTGTCGTACTCGGATTCTTCGAACCAATCTTCCTCTTCGAGGACTTCATCGTCCTCTGATTCATATGATGCGTTCGGATTGAACCGCCAGCGTGACTCATTCTTCAAACGACGCTGCTTCAATCCCTCACTGTTCCGACTATAATCCTTTTCGCGGAACTCATTCTTTTTCTTTGCCATGATTACTTACTCAAACGCTCCTGTGCTCTCATTTTATTTCTCAAAGACAAATCTGGTCTTTTGTTTGTGCGACCAGTCCCTTTCACGAAACCTGCGGGAATTTGACTTCCAACAGGAATCATTCTTTTCTCTGTTCCATTGTGGATCCAGAATGTATTTTTGGTGTATGTGTTTCCGATTTTTTCTACTGCATTTCTTACAGAAGTTGTTTTATTTTCCCAAGTTTTTCCCAATGTTCCTCTTGGATGAACTTCATTTAATATTGCTTTGTTGTCTGTTCTATTGAGCCACATTTGCGGTTTAGACAAAACATTCATTCGACGAAGAACTTTTGTTTCCCATTTTCTTGCTGCAAAAATACAATTAAACTTTCTTCTGATCTGAAATTCAAAACTATCTTTACCATATTGCTCAATCAATTCTTTAACTCTTTTAGATCTTGTAAAATATTTAATCCAAAGGTCGTTTTCAGGAGTTTTGCATTGTTTGATGTTTTTCCACCTAACACCATAATAGTATGTGTTCGTTGGTTTGTGGTGAATTAGATAGGTGTATGCAGAATAAATAGACATGCTGGTGCTCCTCTTTAGCATTAGAGCAGGTGGATGTTAGCGCATCGCGACCTGCACTTCTATTTATTCTTTTTTGCCTTTACCTTTTGTTCATTTTTCAAATGTCTTGAGAACAAAACAAATAGTCCATATTCCATTCCATATGCGGCAATTTCCCATGGGGAAAAGAAATATTTCTCCTCGTCCATATAGTGTGAAGCATCAAAAAACAAACCTTTATAACGCACATCACCACTCTTATAGTCAAAGAGTTCGTTATTTAAATATTGCTTCACATGCACTAATTCGTGACCCAGATCGATTAAAATATTCTTCAGTCGTGTAATTGGTTTCTTGCCAAGTTTATTAATGCGCTTGTAGTTTAGAACAACAGTGAACTTCTTGTCGCCTTCTTCATCAAGACCGTCATAGGTGCACCATGCTTTGTACTTTTTCAAGTCCAACAAATCTGCAGCGTCTTTAATCTCTTGCTCACCAAGAACCTTGATGTTGATCTTCGATCGCTTCTGAACGCATGGTCGCACCATACGATTCAAGACGAATTTAGAATACTTCCGAATCATTGCTGAATCGGCTCGGGTTAGATAATTGCTGGTAACTGCAATCATTGTGTTTCCTCAAAATTCTGTTTCGACTCTTGAAAAGAAAGATGTGGGACTAAAAAATTCAATTGATTCAAATGCAAAGGTTCTTCCACCTCTCATTGCAGTATGAAATTCTCCTGCTCTGTTTGGATGAAACGTTCCAACATTATGTGATTCACCTTTTCCTGGAAATCCACCCTCTTTGGTTCCATGAAGAAATGCATGTTCCTGATCGTGCGCTTTATGTAGCACAGAATCTTGCCCATACTTCTCGCCATGCTTCTTTAGAAATCCAAGAAGATGACCATCGTCCTTTCCTTTCTTGCCAACAACAAGAAACGAATGTTCGTCGACATTTCGAGCCTCTGGAGTTCCGTGCCCTTCTACATATCGACCTTTGACTTTGATGAATCCAAATCCAGCCTTGCGAATATGTCCTTCCAATTCTTGGTTTCTGGACTTATTTTCTTCAGCCGTGTTTTCACCACGATGAGCAGTAATCATTCCGATGTTTCTTCCCTGTGTGTGAGATAGAACACGAGATAAACTTGCTTCGTTTAGGAATGTCTTGAAATTCTGCATTATTCAACTCGCAGGAGAATTGTGTCGCGATTTATTCTACCATTCAATTCACTGGGCTTGGAGTTAATCTCGCCCATAACCTTACGCAATACAATTTTACCACCGTTGAGGACTTTGTCAAGCACATCTTTCGGCTTGCGTAAAGTCTTCGATACCGACTCACTGTATTTATAGTTCTCGATGGCTGAACCCTTAACGCCCAAGCCAGCCTGATCTGCCGCCACATAGACGCCCAGTTTGCGAGTCTTAACGTTATAGACCCATAACTTTTCGGCTCCCATGATTTTCACAGGATCGATCGAAACCAACTTGTTATCGGTATCGTCTTTCTTGAACTTGAGGTTCTTGACCTTTTTCTCCATCGAGACAGGCTTCTTCTTTCGCGGCTTGCGAGCAGCGTTCTTATTAGAAGCCAGTTTCTCAGCGTCGGTTGCAACGGCTGTAAAGAATTTTGCAGCCTCAATCATTTCCTTTCGGGGGCGTGGGTATGATTCTTTCACATACTCGTCCTTGGACTCTATAATCGCGATCCAATCAGCAGCACGCTGACGGAAGTATTCCGCAATTTTAGTGGCGTGCATAGGCTTGACTTCGTTCTCGACCATCCAAGTATACGGCACGAAAGCCTCGCCAGACTGCTCATGCCACACTTCATCAAACTTGCCCTCAAGTTCCATGATGAAATAGTCAGCCTTCGCCGTCACACGTTCTTGAATCGAGATAACATTACTTGTATCCTGAACCTGCGGCAGATCAAGTTGACGCTCTCGTACGATTGCGTTCAGACGTACCTTTAGGTCAGGGATGCGATTGTTGATAAAGTTGTCGTAGACGCTGTCAGGAACCCATGCACCACGGGAAAGGCAGCGCGCAAGCCAGCCATCTACGATATTCCAAGAATCGTTAAGATAACTTGCGGCTTGTCGCTGCGCTTCGGTGATCAGATTATTCTTGACCAGATACTCAGTCAAATACTTGCGAGCGTCCTTGTTGTCTTTATTGTGATTGTACCACTGAAATGCGAACACCAAATCAAATTGGCTGCAGGGCTCAGTGCGCTTTTCCCAAGTGGGTTCGGGAACAACCTTCGGTATGAACTTTGCCATATTCTTTATCTTACTCCACAAATTCTAAAAAGTAAAGTCCCCCTTTTGGGGGGACTTTGTTCTTGGTTACTCGGTGATAATATCGACGCTTTCGCCGCTACCGTAATCGGTGATTTCCTCTACCCACCGAATTTTCTCTTTCTCGCGGTATAGTTTGAGTGCCTTTTCTCGGCTCTTGGTTCTGAGTATGCGTTTGTTCCCGTCTACTCGCTGACCTGTAATGGGGTGGTTGACTCGGGCGTTTTCGTAAACTTCGTAATATTCTTTCATGTAACCATTATAGTACGAGACTGTATAGAAAGCAAGGATAAAAACTTGAATAAAATCAATAACTTACATAACCTATTGATTTATAAGGATTTTTTCATGTATTTAATACGTTATAACGATATAATGATATCATCAAACAACGAATAACCGCATCGCGGTCGGGTCACAGGAAATTGAAAAAGTTTCGTTCAGTTACCCTTTATTAAATCTTGCAGATATGTTATATTTGTAGGGTGAGGTCGGAGTGTGTCCGATTGAGGTAAAATTGTGAAACGTGACGAAATTAATTTGATGGCTATGAGTGAAAAAGAACTGCGTGAACTCTTTAAGAAAGTTGATCTGGGTGATTTAATACCCACCATTGAAGAAATTGAAACTGAACTTGAAAATGAAGTTGATCGTTTTATGTCCTTAACTGCTGAGGAGTATCGTAATGAAATCGGTATTAAAAGTAAAAAAGGTAAAAACGGTAAAATTCGTAAGTCTAAAAACTCTTAAACGCGAAAGTCGTAAACATGGTCCTGTAAAAATCTATACGCCTGAAGAAGTTCGCGCGTTTAATATTGCGCGTGGGCTGATCTAAAAAATTGGGGGGACGAAAGTCCCCTTTTTTTATTCTGTGATATACTTTACAAATTGATCCGCAGAATTCTTCCAATTAATATTTCGTACACTCAGATGCGTACTGCCACGATCTACATTTAACGCAAAGCAAACAGCAGTACTTAAATCTTCGTCAACAAATCCGTTGACATCATTTTGAATCTGATCAATTGGACCAGTTACTGGATAGGCAGCAACTGGTGTTCCACACGCCATTGATTCCAGAATTACAATCCCGAAAGTGTCCACTTTACTTGGGAACACGAACACATCTGCTGATTGATAACATTGTGCCAATGCTTCACCGAATTGATAGCCCATAAATTTGATATTCGGATATTTCTTTTGCAGTTTCTTTTTATATGGACCATCACCAACGATAACCTTGATCACTTCTGTTGTTGGCGCAACGCAGCCAGAAACATCCAATTCGCAGAATGCATCAAGATTCTTCTCTTTACTTACGCGACCAGTGTATAATAAAACAACTTTGTTGTCGCGATATTTGTCATTGAATTTGAAATGAGAATCGAATCCCTTTCCTAGAACTACAGAGTTCCATTTGGAATTTTCTTTTGCATTAGAAGCAGAAGAACACATGACATACTTTGCGTTCTTATGAAACCAATCGAAATACCACTTTGTCCATGATACTGGAATCCCAAACATCTCATTGAAGAATTCTGGAAACTTCGTGTGATATGCAGTGGTGTATTTAATTCCCAATTTTTCTAATACTCGTTTGGCTTGTAAACCAAGAATGCCTTCCGTGGCAATGTGATACTTCGTATCATATCCTAGTTTATGCCAATGCACATCTTTTTCTTCAATCATCTTGAACATTTTTCTATACGAACAAAGAGAAACGGGAATCTCTTTATAGAATGGAACCTTAAATGAATTGAATAATCCTGGATGAATCACATCAACTGTTATCCAATCAGGAAGATTCGCGATAATGTTTTTATATGTGGTTACAACACCACTCACCTGCGGCTCCCAAGCGTCTGTAATCAGAATTACTTTTGTGCGCGCCATTCTATAATCTCCCATTTTCCATCCATATGCTCAACTAATGCAGTGCAAGATTCAACCCAATCGCCGTCATTCATATATTCTACGCCATTGATTTTTTTAATTTCTGCTTTGTGTATGTGTCCGCATATTACCCCATCTGCTTTTTGTTTTTTGCAGTAATCAGAAATTAAATCTTCAAAGTTATTCACATATGAAACTGCTTCTTTAGTTTTATCTTTAAGATACTTGCTCAAACTCCAGTGCGGCATGTCAAACCAGTTACGCACTTTACTCACAAGAACATTAATGCGTAATAAAATATTGTAAAGTATGTCGCCAAGATGATAAAGCCATTGAAGTTTGGTTCTTAAAACGCCATCAAATAGATCACCGTGAATAACCATGTAAGTCTTACCGTTTACTGCGGTGTAGCGAGTTTGATTGACAAGATCGATGTTTCCAAAGTGAATGTCGAATGGCAATAGATCACGAAACGCATCATCGTGATTGCCAATTATATAAGTGACTTTGGTATCGTTCTTTGCTGCTTTGAGGATTTTACGAATCACATCAGTGTGTGATTGCAGCCAGTAGAATTTTCTTTTTAATCGCCAGCCATCGATAATGTCGCCGACGAGAAATAAATTTTCGCTCGTGTTATTTTTCAAGAAATCGCATAGCAAATCTGCTTTACATCCCCTTGAGCCAAGATGGACATCGGAGATAAAGATTGATTTGTATTGCATTGAAGCCCCCTAGAATCGGAGACTTTATATAGCGAGAGAATATTAAGATTTAGTTAAAATTAGACACAAAATACAACAAAAGTAAAATTAAACTTATCCCAATAACTGATGATACAACGCTGTATAGAATCAGTGAAAGAGGATGCTCTAAAAAAGAGGGGGACCGAAGTCCCCCTCTCTCATTTTTGTTACTGGGTAACATTAGAACTTGAACTTAACGCCAAGTTGCATTGCCCAGCGTGATTCACCACGATTGTCGCGACGGACAAGATCACGAACATCCGATGTACGGAAGTCGTAGACATACTTGCCTGATGCATCAACACCAGCGAATCGAGCAACACCAAAGGCACCTGGGAATCCAACTTCTTCAATCACACCCCAGTCCTTGTTGATCACGTTGCCAACGTTCATCACATCGAGCCACACTTCACCCTTCATGCTACCATAAACTGGCAACTCTTGTGAGAAGCGAAGATCAACAGTGTGTACCCAAGGAGCATTGTTGCCATTGACTTCTGCAATACCACCAGCATGCTTTGCGAGTTCCTTGTTTGTGGCAAGGTAATCGAAGAATGCTTGTTCCATAGCAGCGCCACCCTTGAATACAACATCACCCTTGTTTGGCACAAAGAATGGATCGTTTACGCGACCATCACCATTTGCATCGTTGACAAAGGTAAATGTATATGGCTTACCAATACGACCTTCATAGAACAAACCAGCACTCGAGAGAAGATCACCGAAGAACTTCTTACGATAGCTGACTGTTGCAGTGAAACGATCCTTGATAGCATATACAGACTTCTCGGCAACGTCAGCATTTGGATCAACACGAACTGCGTTGTTCCAGTTTGATGCTGCTTGCGAAGATGTCAATGTATTGACTTCAGTTGCTTCAGTGTAGGTGTAACCAACGTTCCAGTACCAGTTGTCGTCCTGTGGTCCTTGGAGAGAAACAGTTAACTGCTTACCATCACCCTTTGAGGTTGGAAGAGCAATTGTTGAATCAACGCCAAAGTCACGATTACGATTGGCATATGCTTGTGAACTTGAACCAGTGAACTTCGTAGGATCAACGGTTGACCAATACAATGGACGACCATCTGGTGATACACCAGTTGGAGCACCCAAGTTTGGCTTCACATAACGGATGCCTTCATCAACTTCAGTGATCACTGTCTCTACGCTGGCAACAAGACCATACCATGGCAACTCATGATCAACAGCGAAAGAAACTTTCCATGCTGCTGGGAGTTGTAGGTCTGGGCTTAAGAAGTCAACGTTACCGCCAAGTCCTGGTGGTGGACGTACACCTGGCTGGTTGTTTGGATCTGCGCTAAAGAGAATTCCATTTTGCAATGCACGTGTATCAAAGATTGCTCCCTGAGTGACGTTGTTGTTGCTGAAAGGATTGCTCAACCACACGTTAGCAGCGATACCTTGGAACAAACCAACGCCACCACGAACCTGTGTCTTGCGATCAGACCATTCTGGTTGCCAGTTAAAGCCAACACGTGGTTGGACAAGATAGTTACCATCAACCGTTGAGTCGTTTGGTAGACCAAAGAAGTTAGAGGCAAGCGCATTGAATGGTGGCTTATCTCCAACGATTGGCATATCAACACGAACACCAGCAGTTACATTCAACGTTGAACTCAATGTCCAAGTGTCCTGTAAGAACACAGCAGCATTCTCAAGAGTCCATGCTGCAGCACGAGTGTTCACATCACCATTTGTTGGGTAGAACAAGTTGTAAACGGCTGGTGTACCTGCACGGAATGCATTGATGCCGTAGAACTCATAGTAACCAAACTGGTCACGACCAAACAAGTTGAAGATGTCACGAGTCTCATACTCAGCACCGAACTTAATTGCGTGGTCGCCAACAGTATATGTTGCTGCAGCGAATGCATTAATTGTTTCAGTTTCGAGAACGTTTACATGACGGAATCTCTCAGTACCAATCCAAATGCTATCTGCACCAGAGCATGAAGCACTGTTTAAGCAAATACGAATGGCTGGACGTGGATCACCAATATCCCAAAGAGATGATTGATTTGCCATGCTGAGTGACATTTCGGTTGAGAGATTGTCTGACCAATTGCTATACAAGTGACCAACAACGCTTTCAAACTTCTTGTTGTTTACATGCCAGTAACCTGACAATGACAACTCACGAGCACCGATGTTACGGAGATATGGATCACTTTGCTCTGTGCGATTCAAACGCAAAGCAGCACGATGATCGTCATTGATATTCCAGTCAAACTTGACCATAATATCTTCGATCTCAGTGTTCAATGCTCCAGGTGGTTCAAACGAGCCAGCGTCGAACTTCCAGACATCTTTTGCGATGGCTGCAACTTCTGCTAACTGTGCTTGCGTGATACCTGTAACAATAGTTGATGCGTTAGAACCAACTGGACCAAATGTTGGAGCAAGTGCTGCACGTTCAAACTTTTCGTATGAACCGAAAACGAACAACTTGTCTTCAATGATTGGACCACCAAAAGTTAAACCAAGTGTTTCTTCTGAATCGAAACCCTTGAACTTTTGACCGTTGCGCTTACCAACCCAGTCAGCGTCACGAGTAATGTAGTAGGCAGTGCCTTTCCACGTATTCGTTCCGCTCTTGGTGATTGCGTCGATGCTTGCGCCAGTGAATGACGAACGAGCAACGTCGAAATCTGTAAGAGCAATATTGATTGACTCAATTGCATCCAAAGGAATTGGTTGGCGGTCAGTAGGAAGATTATTCGATTCAAGACCAAACGCATCGTTGGTGCTTACACCGTCAATACGAATATTATTGAAGCGAGTGTTTTGTCCACCTGCTGAAATTTCACCACGCTCTTTATCAGTCTGTGCAATACGAGGATCTGTTCTTACGAAGTCCTGAATATTACGACTGATTGATGGAAGAGCAGCAATTCTTTCGCTGGTCACAGTAGTGCCAGTGCCTGTGCGAGTAGCATCAAACACTTCATCAGCACGACCTGCTGAAACAACAACTTCAGCGAGCAACTCAGCAACCACATTCAAGTTGCCAGTGTCACCCAAACGAAGATATTGATCAGTAAGACCAGCAACCTTGTTGCCATTTACATAAACATTAACAGTGTAAGGACCACCAACGCGAAGACCACGGAACGCAAAACGTCCATTGGCATCTGTTGTTGCCTTATTCACTGTATTTGAAGGAACGTGAACCAACTCAACAGTTGCTCCAGAGGTTACTCCACCGCTCGAATCAACAACTGAACCAGAAGCACTTGCTGCAGTTTCTTGTGCGGAAACTGGCATTGAGCCAATTGCGCCAAAGAAGATAGCAGTAGCCGCTACGAAAGAGAGAATACTCTTTCGGGTGTTGCTGAGGATTTTTTCTTTAAGATCGCTCATTTCAACTCCTTTTTGCTACTAAAGAAACTTTAGAAATCTGGGAAGATATTCGGAGTATCGACCATGTATATATGCGACAAATTAGTAAAACAATCCGTATGCAATACACCATAACTCTAACATCGCTTTATAAAGAACATAAGCGACTGGAACGGAAACAATTAGAGCAAGAAATAGGTGGATTGCTTTCATTTTTATACCAATACAAAGTCTCGGTTTATCTATCGTCACGCACTGCGCAATGCGTCCTAGATTCCTCTTTTACAAAAACAGCCATCGCTATGCGACAAACCTTACACCGAAAGGTAGGGCGGCTGGTTCGTTATTTATAATAACTACGATCCAATTGAAATAGATTTAACGCCCTCAACGCGAAATGCTCTCCAGCCATTGTTTTCTAAGTCCCAGACTGCAATAACAGAGTTGCTCTCGTCGATTAAAGTTTTACCATTTGCAGTTGGAGCATTCGGAATATGTTCTGACAGCAAAGTGCACTTAATGATCCTCTCCTGACCATTCACTTTAGTAAACGTCACAGTAACAATATTGTTCTGTAGTGTTTCGATTAAATTTGCTTTTGTAAAAATCATATCACACCTGCATTAAAATTGGTTTAAGAGATTTTTCTGGCAATTCAAAATTCTTAAATGTTACTTTGATCAAGTCTTTGATTGTTTTCTTGGGAACACAACCATCCTTGACCATAAGACCATTATACCCTGCTTTGGCGTGATTGTCAATAAATCTGCGCACATCACCAATATGTGCTTTCATAAACTCTACAGTTTTTAAATCTGTAGGCTTGAATGTTAATACATGATACTTGTAAGAACCAATTTCTTCGTTCAATGGGATTTCTCTGTCGGTAAATTTGTATACCGTTGTCTCACACTCAATCAATTCTCCATTGATTGTTAATCCCCAAAGCGCACCGTCAACCTCATCAATTTCTTTCTCGGTCATTGTTATACGCTCCTGAAGTATTCGATTGTTTTATCCAATCCCTCCGACAACGCAACTTTTGGTTCCCATCTCAATTTTTCTTTTGCTAATGTAATGTCTGGCTTGCGTTGTTGTGGATCATCTATTGTACGTTCAATGTACTGTTTGTATCCTTTATTTAACTTCTGTATAATTATAGTCGCAAGTTCATCAACAGTAAACTCCCCAGGATTACCAAGATTGATTGGTCCGATTTCCTTGGAGTTTGCAAATCTTAAAATACCTTCAACAAGATCATCAACATAACAGAATGATCTTGTTTGCATTCCCGCTCCATGAATATTTAGATTTGCATCAGCAAGAGCAGCGACGATAAAGTTAGAAACAACTCGCCCATCGTTTTTTGCCATGCGTGGTCCATAAGTATTGAATATGCGGAATACACCAGTGTCAACATCGTACTTTCTCCTGTAATCAAAGAACAAAGTCTCTGCTGCACGTTTACCCTCATCATAACATGCACGTGGACCAATTGGATTCACATTGCCATGATAACTTTCTGGCTGCGGATGCACATCTGGATCACCATAGATTTCTGACGTAGATGCCTGAACAACACGAGCCTTTGTTTTGCGAGCAATCTCGAGAACATTACGAGCACCAAGCACACAAGTCATCATTGTGGCAATCGGATCCCGCTGATAATGCACAGGTGAGGCAGGACAGGCTAGATTATAAATCTGATCAAGCGCACGAATAGAAAAGAAGTCAGCGAATTGCTCGCTTGTCACATCAAGTTCATATAAACGAAAGTTTGGATGTTTCACAACCCCAGCAAGGTTCTTTACAGTTCCAGTATAGAAATTGTCTACACAATAAACCTTATGTCCTTGCTCTAATAATCTTTCGCATAAGTGACTACCAACAAAACCCGCACCACCAGTCACTAATATATTTTTCATACAGTTTCCTTTTTATTTGTCAGTTCATGCATGTATCTTGCAATATACCAAGCATCAACAATATCCGTTGTCGGAGAACCAAGTTTAGTTGTCGGACTAATGATCTTGTGTAAATCAATTCCAGTTTCTTCTACAAATTTCTCATACATCTTATCTTTCGTGGCGTTACCCTTACCTGTTGCATATTTCTTAACAACAGTTGGTGGTACGGTGAAGAACTTGTATCCTGCTTTGTAGAGCATATACTTTAGTATACCGCAGTTCTCGGCTAGATTAAAAACTTTTCCTTTAGATCCAAAAGAATAGTCTTCAATCATCACAACAACGTCTTTCTTTTCGAAGTCGGCAAGAATTGTCAGAACCCAAGAAGCGATATTTTCATATCGCTCTTGGTCTGTTAGGTATTCTTCGTGTTGATCACCAAAGATGTTATGGCATACACCCTGAACTGATTTACGATCGTTCAAGTAATAGAAGAATGAGTTTGAAAACGTCTTATCGCGAGAGACGCAAACGCATGGAGAAGTTAGACTGTAATCAATTCCAACGACGATCATCTTCGTCGCCGCTGTCAAAATCATCTTCTAATGATTCGAATCTGTCATCTTCATCGCTGTCATTAAAATCTAATTCTTCGTTTTCTGTGTCATAAAAATCGCCACAGAATGGGCAATGTGTTGGCTCATAACTAACTTCATCTTCTTCGAATGATAATGCGAACATAGAACCGCAGTTATCACATGTTAATTTTAGATCTGGCATATTAACCCCTTGTAATTGCTATAATCTTTTCGATTTGTTTTTGTATTACTGGCACGCGGTTTGGCCAATTGATATATGCTTTATCTGGATTTTTCATTAGATTATATAGCAAAGGAAGAATCAGTCCCTCAACTTCTTTTAACTTGGCTTTATGCTTTTCTTCAAGCGCAGCAGTCATTGCAGCATTTAATGTTTTTTCTTGAGCGCTCAATAACTCATCTAATTTCTCTTTCAATGAAGCAATTTCTTCATTGGCAGCATTTGTAGTTTGTTGAGACTGAGAAGTGACAACAACCTCTTCGCTATCAGCGAAACTAAATCCAAAATCGTATTCGTCTGTGTTACTCATCTTTTCTCCTACCAGACCCAAGAAACATAACTGTATCTTGTTCCTTTTGTTACTTCATCCACTCTATGTGGATACATAAAATTACTTGGGAAGATCATAATTTGTCCAGCCTTTAATTTTATTTTTTCAGATTCCCAAAAAATCAAATCTCCGCCTTCGTAATCATCATTTAATGCTCCTAAAATAGACAAAGTTGGTATACCCTTTCTCTGTCCATCAAACATTGAATGAATGTGATCGCAGTGCAATTTCATTCTGGTATCTTCATTGTATCGATTAAATCGAACTTGAGAATACCCTTGCCATCCACTAAACCAATCTTTCATAAAAGCAAAATCTGTTCTTATATATGTATTGATAATATTCCACATATTATTTTGAAGAGTAACAGATTCTATAGATTGAAGATAAGAAACAGATAGTTCTTTATCATGAGATATAAATTGTTGGGTTTCAGCCTGATAGAAAGTATGCATTTGCCAAGTTGCGTCTTTTAATTGTTCAACTAAAATTTCGCAATCTTTTAAATCAATAAAGTCATAGATTTTAACATAATCTTTTAAATTCATTGGCATCATAATTTATTTTTTCTCTTTAACCTCATAGTCATATCTATCATCATCTGAAAGAACCCATTTAGATGTATTCTCCACAGACCACATCTGAGTTCCCAGTTTGCGTTCGATCACATTCTGTCCAGGCTTTGTGACAAATGATGGTTCAAACGCGCGAATACGATTGTTAGGTTGAATTGCAAAATTACCATTATCTAATTTGATCACATGCCCGCATTTATGCTGTCCTGGAACCTCGCTGAATCCAACATCAGCAATGTTACGATCTTCTTGCGACCAATCAAGCGTGAACAAATACGTTCCTTCGTTCCACTTCTTATTGCGATCAATATACTTCATTCTCTTATTGCAAAGAAAATCGAACTGCGTCACGCCAATGTATGAACTGAACGAATCCCACAAAACTAAATTGTATAGTTCCTCTTGCGGCGCAGGAGTTTTATGACAGAAGGCGTGGATCGGCATGCGGAACCAAAGCCCTTCATCTTCCATGATAAAATGAAATAGCGGCACACGGTGCGGAACAGACGCAACTCCGAATATAAGGACTGGAAGATAGGTGTCTTTTGCTTCATCGAACTCTGTTCTGTTCTGAAGAAAATTAGTCCGCACATAACATTCTATGGGCGGGATGTTAGCGTTTAAGTATGCCATAGTTGTATATAGATAAAATAAAAAAGGGGACCGAAGTCCCCCTTTCTATTGATTCAGTTTTAATTACTGAACAACTGGTTCAGCGGCTGGTTCGCTGGCGGATGGCTGCACAACAGCAGCGTCAGCAGCAACTTCAGCGGCTGGTGCTTCTTCAACAACAGCAACTTCTTCAGCAACTGGTGCTGCTTCTTCAACAACTGCTTCTTCCTTTGCACCACAAGCAACAAGACCAATAGAAACTAAACCAACTAGAATAACATTCTTCATAATTTTCTCCTTTTTAAAATTAACAACTCAACTACTTACCTCGAGCAGCAAGTTTTGCTGCTCTTTCTGCCTCTCTAGCAGCCATCTTTTTTGCAATCGCCTCATTTCTCATTTCTGCGGTCACAAGATTTCTCAATTGCTTATCATAATATAATTCTGGATCACGTGATGCTGATGGTTCATTATTAATAAGTTTCATGTATGCATCGTGATCTGTTTCTCTCAAAACTTTACGCTCTTCAAGAAACTTGTCAGTATTTTCTCTTGCAATCTTTTCAAATTCTGCACCCTTAACTGGATTATTTGCAATCCAATCAGCAATCATTTTTTTACTTTCTTCTGGTGTCATTGTAATACCTCTTAGATTTCACAAGCACCAGCGGTGCAAGCAAGTTCCTTTGCTGACGTCGTAGTATCTGTTTCTTCCATAAACTCCACCCAGTTGATGTCAACGTTTTGGAGTCCAAGAAGTTCATTATACTTGGCTTCATCAATTTCTTCATAAGGTGCTTGGCGATAAGAACCATTGTCTCGTGGCAAGAATGAAACGCCAGAGAGAATTGAGATATTCTTATAGACCCATGCACCAACTTCCATCCACTCATCATCACCAACGTATACAGTGATTGATGGCTTATGTTCACACCAGTGATCCTGATACATCTTCCAAAGTTCCAACTGCTCAATTGCAGTCATGTCATTGCGAGTGACAGAGTTCTTTGGAGCCTTCATTGGGAATGAGAACACCCAGTTTGACTTGCTGTAGAAATCTTCTTCAGCCTTGTATCCCTTGCCAATCATAAATGTGGCAAGAGGATCCTTCATGTCTGCTCTTACACGGCGAATGTAAAACTGAGCATAACGTGGGTGAATGCCTGATGCGGAATCCACCAATTGAGAAACAGTGCCTGAAGGTTTAACGCAAGTGATTGAAGCCGACTGTGGAATACCAAGAGCGTCGGCGAGTTCCTTATTGACTTCAACACAGTGTAAACGAATTGCATCAAGAGCATCTGCCAATTTCTGAGATGGCTTATTTAGAAGTTTGTTATCGCAGATACCAGTCAACGAAACACCGAGCAATCTTTCTTCATCACAGTTGTTCTTCCAACGCTTGTTGATATAACGAAAGTCTGTCAATGTTGACTGCAGTGTACCAATGATTGTAGCAAGACGAGCCTTACGCTTCAATGAGTCAACGTCATCGTTCGCACGAACAACGATTTCTGAAAGATTACAGAATTCAAAAGGACGCAAGATAATTTCAGAACATGGGTTTGTGCCAAACTCATGCTTTGGATCGCGACGACCATTCTTCGCAGCAACAGCCTGTGATGCTTGACGTGAGAAGATACCACGCTCACCTGAACGCGACATGTACAATGCATGCCATTCGTTCATGAACGTATCCATGTTTACTTGCTTGTCATACACTGCCGAAATGTTTGCGAGTGCACGTTGACCGTTATGTGTCCACCAGTCACCCGATTTAGCATGACGCAATTGGTCATCGTTGAGGTCGGTAAGAGAAATGAGAGCAGAACGGCGAACACCACCGCAAACAACAATGTCAGCAATTTTACATACGATGTCATGACACTCCAACGTTGATAGTTTTCTACCACGCGCCTTTTGAAAAATGTTGAGAGTAAATTTAATTAAATCAACTAATGGTTCTGGACCAGATGCACGACCACCAAATGTTTTTAAACGCTCACCTGCTGGACGAACCTTTGATACATCCCACTTTGGAATCTTTCCAGAATATAACAACGAAACAATTTCACGATATGCAGAAGCCCAACCAACTTTGCTATCTTTGACAACGACAGTTGTGTCAGTGTCATGCAATTCTTCTGGAACTTCTGGAAGTTTGTTGGTGTACTTTGACTCAACAGAGAAACCAACGCCAGTACCGCACATGAGAATGTACATGATTTCATCAAATGCTTTTGGAGTATCAATGGCGACATAGGAGCAATTATATCCAGCCACTTGATCTTTTTCCAAAGCAGGACCAGCAGTCATCAAGCAACGCATTGATGGCATGACTTCCAAGTTCAGAATTGCTGAACGCAATTCATCCCAAGGAACTGATTTATTTTCGTTTGTCTTTTGTTTAAAGAAATTAATGTAACGATCTACAGTTTCATCCCACGTTTCACGGCGACCCAATTCGTCGTTGAATCTTGCGTAGCGAGAGATGTGAATGAAATCTTGATAAATGGACGGAAGTCTTGTCGCCATTATTTGCTCCTTATTATTCTGTTGCGATAAATTGTGTTGAAAGCGGGAATACCTCTGCGATAACTTTAGCGCACTCTTTAGCAATTTCCATGTGCTCTTTTTGAGTGCCGTTGCCGCTTCGGAGTTGTATATAGTGAATCCATGAGCGCAAACTACCGCTCATATACATTCTAGACATAATTAATCCTTCAGGAAGAAGCGCACGAGCCTGTTCCTTGGCGATACCATTCGAAATTGCCCAGTTATAATGTATCTTAACTTGTTCAATTAAATCTTGTTGACGTTTGTCCCATTCATATTGTAGCATCACATCAACACCTTCGGAAATAGAATTCTGGCGATTCTTTGGATCCTGAAGTCTTGCTTCGCGTGTTACAAATTCTAGATCTTTTGTCGGATCAGCATAACGTTGTGAAAATTCTTGAAACGAAAACGAGCGATGTCTTAGAATTTGACGAGCAATGTCACGTGTTGTCTCAATTTCCAAACACATGCTTGCCATTTCAAGTGGTGACCAATGCTGATGCTTGATCAAATACTTGATCAACTTCTCTGCTGTTTCAGAATTAATTTGATTGGAGGGATTGGACACTCTTGCGCAGAAAGCCACAAGGTCCGTTGGCGTGTCCAATCCCTCGAGAACTGGTTTGCTATAACTAATTAATTTTACATTCATTTTAAAAATCCTTCACTTCAATTTCTAAACTCTTATATCTTGTTTCTTTTGTTCCACCTTCAGCAGCAAGAATTTGCGCGCGAGTGTAAGCATCACCATATTCTACATAAATGCTGTCATCAAACCACCACCAACCATCGATGAACCATTTAGGTTTGCGTTGATATTCAACATACCATTTACCATTATGAAATTGCACACGAACTTTTTTAATTGGGTGCAATACTTGTTCTATACCTAGTTCTTCGATGTTCATGTTAACACCTTTTCCAATGCGTAAACTTCAGTTTGGCGCTCAAGCCACTGAATGTATTGTTATCTATAATACCTTTTATTTCCTCTGCAGTCAAACCATTTTGTATCATTTCATTGATGTCTTTTCCTTTTGTATGTTCAGGAAAAAGACAAACAGTATAACCACTATCAATCGACTTTTCAATTTGCTTCACAATATCTTTATTGCGCGGCTCATTATCATAAACAAGAGTTACATCTAACTCTGGGAAAATTGCAGCCACACCACCCAAATTAGAATCACCAGAGGCAACGCAATTCGGGAGAAAAAAAGAATCGAATTGCCCTTCAACGACGTAGATGCGATTTTCTTTCTGCATTCGGTGCAGTCCAAATAACTTCTTCTCATCTGACACCTTTACAGTGACGTATCTAATCTTGGTGTCAGACAATGCCCTTCCTGCGACGTTGGTAATCTCACCCTTTTCGTTAGTGTAAAAGAGTACGATACGATCGTCGTTTGGGACCTCGTCTTTGCCATGATTGGGGAATTCTTCGTCGAGGAAATCTTTAAACTTGGGAACAAAGAGAATCTCGTTCCAGAAGTTTTCAGGAATCTTCCTCTTTTTTATATAGTCGCGAGCATAGTGCTCTTCAGGTAAATTTATTACACTATAATGTGCAAACGCTCTTGGTGTTCTCTCCACGCTTTCAACTGGCGTTGAATCTCCTCTGGGCTCGAGGAGAGTAGACTGGAGTCTGGCGTAGGCGTTACCCTTGAGTTGTTCGAAATCAGGCTTTTTGTAGTTGTGGTGTCCTGTTTCACCAGTTGCGTATCGTTCCAAGACGTACTGCTTATAGGTTGTACCATCGACGTGCTCCAGAAACTTCGCAAACGTCGTAG
>VFQT010002283.1_pt1 | contig 20103 bp, 18 predicted proteins | sample 3512381 | NCBI WGS metagenome assembly VFQT01 (sample SAMN10412376, study PRJNA504923) | tailings metagenome | isolation source: Relicate 2 Philex TSF3 active mining site | place: Philippines: Tuba, Benguet | collected 2017-08-29
GCCTCGGCGGCCCGGGAGGCCGCCGAGACGACGCGGGACCAGATCCGCGCCGCCGCCTGACCCCCACCCCTGTTGGGATCGATTTTCCGCCATTTTCGTGGGTCTACTTCCCCATGCGGGTGCGGCGCTCGTCAATGACCGCCGCGATCTCCCGAATCGCGCCCTGCAAATCCGACCTCATGTCGTCCTCGGTCACCCTCAACGTGATCCATCCCAGACCTGCGGCCTTCCGATCTCGGCCTTTGTCCTTGGTTGATTCGAGACTTCCGCTGTGCCAGAAGGAATGATCCACCTCGAGAGCGACGAGGAGCTCCGGCCACGCGAAGTCGAAACGGGCCGACGAACCATCGAAGAAGGTGATGACGTGTTGCACCGCCGGTGTCGGTAGACCGGCGCGTCGCAAGGCTGTCAACATGCGTAACTCCAACTCTGATTGGACGGCGGCCGACCAGTCGGATCTCGAGTTCATTACCGAGCGGATCTGACGTGATCCCGGTCGACGTCGGTGATAGAGCCGCTGAACCGCGTCAGCGATCGCGTCGAAGGTCACCAAGTTCTTGTCGATGGCATTCTCCACCGCAGATCGAAGTCGAGCTGTGCCGACGACCGCCCCCACGTCGAAGAGGGTTCGGGCCACGGAGGTGACTCGCACGCCTCCGGGTCGCTCGACCACGTCGACCTCATCGATTCGGCGACAACGGTGAACGATCACACCATCCAACTCGGGGCTTACTCCGTGTGGGACGAGCACATGAATTCGTGGATCTACCATCCTGCGCAGACCCCATTCCTCACCCGCGGTGGTAAACGCGAGAGCCGCCAAAGGATTCCGCAAGCAAGCCGCAACCTTCAGTTGCTCTCGACCAAATGGCCATGTCGCTGATCGGTACACCCCGGGTAGAACCCGATGTATTTCACCACGACTCAGCAAACGCTCACAGGTCCGTTCCCCACATCCGACCTCGCGCATCTGACGTCGACTCGCCACTCCTTGTTGTGTGGCGAACAATTCACTCAACTCTGACCGATACGACGACATACGACCGAGTGGGGGCGAAACCTCCTTCACCGGCACCACATGGGTGAATTTCCCCCCGTTTTTGGCGGGATTCCGATCCCAATGGGAGGGGTGGGGGTCAGGCGGACAGGGCGTGCACGCTGGTGATGCCCGGGGCGTCGCGCAACTGCTGCAACACCTCGGCGGGAACCGGACCCGAGGGGGCGATCACCATCAACGCCGAGCCGGCCACCGCGGCGCGACCCACGTCCATGTCGTTGATGTTCACACCCGCGTTGCCGAGCAGGGTTCCCACCAGACCGATCACACCCGGACGATCGTCGTTGCGCACCACGAGCATGTTCTCGGCCGGCGGAACATCGGTGGCGTGGTCCTCAATCATCACCAGACGGGCCTCGCCGTGACGACCGATCAAGGTCGCCGCGATGCTGTGGTCCTCGGAACGCAGCGTCACCAGATTCACGAAGTTGTGGGAATCGCGCGCCGACGTCTCGCGCACCTCCACTCCGGCGTTCTTGGCCAACTGCGGAGCGTTCACGTACGACACCGGTTCGTCACTGATCGCACCGAAGAAACCCTTCAACGCGCTGAGGGTGAGGATGCGATTGTCGTACTGACCGATCTCACCTTCGGCGATGATCTCGATCCGCTGGGGGACCGAACCCACCAACGCGGCGAAGAGCCGACCCAGCCGTTCGGCCAACGGTAGGTACGGACGCAACGTCTCGTTCGCCTCGGCCGCCGACACGTTGACGGCGAAGGGCACGAAGTCGCCGGCCAGGGCCAACTTCACCATGTCGGCGATGGTGTCGCCGGCCTTGTCCTGGGCCTCACGGGTGCTGGCTCCGAGGTGCGGCGTCACCACCACGTTGTCCAGAGCGAACAGTGGGCTGTCGGTGCAGGGCTCCACGTCGAACACGTCGAGCGCGGCCCCGGCGATGCGTCCCGAACGAACCGCCTCGGCGAGCGCGGCCTCGTCCACGATTCCTCCGCGAGCCACGTTGATCACCCGCAGGTCGGGCTTGGCGCGGTTCAGCATCTCGGTGCCGATGATGCCCTTGGTCTCCTTGGTCTTGGGCAGATGAACGGTGATGAAATCGCTCTGCGCCATGAGTTCCTCGAGCGACATCATCTCGACGCTCATCTGGCGGGCCCGATCGGCGGACACGAACGGGTCGTAGGCGACCAGACGCATGCCGAAGGCCAACGCCCGTTGGGCGACCAGCTTGCCGATGCGTCCGAGACCAACGATTCCGAGTGTCTTGTCGGAGAGTTCGACACCCTCCCACTTGCTGCGCTCCCAGCGACCGGCCTTCAATGCCGCGTGGGCTTGGGCCACGTTGCGTGCCGAGGCCATCAACAACGCCATCGTGTGCTCGGCCGCCGACACGATGTTGCTCTGGGGGGCGTTGACCACCATGACGCCACGACGGGTGGCGGCCTCGACGTCGACGTTGTCGAGCCCGATTCCGGCACGACCGACGACGACGAGATCGTCGGTCACCTCCAACACCTCCGCCGTCACCTGCGTGGCCGAACGGATGATGAGAGCCTGGGCCCCCGCGAGAGCGGCGGGCAATGTCTCCGGTGTGAGGTCCAGTCGGACGTCGACGGTGTGACCCGCCGCCCGCAAGCGATCGAGGCCGCCGGCGGCGATTTCTTCGGAGACCAGAATTCGTGCCATATCGACCCATCATGTTGGTCGGTCGCGGGCCTTCCCAACGAATGGGTTTGACATTTCGTTCAAAATCGTCACCTCGGGACGGTCGATTGTCACGCCGTAGGCTGACCTTCGTGGACCGCGCACAGCACAAGGCCGTCGAACGCTGGTTCATCGCGCGCGGTGTTCCCCATTTCATCGTCGACTATTCCGCGCGAACCGACATCTGGACCCGGGCCATCCCGCTCCTCGTCCTCGCTTATCTCGCCGGCGGATTGAACGCGCTCGATCTCGCCCAGTGGTCCGCCTCGCGCAACGTGGTCGCGGCCGCCGTCACGATCGCCGTCCTCGTCCTCGGCTGGTCGGTGACCAACCTGGTGTTGCGCCGCCCCTTCTGGTCGGTACCCACCGAGGTGGGCCGACCCGAACTGGCCGCGTTCGTCATCGGTCCGACCGTTCCGAGCGCCATCTTCGGCCAGTGGGGCGACGCCGTCCAGGCCTTGATCGAGGGTGTCGTCATCCTCGGGATCATCTACGTGCTGGCCGCCTTCGCCATCGGTCAGCTCGTCTCGTGGGCCGTCCGCTCCTCGTTCGGTCAATTCGCCATGCTCGGACGCTTGCTGGTGAGGGCCCTGCCTCAATTGTTGCTCTTCACGGTCTTCCTCTTCATCAACGCCGAGGTCTGGCAGGTGGCGGGCACACTGGCCGGGGTTCCCTACCTCATCGGCCTCGGCATCTTCTTCGTGTTGGGTGCCGTGTTCGTGTTGTCGAGGGTGCCGAGCCTCATCGTCGGACTGGCCTCGTTCGAATCCTGGCGGGAGGTGGAGTCGCTGGTGACCGACACCCCCGCCGCCGGTCTGCCGACGCGGACCGACGCGCCGTTGGATCAGCCCCTCGCCGGTCGGGAGAAGCTGGACCTGATCCTGGTCTCCACTTTCAATCAGGCGGTACAGGTCACCTTCGTGGCGGTCGTGCTCACCGCGTTCTTCGTGATCTTCGGATTCATCGCCATTCCGCTTTCCACACAGTCGGGTTGGATGGCCGTCGACGACGTGAGGGTGTTCTTCACCATCAGCCTCAGCGGTCGCGAGTTGGTGTTGACCGAGGCACTCGTTCGCGTCGCCGGATTCCTCGGTGCCTTCATCGGCATGTACTTCACCGTGGTCCTCAGCACCGACGACAAATACCGCGCCGAGTTCGCCGAGGACACGGCCCCGGCCATCCACCAGGCCCTGGCGGTGCGACTCGTGTATCGATTGGCCCATCCGCGCGCCACGTCGACCTCGGGGCGATCATGACCGACGTCGTCATCCGCGAACTTCACGAACTCACCGAGATGGACCAGTTGCGGCGCACCGCCGGCGAGGTGTGGGGTGGAACGGCGTCCGACATGGTCAGTTCCGACTTCCTCATGGCACTGGCGCACGTGGGTGGCTACGTCGCCGGCTCCTTCCTCGACGAGCGCATGGTCGGTTGCTCCTTCGGAATGTTGGCGCGCCACGGCGGGGCATGGTGTCTGCATTCGCACATCACCGGGGTGGTGCCCGCCCTGCAGAACTCCGGCCTCGGTGCCCGACTGAAGATGCACCAACACGCGTGGGCCCGCGCCCACGGTCTGGTCGCCATCACGTGGACCTTCGATCCCCTCGTGCGACGCAACGGTTGGTTCAACCTGCGGCGACTCGGTGCACGAGCCGTCGAATACCACGTCGATTTCTACGGGGCCCTGAACGACGACATCAACGGATCGGAAGAAACCGACCGGTTGATGGCCTGGTGGGACGTCGAGGCGACCGATCCGACGCCCACGAACGACGCCGACCCGATCACGGTTCCCACCCCCGACGACATCGTGGGGTTGCGACGTTCCAACCCCGCGGCGGCGCGCGAATGGCGCCTCGCCATGCGGGACCGTCTGGCGCCGCTCATGGACACCCACGAGGTGACCGGGATGAACGACAATGGCGAGTACGTCCTGAGAGGAAGAACGACGCGATGACGAACCTCGACCAACTGCAGCCGATCCATCTGCGCGGCTTCGAGCTGCGCGTGATCGGACTCCCCCTCGTGCGCCCCTTCCGCACGTCGTTCGGCACCCAGAACGACCGTCGCATCCTCCTGGTGCGCGCGATCGCCGACGAAGGTGACGGTTGGGGCGAGTGCGTGTCGGGCGACGACCCGTTGTACTCCAGCGAGTACGTGGAGATCTCCCACCACGTGATGATCCATCACCTGATCCCCCGACTGCTCACCGCCGACGGCGCGCCGCTGCACGCCACCGACGTGGCCCGTTTGTTGGAGCCGGTGAAGGAACACCGCATGGCCAAGGGCGCGCTCGAGGCCGCGGTTCTCGACGCGCAACTGCGGGCGAACGGTGTTCCCCTCACCACCGCGCTGGGCTCGGTCGTCGATCGGGTTCCCTCGGGCGTGTCGGTGGGCATCCACGACGACATCGACTCGCTCGTGCGCACCATCGGCGGCTACCTCGACGAGGGCTATGTGCGCATCAAACTGAAGATCGAGCCCGGATCCGATATCGAGCCCGTCCGCGTCATCCGCCAGACCTTCGGAGACGCGGTTCCCCTCCAAGTCGACGCCAACACCGCGTACACCCGCGACGACGGCGCCCATCTGGCCCGGCTCGACCGCTTCGGTTTGCTGCTGATCGAGCAGCCGCTCCCCGAGGACGACGTCACCGGTCACGCCATCATCGCCAGACAGGTAGTGACGCCGATCTGCCTCGACGAGTCGATCGTGTCGGCCCGCGCGGCAGTGGACGCGATCGAGCGCGGAGCCTGTTCGATCGTCAACATCAAGGCCGGTCGCGTGGGCGGCTATCTCGAGGCCGTCGAGGTCCACGACGTCTGTCGCGAGCGCGGAATCCCGGTGTGGTGCGGGGGGATGCTCGAAACCGGCATCGGTCGGGCCATGAACCTGGCGTTGGCCGCCCTGCCCAACTTCACCCTCACCGGCGACGTCTCGGCCTCGGAGCGGTTCTGGGCTCGCGACATCGTTCGCGATCCCATCGTGCTCGAACACGGACACGTGGTGTTGCGCACCGGACCGGGCACCGGCGTCGAATTGGACCACGACTTCATCGCCTCGGTGACCCTCTCGTCCGAGACCGTGCTCCGGCGTTGATCTCCGGCAGTCCCCCGCGGCGTCGCGAGTGACTAATGTCCTCGCCATGGCATTCCCTTTCCTTTCCCAAGAGTGGATGGACGCCGCCAAGGCGATCCGCGCGAAGTACCAGGACCAGGCACCCAAGATCACCGCGGTGATCCGCATCAACCAGGTCATCACCGACGTGCCCTTCGGTGAGGGAACCGTGAAGTCCTACATGGACACCTCGTCGGGGGACATGGAGGTCGAACTCGGCGAACTCGAGAATCCCGACGCCACGGTCACCACCGACTGGGCCACCGCACGGGCCATCTTCGCCCTCAACGATCAGGCGGCGGCGATGCAGGCGTTCATGGGCGGCAAGATCAAGGTGGCCGGCGACATGATGAAGATGATGGCTCTGCAGACCCAGATGCCCCAGACCGACATCACCGCCAAGGTCGCCGAGGAGATCAAGGCGATCACCGAGTAGGCGCGTCACCCCGCGGAGTGGAACGCACCCGCGACGACAGGACCATCGCCACCACCGCCACGCCAACGGCCACGTAGAACGCCGCGGCGAACGACGACGCGGTGGATTCCCCGTCGGCCGACGCCTGCTGGACGGTCGTCATCACGACCGAGCCGAACACCGCACCCATCTGCGTCATGAGCTGTTGCATGGCTCCGGCGACCCCGAGGTCGCGTTCGTCGACGGCATTGGCCACCAAGGACGTCATGGCCGGGCTGGCGATCCCGATTCCGGCACCTGACAGACCGAGCGCGAGCAACACCACCAGGAGGTTCGAACCGAGATCCACCGTGGTGAAGAGGAACATCGACATCGCGACGCACGCGCCCCCGACGACGCCCATCACCCGCTCACCCACGCGGATCGTGACGAGACTGGCCAACGGCGCCACCAGAGCGAAGGTGAGTGGACGGGCGATCACCACGAAGGAGATCTTCGAGGTGTCGAACTCCAGCACCTCGCGCAACACCAGCGGCGCCAGCAGGAATCCACCCATGTAGGCGAAGTTCGCCAGGGTTTGCGACATAACCGGGAACGCCACGTTGCGGGTGCGCAACCACCCCAATGGAAGCAGTGGATCCCTCACCCTGCGCTCGATGCGCACGAAGTACACCAACGACACCGCCGACGCGCACAACAACCCCACCGTCAGCGGACTGCCCCAACCCCACTTCGGTCCCTGGTTGACACCGGCCAACAACATCGAGGCACCGAGTCCCAGGGTCACCGAGCCGGCCACGTCGAAGTGAACGTCGCGCGACTTCTCGGTGTCGGGCAGCAACCACACCGCGATGATCACTCCGAGAACGCACAATGGCGCCTGCACGGCGAAGATGATCCGCCAGCCGAAGGCCTCCACCAGCGGGGCCCCGGCCACGACACCGAGCACCGGCGCCCCGGCGTTGACGAAACTCCAGTAGCTCAGAGGTCGCACCCGTTGATCGGCGGGGAACAACCGGTTGATGTAGGCCATCGTCGAGGGCCCGGTGGCCGCGCCGGCCGACGCCGAAAGGATTCGGAAGGCGATCATGCTCGGGGCGTCCCACGCCACCGCCGTCAGGGCGGCGAACACGCCGGCCCCGAGCAGGCCGTAGACGAACACCCGCTTGTGCCCCCACAGATCACCGGCCTTGCCGAACGCCGGACCCACCACGCCGAAGGCCAGCATCGGGCCGGTGATGCTCCACGACACCACCGAGATGCTCGACCCGAAGTCGTCGGCGATGGTCCCGAGCGAGACCGCCAGGATGGTGATGGTGAAGCCCACCGTGAAGAGCGCCGACAGGACCACCAAAAGCACGGCCCAATGACGTTCGATGGGAACGCGACGACCCAGCCAACGACGAAGCAGGATGGGCCAGGGCACCACGCCGAGTTCGTCGACCCCGACGGAGTCGACGTTCAGCGTGCGCGGGTTGGAATCGCGGGCGTCGGCGCCCACGGATCAGGACTTGGGCTTCAACGACGTCATCGCCGAAGCGAGCGCCGACACCGACCAGCGGTCGTTCTGGTCGATGGTCTCGGCGTTGGTCCACGACTGGACGCGGGTGACCTGACCGCCCTGCACGAAGAAGGTCTCGCCCGTGAACTCGCACGACTCCGACGCGAGATACGCCACCAGCGGGCTCACGTTGGCCGGATCCCACTTGTCGAACTCGCCGGCCTTGGGGGCCAGCACCTCCTCGAGACCCGGCGTCGCCAGGGTCAGGCGCGTGCGGGCCGCCGGAGCGATCGAGTTGCTCTTCACGTTGTAGCGACCCAGTTCCTTGGCGCAGATCTGGCTGAAGGTGGCGATGCCGGACTTCGCCGCGCCGTAGTTGCCCTGACCCGGATTCGAGAACAGGCCGCTGGTGCTGCTGGTGTGCACGATGTTGCGGGGCTTCGTGATTCCGGCCTTGACCTGCTCGCGCCAGTACACGGCGGCGTGACGGGTGGGGGCGAAATGTCCCTTCAGGTGAACGGCGATCACCGCGTCCCATTCGTCCTCGGTCATGTTGACCAGAACGCGGTCGCGCAGGATGCCGGCGTTGTTCACGAGGATGTCGAGATCGCCGAACGCCTCGATGGCGCTGTCGATCATGCGCTTGGCCCCGTCCCAATCGGCGACGTTGTCACCGTTGACGATCGCCTCTCCGCCCATCGCCTTGATGTCGGCCACGGTCTGCTGGGCCGGGGTGATGTCGGTGCCGGTTCCGTCGTTCGCACCGCCGAGGTCGTTGACGACAACCTTGGCTCCCTCGGCGGCGAACAGCAGTGCGTGCTCGCGCCCCAGTCCACGTCCGGCTCCGGTGATGATGGCCACGCGGCCGTCGAGTGCTCCCATGATCGATCTCCTTCGACTCCCGTTTCACCTTATTCCGGCGCGACGAGCGGGCGAAAAGTCGTGCGCGGACTCAGCCGTAATAGACGATGTCGACCACACTGCCGCGCGGGAGCAATTGTCCCGTGGCCACCAGTTGTCCACCGACGGTGGCGGCGATCGGCGCCCCGCGCACCCGACCCGTGACGTTGCCCACGGTGAGGCCGGCGTTGGTGATGGCCGCCTTCACCGCGTCGAGATTGGTGAGCGTGGCCAGATTCGGCATCGCCACCAAGTCGGGACCCTTCGAGACCGCGACGGTGACCGAGGAACCCTTGGGCAGCGACTCGCCGGCGACCGGCGACTGCGTCGTCACCCCACCGAGGGGCACGTCGTTCGAGAACTCGTCGTCGGCCCGGTTGATGATGAGTTGCAGGTCGTTGAGCGCGGCCGTGGCCGCGTCGATGCTGAGTCCGCGCAGATCGGGGACCACGCGCGGTGCCGGACCCTGCGACACCACGATGTCGACCGAGGTGCCCTTGATGACTTCCTGACCCGCCACCAGGTTGGGTTGCAACGCGACGGCCCAACGAATCACCAATCCGACCGGCACATCCTCGCTGAACTCGGGGGTCTGCACTCCGAGCACCAGCCCCGCCTCGGTGAGAGCCGTGGTGGCCGCGGTGACGTCGAGGGCGTTCAATTCGGGCAGTGGCACCGGCGGGGGTCCGGTGGAGACCACGAAGGTGATGCTCTTGCCGCTCTGCAACTTCCGACCGGCCTCGGGGTCGGTGCGCACGATGGCTCCCGCCGGCACGTCCTCACTGGCCTCCTCGACCTCGACGATGGTCCAGTCGTACTCGGTGACGAGGTTGGTGGCCTCGCCTAGATCGACGCCGGTGAGCACGGGCACCTCGTAGGAGTCCTTTTGGATCACCTTGAAGAGCAGGAATCCCCCGACCACCACCACCAACACCGCCACCGCCGCCAGGATCCAGCGCGCGATCGCCGGGGCGTCGGTCGCATCGGACTCGGCGGCGAGCGCGACATCGGTCGGAGCGATCACCATGGTGTCGTTGGTCGTGGGGATGACCGACGTCTCGGCGGTGCCGGCGACACCACCGGTGGCGTCGAAGACCGTCGACGAAACGAGCGGCAACGGCGTGGGACGGGGCAACGACGGCGCGGCTTGCACGAGCGCGCGTCCCATGTCGGCCGCACTCGATCGCTCCATGGGGTCCGAACGTCCGGCCTTCTCCAACACCGACGCCAAACCACCGAGATCGGCCGAGACGGGGAACAACTTGTCGACGCGACCGCCGAGGGTGGTGACCACCGAGTCGGCGAGGAACGGGACCGTACCGGTGACCGCCTCGGTGAGGATCAACGCCAATGCGTACACGTCGGCCTTCTCGTCGAACGGTTCGCCCTTGGCCTGTTCGGGAGCGCAGTAGCGGGCCCGCTCGAGCGACACCGACGTGGTGTCGGACCACGCGTCCTCGGCCACCACCGAGGCCACCGCCAGATCGGCGACCCGGGCCCGACGGTCGTCGCCGAAGACGATCGCCGAGGGTCGCAGGTCGAAGTGGGTCGAACCGCGCTTATGCGCGTAGTCGAGGGCCCGACACACGTCGACGCCGACGGCGAGGGCCTGACTGGGTGTCAACGTGCGACCACGGTCGATCATGTCCTGCAGGGATCCCCCGTCGAGGATCTCCTGTGCGACGTACACCCGGCCGGAACCCTCGGTTCCGATGCGACCGAAGGCCACGGTGCGCAACACCTGGGGATGGTTCATCGACGCCGCGGCGGCGGCCTGTTCGAGAAGCGCCTCGCCACGGGTCCGGCTCACGTCGGAGGAGAAGACCCGCACGGAGACGTCGACGTCGGACAGCAGGTCGCGGGCCACGAACACGGTGCTCGAACCCGAACGACCGGTCTCGGTGCGCAGTCGGAATCGGCCGTCGATCAGGGTGTCGATCAGCGAATCCGGGTCGTGGTTCTCGAAGATGGACATCGGTGCGAAACTAGCGTTGTATTGCGAATGTGTGACGATCGCCCCCGTCACAAGATGCAAAACACCAGCACATCGGGTCACAATGGTGACGTGAGCGACAACGACTCCCCCGACGCGGCCATCCAACAGGACGAGGGAGCGCCCGGACAAACGGTGACGAACGTGCGTCGCCGCCGTCGGCCCTCCATCGAGATGGTGCTCATCAGCGCCGGACTCGCACTCGGTCTGATGATGATCATCCTCGGCCTCATGTCGGCCACCACCGGTCGCGACGCGTTGGGCTACCCCGACCAGATCATCAGCGTGTCCCCCGCACCGAACGACCGACAGGTGCTGTCACAGACCGAGATCTCGGTCGACCTCATCGACGGCTACGAGGCCGAATTCATCCTCGACGGCATCGCCATCCCCACGACGCGCCTCGAGGACGCCGCGCCCCAGCAGGCCAAACCCGGTCAGCAGATCGAGCTGCCCAAGACCGCCATCTACGACCAAGGCAACTCGCTGATCCGTTTCGAGCCCACCGAGGGCGCCGCCGTCGAGCGGTACGACGTCGGCGTTCACCGGGTGACGGTGTTCTTCTGGAAGATCGAGGACGGGCGCAACACCGCGCGCAGCTTCTCGTGGTCGTTCGAGGTTCTCTGACCCTCAGCCGGGAATCTCGCCGGTCTCCAACAGCCGGACGAACTGCGCCTCGTCGAGCACCGGCACTCCGAGCTCGCTCGCCTTGGTGAGTTTGCTCGCACCGGGTTCGGCACCCACCACCAACGCGTCGGTCTTCTTCGACACCGAACCGGGGCTCTTGCCGCCGCGATCCTTGATGGCGCGCTCGGCACCGTCGCGATCGAAGCCTTCCAGCGAACCGGTGACGACGATGTTGCGGCCGACGAGGTTCTGGGGCAGACGCGACACCTCCACGTTGCCGAAGTCGACGCCGCTCGCGCGCATCTTCTCGATGAAGGCCCGGTTCTCGGGAACCGCGAACCAATCGGTGACCGAGGCGGCGATGACGTCGCCCACACCCTCGACGCTGGCCAGGTCGGCCTGTGACGCGTCCATGATCGCGTCGAGGGTTCCGAACGACGTCGCCAGCGCCTCGGAGGCCGAAGGTCCGAGGTGCTTCACGCCGAGCGCCGTGAGAATTCGGGCCAACGGACGGGACTTGGAACCGTCGATGGCCACCAGGAGTTTCTCGGCGCTGATGCGGGCGAAACCCTCGAGGGTGAGCAGCTGTTCGACGGTCAGGGAGTAGAGATCGCCGGGGTCGGACACCAAGCCGGCATCGGACAGTTGGAACACGGTCTTCTCGCCGAGACCTTCGATGTCCATGGCCCCGCGGGAGGCGAAATAGATGATGCGTTGGTCGCGTTGACTGGGACAACCCGGCTCGACGCACCGGGTGTTGGCCTCCCCCTCTGGACGCAGCAGCTCACCTCTCAACGGACAGGGACAAACGGACGGGAAGCTCCAGGGTTCGAGACCATCGGGCCGCAACGCCAACACCGGTCCGACCACCTCGGGGATGACGTCGCCGGCCTTGCGCACCACCACGGTGTCGCCCGGACGCACGTCCTTCAGGCGCACTTGGTCCTCGTTGTGCAACGTGGCCATCTCGACGTTGGACCCCCCGACGAAGACCTTCTCGAGCACGGCGAACGGGGTGACGCGTCCGGTGCGCCCCACCGAGATCTGGATGTCGCGCAACAACGTGGTGCGTTCCTCGGGCGGGAACTTGAACGCGATCGCCCATCGCGGCGCCCGGGCGGTGAAACCGAGCCTCTCGCGTTGCGCCAGGTCGTCCAGCTTCACCACCACACCGTCGATCTCGTACGGCAAGCGGTGGCGGTTCTCCTGCCAACGCGCGCAGTATCCGGCCACGTCGTCGACCGACGCGACCAGTTCGATGTTGGGGTTCACGGGGAAGCCGAGGGAGCGCAGGAACTCGAGCGTCTCGTGGTGACTGGTGAAGCGGGGTCCACCCACCACCTCACCGAGTTGGTAGGCCCAAAAGGCCAGCCCCCGACCGGCCGTCACGGAGGCGTCCTTCTGCCGCAAACTGCCGGCGCCGGCGTTGCGCGGGTTCACCGGCACCGGTTCGGGCTTGCGACCCGCGGCGATGCGTTCGGCGTTCTCGCGTTCCTTGGCCGCGCGCAATCGTTCGAACGCCTCGATCGGGAGGTACACCTCGCCGCGCACCTCGAGCACCTCGGGCACCACCACCCCCGTGGGTGCGGCGAGGGTCTTGGGAACCACGGCGATGGTGGCCACGTTGGCCGTGACGTCCTCGCCCACCCGCCCGTCACCGCGGGTGGCGGCCTGCACCAACACCCCGTTCTCGTAACGAAGGCTCATGGCCAACCCGTCGATCTTCAACTCGCACACGTACGCGGTGGGTTCGCCCTCGGACAAACCCTTCACCACGCGCTCGCCCCACGCGGTCAACTCGTCGTGGTCCATCGCGTTGTCGAGGCTGGTCATGGGGACCCGGTGCTCGACCGGCGAGAACGTCTCGGTGGTGACTCCGCCCACGCGCGCACTGGGCGAGGCCGCGGTGGCCAGTTCGGGGTGTTCGACTTCGATGGCACGCAGCTCGCGCTCGAGTTCGTCGTATTCGGCGTCGGAGATCTCCGGTGCGTCCTCGCCGAAATAGCGCTCGCGGTGGTAGTCGATCAGACGAGCCAGTTCGGCGTGACGGGCCGCCGAGTCTTTGGCATCTCCCGAACCGGCGGTCATGCGCCGATTGTAGATCAGGGGTGCGAGAGTGAGACTCAGGCTCCGACGGTGAGGCGCGTGGCGATGGCCTGAGTCCGCACGCGTTCGCCGATGTCGACCACATGGCCCATGATGGCGGCGGCGTTCTCCTCGGTGTGTAGCGCCAGTCCGCACGCCGGGGTCACCAACGACTGCTGGCGCAAGCGCATCGCGTCGCATCCGTTCTGCACCAGCCCGCACCACAGGCCGGCCAGTCGCTTCCACGCCCGCTCGGCGCTGTTCAGCATGGGGCCGTCGGTGGCCACGACACCCCACGCCACGATCCCACCCTTGTCGAGAAACCCGGCCAGAGCCGCGGCGTCGTCGACGAGCGACTCCGAGACCGGCACGCTCAACACCGCCGGGCCGGCCGCGAGGAGTGGAGCGAGATCGACATCGGCACAGGTGTGCAGTCCGACCATGCAGTCGCGTTCCACCGCGGCCATCGCGCCCGACATCAGGTCGATCGCGGTGTCGGGAGCGATCGGGAACGACTCGTCCATGATGTCGCCGATCATCGGCTCGTCGATGAAGACCACCTGCGGGGCGTCGGGGAGCACCGCGGCCACGTGTTCGTGGATGGTGCGCACGTGGGATCGCACCGCGCGAACTGCGACGTCGAACGCCAGGTGGGGCGGAACCCCGGCGCGCATCAACGACATACCCAACGTGATCGGGCCCGTGGACTGCCACTTGACCGGTGCGGTGCGACCGGCGGCGGCCTCGAGGAACGCCCGCAGTCCCCCGAAAGCGTCGTGTTCCAGATCGGTCTCCACCGGGGCCAGCGGGTCGACGCGCGGAACGTCGACGACGATGGACCCGTACTGACCGACGCTGATTCCACGAATTCCCACCACCGACTGGGCGATCATCGACTCCGCCGGGGATCGCTTCGGGAGCGAGGGGATCGCCGGAAGATCCGCGGTGACGGCCAAGGCGAACTCGGCCGCCGCGCGGGCGTCGCGGTGCGGCAAGCTGCCCACGCCGGTGGCCACTCCACCGGTCAGATATGTCGTCGCCGCCATGGTCATCACGTTTCCCCTCGGACTTTCGTAGCAGGCGACCCCCGTCGCGCCACAATCGAGCGCACCCGCGGCACGGGGACGTCCGTCCCCGATTGTCGGGACGTCGGTCCCATCGGCAACGCTGTGTGCATGTCGCTGACGCGCGAACGAACACGATCGAGGATCGTCACGTGGTCCATGCGGGTGGCCGTGATCGCGTGTGGCGCCACGGCACCCGCGAGCGCGTCGGCGCTCGAGAACTGGTCCGACGCCGCGCGGGTCACGACCTCGGTGGCGATGTGGGTCGCCTGGTCGGTCTGCCTGCTGTGCGTGCTCGTTCCATCCAGCATCTCGCTCACCGCGATGCGTCTCGCGTGCCCCACGTTGATCGTCTCCACCGCGCTCGTCGTGGCGCGAGACGCCGATCCGGGTTCGGTGGTCGCTCTCGCCGTCGCCATCGTGGCGACCCTCCTCGTGTTCAGCGCGGACGTGGGCGATTCGTTCGTGCAGGGCTCCGCGTACGGCGACGAGCGACGACACCTCTTGCGCTGTCCGCCGGCGATGGCTCTGACCCAGGTGCTCGCGTGGATGTTCTGGACCGCGACGGTCGCTCTGGCCGCCGTGTTCGCCCTCGACCACGACTGGTGGCTCGCGGCGATCGTCGCTTCGGTGGGCGTGGCGTGCACGGTTCTCCTACCGCGACGTTTCCACCGGTTCTCGCGTCGCTGGTTGGTGGGGGTTCCCGCCGGTGTGGTGATCCACGATCACGTGGTGCTGGCCGAGACCGCCATGTTCCTCGCGTCGAATCTGCGCGGAGTGGACGCCGTCACCGACGGCACCATCGACGCCGCCGACCTCACGGGTGGTTGCCGGGGCCCCGTGTTGCGCCTCACCTTGGGCGACTTCGACACCGTGGTGCTGGCCGCCACCCGGAACGATCCGGGCGGCAAGGCCCTTCACGTGCGATCGATGACCGTTTGTCCGTCGCGCCCGGGTCGCGCGCTGGCCGAGCTGACGACTCCCCCGCCCAGCACCAACTGACCGGCCTCGTCGTAGAAGACCGCGCTCTGCCCCGGCGACACCCGTCGCTGCGGTTCGCGCCAACGCACGAGCACCCGACCGTACCGGTCGACGTCGATGTCGGCCCGATGTGCCTCACCGTGGGCGCTGCACTGCACGCGAACCGCGCCCGAGACCGGAACCGAACTCCACGCCACGCGCTCCACCGACTCCACGTCAGTGGACAACATCGACTCGGGTCCCACCACCACCCGACGACCGAGTACGTCGACGTCGACCACGAACCGCTTGGTGCCTCCACCACCACCGACACCTCGACGCTGTCCGAGGGTCACCATCTCGACGGCGTCCACCTCACCGACGCGCGCGCCCTCGGTGTCCACGACCTCGGCGGCGTGCAACGGGATCCGTCGCGACAGGAAAGCCGAGCGCCCCGAACGGCCGTCGTCGTCCTTGGCCGTGGTGATGAAGCAGACGTCCTGACTGTCGGGCTTCCCGGCCGTGCGCAATCCGAGTCGTTCGGCGTGCGCGCGCACGTCGGCCTTGCTCATCTCCCCCACGGGGAACAACGTTCGTGACAACTGCACCTGATCCAACATGTGCACCACGTAGCTCTGGTCCTTTGCCAGGTCGCGACCCCGTGCCAAGCGGAAGGTGTCATCGTGACGGACGACCCGCGCGTGATGTCCCGTGGCCACGGCGTCGAAGCCGAGCACGACGGCCCGCTCGTGGAGTCGATCGAACTTCAGGTGTCGGTTGCATTCGATGCACGGATTCGGGGTCACGCCGACGGCGTGGTCGTTCACGTAGGGCTCGACCACGTCGCGGTGGAACTCGTCGGTGAAGTTGAAAACCAGGTGATCGAAGCCGATCTGCTGCGCGACGCGACGGGCGTCGTCGACGTCGCTGACGCTGCAACACCCGGAATCGCTCTCGCCGCCCCACAATCGCATGGTCACCCCCACCACGTCGTGACCCTGCTCGACGAGCAGGGCGGCGGCGACCGACGAATCGACCCCTCCGGACATGGCGACGAGGACCTTCATGCCTCCGAGACTACGGCGAGGTCGACGCGCGCGGGTCGCGAACGCGGGCTCAGGCGCGACGCAGGCGGGCCGATGCCGAACGGATGCGCTCCACGGCGTCCGTCACCACGCGCAGGGTGCGGTCGACGTCGGCCTCGGTGGTGGTGTGCCCCATCGACAGTCGCAGGGCACCGGCACTCCACTCGCGCCCGACACCCATCGCGCGCAACACGTGCGAAGGTTCCATGGCCCCGCTGGCGCACGCCGAAGCGGCCGAGGCGCACACCTCGGCCTCGTCGAGCAGGTACAGGAGCGACTCGCTCTCCACGTCGGAGATGCACACGTGCACCACACCGGGGACCGACACGGAGTCCGGGACGGTTCGACGCACGCCCGGAATGGCCAGTAGTCCGGCGGTCAGTCGATCGCGGAGCATCGCGATGCGGACCGTCTCGTGGGCGCGTTCGGCGTCGGTGGCCCGCAGCGCTTCGGCCATGGCCACGATGCCGGCGACGTTGTGGGTGCCACTGCGCCGATCACGCTCCTGTCCTCCACCGAGCACGATGGGCTCGAAGGTGACGCCTTCGCGCACGATCAACGCCCCGACGCCCTTGGGACCCCCGAACTTGTGGGCGCTGATGGCCATGCTGTCGACGAGGGGCCACAACTCCCGGAGATCGATCCAACACGCGGCCTGCACGGCGTCGGTGTGCAGCACCGCGTTGGGCGCGTGTCGCCTCACCACGTCGGACACCGCGCTCATGTCGGTGACCACACCGGTCTCGTTGTTCACCGCCATCACCGACACGCTGCCGACCGAGTCGTCGAGGGCGGCGCGCAGGGCGGCGAGGCTCACGGCACCGTTCTCGTCGACGTCGACCACGCGACCCTCGAGGTGTTCCACACAATGCAGAACCGCGTGATGCTCGGCCGCGGGACACACGGCGACCCCACCGCGACGACGCACGACGCCCACGATGGCCGCGTTGTCGCTCTCGGTCCCGCAACCGGTGAACACGACCTCGCCGGGCTTGCAACCCACGATCGAGGCGATCAGATCGCGGGCCTCGTCCACCGATTTGCGGGCCAGTCGGGCGAACCGATGGGATCCGCTGGGATTGGCGTACACCACGTCGAGGAACGGCATCATCGCCGCGATCGCCGAAGCCCGCATGGGTGTGGTGGCGGCGTGATCCATGTACGTGACGGGACCGGCCATGTCCGAAGAGTACCCCTCGCGGCGCGCCCCGCCGCTCCCCCGATTCACCGCACGCTCCGGCCGCGTGGTGGACTGGATACGCATGAAGGGATTCGACGACTCGACCTACGGTGAATCCTTCGCGGACGTGTACGACGACTGGTACGACGACGTGAGCGACGTGGAGGCCACCACCGCGTTGGTCGTCGAACTGTCGCGCCGCGGAACCGTTCTCGAGTTGGGCGTGGGCACCGGACGCCTGGCGATCCCCCTGGCCCGCGCCGGGTGCACCGTGGTCGGCATCGACTCCAGCTCGGCCATGCTGGACAGGTGCCGGGCCAAGATCGCCGAACTCGGATCGTCGCCGTCGCCGGAGTTGATCCTGGGTGACATGGTCGAGGCCCAACCCGACCGCGGTTTCGACTCCGTGCTGATCGCGTACAACACCGTTTTCAGCCTGCCCTCGGCCGAACGACAACAGTCACTCTTCGACGCAGTGGCCCGCCGATTGAACGACGGCGGAACCTTCGTCATCGAGGCCGCCGTGCCCGATCCCGCGCGTCCCGCCGGGGGAACCGTGGGTGTGCGCTCGATGCACGCCGACCGCGTGGTGCTCTCGGTCGACGTGCACCACCCCGACGATCAACGCGTCGACGGACAGTTCGTCGAGTTCACCGGGTCCGGAGGCGTGCGTCTGCGTCCGTGGAGCATCCGCTATCTGTCCCCCGCCCAGCTCGACGGGATGGCCGAACGCGCCGGTTTGAGACTTCACGATCGGTGGGAGGACACCGCCCGATCGCCGTTCGTCTCCGATTCACCCACCCACGTCTCGGTGTACACCCGATGACAAGGAATTCGTCTCGTCCTTTGCGTATCCTGAGGTCACCGTGAGTCAACTACGCCTGAATCCCCTCACCGGCCGCTGGGTCACCATCGTCGCCGAACGGGCCATGCGCCCCACAGATTTCGCCACCCGCGTGCCCACCGTCGAATCCGGCCCCACGCGACCCTGTCCCTTCTGCCCCGGCAACGAGGACTCGTCGTTGCCCACTCTGGCCACCGTCGGACCCGACAACCACTGGCGCATGCGCGTCATCCCCAATCTCTTCCCCGCGTTCGACGGCGACGACTCCCTCGCGGTTCGCAACCTCGGCCCCGTCCACGTGATGGCCGAGGCCAGCGGCACGCACGAGGTGTTCGTGTTCACCCGCGACCACAAGGCCGGCATCGAGATGTTCAGCGACGAGGCCTGTACCGAGCTGATGGTCACGCTCAAGCAGCGACTGCAGAGTCACGCCGACACCGACAACATCCGTTACACGCAGGCCATCGTGAACCACGGTCGCGAGGCCGGAGCGTCGTTGTCGCACCCGCACGGACAACTGCTGGGTCTTCCCTTCGTGCCCGGCGAGATCCTCGACGAGGAGCGGGCGTTCGTGCGCTTCGAGGGTGGCTGCATTCTGTGCGCCACGGTCGAAGCCGAGCTGGCCTCGAACGAACGCGTCGTGCTGGCCACCGACGAGGCCGTCGTGGTGTGCCCCTGGTGGAGCGGTGGCCCGTACGAGATGCTCATCATCCCGCGCAATCACGATCAGCACCTCACCGACTCCTCGGACGAGCAGGTGGCCGGCGTGGGTCGCGCCATTCGTGACGCCTTGGTGCACCTCAACGAGGTGTTCGCCGACGTGGCGTTCAACCTCGTGTTCCACACCGCGCCCCATCACCACAACGGGGCGTTCCACTGGCACGTGCACCTCTTCCCGAAGCTCACCACCGTGGCGGGCTTCGAACGCGGCACCGGCGTGATGATCAACATCATTCCGCCCGAACAGGCCGCCGAAGAGTTGCGCCGGGTGGGCGCTCGCGCCTGATCTGGGCCACACTGGCGGAATGAGCCGCATCACCGTGTCCATCGACCTCGACGCCACTCCCGCCCGGGTGTGGGAGGTGGTGGAGCCCATCGAACGTCACGTCGACTGGATGGCCGACGCGGTCGCCATTCGTTTCGAAGGCGAGCAGACCCGCGGGGTGGGAACGAAGTTCCTGTGCGACACCAAGGTGGGCCCCATCAAGTTGACCGATCACATGGAGATCACCGAGTGGATCCCGGGCGAGGCCATGGGCGTTCGCCACACCGGCTTGGTCACCGGCACCGGCATCTTCACCCTGGCCCCACTCGACGGCGGCTCGCGCACCCGCTTCACCTGGAGCGAGAAGCTGACGTTCCCGTGGTGGCTCGGCGGACGTCTGGGCGAGATCGTCGGCGGCCAGGTGGTCATGAAGGCGATCTGGCGTCGCAACCTGACCAAGCTCCAGGCCCTCGTCTCGTAACGATCCGGGCGCGATGAGACGCCATACCCGTCGACCCACCCGGTCCGCTGTAGTTTCTCCCAGTGGGGCGAAGTGAAGGGGCGACATGAAATCGTTGGCGGGTGTGCGGTCGCGTTGGGCGGCCATTGGTGCGGCGTGTGCGGTGG
>VFQT010002285.1_pt1 | contig 20090 bp, 18 predicted proteins | sample 3512381 | NCBI WGS metagenome assembly VFQT01 (sample SAMN10412376, study PRJNA504923) | tailings metagenome | isolation source: Relicate 2 Philex TSF3 active mining site | place: Philippines: Tuba, Benguet | collected 2017-08-29
TTGCTTCGTCGAGCGACTTCGCCTTGGCCACGCCGACGGACGAACCCATGTTGGCAGGCTTCACGAAAAGCGGGAGGCCAAGTTGTGCGATCACGTCGGCGATGGCGTTGTGGCTGGCCGAGCCGCTACAGGTGACTCCGGCGATCTCGTCGGCGCGCAGTGCGACGAACTTCGGTTGCGCGATGCCTTCAGCCGCCAACACACGCTTGGCGGTGGCTTTATCCATCGATACGGCACTACCCAACACACCAGCGCCCACGTAGGCAACATGGGCGAGATCCAACATTCCTTGCACGGTGCCGTCTTCGCCCATCGGGCCGTGCAACAAGGGGAGCACCACGGTGCGCGCGGCGCCCGTGTCGCCGGCTGCCGTGCGCGCGGCACTCGCGATGACTTCGCCCAACGAGGACGCACGTCCCGTTGCCTCCAAGCGCTCCGGCAACGCATCGCGCCCACGCGCGAGCGCAGCCATTGCACCTTCGGCCAGCATCCACTCGCCACCACGCGAAATGGCCACGGTGGTCACGTCGTATCGCTCGGGGTCGAGCGCTCGCAACACGTGTGCTGCGGTGACGCAACTGACATCGTGTTCGGCCGACTCGCCACCAAAGATGACGATCACGTGGGTGCGCGAGCGCGAATTCACTCGTCTCCACGGTACTTGCCTCGTACGCTATGTAGTCGTATGCGCTTCATGGCCACCGATGTCGCTCACGCAGTGGGTGGCGAATTGCGTGGAAAGAACGCCCATTTGTCGGGAGCCACCTTCGACTCGCGCACGTTGGTGATGGGGCAGTTGTTCGTGCCGATCGTTGCCGAGCGCGACGGGCACGACTTCATTACCGACGCACTGTCTCGTGGTGCGGGTGCCTACCTCACGTCGCGTGATGGTGCGGGAGGCAGCGGCGATGCACAGGGGGGCGGCGACGCGCGCAATGGCGGCCCGCGCGGCACGGCCATCGTGGTGCCCGACACGCTGGAAGCACTCCGCAAACTCGGTCGTTGGGCACGTGAGTCGCTCAGCGACCGGGTACAACACCGCGTGGTGGGCATCACGGGCAGCGTGGGCAAGACCACCACGAAAGATTTGGCCGCAGCCGCCATCGGCTCTGCGCTGAAGGTTGCCGCAAGCTCGCGTTCGTTCAACAACGATCAAGGCGTCCCCATCACGTTGCTGAACGCCCCCGACGATTGCGAAGCACTCGTTCTGGAAATGGGCATGCGCGGCCACGGAGAAATCACCCGACTCACCCAAGTGGGCCTACCGAACATCGGTATCGTCACCGCGGTTGCCGAAGCTCACAGCGCATTGCTCGACAACCTGGATGGCATCGCTCGGGCCAAGGGCGAACTCGTCGAAGCACTGCCATCGAGCGGCATCGCCATTCTGAACGCCGACGACGAGCGTGTGTTGGCCATGCAGTCGCGAACCGCGGCGCAGATCATCACGTTTGGTGAAGCGCCATCGGCAACGGTGCGAATAACGAGTGTGGATCTCGATCAACGTGCGCATGCCACCGTGCACCTGGCCACACCGTGGGGCAACGTGTCGTTCGCGTTGCCCATCGCCGGACGCCATAGTGCGAGCAATGCGGCAGCTGCCATCGCCGCTGCCGGCGCATGTGGGGTAGATGTGCAGGGTGCAGCAGCCGCGATCACGGCAGCACCGATGTCGCCCAACCGAATGAGCGTGCGCACCACCTCGCGCGGTGTGGTGCTGATCGACGACTGCTACAACGCCAACCCCAAGTCGATGGCTGCAGCATTCGACACCCTTGCATCGATTCCCGCCAAACGGCGGTTTGCCTTCGTGGGCACCATGGCGGAACTGAAGGATCCAGACATCGCGCATCGCGCCATCGCCTCACTCGCCCGACGAATGGAAATCACCCTCATTGCGGTGGACACCAATTTGTACGGAGAGTCGGCTGGTTCCGGCGACAGTGCCTTGGGGCCAGAGTCGGCTGGTGCGAGTCTCACCCTGCATGCCGCAATCGAACGCGTCACCGACTTCGGCGATGGTGATGCCGTGTTGGTGAAGGGTTCGCGGGTCGCCGGACTCGAACGGTTGGTTCAGGCCTTCGGCTGAGTAGCTGCGGCGCCGCTCGCGCCACTCGACATTGGGTAGCGCTCGTCAAGCGCACGCGTGTTGCACCACCACGCCAACACCAATGCCCATGCTGCGCCGACGAAGAGCAGCCATCGCGTTCCGTAACGGTCAACCAGTGGGCCAAAGATGATGTTGCCGATCGGCACGGTTCCACCAAACGACATGAACCACAACGCCATGGTGCGACCACGTTCGTGCGCGGCAAGTCTTCCTTGCAGCACGGTGCCCATTGCGGTGGTGGTGAAGAAGTACGACACGCCGAGAGCGAAACCGGCGATGAACGCCGGCGTGGCAGAGCGCGATGCAGCAAATGCCGCCATCGCCACTGCATTGGCTGCAAAGCCCCAACGAATCATCACGCGCGGATCACGACCAACGAAGATGGTGCCGAGCGCCAACCCGCCGAGCGCAGCACCAAGCGCCCAGGTGGCATACAGCCACTTGTACACCGCGCTCGAGTCGTTGATGCCGAAGTTCAATTCCGCGACCGCCGGGAACAATCCGATGTACGGCAGCGAAATGAGGGAGTACAACGCCAGCGTGAGAATCAGTCGGCGAACCACGGGACGGTCACGCGCAACGCGGAATGCGAAGGTGAAGCGAGCCCAACCCTTCGTGGTGTCGCGTTGGTGCGCCGGCACGTTGGTGCGCCACAACGCCCACACCACCAGCAGATACGTCACGGCATTGAACGAGAAGAAGTGCCATGCCTCGGCACCGAGAGGTGAGAACACCGCCACCAAAATGGGGCCGATCACGCGCGAACCGTTGATCAACGTGGAGTTGAGCGCCATCGCGCCGGGCAAGTCGGCCTGCGGAACCAGCGACGGCAACAACGCCGACCACGCGGGCATGTTGAGTGCGCCGCCAATACCCACGCCAAGTTGTGCAAGGAAGATGGCCCAGATTGGAGCGTCGATTCGAGCCAACGCCGCCAACACCACGGAGAACGTCAGCATCACCAATTGCATCGATGCCAGCCACTTGCGGCGGTCGACGGTGTCGGCAATCACGCCAGCGGGAATTGCGAGTAGCAGCAGTGGTCCCATCTGCGCGAGGATGAGCAGTGCCACCACCGAGGCCTTGCCCGTGCGGTGGTAAATGTAGATGGGCAACACCACGTTTTGAATCCACGAACCGATGTTGGATCCGAACGACGCCGCAAAAATCCGCCTGAATTGCCCGTGCGACAACGCCGACCTCGCACTGCCCGGGCGGATGATGGGAAGTTCGCCCGTTTCGGTGGCGAGAGGAGAACTATCAGTCATGTGCGAACCGCGGTGTTCTAACCTAGGTCGCTGATGAGTCAGCAGCGCGCCGCCAACGCAGCAATTGCGTCACACAATGCAACGTCGCAGATGGTGTCGTCGCAAGCGGTGTCGTCGCAGGCGGTGTCGTCGCAGGCGGTGTCGTCGCAGGCTGCATGCTCTACACGTTTTGCGATCTTTTCTGAGTGTCCGCAGTGCGGTCACGCATTGCACGCCGAGCACGCGCACTACAAGTGCGGTGGTTGCGGCTGGCGTGACAGCTGCTGCGACTAGCGCACCGCGTCTGCGGCTACCGCCGCGCGCTGCTTACGCCAACAAGTCGGCGTACATCTGCAAGAACGCCGCAGGTCCGCCAACCAAGAAGGTGGTCACCGCAGTTTCCTTCCACTTCGGCAACTCGCCCTTGATCTTGTCGAGAGGTCCCACCAACGCAACGTCCTCCACCATCTCCAGAGGAATGATCGCGGCGGCTTCCTTCTTCTTGCCCTCCAGGTACAACTCCTGCACTTTGTTGGCGATGTGCTCCCATCCCATGCGTGCAAACACTTCGAAGTGGAAGTTCGCACCCTTGGCTCCCATGCCACCGGCATACAACGCCACGAACGGCCGAATCATGTCGGCGCATTTCTCCACGTCGTCACCCGGCACCACGAACAGTGATGCCACCACTTCGAACGTGTCGCGCTTGGCGGGGTTGCCCGACTTGGCGAAGCCTTCGTCCAAACAACGGCGATAGTGCGCGTCGTCCTTGGGTGAGTAGAACAGCGGCAACCAGCCCTCGCAGATTTCGGCAGAAAGCGCCACGTTCTTGGGGCCTTCGGCTGCCAAGTAAATAGGAATCTCTTTTCGAAACGGATGGATGGTGCTCTTCAACGGCTTGCCGAGCCCAGCACCGCCTTGCAGCGGCAGGTCGTAGAACTCACCGTGATGTTCGAGTGGCGCTTCGCGTCGCACGATGGTGCGCACGATGTCGACATATTCGCGAGTGCGAGCCAGCGGCTTGGGATACGGCTGGCCGTACCAACCTTCCACCACCTGCGGGCCCGATGCGCCGATGCCGAGGATCATGCGACCGCTCGACAAGTGATCGAGCGTCATTGCCGACATTGCGGTGGCGGCCGGAGTGCGCGCACTCATCTGCATGATGCCCGTGCCGAGTTTGATGTTGGTGGTTTGCGAACCCCACCACGCCAACGGAGTGAGTGCATCGCTTCCGTATGCCTCGGCGGTCCACAACGAATGGAAACCGAGCTTGTCGGCTTCCTTCACCGCTTCCACCACGCCTGCTGGCGGACCTGAACCCCAATATCCGGTGTTGTAGCCGAGTTTTGCCATGCGGTCAGTTTGACACATGCGGCGTCACTGCGACGGGGCGGAGCAGTGGGCCAGTCTCCGCGACGGAGCGGAACAGTGGGCTAGTCACTGCGACGGAGCGGAGCGTCGCGGTGCTATTTGCGCAGCGCGACGAGGGGCTCGACGAAGTCGTGTCCCAGCGCTTCGGCGCTCGGCTTGTTGGTGAGCATGCCACCAACCGTGTTCACGCCGAGTGCCATCGCGTGTTCGCGTTCGGCTGCACCGCGTGCACCATGAATGGCCAACTGCAATTGATACGGCAACGTGGCGTTGGTGAGCGCGTACGTGCTGGTGTTGGGCACCGCACCCGGCATGTTGCCCACTGCGTAGTGGATCACACCATGCTTTTCGTACACCGGGTCGGTGTGCGTGGTTTCGCGCATGGTCTCGATGCAGCCACCTTGGTCGATGGCAACGTCTACCATGACGGCGCCACGCTTCATGGTCTTGACCATCGCTTCGGTCACCACGATCGGTGCGCGCGCACCTGCAACCAACACCGCACCAATCACCAAATCGGCGTCCAACACGCTGCGCTCGATCGCGCCACGATTCGACGCCAACGTCATGATGCGACCCTTTTCGATTTGATCAACGAAACGCAAGCGATCCAGGTTCTTGTCCAACAACACCACTTCGGCTTCCATGCCGGCAGCGATGCGAGCGGAGTTCCAACCCACGTTGCCTGCGCCGATCACCACCACCTTGGCCGGACGTACACCAGGTGCTCCACCCATCAACACACCTCGACCGCCGTACGGGCGCTGCAGGTAGTGCGCACCAGCCTGAGTAGCTAGACGACCGGCAACTTCACTCATCGGTGCCAGGAGCGGTAGTGCGCCATCCTCGGTTTGCACCGTTTCATACGCCACGCCGGTGGTGCGTTGCTTCAGCAGGGCCTCGGCAACCTTCGGGTACGCAGCGAGATGCAAGTAGGTGAAGAGCGTGAGATCGGGTCGGAGGAACGCGAACTCCTTCTCGGTGGGTTCCTTCACCTTCACCACCATGCTCTGGCCCCAGGCGTCGGCTGCCGTTGACACGATGGTGGCACCAGCGGCCACGAACTCGGCGTCGGAGATGGAGGCGGCGGTGCCGGCGTCCTTCTCCACGAACACCTCGATGCCAGCTCGCTCGAACTCACGGACGCCGTCCGGGGTGAGGGCCACGCGGCCCTCGAGGGTTTTGGTTTCCTTGGGGACGCCAAGTGTGACGTGCGCCGGCTTCACGCGACTGTTCTACTACAACGCCGGCACGGTCAAGGCGCACCGCGCGGGTCAACGACCGGGACATTGGGCACCGCGCGCGACCACACGGCGCGGACGTGGTTTGCGGTGCCCGTGGTAGAAAAACCTCATGAAAAAGTTCCGAAATTTCATTGACGGCAAACACACCGACGCAGCCGACGGCAGCACGCTCGACATCATCAATCCGGCCACCGGCAAGGTGTACGCAACTTCACCCAACAGCAAGCAAGCCGACATCGACGCCGCGATGAACGCAGCCCAACGCGGCTTCGAAGTGTGGAAAGAATCCACACCGTCGGAGCGCTCGCTCGCTCTCTTCCGCATCGCCGACGCCATCGAGGCACGCAAGGACGAATTCATCGCGATGGAAGTGGAGAACTGCGGCAAGCCGGTGTCGATCACCACCTCGGAGGAAATTCCACCGATGGTCGACCAGATTCGCTTCTTCGCGGGTGCGGCACGAATGTTGGAAGGCAAGAGTGCGGGTGAATACATGAAGGGCTTCACCTCCATGATTCGTCGCGAGCCGGTCGGCGTGTGTGCGCAGGTTGCGCCATGGAACTATCCGATGATGATGGCCGTGTGGAAGTTCGCTCCGGCAATCGCCGCCGGCAACAGCATCGTGTTGAAGCCGAGCGACACCACACCGGCAACCACCGTGTTGCTCGCCGAAATCGCCAACGAGTTCCTCCCACAGGGCGTGTTCAACGTGGTGTGTGGCGATCGCGACACGGGTCGCACCATGGTGTCGCATGCGACGCCGTCGATGGTGTCGGTCACCGGTTCGGTTCGTGCAGGAATGGAAGTCGCCGAAGCAGCCGCCAAGTCGCTCAAGCGAGTGCATCTCGAGTTGGGTGGCAAGGCGCCCGTCATCGTGTTCGACGACGCCGATCTCGAAGCGGCAGCCGCACAAATTTCGATGACCGGCTATTTCAACGCCGGTCAGGACTGCACCGCGGCCACGCGGGTGATCGCCGGACCGAAGGTGTACGGCGACTTCGTCGAAGCACTCGCTGCAGCTGCCAAGAACACCAAAACCGGTCAGCCGGGCGACGATGTGCTGTACGGCGCGCTGAACAACTCCAACCAGCTCGCTCGCGTGAGCGGCTTCGTCGAGCGCGCACCCAAGCACGCACGCGTGGTGGCAGGTGGCAACAAGATCGGCAACGACGGCTACTTCTTCGAACCCACCGTGGTGGCCGACCTCAAACAGACCGACGACATGATCCAGCAGGAAATCTTCGGACCGGTCATCACCGTGCAGAAGTTCAGCGACGAAGCCGAAGCCTTGAAATGGGCGAACGGCGTGGAGTATGGCCTTGCATCATCGGTGTGGACCCGAGATTTCGGCAAGGCCATGCGCATGGCGAAGTCGCTCGATTTCGGCTGTGTCTGGATCAACACCCACATCCCCGTGGTGGCCGAAATGCCGCACGGCGGATACAAGAAGTCCGGCTACGGCAAGGACCTTTCGGCATACGCGCTCGACGACTACACGCGCATCAAGCACGTGATGGCAAACATCACTATCTAGTCGATGACTGACTAGCGTTGCGCTGCAAGGGGGAGTGATACCACGGTGGTAACTGAACGCGGCTCCGTTGAGTTGGTGGACGTCACCAAGCGATACGGCGACGTCACCGCCGTGGACAAGATCAATCTCGAAATTCACGCCGGCGAGTTCTTGTCGCTGCTCGGCCCCAGCGGTTGCGGCAAAACCACCACACTGCGAATGTTGGCCGGCTTCGAGCAACCAGACGAAGGCTTCATTCGTATCTCCGGTGAATACGTGCAGGGTGTTCCGCCGTACAAGCGCGACGTCAACACGGTGTTCCAGCACTACGCATTGTTCCCGCACATGACCGTTGCCGAAAACGTGGCGTACGGGTTGCGACAAAAGGGTGTCAACAAATCGGAGATCGCCACACGCGTCACCGAAGCACTCGACATGGTGCAGATGTCGAAGTTGGCCGACCGCAAACCGCGACAGATGTCGGGAGGTCAGCAGCAGCGTGTTGCAGTAGCGCGCGCATTGGTGAATCGTCCGAGCATCTTGTTGCTCGACGAACCGCTCGGTGCGCTCGACCGCAAGTTGCGTGAAGAGATGCAGATCGAACTCAAGTTGCTGCAGACACGTCTGGGTATCACGTTCGTGTTCGTCACGCACGACCAGGAAGAAGCAATGTCGATGTCCGACCGCATCGCCATCATGCTCAACGGCCACGTCGAACAGCTCGCCGATCCCGAAACCGTGTACGAACACCCGACCACGGCCTTCGTCGCTGGATTCGTCGGTCGCAACAACTTCTGGCAGGGCATCGCCACCGAACACGGTTCCCAGGCCGACGATGGCACGGTGTTCGTGGCCAGCCGTCCGGAGGAAGACGTGCCCAACGGCGAGCCGGCGCTGTCTGCCGTGCGGCCCGAATGCATCAACCTGAGTGCCGCCCAGCCCGCAAAATCGGAGAACTGCGTTCAGGCCACCGTGGCCGGCGTGTCGTACTTCGGCGACGTCCTCCAGTACGTCGTGCGAACCCGCACAAAGGACCTCCTCGTCTTGGTGCCACGCACCAACCCGGAACGATTCCAGGTGGACGACTCCGTCTGGTGTTCGTGGCCCGCCGAGGACGTTTACCTGTTCTCGGCGCGTCAAGCCAACATCGTGATGGCGGCGCCCAGCGCCACCACCTGACGGGCTCAGCCGACCTGTTTACCTGACGCGGCCCCGCCTGGTGCGCTAAGTTCGGGTGAGCCGAACGGCACACACCATGAGGGGGACAACATGACCAAGCAACTTCGCATGCTCGCACCGGAAGCATTCCGCGATCACCTGACGCGACGCGCTTTCATCACCGGTGGCACTGCCGCCGCAGGCTTCGCCGTGGTGCTCGCCGCATGTGGTGGCTCGGACGACTCCGATGACGGCGCATCGGGTGGCGATGCTGCATCGGGCGACTACTCACGCGTCATCAACAAGTCGTCGGGGTCGCTCGCGATGTACACCTGGGGCGACTACAACGACCCCGACATCGTCGGCGCGCTTGCCGAGAGCGAACTTGGCATCACCATGAAGGTGGACTACTACCCAAGCAACGAAGATCTCATCACCAAGTTGGCGGCGAGCAACGGCAACAGCGGTTTCGACATCGTGGTGCCAACCGGCCCGTACGTGCCGCAGATGATCGAGAAGGGTCTCATCCAGAAGTTGGACATGTCGAAGATCCCCAACTTCGGCAACCTCGACACCGCCTACGTGTCGCAGGCGTGGGACCCCAACAACGAGTACTCCGTCTGCAAGAACTGGGGCAGCACCGGTTTCTTCTACGACAAAACCAAGATCACTCGCAAGATGGAAACCTGGCAGGACTTCATCGATGCCTGCATGAACGAAGGCAGCGGCAACTGCGCGATGATCGACACCGCGCCGAACCTGTGCGGTATGTGGTACTGGGCGAATGGCCACAACTGGAACGATCAGGATCCTGCGTTGCTCGATGCCTGCGAGAAGTTCCTCGTCGATGAGTTCGCGCAACACATCAAGGCGTTCGACTCGTACCCGAGCACCGCGCTCGCCGAAGGTTCGTACAGCCTGGCGATGGGATGGAACGGCGACTTGCGTCAGGCCTACGTGCGAATCGCCGATGCGGGCGGAAACCCCGACAACTGGGTGTGGGTACTTGGTGCACCAGCCACCGAATTGTGGATGGACACCTACTGCATCGCCGCCGGCGCGCCGAACCCCGACGCAGCCCACGCGTGGATCAACTGGGAACTCGTACCTGAGATCTCCATCAAAGACCTGCAGTACCACGGCTACAACACCGGCATGAAGAACATGGACACGCTCGTTGCCGAGCTGGCACCGGACCTCGAGCGCGGTGAGATGATCTTCTTCTCGCCCGAGCAAGTGGCGACCTTCCAGACGCAGGAGATCACGCCGGCGCTCGATCGCATGGTGGAAATCCTGAACAAGGTGAAGGCAAAGGCCGGAGCCTGATCGACACCACCAGGCGATAGCAGGAGCCTGAACACCACGTGACCGCTTCGGTCGCACCAGAAACTCGGCGGCGCTTTCGGGCGCCGAAATACGCATTGGCGTTGCCGTCGATCGTTTGGTACTTGGCGTTCTTCGTTGCGCCGATTGCGTTCGTGGTGCTGTACTCGTTCGGCACCAAGGACACCAGTCAGCTGGTGCCCGTCGACCTCACCAAGTTGACCACCAGCGGTTATGTGGAGGTGTTCGACGAAACGTTCTTCACGGTGTTTCGCGCCACCATACGAATCGCCATCACGGCAACGTTGCTCTGCTTGCTGATCGGATTGCCGGTGGCGTACTTCGCCGCGTTCAAGGTGAGCGAGCGTTGGCGCGCCATCGTGCTTGCCGCCGTGGTGGTGCCGAGCTTCACCAGCTTCCTGATTCGCACCGTGGCATGGCGAATTCCGCTCGCACCGAACGGCACCCTGTCGAAGTTCCTGCAAGACCTGGGCGTAGTTGGGGAGAACGGCATCCAGTTGCTGCAGACGTCCACTGCGGTGCAACTGGCGATCGTCTACAACTACCTCGGGTTCATGATCCTGCCGTTGTACGTTGCGTTCGATCGCATCGACGTGCGCTTGCGTGAAGCCAGCAAGGACCTCGGCGCAGGCCGCTTCGCCACCTTCTTCGGTGTCACCCTGCCGTTGGCGGGCCCGGGCATTGCAGCCGGTGTGTTGCTCACGTTCATTCCGATGTGCGGCGACTACGTGACCGCCACGGTGTTGGGTGGCGCGAAGGGCAACATGATCGGCGCGATGATCGCATCGCAGTTCAGCGGTGCACAGAACTGGCCGTTGGGTTCGGCAATGGCGGTGTTGATGATCGGTGCGGTGCTGTTGGTGTTGATTCTTGGTGCAGTCGTCGTGTGGGTGTTCCCGCGTCTGCTCGGCGTGCTCGAACCCGTCGTACAGCAGTGGCGACGTGCGCGCGCCTCGGCCGATGCGTCAACTTCGCGTAGCTGGAGTATTGCAGACGGCGCTTTGCATCGCGCCCTCGGTGTGTGGACCACGTTGGTGTTGATCTTCCTCTTCATTCCCGTTGGGCTGGTGTTTCTCCATTCGTTCAACCGTGGCAACTCGTTCACCATTTGGTCGAACGCCGTCAGCACCAGATGGTGGGGCGAGTTGTTCGATGGCGCGGTGTTCTTTCAAACTGCGCTGCTCTTTGCCGCGCTGGTGGCCATCGCATTCGTTGCGCGTCGAGTGTTGAAGCAACGGTCACAATTCGGTGGTGGCTACACCGCATGGGTGGTGCCGAGTGGTTTCGTGCTCGCCTTGGTGGTCAACGGCGTGCTCACCAGTTGGTATGCGAACATCTTCGACTTCGCCGGCATCGGCGATGCGATTCGCAATTCATTCGTCGCGGCATTCGGCGCGACGGTCATTGCCGTGGCACTCGGTGGTACCGCTGGCGTTGCATTGGCGCGACGTCCCGGCACGTGGTCGTCGGTGTTCATGGTGCTGGTGTTCCTCATCTTGGTGACTCCGGAAATCATGGACGCCATCGCTTTGGCGACGTGGTTCCCGCGAATTCAAGACGTGCCCGTGATCGGCTACATCTTCACCGAAGGATGGGGGCCGTTCAACGGCGGCATCAACAAGTTGTGGGTGGGTCAATCGTTGTATGCGTCGGCGGTCGTCACGCTCATCGTGCGTGCCCGGCTCGCTGGACTGGATGAATCACTCGAGCAAGCAGCAGCCGATCTCGGTGCGCCTCCGGGGCGAGCATTTCGGCAAATCACGTTGCCGTTGATTGCCTCGGCGATGATCGCCGGCGGTCTGTTGTCGTTCGCCTTGTGCCTGGACAACGCCGTGATCTCCACCTTGATCAGCGAAGCAGGTTCCACCACGTTCCCGGTGGCGTTGCTCGGTGCCACGCGCAGCACCATCAAACCGTTCTGGGGTGTCGGGGCGATCAGTTTGTTCGTTGTGACCATGGCGTCGTTGTGGTTCCTCGTGGTGATCCTGCGTCGCGGTGGTGCTTCGGCCGGCAACATCGCCGCCACGCTCACCGGTAACTGATGGCGCGTGTTGCCGTCGGGCCAACAACGGCCCCCGAATGGTTGCGCGACGCGGTACGTGCCGGTGGCTGCGAAGTGGTGGACTACGCCAACGCCGACGGTTTGGTGTGGGGCGATCCACGTGGAGTGGATGCATTCAGCGAAGTGATACGTGAACACCAGCACTTTGCGTGGGTGCAGTTGCCGTTCGCCGGAATCGAGAACTACGTGAAGTATCTCGATGATCGTCGGGTGTGGACCAGTGGCAAGGGTGTGTATGCCGAGCCGGTCGCGGAATTGTGCATGGCGTTCCTGCTCGGCGGCATGCGACATGTCATCGGCTACTCCCGGGTGAACGAATGGACGGTCGATCACGGTCGCTACCTGTTGGGTGGCAACATCGTGATCGTTGGTGGGGGAGGCATCACTGCATCGCTGGTGCGAATGCTGCAGGGATTCAACACCAACATCACGGTGGTGCGCCGGCACGCGACACCAATCGCCGGTGTGCAACGCGTGGTGACGCAGTCGCAGCTGCACGACGTGCTGCCGAGTGCCGACGCCGTGGTGTTGGCGTGCGCTCTCACGCCCAAGACCACCGGCTTGATCGGTGCACGCGAGCTCGCATTGATGAAGCACGACGCATGGCTGGTGAACGTGGGGCGCGGCAAGTTGATCATCACCGACGACTTGGTGGCTGCGTTGCGCGAGCAACGTATCGGTGGTGCCACGCTGGACGTGACGGACCCGGAACCGTTGCCAAAGGACCATCCACTGTGGGCACTCGACAACTGTCTCATCACACCACACATCGGCAATACCCGCGCCATGGCCGTGCCGTTGCTGACGGAACGGGTGATCACCAACTGCAGGCTGTTTGCGGCAGGCCAACCGTTGATTGGTGTGGTCGACGTCGCGCTCGGGTATTAGGCGCGCAAAATCCTCGCACGGCTGCGAGCATGGTGAGCCGATGACCAACCATTACGCGACTCTCGGGGTGGCACGCACAGCGTCGCTCGACGACATTCGTCGGGCGTATCGCGCGCGGATGCGTGAGGCTCATCCCGATTCGGCTGCGTCATCCACCGCGTCCACCGCCGAGGTGACTCGCATCGCCGAAGCGTGGAGCGTGCTGTCATCACCTGCACGTCGTGCGGCATACGACCTCCAACTCGCCACCGGCAGTGCGGCCGCGGGTGGATCGCACTCCGCAGCCACGACATCTCGCCCGACTCATGGCGCGTACGACCCGAACCTCGATCGTGTGTATCCGCCGGCTCGATTTCCGTGGAGGTTCGTGCTCACCATCATCGGTATCGGTGCGGCAATTCTCATCGTGTTGCACATCATGGGCGACCCCATGCCGCCGCGGGGGATCGATGGGCTCATCTCTGCCGGATCGTGCGTGAACTTCGACGAAATCGGATCGGCGTTCGAGGTGCCGTGCGACGGACCGCATCAAGCGGTGGTGCGCGAACTGGTGCCGTTCGACTCGCCGTGCGATAGCGACACGACGCAAGCTCGCGATCGCCAAGGTATGGGCACGGTCTGTCTCGAGCCCTAGTGTCCTCGGTGATGACGCGAACACTGCGGGTCGGCGTCGCAGCGTTGGTCGTTCTGCAGTTCGGCATTGTTTCCGTCGCCGCCAGTTCAAATTCATGCACGAGGGCGAACGCCACGAAGACGGTCGCGGGGGTGCGGTACACGTGCACTCTGGTGAGCAGCAAGCTTCGATGGGTGGCAAAGTCGGCAAAGGCTGGTGCTCGAACCGGCGTGGTATCGACCACGACGCTTCCGAAGCCGACGGAGACCGTAGTTCATCGAACTCTCTCGAATGCCCTCCGAAACACCACGTTCCAGATCGCGTTGCAACAGTTTCCTGAACTCGCACAAGGAATCGCGTTGGACTCGCCGATCACCTTCAACAGCCTGCAAATGTCCGTGTACGGTCTGAACACCGTCAAGCCGGAATTCTTTGCGGTGCCTTTCAATCAAAAGAGTCAATACGAAGAAGCCAAGATGACATTCGATCCGTTCGAGGCAACGGTGAGCGTCAACGTTCTGCGCGCGTCGGCGTTCGGTGACGCAATCGATGTGAGCACAGGATTCGAGAGCATCTTCACGGAGCGAGTCACCACGATGATCCGACCGAGCGCCGTTCCGACGGCATCAGCTCCGATGAATCTCGTGCTACCACTCTCGAAGAAGCTCGAGCTAGCTGCCGGTTCCTACTTGATCGTCCTAAGTTTTGAATGGACCAATCTCGGAGTGCTCACGGTTCGACTGTGGGGTCAGGAGAGTGGAACCAACACCGCTGGGGGCAAGGGCGGCGATCTGACCAAGGCGTGTAGCTACACGCCGACTACCGATGCCTATCCGCAGGGTCGCGCATATGCGGGTCTCGGATTGCGACAGTGGAATGGCCAGGCTGACTCAACCATCGGTTTTGGAACACGATTCGTTCCCGCCACCGCCAAGGTGACGGCTTGCATCGTTCGGGGCGAATGGGGAAACGACATCTTCAATCCGGGCGACCTCGATATTGCGCTCGTGCTCAAGAATTGAGCATCCCGCCAGAGTCCCGATAATCTGAAGGCTCACAAGGGCGATTAGCTCAGTCGGAAGAGCGCTACGTTCACATCGTAGAAGTCGTGGGATCGAGGGGCTCTTGCGACCTTGCAGGTCGAATGACGTCGGTTTTGCGGGCCTTTCTGTTGTGTTGCGGCAATTTTAGATGATGGGTGTTTCGTCGTGCGAACGGCTTCAAGGTAGTGCTCTTGGGTGTTTTTATTCCAGAGATGGGCAATACTGGTACTAGTGATGTCATCTGAAGATTCGCCGTCTGCGGGCTCAGGTGTACAACCCAATTGGATGTATTTGCGAAAAGCAATTGCAAGCGGAATCGTCATCTCGGCAATTCTGACGCTGTTTCCTGGTCAGCTGAGTGCGCAGTCCTTTGCCAATTGTGCTGCAGTAAAAGCGAAGTACCGAGACGGCGTTGCCCGGGATTTCAATGTGGTGTTTACAGCTGCTTTTCACGTCAGTCGCCAGATTTACCGTGCCAACAAGCGGCTAGATGTGGACAGGGATGGTGTTATCTGCGAAACCGAGGCCCTGGCGACCACAACCTCGTCCAGCATGCAGACCACGACAACGATGGCTCCTGGAATTCCTGCAGGGAGTTGGGCAAATTTCTTCTTCTCCTCGAGCGATCGACTCCTGCTTGGACGTGGTTACCGCCTGTACATCTGTGCTAACGGCACCGGAGCTACATCGCTTTCGGTGCAGATCGGATCGGAGTGGGTAGTAAAGGCAGCAGCGGTCATTCGACAGGAGCCCTCACTCTGTTCAGATCCGGCCTTTCCGCACGCGCATAGTTATTTCTGGGTCGTCGATGTGTCGGGTCCAAACGCTGAGACTTCTGTGCTTACGCGGCTTAACGGATTTTCGAGAAGTGTTGAACATGTGAGGGTGATTGTTCTGACAGAGAGTTCGCTGTCAACGACGACAACAACGACAACAACTTCTACGACGACAACCGTTCCACGAGAGACCGGGTCGACTGGATCAGCGGGCGGCGCACTCTCCTCGACTTCGCTTCGGTGGTCTTCACTTTTTCAGGAGTACACACTTACGTCGTGGTCCAGCACGCCATCCGTTTCTGTTCGGTCGCGTTGGTCGGATCTGTTCCAGGAGTATTCGATAACTGGTTCATACGGTACGTCGAATGTAAGTCTCAGGAGTCGCTGGTCAAGCCTCTTCAGTGAGTACTCCACTTCGGGATCGATCGGATCGTCGTATGTAAGTCTCAGGAGTCGCTGGTCGAGTTTGTTCGAGGAGTACGCGATCACGGGTTCAATCGGATCGTCGTATGTAAGTCTCAGGAGTCGCTGGTCGAGTTTGTTCGAGGAGTACGCGATCACGGGTTCAATCGGATCGTCGTATGTGAGTATGCGAATGCGCTGGTCGAGTTTGTTCGAGGAGTACGCGATCACGGGGAGTGGATCGTCGCTGGCGCTCATTGTTTTGGCCGCAACCACTGATCCGATGAAACGATAGAGATGCAATGTCGGTCGCGGGTGCGCCCCTAGGGAAGTTGAAATGTGTTGCTCCCGAACGAGTCGGAATGGCTTTGGGCGAAGGCGAAGCAACATCAGATCTAGGAGTGAGCGTTCCCTCCGTCAGCACGTTGGTGGTGATTCTTGAATTAAAGATTGCTCTTCACGTTCGACCGCAGCTGGTGGCTGTGGTAAAATAGGGAAGCGTTTTCGGCACCGAGAGGTGTGCCAACCGTGGATCGGAGACATCATGGATTCAAGAATGACTAGGCGGGAGCGGTAGGCCGGAGCTCTACCTGCCCGGGACAACCACCGAGGCAAGCACTTTCAACGAGGTGTACGCACTGTGGATGCGTCGCAAGTTACAGGGTGCCCCACCTCCCGATGTCGAGGTAGTCCGCCGCCATCTAAAGGATTTCGTGCCACCCAAAGAGGGGCTGCTCATGCGAGTGCGTCTGGCCCGAAGAAAAGCCGATGTGTTCAAGCCTCGCCCGGGGTCCCGCGCAGAGTTCAAGGCTCGTTTGAAGACGGAACGCCAGATTCTTCAGCAGAAGAGAGACACGATTAGGAACGCTTGCCTGCAGATCGCCGAAGATGCGGTTGCTGCACGCTGTTACGTCAGCATGGAGTTGCCGCTGCCGGACGGTCTCTCCATCGACGAAGCGATCGTCGAACGCAGCCTTTACCGTCGCCGTGTCCGCGAACGAGACCGTCGTGCTGGCGAGGACACCACCATGTTTGTCACCATTCGCGCGAAAGATGGCAAGCCGACAGGGCTCTCGGTGTTGTGCAACAAGTCTCTAGAAGATCTGGAAACGATGATTGACTGCGGACGACTCAAGTCCGTGGATCGGAGTAACGGTCTATGTGGACGAGCTGGATGTGCTCGACTACTGCAAGGGTTTAGCAGAGTCCATGCAGATCGTGCCGCCAAGAAAAGCCCACTATCTGCCGTCCAGAGACAATGACAAGATTTGCCCAGAGTTCATCACCGAGTCATTCGAAGAGTCAGAGCACATCTTGGGGGTCCTGGTGTTCCCCTGCAAGATACGACGCATTCGTATCGAGCCATTCAGCAAGTTCCCGCATGCACATTACGAATTCAGACCGGATGCGTACCATCTTTATGACCTGCCGCAACCGCGACATCAACACTGGCTACATAGATTGAGTTAGATGGCGAGTTGAGCGTGGCTGACGTTTGGAGTTAGACAATTTCAATCGCTTGGCTTGGTCCATGTTCGACGACCCTGATCCGTCTGGTGCGTTGTGGGTCGCTCGACGTTTCGATTGAACGATTGGCTGCGCACAGCAATGCGATCCTGATGAGGTCGGCTATGTGTCCGATTGTTCCGGAAGGGGGAAGCAGGGCGATGCTGATCAGCGGGTGTTGAATCGGAAAGTGCAGACCTGTTGGGCTGGTTATGTGGGCTTCGCTTACGGCGTCGATGAGGGGAGCGAAAGTTCGGTCCGTATTGAGATCGTCAATTTGTTCGGTAATTTTGTTGATTCTGGGGTAGATGGACTGACGTGTCAGGCGTACTTTTCGGGCGAAAACTTGGACAGATTCGGGTTCGCCTATCGGGTAGATGAGACGGCGAGCGATTTCGGTGTCGATGTCGTCGAATTCGAGTTTTTGGAGTGTCGAACGGAGGTCGTCAAGAGTGACTTGGACTATGGATCCCTTGGGTCCGAGGTTGAGGAACCAGAGCCGGAGTAGTGCCGTGGCTTGCTCAGTGGTTTTCGGGACGGCGAACAGGTTGTGAAGATTGCCGTTGTTGTCGTTGAGGGCAGCATCCAGTTCGGATCCGAGGGTGCTCACTCGTGAGTGTTCGATCTTGAGGGTTTCGTAGGCGATCCTGGTGTTCTTGGTTTCAAGCTCCTGAAGGCGGTTGGCTTTCCCTTTTCTGTACTTGGCTCCAAACTCGGCTTCTGTGAGGAGCAGGTCTTGTGCGGTCTGCTGGTCGTTGGCCGTGTAGTTGGCAAGGTCCTCGAACAGTTCTGACAGGCGACGCCACTGTTTCGACGGTGAGTTGTTGGCTTGGGTGCGTCGGCGGGGTTCAATCGGTCGGGTTTTAGTGATTCGCTTTTTCATTCGTTATTCCTTGTGCCTAGGCCCTTGGTGCATTGTTGCTTTAGTGCTTGTGTCATGTCTCTTGTAATATTACACCATATCACAACGTGACATATACCTTGTGACAAGCAGTATAGCAAAATAATCTGTGTAAGTTTAGGTTATTGCGCATTATGGGTTGACAAGACACGACAGATCTTGGTATGATGGCAGTCACCTATGAAAACCCCACAAAACCGCCCATTTCGTACAACTCTCGTCGTGGACATCGAGAACGTCACACGCTCCGCAATGCCCACCTGGCACGATGCGGAGATTTTCCATTACCGAATGACCCGGCTCTTCGGCAGCCTGCCGGACGAGACCTTCATAGCGAGTGACCCCCGGAACGCCTTCACCTCCGAGCGTCTCGCTGAGAAGTACCACGGTGGATTCCGGGTTCGTTCGGGCAGAAACGGCGCGGACTTGGCGATCATCGACTACCTCGATGAGGTTGTCGAGCGAAATCGACGCTTCCGCAAGCAACGAATCGGATTCGTGAGGATCGCGTCGGGGGACGGGATATTCATCCCCGTCATTCGAAGGCTGCGAGCCAGCGAAGTGCATGTCACGGTGATCAGTCACCGAGAGACCACCCATCACGGCTTGTACCGGGTGGCTGACCGTGTGATTCTCCTCGACGACTCGATCAGCCGATCGATCGCAGCCTAAGGAGAAACCATGCCACTTTTCGATGAGAACGACTACGACAATGCGCTCGAAGCTGACGGAACCCCGCAAGGGATGGTCGACGTCAGCTATAACCTGACTGTTGAACGTAAGTTGATCGACAGCCTAAGTTCCTCGATTGACGATCCGATCCTGTCGCCCTGGATGTCCTGCTCGCTGGAAGAGCTCCCGACGGTGCTGGGTGTTGAACCTCCGGCGGACGATGACGACGATCTCTGCACCGCGCTTGTGCTCGGGGGAGTGGCCGTGGCGACGACACTTCTTGGCGCGATCCACGAGGACTACGTACCGGGCTTGCTGTCGCATCTGGCGTCATTGCACGACCAGATCGATGCCGAACAAGGAGACGAGGAGCGCCTTATCGAACCTCGCTACTTGCTGTCACAGCTCGTGGAATCTTGCCAACCGAGCGATCCGACCGCTGTGCATCTCGGGATGATGCGAATCCTCGACTCTGTGTTTAATGAAGATGAGAATGTCATCCCCGAGAAAGCACTTGCCACGTGCAAATACCTCATGTGCGTTGCGCTGGCGGTGCTAAGCGGTGATGCCGACGACTGCACCGTCGAGTTGATCGAGATCCTCAATGAGTCCCATGCAGAACGAGCAGCAGAACCGATCGTCCCTTACTTTGATGACGTTGACGGCATGGAGGACTGACGCTGAGCATGCAACAGATTCGCAGCGCCAAGGATCACGTACCCACAAAGCACGACGAGTCCGACCAGAAAACGATCCCATTGATCGCCTTCGCAGGCGAGTTGCTTCGACTGGCAGAAGTCGTGAAACGCAACCTGGAGACGGGAGTAGCTCCGATCCAAACCCTCAGCCAGTTGAACGCCATGGAACCGATCATCGGGGTGCTTCGAGTTGCAGGATTCAACTCAGTCAAGGATGACCCGACGAAACCGTCTCTCGTCGAGCACCCTGGTTATCTCTAAAAGGGAACGAGGTAGAACAATACGTATGGCATCGACCACTTCAAACCCGATGCAAAGTCTCACAGAAGCAGACATTGGCTCGGCTTTGGACCATGCCAGCGAAATGTCGACCGAAGAACTTCGAGCCAGCCTCTTCTCCTTGCAGCGTGGTGCTCCACACGCCGTCACCAGACCGGTCGCCCGCAAAAGAAGTTCAAAAAATGCTGTTATTATTGAGCTTCACCAAGGGCGATTAGCTCAGTCGGAAGAGCGCTACGTTCACATCGTAGAAGTCGTGG
>VFQT010002286.1_pt1 | contig 20085 bp, 16 predicted proteins | sample 3512381 | NCBI WGS metagenome assembly VFQT01 (sample SAMN10412376, study PRJNA504923) | tailings metagenome | isolation source: Relicate 2 Philex TSF3 active mining site | place: Philippines: Tuba, Benguet | collected 2017-08-29
GTGTGTTGTTCGGGACGCGTTCCCCAGTGGATGGCCGCCACGGGTGTGTCGGGTGCGAGCCCGCCGTCCATCAGGCGAGACGCAATCACCGCGCGTTCGGCCACGCCCATCAACACCACGATGGTTCCGCCCACCTTGGCCAGGGCCTCCCATTCGACGTTGGTGGATCCGCCGCGTTCGCGGTGTCCGGTGACGACGGTGAACGACGCCGAGACGCCGCGATGCGTCACGGGGATGCCGGCGGCCGCCGGCACACCGACGGCCGACGTGATGCCGGGGACCGTCTCGAAGGGCACACCGGCGGCGCGCAACGCGTCGGCCTCCTCGCCTCCGCGGCCGAACACGAACGGATCGCCGCCCTTCAGGCGCACGACCTTCAGGCCCTGCTGACCGAGGTGCACCAGCAACGCGTTGATGATCTCCTGCGGTGTCGGGCGACCCGGCTGCTTGCCCACGTCGATGAACTCGGTGTCGGGTCGCGCGAGATCGAGAATGGCCGGGTCGGCGAGACGGTCGTGCACGATCACGTCGGCGTCGGCCACCAAACGGGCGGCTTTCACCGTGAGCAGATCGGCGCTGCCCGGCCCGGCACCCACGAGGAACACGGTCATGCCGTCACCGCCAGGGGTAGGTCGACGCCGTGCGTGGCGAGGATCTCCTCGATGATGGGACGCCAGTCGATGTCCTCGGTGCTGCGTCCCTCGGCGTGGAAGCCGGCGCGGCGGGCGGCCAGATCGTCGACGACGCGGGCGAAGTCGGGCGAGATGATCTCTCCGAGTCGCGCGCGCAGGTACGACGACAACGCGGGGCTGGCACCGGCGGTGGAGATCGTGATCAGCAGTTCGCCGCGGCGCACCGTGGCGGGCAAGGTGAAGGTGCAACGGTCGGGGTCGTCGGCGGAATTCACCCAGATCCCGAGCGCGTCGGCCTCGTCGTGGATGAGTTGATCCACCTCACGGTTCGCCGTGGCGGTGATCACCAATCGGTAGCCGGCCACGTCGTTGCTCGCGTACTCGCGCCGCACGACCGTCACGGGCAGGGAGTCGAAACCCTCGTGCACCTGAGGGGCCAACACCGTGACCGCGGCGTCGCAGGCCAGCAACTGCTCGGTCTTGCGCAACGCGATGCGACCGGCGCCCACCACCAGCACCGGCTTGCCGGCCAGGTTGAGGTTCACGGGGAACTGGTTCACGCGTCGATCCCGTCGAAACCACGGATCATCAACGCGGCACAGGTCATGCCGGTGGCCTCGTCGACGAGGATGGCGGCACCACCGGGACGGTGATCGTCGTAGAGATCGACCACCAACGGGACCGACACGTTGAGGTGCACGCGACCGAGGTCGTTCAGCTCCAGTCGTTCGGCGGAGTGCCGCGAGGCGGTCACCACGTCGTGACGGGTCTCGATGGCGCTCACGAAGGCCTTGGCCGTGCGCGTGAGGTGCTTGATGATCCAGCGACTGCCCACTTCGAGGGGCTTGTCGACCATCCAGGACACGTCGGCCACGATCTGATCGGCCACCACCGGTGGCTTGGGTGCCGCCACGGTCACCACCACGTCGCCACGGCTGACGTCGATGTCGTCGGCCAGTTGGATGCTGATGGCCTCGCCGGGTTCGGCCGTCTCCTGCGGCACGCCGCCCCGGTCGATGCCCACGACCGTGGACTGTTGCGCGCCGGGCAGCACCCGCACGCGATCACCGATGGCCAACGTGCCCCCGGTCAGGCGTCCGGCCAGACCGCGGTAGTCGTGATGTTCGGTGCTGTACGGACGGATGACCCACTGCACCGACAGGCGCGCGCCGATGTTCTGGTCGTCGTCCAGTTCGAGGGTTTCCAGTTGCTCCAGCAACGGGCGGCCGGTGAACCACGGCATGTTGTCGGAGGGGTCCACGACGTTGTCGCCGAGCAGGGCCGAGATGGGCAACGGGTTCAACGTGACGGGAGCCGGCAGTGCCGTGGCGTGAGCCGTGGCCGCGGCCACGATCTCGTCGTACCGCTCGCGGGAGAAGTCCACCAGGTCCATCTTGTTGACGGCCAACATCACCTGCTTCACGCCCAACAACGAGGCCACGAAGAGGTGACGGCGGGTCTGCTCGGTGAGTCCGTTGCGGGCGTCGACCAACACGATGGCCACGTCGCTGACCGAGGCTCCGGTGACCATGTTGCGCGTGTACTGGGCGTGTCCGGGCGTGTCGGCCACCACGAACGTGCGCTTGGGCGTGGCGAAGTAGCGGTAGGCCACGTCGATGGTGATCCCCTGTTCGCGTTCGGCGCGCAGTCCGTCGGTGAGCAAAGCGAGGTTCAGCGATCCGTCGCCGTAACGCAGGCTGGCCTTCTCGACCGAGGCCAGTTGGTCCTCGAAGACGGTCTTGGTGTCGTGCAACAGACGACCGATGAGCGTGCTCTTGCCGTCGTCGACCGAGCCCGCGGTGGCGATGCGCAGAACCATCAGAAGTAGCCCTCGCGCTTGCGGTCCTCCATGGCGGAGTCCGAGAAGTTGTCGTCGGCGCGCGTGGCACCACGTTCGGTGATGCGGGCCACCGCCACCTCGGCGATCACGTCGTGCACGGTGGCCGCGGTCGAACGCACGGCGCCCGTGCAACTGGCGTCACCGACGGTGCGGTAGCGGACCGCCTCCTCGAAGGGAACCTCGCCGGGCTCGGCGACCACGGGACCACCGACGCTCAGCAACATGCCGTTGCGTTCGATGACGACGCGACGGTGCGAGAAGTAGATGGAGGGCAACGGCACCTCCTCGCGGGCGATGTACCGCCAGATGTCGAGTTCGGTCCAGTTCGACAGGGGGAAGGCCCGCAGGTGTTCGCCGGTGCGGATCTTGGCGTTCAGCATGTTCCACGGCTCGGGGCGCTGCGCGCGCGGTTCCCACTGGCCGAAACGGTCGCGGAACGACAAGATGCGCTCCTTGGCGCGGGCCTTGTCCTCGTCGCGACGTCCACCACCGAACGCCGCGTCGAACTGGTGCTCGGAGATGGCGTCGAGCAGGGTGACCGACTGCAGGCGGTTGCGACTGGCGCGCGGTCCGGTCTCCTCCACCACGCGGCCGGCGTCGATGCTGGCCTGAACGCTGGCCACCACGAGTCGCACGTTGTACTCCTTCACCAAGCGGTCGCGGTACTCGATGACCTCGTCGAAGTTGTGGCCGGTGTCCACGTGCATCACGGGGAAGGGCAGATTGCCGGGACGGAACGCCTTGGCGGCCAGGTGCAGCAACACGGCCGAGTCCTTGCCGCCGGAGAACAACAACACCGGCGCGCGCGTTTCGGCGGCCACTTCGCGGATGATGGTGATGGCCTCGTCCTCGAGTTCGTCGAGGCCCTCGTCGTTGTCGATGCTCTCGAGACGGTTGTCGATGAGTGTCATGATCGTCGTGCTTTCTGTCAGTTCTTGGTGGGGGAGAGGTGCAAGCCGCACTCGGTCTTGGCGTGTCCGGACCAGCGTCCGGCGCGCTTGTCCTCGCCGGGGGCGACGGGTCGCGTGCAGGGCCAACAACCGATGGAGGGATACCCGCGTTCGGTGAGCGGGTTGCGGGGCAGGGCGTGATCGAGGATGTAGCTCTCGAGGCGCTCGTCGCTCCATGCCGCGAGCGGATTGATCTTGGTGACCTCGCGCATGGCGTCGTACTGAACGACCGGAGTGTCGGCGCGCGTGGGTCCGTCGACGCGACGGACACCGGTGATCCATCCGGTGCGTCCCGACAGCGCGCGGGCCAGAGGTTCCACCTTGCGTCGGGCGCAACAACCCTCGACGTCGAACTGCCACTGATCGTCGGGCACCACGTCGGCGGCCGGTTCGAACACCTCGAGGGGGAACTTCAAGCGGCGATGCAGGTTGTCGATGAGCCACTTGGTCTCGGCGAACAGATATTGCGTGTCGAGCACCACGACCGGGGTGCCGGGAGCGTGCGTGGCCACCAGGTGCACGAGCACCGGGTCCTCGAAACTGGCGGTCAGGACCAACCCGGAGCCGAAGGTGCGGCCCGCCCAGGCGACGATGGCGGCGGCGTCGTCCTCGGCGATGTCGGACGGTAAAGCCGTGGTCAGAGGGGACATGCGGTCAGGCTACCCCTGATTCACGACTATTTCTATCGGGAATACCAACAATCCATTTCCACCCGTTATGCAGGACATTTCCCCCGCTCGGGAGGGAACAGTCGGTAGGGTCACTCGGGCCGGGGCCGCATGGCCCAAGCGAGGCGTGTCATCCCGGACAGGTTCGCGGCACCTGTAAAGGACATTCCCCCATGGCAACTCCCTCCTCCGGCGGGCGCGGTGGACCGCGCCGTCGTCCCAACTCGTCCCCGACGTCGTCGGGCACCGGTACCCGCAATCCGGGCGGTCGTCGCCCGGCCCGGGGTCCGCGTCGCCCGGACCCGTCGGACCGTCCGGCTCCCAAGCCCGTCGTGCGCGTCACGCCCGTCGAGGTGGGTCCCGACAACGGCTTCGTGAAGGTGGGCGTGCCCGCCACCCTGGCCGGCGTTCTGGCCGCCACCGGCGTGACCGACCCGTTCTCCATTCAGGCCGTCACGTTGCCCGACTCACTGGCCGGACGCGACGTGTTGGGACAGGGTCGCACCGGCTCGGGCAAGACCATCGCCTTCGCCCTGCCGCTGGTGGCCCGTCTGGCCGCCGCCAAGTCGCCGCGCCAACCCCATCGCCCCCGCGCGTTGGTGTTGGTGCCCACCCGCGAACTGGCCACCCAGGTGGCCGGGGTCATCGAACCCTTGGCCATGGCCGTCGGTCTGCGCGTGATCACCATCTTCGGAGGCGTGGGCCACGGACCGCAACGCGACGGTCTGCGCGCCGGCGCCGAGATCGTGGTGGCGTGCCCCGGGCGATTGATCGATCACATGGGTGAGGGCGACGCGCGCCTGGACCGCATCGAGATCACCGTCATCGACGAGGCCGACCACATGGCCGACCAGGGATTCCTGCCCATGGTGAAGCGCATTCTCGACGCCACGCCGAAGAAGGGTCAACGCATGTTGTTCTCGGCCACCTTGGCCGGCGGCGTGGACGCCATCGTGTCGCGTTACCTCGACGACCCGGTGTCCCACGCGGCCGAAGTGGAAGCGCCGGTGTTGCTGGATCACAGCGTGCTGGTGGTGGAGGACGCCGATCGTCTGGCGGCCGTGGCCGAGTTCGCGCGCACCGAGCGCGTGGTCGTCTTCACCCGCACCAAGCACCGCGCCAAGCAGATGGCCGCCAAGTTGAAGACGTTCGGCGTGACGGCGGTCGACATGCACGGCAACCTGTCGCAGACGGCTCGCGAGCGCAATCTGGCCGCGTTCTCCGACGGCACGGCCACCGCACTGGTGGCCACCGACATCGCGGCCCGCGGTATCCACGTCGACGACGTCCCCTTGGTGGTGCACGCCGACCCGCCGGTGGAGCACAAGGCCTACACGCACCGCTCGGGACGCACGGCGCGCGCCGGAGCCGCCGGACGCGTGGTGACCATCGCCTCGCCGGCACAGGTGGGCGAGGTGCGCCACCTGTTGTCCAAGGCCGGCGTCACGGCCACGTGGACCGGAATTCCGGTGACGGGCAACGAGGGTGGCGGGCGCGTGGAGCGTCGTCAGCCTCACCGTGAGCGCGGACGCGGATCGGCGGCCCGCAACAAGGCCCCGGGCGGTACGGGGTCGCGAAACCGTCGTTGACCCGTCAGAGGTGACACACTCTGACGCATGAAGCGTCACCAGAAGTTCACCCGCTCGTCACTGTCCGTCGTCGCCCTCGTGGTGGTGGCGGCCTGCTCGGGCGGTGGAGACAGCGACACCACCGAACCCGACGGCACCACCACGGTGGTGCAGGAGACGCAGGACGAGCACCTCTACGAGGCCACCATCCGTCGCACCAGCGACGGTGTTCCCCACATCGTGGCCGACGACATGAAGGGGCTCTTCTTCGGACAGGGCTACGCCAGCGGTCAGGACCACGCCTGCTCGCTCGCCGACCAGATGCTGAAGATCACCAGCACCCGCGCGGCCGCTCTGGGTGCCGGCGATGGCGACGCCAACGTCAACAGCGACTTCGCATGGAAGTCCATCGGCATCAACGAACTCGCGCGGGCCGACTACCTCATCGCCTCGCCCGAGATCACCGACCAGTTCGAGTCCTTCGCGGCCGGCTGGAACGCGCACCTGGACGCCGTGGGCATCGATGGTCTGACGGGATGGTGCGCCGGCGCCGACTGGGTGCGCCCCGTCACGGGCGAGGACGTGTACACCTACGCGCGCTCCATCGCGTTGAACGCGTCGAGTTCGCGGCTGGCCCAATACATCGCCACCGCGAAGCCGCCCACCGACGGCGCGCAACCGGCGTCGTTCTCGGCTCCCGAGTTGGCGCCCACCCCGATGGCCAGCAACGGCTGGGCCGTCGGTAGCGACCTGGTGGAAGGCGGCAAGGGTGGAGTACTGGTGGCCAACCCGCACTTCCCGTGGGAAGGCGAGTTGCGTTTCTGGGAAGTGCACCTGACCGTCCCGGGCGAACTCGACATCTATGGTGCGAACCTCACGGGTGTTCCCGGCATCGGCATCGGATTCACCGAGACTTTCGCGTGGACCCACACGGTGTCGGCGGGCAGTCGCTTCACCGCCTACACGTTGAACCTCGACCCGTCGGATCCCACCACCTATCTGGTCGACGGCGAGAAGGTCGCCATGAAGCCGCGCGAATTCAGCATCGACGTGCGGGGTGAGGACGGATCGACGACACCGATGACGCGCACGCTGTGGTTCAGCGAGTACGGACCGATCCTCGACTTCCCGGGCATCGGTTGGTCGAACTCGATGGTCACCACCTATCGCGACGCCAACATCAACAACGACGAGTTCATCGAGCAGTACAGCGCGATGGGTCGGGCCCAGAACCTCGACGAGTTCATCGCCGCCCACGAGACGTTCCAGGGTGTGCCGCTGTTCAACACCATCGCGGTGAGCAACGACGGACGCGCCTGGTACGCCGACGTGTCGGCCACGCCGAACCTGTCGGCCGAGGCCGAAGCGGAATACAAGGCGCAGGTGGCCGCGGGCGGAATCGCCGCCATCGGCCGACAGAGCGGCGCCATCGTGTTGGACGGTTCCAAGAGCATCAACCGGTGGGAGGAGCAGGAGGGTGCGCGCGATCCGGGTCTCGTCCCGTGGAGCGAACTGCCCGTGACCGAGCGCACCGACTTCGTGTTCAACGCCAACGACAGCTTCTGGGTGGCCGACGGTGAGGAAACGTTGAGCGGCAACTATTCGATCCTTCACGGCGAACAGGGCACCGCGCGTTCCGTGCGAACGCTCGAGAATCTGCGTGTTCTGTCCAACGATGCCGGACTGGCCGGAGACGACGGTTCGTTCTCCGGGGAGGAGTTGCGCGACGCCGCGATCGCCAACACCAGCTACCCCGGATCGCAGTTGGCCACCGGCGTCGCTGCACGATGCGCGACCACGCCGAGCGTGAACATCCCCGCCGTGGTGAACGGGTCGGGCACCGAAGTGATCCCCGCCGGTGCGGTCGACATCTCCGCCGCGTGCGCCGTGATCGCCGAGTGGGGCCAGACGTTCGACTTGGACGATGCCGGTGCCCCGTTGTTCCGCGAGTGGTTGGGTCGCGTGTCGGCCCTGAGCGCGTGGTCGCAGGTGTGGGCGGTGCCCTTCGACGCCACCCAGCCGCACACCACTCCGCGCGGTCTGGCGTCGGCACCCGCCGTCGGAGACGATCCGGTGTTGGTGGCGCTCGGTCAGGCCGTGAAGGTGCTCGAGTTGGGTGGACGGTCGCCCGACGCCACGCTGCGCGAGACGCAGTTCGCGCCCCGCGCTTCCACGCGCATGCCGGTTCCCGGTGGTCTGGGCAGCGACGGCGTCACCAACGTCGTCAGCTGGGGCGGACTCGGTTCGTCCACCGAGACCGTGCCCTCGCGCGGCGATCGCGTGGCTCCGGGCAGCACGCTCACGGCCGATGGTTACCCGATCAACTACGGCACCAGCTTCATCCTGACGGTGGACTACACGCAGGGAGCTCCGCGCGCGTGGGCCTTCCTCACGTACTCCAACACCGGCGACCGCACGTCTCCGTTGTTCGATGCGCAGCTGAAGCGATTCAGCGAGAAGGACTGGCGCGACGTGTTGTTCACCGATGAGCAGATCGCGGCTGACCCGGAGTTGGTGGAAACGGTGGTGTTCGGGGACTGATACTCAGGACGTCACTGGTCCGGCTGGCCGTCGAAGACGGGGTCCAGTCGCAACTCGGGTTCGTCGTTCATGAGACGTTGCAGGCGGTACTTGTTCTCGAACAACGCCACCATCTCGTCGTTGGCGCGGTACAGGATGCGAATTCCACCGATCTGGCGCAGACGATCGGCACTGGCCTTGTCGGTGAGTCGCATGGCCTGATACGGCGACGACACGATCTCGGCCGGGGCGTTGAACTCGCTGGCGAGTCGGTGGGCGAACACCTCGAACTGCAACACACCCACCGCGGCCAGCACCGGTTCGGTGTCACCGAAGTCGAGGTCGCGCAACACCTGCACCACGCCCTCCTCGTCGAGTTGCTCGAGGCCGCGACGGAACTGCTTGATCTTGCCGCGATCGAGGGGGCGGGCACTGGCGAACACCTCGGGGGCGAAACGCGGCACACCGGGGAACTGGATCTTCTTGCCTTGGAAGATGGTGTCGCCGATGCGCAGATCGCCGGCGTTCACGAGGCCGATGATGTCGCCGGGGAACGCTTCCTCGATGGTCTCACGATCGTTGCCGAACGCGGTGGTGGCGTACTTGGTTCCCACCGCACGACCCGAGCGAACGCACTCGGCGTCCATGCCGCGCTCGAAGCGACCCGAACACACGCGCGCGAAGGCCAACCGGTCACGGTGATTCGGATCCATGTTGGCCTGGATTTTGAACACGAATCCGGCGAAGTCGGCGTCGAGGGGACGTAGTTGATCGTTCACGTCGACGCGGGGCAACGGCGGTGGCGCCAACTCGGCCACCGCGTCGAGCAGGGCGCGCACACCGAAGTTGGTGAGCGCCGAACCGACGAACACCGGCGTGCTCTTGCCGGCCAGGAACGTCGGCAGATCCACGTCGGCGCCGATGGCGTCGAGCAGACCACAACCGTCCAGAGCCACCTTCCAGGCGTCGCCCTCTTCCGCGGCCGCACGCTCGGCGGGGACGATCTCCTCGGGGGCCGCCGCCGCACCGCGCGCCGTGCGCGTGTACTTCGTGAACTCTCCGGTGCGCCGGTCGATGGTGCCGCGGAAGTCGCCCGGGATGCCCACGGGCCACGTGGCCGGGGTGGCGCGCAAACCGATCTGTTGCTCCACCTCGTCCAACAGTTCCAGCGGGTCGCGACCCGGACGGTCGAACTTGTTGAAGAACGTCAGCACGGGCAGGTCGCGCGAGCGGCACACGTTGAACAGCTTCAACGTCTGGGACTCGATGCCCTTCGCCGTGTCGAGCACCATGATGACGGCGTCCACGGCGGCCAGCACGCGGTAGGTGTCCTCGCTGAAGTCGCGGTGACCCGGCGTGTCGAGCAGGTTGAACACGTGGTCGCGATACGGGAATTGCAAAACCGTGGACGAGATGGAGATACCGCGCTGCTTCTCCATCTCCATCCAGTCCGATGTGGCCGAGCGTTGACCGGTGCGGGCGCGCACCGAACCGGCTTCCTGCACCGCGCCGGCGTACAAGAGGAACTTCTCGGTGAGGCTGGTCTTGCCGGCGTCGGGGTGACTGATGATGGCGAACGTGCGACGACGCGCCGCCTCCGTCGAGATGCTCGTACCCGGTTCCATGGCTCGTGAGAGGGTACAGGGATTACTGTCGGGCCATGGCTCTCGACATCGGCGCAGTGCGCGAGCAGTTCCCGGCCCTGGCCCTCACGCACGGCGGAATGCCCCGCGTGTATCTGGACAACCCGGCCGGCACCCAGGTGCCCCGCACGGTGCTCGACCGCATGATGCAGGCCCTCGTGGAGTTCAACGCGAACATGGGAGGCAACTTCCACACGTCTCGTTTGGCCACCGAAACGTCGGCCGAGGCCCACCGGGCCATGGCGGATTTCTTCAACGCCAACAGCGAGCGCGAGGTGGTGTTCGGCGCGAACATGACCACGTTGACGTTCATGATGACGCGCGTCCTGGCGAGTCGCTTCGAGCCCGGCGACGAGATCGTGCTCACGCAGATGGAACACGACGGCAACGCCTCGCCGTGGCGCATCATGGCCGAGGAGCGCGGCCTGGTGGTGAAGCGCCTCGACTTCGACCCCAACACCTACGAGATCGACCTGTCCGCACTGGACGAGGTGATCACCCCGCGCACCCGTTTCGCGGCCATCAACTACAGCAGCAACATCCTGGGCACCATCAACGACGTGAAAGCCATGTGCGCGCGCTACCGGGCCGCCGGTGTGATGACTTACGTGGACGCGGTGCAGTTCGCTCCGCACGGGGCCATCGACGTTCAGGAGCTGGGATGCGACTTCCTGGTGGCCTCGGCCTACAAGTTCTACGGACCGCACCAGGGAATCCTGTGGGGGCGCGAGGACCTGCTCTCCTCCCTGCCGGCGTGGAAACTGCGCGTGGTGAAGGACGTTCCGCCGGGTCGTTACGAGACCGGCACCCAGTCACTCGAGGGTCAGGCCGGCACCATCGGTGCGGTCGAGTACATGCAATGGGTGGGTCGCACCATGGGTGCCGAGTTCGCCCCGACCACGCCCGGTTTGTCGACCCGCACGCGCGAGGTGCACGCCGGTTTGCTGGCCATGGCCGAATACGACCGCGGGTTGAGTCGGCATCTCATCGAGGGTTTGCAACGCATCGGTGGCCTCGAGATCCGCGGCATCACCAACCCGGAGCGGTTCACGCGGCGGGTGCCCACCGTGTCGGTGACCGGGGCCGATCTGGACCCGGCCGAACTGGCGGTCTTCCTCGATCAGCACGGCGTGTACGTGTGGAACGGACACTCCTACGGTATCGACGTGATCGAGCGGCTCGGGCTACAGGATCGGGGCGGGGTGTTGCGCATCGGCCCGACGCACTACAACACCATCGCCGAGTTGGACACCGCTTTGACGCTGATCGAGGACTTCGTGAAGGGGCGGGTCAGACCGGGCTGATGGTGCTGCCGTCGGGACGCACGACCTCGATGGCCTTGGTGTGCGGGTTCATGAGGGTGCGGTAACCGCGGGTCTTCCAGCGGTTGTGTTTGGCGCAGAGTGGATCGCCGTTGTCGGGCGATGTTCGCCCACCTTCGGACCAGGGAACTCGGTGGTCGACTTCGCAGTGAAGTCGACTGCACGATGGCCAGACGCATCGTCGTCGTCGCAACCACACCGCTTCACGGGCGGCGCCGGTGAAGAGGCGCGATTTGCGACCCAGGTCGATGACCGTGCCGTCAGCGGACACCACGACCCGTCGAACGTGCCCCAACAACGAGGCGGTGGCCACGTCGATGGGATCCAGCATGAGACCCGAGGTGGTTTCGCACCGACGGCGGTGGATGTCGTCGGGGCGACGGGCCAGTGACGGCAGACGTTCGTCGTTGGCCATGGCCACCAGGGCGGCTTCGTAGGTGTCGGCGTCGACGAGGATGTTGACCACCGGGTCGGGGGCGGGCGCCGAGCCCGTGGCCGCACTGCAGAAGATGGCGTGCAGAGCGTCGGCCCGCCGTTGGGCCGCGGTGCGGGGCAGATCGGACATGGTGGTGAGGCCGGCGGCGTCGCGGACCTCGATGTCGTGGCGTAGTTCGGCTTCCACGTAGCGCTCGAAGATCTCGAGGATGACCGCACCTTGCGCCGTGCCCACGTGGGCGTCGAGGTACACGGTGTCGCCGACCGGGTGCACGCTGGCATCTCGCGAGTCGTGAACGACATCGGCGTGGCGGTGTGCTCCGTCGGCGTCGGCCAGTTGTTCCCAACGCAGCACCGCGGTGTTGAAGTCCTCGTAGGGAAGCGTGCCGGCAATGTCGGCCAAGGTGTGCAGGACGATGGGGAGTTCGTCGCGTACACGCCGGTTGGCGTGGAGCGTCGCCAAACGACGCACCTGGGCCACGCCGAGGGTGCCGGCATCGAGTCGCCGCACGAGTTCGGGGTGGGCAAGCGCCGCCGACGCGGTGCGGCTGCGCGCCGAGGCTTCCGACGGACTCCACTTGACGATGGATCGCGCCCAGCCGGTGAGGGTGCCGTGGCCGTCGTCGCGGAACGCGTCGGCCTGTTCGGTGCGGGCCAGAACCTTGACCGTGGCGGCTTCGACGGAACGCGTGATGAGTTCGAGTTGAGCGAGGATCGCCGACAGGTCGGATGCCCGCGTGAGATGAGCGAGGTCGGCGGTGAGATGGTTCAACACGTCACGCACGCGCCCGACCGCGTTCGCCGGGGTGGCGGCCATCTCGAAGCGCCAACTGGTGGTGACCCACGAGGAGCTCCGGGCGCACGTGGAACCGGTGGGGGAGGGCACCACGTCGGCGACCGGGGAACCGGTGCCTTTTTCAGCCCGCTGGGCTGGGGAAACGTGGTCAGATACGAACATATGTACGATCATGGTACAGGGGTGTCGCACGGTTGTCCGGTCGAACGGGCCCCCGAGCTCACACTGTTTCGTGACGCTTCTGTGTGGATTCGAGGCAATTCGTCGGCGAAACGAATCACACATCATTTCCGAACAATTGTCGCCCTGCGGGAACTATCCGCCGATTCGGGGTTAGCGTCGTCCGAGATGCACAAGGCATCAGTTTGTTGATTGGAAAAAGAAAAAATGGCCACTGGCATCGTGAAGTTTTTCAACGCCGAAAAGGGTTTCGGCTTCATCTCGCGCGAGGGTGCGGACGACGTGTTCGTGCACTTCTCGAACATCGAGGGAACCGGCTACAAGACCCTCAACGAGGGCGACAAGGTCGAGTTCGAGGTTGCCCCGGGCAAGAAGGGCGAAGAGGCCCAGAAGGTTCGCCGCATCTGATTCTCGGACACCGAAGTGCAACGAAGGCGCCGGGCAACCGGCGCCTTTTTTGTTGCCCGTGACACGGTGGTGATCAGGTTCCGCAGAACGTTTGGTAGCCGTCCCAATCCGACGGCATGGGTCGCGCGTACTCTTCGAGGCCGTCGCGTTCGTGGAACGGGTCGAGTAGCACCTCCATCAACGAATCCAACGGTGTGAGATCACCTGAGCGCGCCGCGGCCAACGCGGTCTCGACCACGTGGTTGCGGGGGATGTACGCGGGGTTGACCGCATCCATCGCTTCGGCGATGTCGTTCGTGTCCCGAGGATCCGCATTCACTGCGTCCAGCCACGGGCGCGCCCAGGCGTCGAACGCCAACGGCATGTCGAACAGAGCGTGCATTCTCTCGCGTCGGCCGCGCATCACGTCGGACAGGGCCCGCATCCCGTTGGTGAAGTCGATGCGATGGGCCTCGAACAACGTCAGCAACGAGTGGAACAGGCTCGGTTCGACCGGGGCGTCGGGGGTGAGGCCGAGCTTGTCGCGCATGCGGCTCTCCCATTCCTTTTCGAACCGGACCGGGAACGAGTTGACGGCCTCGGTGGCGATGCGGATGCTCTCGTCCTTGTCGGGGTGGATCAGGGGCAACAGCGTCTCGGCCAGACGGGCCAGGTTCCATTGGGCGATGTGCGGTTGGTTTCCGTAGGCGTATCGACCCTGATGATCGATGGAACTGAACACCGTCCCGGCGGCGTAGGTGTCCATGAAGGCGCACGGCCCGTAGTCGATGGTCTCGCCCGAGATCGTCATGTTGTCGGTGTTCATGACGCCGTGGATGAATCCCACGCTCATCCATCGGGCGACGAGCGACGCCTGGCGATCCATGACCGCGACGAAGAAGGAGAGATATCGATCGTCGTGGTGGGCGAGATCGGGGTAGTGGCGGGCGATGGCATGATCGGCGAGACGGCGCACGTGATCGTGGCTCATGGTGGCGGCGTACTGGAACGATCCCACTCGCAGATGGCTGGAGGCGACGCGACAGAGCACCGCGCCCGGCAGCATCTCGTCACGCGGGATCATCTCGTTGGTGGCCACCACCGCCAGTGCCCGCGTGGTGGGGATTCCGAGCGCGTGCATCGCCTCGGCGATCACCAGCTCGCGCAGCATCGGACCCACGGCGGCCTTGCCGTCGCCGCCACGGGAGAAGCGCGTGCGCCCCGAACCCTTCAGGTGCAGATCCCGGCGAACACCGCGCGCGTCGACGACCTCGCCCAACAACAACGCCCGCCCGTCACCGAGTCGGGGTGAGAATCCGCCGAACTGATGCCCGGCGTAACCCTGGGCGATGGTGAACATCCCCGGCAACGGGTGGTTGCCCACCAGGAATCGGACGCCGTCGGGGGACCGCAACCACTCCGGATCGAAACCCAAGTCGGTGGCCACGTCGTCTTGGAGGACCAACAGTTCGGGCTTCTCCACCATCACGGCGGGCCACGGTTCGAACATGTCGGGAAGATCGTTCGCGAAGGTGCTCTCGAAAACGGGATACCGCGCGGACTCGGGCATGGGTCGAGACTATTCAGGGTTCGATCATCGTGCGCTGTCGATGACCGAGAGTCGACTCAGCCGGGGTAGGCGTCCTCGTCGGGGTAGGGGAACCATTCGGGGTCGGCTTCGGCGGTGGGGGAGATCATCACCATCTTCGAGCGGCGGAACTGCTCCAGCCCCTCGGCGCCGAGTTCACGACCCGAGCCGGTGAGTTTGCGGCCACCGAACGGGACGGCGTCGTTGTCGTTCAGCGGCGTGTTGACCCACACGATTCCGCTCTCGATCTCGTGCACCGCACGGAACGCCTCGTGCAGATCGGAGGTGTAGATGTTGGCGCCCAGTCCCACGTTGGAATCGTTGGCGAACTCGATGGCCTGGTCCAGGCTGTCGACGCGACACACCGGTGCCACGGGACCGAAGGACTCGGCGTGCATGATGTCGAAGGCGTGCTGAACCTCGATGACGGTGGGCTCGTGGAACCATCCACGCGCGAGTCGCTCGGGACGGCGGGCTCCGGTGACGACCCTCGCTCCCTGTTCGACGGCCCTCTGTAGAACGCGTTCGAAACGATCGCGTTCGCGTGATGACGCCAACGGACCCATGTCGACGTTGTCCAAGCCGGACCCGACACGTAGTGCGCGCGCCTGCTCGGCGAAGGCCTCGACGAAGTCGTCGTACACGTCGGCGTGCACGTAGAAGCGTTCGGCCGACGTGCACACCTGACCGCAATTCAGGAACGAGGCGAAGGCGGCGCCCCGCGCCACCACGTCGACGGGTGCCGACGGCATGACGATGAACGGATCGTTGCCCGACGCCTCGATGAGCACCGGCTTGAATCGCTCGGCGGCGGCCCGGGCCACCGCTTGGGCGGCGGGAACACTGCCGGTGAACGCGATGCCGTGCGTGTGCTCGTGGGCCACCAACGCTTGTCCCACCCGTGCCGTGCCGGTGACCACCTGGACCAGACCGGGTGGCAGGTGGTCGAAGGCTTCCATCACCATGAGCAACGTGAGGGGAGTGAGGTCCGAGGGCTTCACGATGATCGCATTGCCCGCGGCCAGTGACGCGGCGGCCTGCCAGCCGAACAACAACACCGGGAAATTGAACGGAACGATGGACACGATCACGCCCAGCGGTTCCTTCAGCGTCATGTGCATCTGACCGGCGATGGCCGAACCGGCGACACGCCCTTGTTCGTGTCGAGCCAGCTCGGCGTAGTAGCGGAAGGACGACGCCGAGGCCCCGGCCTCCCAGTTCGATTCGCGGAAGGGCTTGCCCATCTCGCGCGTGAGACATTCGCCCACGATGGGAGCCATCTCGTTCAGGCGATCGGCGACGCGATGCAAGGCGTCGGCGCGCTCGAGGGCGCTGAGGCGCCACCACTCGCGTTGCGCGGAGCGGGCCGAACGAACCGCCTCGTCGACCTCGGTGTCGGTGGCGAGGGCGAATTGACCGACCACCTCCTCGGTGGCGGGATCGATCACCGGGGCCCGCTCGCCCCGCGAGTCGACGTAGGAGCCGGCGACATACAAGCGTCCGGAGAGCTCGGACATGCGGTGCTGGACGAATGTGGACATGTCCACAAACTAGATGGCTGCGGTGATGCCCTTGGAACGACGACCTGCTGAGTAGGTTCGGCGTCGGAGGCGGACATGGCGACATCGGTGATTCTGACGGGGACGGGGGTGCCACATCCGGCGCCCGGGCGCGCGGGAGCGGGGGTGCTGGTGCGTCACGGGGACGTGGCGTTGCAGTTCGACGCCGGCCGCGGAACCGTGATGCGCATGGTGGAGGCCGGTGTGGCTCCCGTCGATCTGACCGCCCAGTTCGTGACCCACTATCACAGCGACCACGTGGTGGATCTGGCCGACGTGGCCATGACCCGATGGATCACGCAGCAGCTGCGCCGCACCGGGCCCTTGCGTGTGGTCACGCCGAACGGACCGGCCCGGGCCTTCGTGGAGCGCATGCTCGACGCCTACGACGACGACATCCACGTGCGCATGGAACACACGAACGCACCCGCACCCCGGGTGGAGATCGACTCGTTCGACGCTCCGGTCGCCCCCGCGGAGGTGTGGCGGTCGTCGGACGGGGAGGTGCGGGTGTCGGCCGTCGGTGTGCGCCACGAACCGGTGCGCGACGCGGTGGCGTATCGCGTGGACACTCCCGACGGTTCTGTGGTGATCTCCGGCGACACCCGGGCTTGCACCGAGGTGTTCGAGTTGGCGCGAGGGGCCGAGCTGGTGGTGCACGAGGCCTGCCGCACCGCGGCCATGGCCAAGGCGATCGCGGGAACGGTGTTCGAGTCGATCTTCGCCTATCACTCGGACACGGTGGAGGTGGGACGATTGGCCCAGCGGTACGGCATTCCGCGACTGGTGCTGACGCATCTCATTCCGGCGCCTCAGAACGACAAGGACGAGGAACGCTTCGCCGACGACGTGCGCGCCGGTGGGTTCACCGGTGAATTGACGGTGGGTCGAGACCTGATGGTGTTCGAACTGGGTCGGCCATGAGCGACCGATACGACGGTGCGCACCTCGATTTCTCGCGGGCGATGAGTTACGGCGACTACCTGCAGCTCGAGAGGATCCTCGGCGCTCAGAGACCGTTGTCGCCGGACCACAACGAGATGTTGTTCATCATCCAGCATCAGACGAGCGAATTGTGGATGAAGTTGATGCTCCACGAGTTGAGATCGGCGATCGGTCACGTCGCCCATGACCGCTCGGCACCGGCATTCAAGACGTTGGCGCGCGTGTCGCGCATCATGGAGCAGCTGGTGCACGCATGGGACGTTCTGGCCACCATGACGCCACCGGAATACAGTGCCATTCGGCCGTACCTGTCGAACAGCAGTGGTTTCCAGAGTTGGCAGTATCGCTGCATCGAGTTCGCGCTGGGCAACAAGAGTGCCACCATGCTGGAACCGCATCGCCACACGCCCGACGTGTTCGCCGAGGTGGATCGGGCGTGGCGCTCGCCGTCGCTGTACGACGAATCGTTGCGCATGTTGGCGCGTGCCGGTCTCGATGTTCCGGCGGCGCAGCTGGATCGAGATTGGCGCGAACCACACGTGCATTCTGAGGCGGTGGAACGTGCCTGGAGCGAGGTGTACCGCGATCCCGAACGTCACTGGAACCTGTACCAACTCGCCGAGGAGTTGGTGGACCTCGAGGATGCGTTCCGGTTGTGGCGTTTCCGTCACCTCACCACGGTGGAGAGAGTGATCGGGAGCAAGACCGGCACCGGTGGCACGAGCGGGGTGCCCTACCTGCGACGCATGTTGGACGTGGTGTTGTTCCCCGAACTGTGGAGCCTGCGCACCGAGTTGTGACGGTCACTCGCGCGTGGGGCGCTTGCGTGGACGCAGACTCTCGAGGATGGCGCGCGCCAGAATCCGGCGCCCTTCGCTCGTGTTCAGGAGTTCGGGTCGAAGTTCGGCGGTGAAGCCCCCGCCGATCGGCTCGGGTTCCGGCGGGGGCGTCGCGGCGACGTCGGAGAAACGAATCACGCGGAAGGTGCCGTCGTGGAGGATGTGGAACTCCTTCACCTGGGGCTTCAGATCCTTGCCGGAGAAGTGGGAGGGATCGCTCTTCCAGACCTTGGCGGCCTTCAGCGCGTGCATGAGGTCGTTCCAGACGAGTCCGGGCCAATGCTTGGCCAGGTTGCTCCGCGCGATTCCCTTGGTGACGGCGATCCAGTGGAAGTGGTGGCGCACGTAGAGCAGACCGGCTCGCGTGAAGCCCCAGCGCACGTCGTCGGGCAGGTTGTCGGGAATCAGTTGTTCGGTCATGGTTTCCTCCATCGCACCCGGCGTTGCCACCTTGTCGCCACGGCGTGGCGGCAGGTTGGCGGATCGTCGTCGGGCCGGGTCCCTCGGATCCTCTGAATGGTTGTCACCTTCAGAACGGACGGGAGCGGGCCGAGTGTGCGCGGGTCTCGTTACTGTCGGGGCATGGACCGGGACGGTGAGAAGCGACTGCTCGACGCGTGGGACGCCTACTGCGAGGGCTTGAAGGATCTGGGTCGGCGGGTGGCGCAGTCGCCACACGTCCGGGGCGACGAGTCGCTGGCCGAGGGGCTCCGTCACGTGGTGCGGATGGCGTCGATGTCGCTGACGCAGTCGATCGACTTCGCCGATGCAACCGACCCCCGATTGTTCCGCAGCAACGACGACGTGTGGCAATGGGGCGGGCCCAACGTGGACAACGTCTACCTCGGTGCACCGATCGATCCCCGGGGGACGTATCGGTTGACCGGCGACCTGAGCGGCCAGCCGGGAGCGATCCTGCAGGTGTTGGGTCAACCCTCGGGTGACGATCCGATCGCGGTGCGCGTGGATCGCAATCTGGTCGAGCTGTGCGACGAGAGCGGGCGATTGGACGTGTGTTTGTCGGGTGATGTCTCGAGGGCGGCCGACATCGCACTGCCCGTCGACGGACGAAGGCTGGTGTTGCGCGAGTACTTCCCCGACCTCGACGCCCGCCGGGCGGGATTCGTGCTGGAACGACTCGACGCGGATCCGAGCGTCGTGCGACCGTCCGGCGAGGCCCTCGCGACGATGCTGGGTTCGGTGAAGGCTTGGCTGGAGCAGAACGTCGAGTTCTGGCAGGGATACACCGCGCGTCGTCGGGACGAGGTGGGTGTGAATCGCATGGAGCCACTGGCGAAGGGTCCGGGTATGGGATCGGAGAGCATCGTGTACGGAACGGGCTTTCACGATCTGGGCGACGAACAGTGTCTGTTGGTCACGATCGATCACCCGCGCGCCCGGTACTGGTCGATGCAGCTGTACAGCCTGGGCTGGTACGAGGCGATCGACGTGACGCGTCGACAGACGAGCTTGAACGACCGTCAGGCCCATGTGGACGACGACGGGAAGGTGCGGTTCGTGGTGAGTGAGCGCGACCCCGGGACGGCGAATTGGTTGGACTGTGCGGGACACTCGAACGGCATGTTCCACTTCCGCGCGGTGTGGTGCGACGAGGTGCCCGGCGCGGAGGTGGAGGTGGTGGACCGTGTGCGCTTGGGGGAGCGGATGCCGGCGAATCATCCGCGCGTCGACGCCGAGGGACGGGCGCGAGCGCTGCGGAACCGACGGGTGCTGGCCCAAAGACGTTTCGCAAGGTGAGCGAGAGACGGCTCGCTAGCCTTCGGTGACGTTTCCGCCTCCGTAGCTCAGTGGATAGAGCAACGGTTTCCTAAACCGCAGGTCGCAGGTTCGATCCCTGCCGGGGGCGCACCATGATCCATCCGCGCGACATCGTCTTCGAGCCCGACGCCGTGTCGGCGTTGTTCGAGATCCTCGGCATCATGACCGATCAGCTGATGGAGGGGAACATGCTCTCGCGCTGGGACACCGAAGCCGTTCTCGATCTGCAGATGCGACTGACCGAGGCGGGAGTCGGCGACCCGGTGCAGATCGGCATCGACGACGCGGCCTTGTTGTTGGACGGCATGGCGTTCACCGAGGTGATGTCTGCGGACTTCCCGTTCATCGAGATGGTCCGCTGGACCAGCGACTTCATCACCGGCGAACTGCGGTCACACTGGTCCGAGGACGAGTGGCTGGCCTACGTCGGACGC